>Ga0233425_10010913_pt1 | contig 10829 bp, 8 predicted proteins | sample Watercolumn_Towu_2_FD_181712 | JGI IMG/M metagenome (GOLD analysis project Ga0233425, IMG submission 181712) | Freshwater microbial communities from Lake Towuti, South Sulawesi, Indonesia - Watercolumn_Towuti2014_140_MG | ecosystem: Environmental > Aquatic > Freshwater > Lake | place: Indonesia...
ACCGAACGCGACCTGTTCCTGGCGCGGTACACCCCCGAAGGAGAGTGCATAGGAGTGAGGCAATTCGGAAACGCCGAGGGATGGGAGGTGAGTTTGGACGCGGATGAAAATCCATACCTGGTTGGTGATTTCCGTGATTCGGTAACAATTGGAGGTACAAAATTCACAGCCTATGGTTCCTGGTGGAGCGATATTTTCATCACCCGGGGCGCTCCGATAACCGGATTAAAGGAAAACCGCCGGTCGGTCTCAAACCGGCTGGTGATCTACGCCAATCCTACCGAAGGCAAATGCAATATTATCCTTCCGGATGAATTTCAGTACGAGAAGAATCTGATCCTGCATGTGTACGACAGTAAAGGCAATCTCATACAGTCACTCCCGGTTGCAATGTCAGGGAATAAGATCCTCCTGAATCTTGCCGCCCAGGCCTCAGGCATATACCACGTGACCCTGACCAACGGCCGGAAAACATATTCCGGCAAGATCGTCTTTTCAGGAAATTAGGGATCCATTCGTTATTATTCGAAGGAATTCGTATCTTTGGATTGTAACGTATAGTTAATCCATTGATCAATGTTTTCATGATCGACGACCATCCTCCCGTGATCCATAAGAATGCGTACCTGATTTAACGATTTAAGAATCAACCACAGTAGGCACATTAGGGCACAATAGTATACCGGGCAAACCAGGCCCCGGTTCTTTAGATACCTTTTTGCGAAGAACCTTAAATTGCACAGCGGTACATCCTTCCCGGTCGGCAAGGTCTGTTTTCCCGACCTCCGCCCGGTGTCTTTCCCCGAATTCCTTGGCGCCATGAATGAATCTGGTCTGGAGGAGGTGATCCGGAACAGGGATTGGGATACCATGAACCAGTTTCATGAGAAATTATCCGGATATCTCAGGTATTATCTATTTAAAGAATTCAAAGGAGCTTTGACCGGACAATATGTCATGCAGCAGCTTATTCCTGGCATTGACCGGTATATCGGGTGCTGGACAAACGAGCGAAGCACCTCCGAGGTCGATTTTGTCATACAGGACCAGGGTGTAGTGATTCCGGTAGAAGTAAAATCGGGAGAAAACCTTCGTTCGAAAAGTTTCAAACCGTTTTGCGAGAAGTACAAACCCGTTAAAGCCATCCGGGCCTCGATGGCGCCGTATTAGGAAAGAGAAGTGGATGGAGAATATTCCGCTGTACGCGATCTGCTGAGCCCCTCTCCAAACAATTCTTCCCTCATCCCACTTCCCTCTTATTTCTTACTTTATTCCCTATCTTTGCATCCTTTTTACCGGCGATGAAAGCCAGATATCCCGAATATAAGAACCTGAACCTCACCCGTATCGGGAAAGAGATCCTTGCGCACTGGGAGAAACACGACACCTTTGCCCGCAGCCTGGAACTATCGAAAAACCGGCCGCCTTTCATCTTTTACGAAGGACCTCCGTCGGCAAACGGCATCCCCGGCATCCACCATGTAATGGCCCGTGCCATCAAAGACATCTTCTGCCGGTACAAGACCATGAAAGGTTTCTTCGTCGACCGGAAAGCCGGCTGGGACACGCACGGACTTCCGGTCGAGATCGGGGTGGAGAAAAAGCTGGGTATCACCAAAGAGGATATCGGGAAAAGCATCTCCATCGAGGAATACAACCGCGAGTGCCGCACGGAGGTGATGAAATACAAAGACCTCTGGGACGACCTGACGGTGAAGATGGGCTACTGGCTTGATCTCAGCCATCCCTATATCACCTTCGAAAACAAGTATATCGAATCGGTTTGGTTCCTCCTCAGTGAACTTTACAAAAAAGGGTTGCTGTATAAAGGATATACGATCCAGCCCTATTCGCCGGCTGCCGGCACCGGCCTCAGCACCCACGAGCTGAACCAGCCCGGCGCCTACAAGCTGGTGAAAGACAATACCGTGGTGGCCCAGTTCCGGGTCATCAGGGATGAAAAATCGGAATTTCTCTTCGCCGGTCCGTTCGGCGACCTGTATATCCTGGCCTGGACGACCACCCCCTGGACCCTGCCCTCCAATACCGGCCTGGCTATGGGGAAAGATATCCGGTATGTCCTCGTCAAAACATATAATCCATACACGTACCGGGAGCAAACGGTGATCCTCGCCAAAGAGCTGCTCCATCAGTACTTCAGCGAAAAAGATGGCGGGCTGGATCTGATGGACTATAATGAAGGGCAGAAACATATCCCCTGGCAGGTGGCGGGGGAATTCAGCGGAAGCGACTTCGAAGGGATCCGGTTTGAGCAGCTCCTGCCCTATGCACAGCCCGATGACGGGGATCCCTTTCGCGTGGTGCTGGGCGATTTCGTGTCGACCGACGAAGGGACAGGGATCGTTCACATCGCTCCCAGCTTCGGGGCCGACGACTTCCGGGTGGGAAAACAGTATGGCCTGGGTTCACTGACCATGGTGGATAAGCTGGGGCGGTTTGTGGACGGGATGGGAGAGTTCGCCGGACGGTTCGTGAAAACGGAATATGACCCGGAATACAATCCCGAAACCGGTGTCCCGGTCGACATAGAGATCATCATTAAGCTGAAAAAGGAGAACAAGGCGTTCAAAACCGAAAAGTACGAACACTCCTATCCCCACTGCTGGCGCACCGACAAGCCGGTGCTCTATTACCCGCTCGATTCGTGGTTCATCCGGTCCACAGCCTACCGTGACCAGATGATCGCACAAAACCAGACCATCAACTGGAAACCTGAATCGACCGGCACAGGGCGGTTCGGCAACTGGCTGGAAAACCTGGTGGACTGGAACCTTTCCCGGTCCCGCTTCTGGGGAACCCCGCTTCCGATCTGGCGAACGGCATCGGGATCGCACGAGATCTGCATCGGATCGGTGGAACAACTGAAGCGGGAAGTGGAAAAGGCAGTCACAGCGGGAGTCATGAAAGACAATCCGCTGGAAAAGTTCGTCCCGGGAGACCTTTCCGAAGAAAACTATCACACCTTCGACCTGCACCGGCCGTTTGTGGATACTATCGTTCTCGTAGCCGGAAACGGCGAGCCGATGTACCGTGAGCCCGACCTGATCGATGTGTGGTTCGACTCCGGCGCCATGCCATACGCCCAGTACCATTACCCGTTCGACAAATCCAGATCGCCGGAGAGTTATTTTCCGGCCGATTTCATCGCCGAAGGGGTGGACCAGACCCGTGGCTGGTTCTATACCCTCCATGCCATCGCGGTCCTTCTTTTTGATTCGGTTTCCTTCAAAACCTGTGTTTCCAACGGGCTGGTGCTGGACAAGAGCGGCAATAAGATGTCGAAGCGCCTGGGAAACGCCGTGGATCCCTTCGAGACCATCAGGCAGTTCGGTCCCGATGCCACCCGGTGGTATCTCATCACCAACTCCCAGCCGTGGGACAACCTGAAGTTCGACCTGGAAGGCGTCGCGGAGGTCCAGCGGAAATTCTTCGGCACCTTGTACAACACGTACGCTTTCTTCGCTCTCTATGCCAATATTGATAATTTCAGTTATAAGGAAGCCGATATCCCTGCCGGCGAACGTCCCGGGATCGACCGGTGGATCCTTTCGGAACTGAACTCCCTGATCCGGTTCACGGATGAATGTTATCACGATTATGAGCCGACCAGGGCAGGGCGGGCCATTGCCGATTTCGTGGATCTCCACCTGAGCAACTGGTATGTACGGCTGTCGCGGCGGAGGTTCTGGAAAGGGGAATACTCTCCCGATAAGATCTCCGCCTACCAGACGCTGTACCATTGCCTGGAAGTCATCGCCCGGCTGATGTCGCCCATTGCCCCGTTCTTTGCCGAACGGATGTTCGTGGACCTGAACCATGTGACCAAACGGTACCCGGTGGATTCGGTGCACCTCACACCCTTTCCGGAAGCGGATGAAAAGGCGGTTGACCGTTCCCTGGAAGAACGGATGGAGCTGGCCCAGAAGGTCTCTTCCCTCGTTCTGTCCATCCGGAAGAAAAGCAATATCCGGGTACGTCAACCGCTGAACCGGATCCTCCTGCCGGTTGAGAATCCGCAAATCCGGGAGCAGATCGACCGGGTGAAAAACCTGATCCTTTCCGAAACCAATGTGAAGGAGCTGGAATATATCGCCGATACGACGGGATTCCTTGTGAAAAGGGCAAAACCCGATTTCAAGAAACTGGGTTCCCGGCTGGGCCGACTGATGAAACCGGTGGCGGCTTCCATCGCGGCGCTGGATCAGCAGGGGATCGCAACGTTGGAATCGGCCGGGGAACTCCGGTTGTCGATCGAAGGCCTCGAACTGGTCATCCTCCGCGACGAGGTCGAAATCCTTTCAGACGACATCCCGGGATGGCAGGTTGCCTCGCTCGGGACCCTGACTGTCGCACTGGACGTAACTGTCACGCCCGGACTATGGGCTGAGGGGATCGCACGCGAACTGATCAACCGGATCCAGAGTATCCGGAAGGAAAAAGGATTCGAAGTCACCGATCACATCTCCGTGGAAATCCAGAACCATCCGGAGATTGCCGAAGCGTTAAATAAAAATTATTCATATATTTGCACCGAAATTCTGGCCCGTGATTTCCGCATAGTGGACCAGATCACCGCAGAAGAGAAAGAAGCCATCGAGTTAACTGATACCATATCAACCTTCCTCACTGTCAGGAAAGTGGATTAAACACACGAGAGATATGAAAAAGACGGCCACTGCAGTTGAAAAGAGCAGGTATTCCGATGAGGAACTGGAGGAATTCCGCCAGATCATCCTGAACAAGCTGGAAAAAGCCAGGAACGACCTGCAGCTTCTCACCGAATCCTATACCATCAGCAACGATAACGACACCACCGATACCTCTCCCACATTCAAGGTCCTGGAGGAGGGTTACCAGGTTTTTTCCAAGGAGGAGAACAGCAAGTTCGCCGCCCGCCAGGAAAAATTTATCAAATCCCTGGAGAATGCCCTGATCCGGATCGAGAACAAGACATACGGCATCTGCCGTGTCACGGGCAAGCTGATCCCCAAAGACCGGCTCCGGATCGTCCCCCATGCCACCCTGAGCATTGAAGCCAAGCGGGTGCAGGGAGTGCCGGCGCCCGCTCCGGTGCAGGCCCCCCGGCCGTTCGAACCCCAGGAAGAATAGACCGCGATAAGCTTCCGGAATTGAAACGCGCCCTTCTCATCATCTTCCTGATACTTACCCTGGATCAGGTTTTCAAAATTTGGGTCAAAACGACCATGTTCCTCGGGGAAGGCATACCGGTGCTCGGGAACTGGTTCTTCCTTCATTTCACAGAGAACGAAGGAATGGCTTTTGGAATGCAGCTGGGCGGCGCCACCGGCAAGCTCGTACTGAGTATTTTCAGGATCCTTGCCGTCGTGGCAATCGGGTACTGGCTCTGGACCATCACCCGGAAGCCGGGATACAATAAATGGTTTACCGGTTGCATCGCCCTTATCCTGGCCGGAGCTCTGGGAAATATCATCGACAGTGCGTTTTACGGCCTGATCTTCAATGAAAGCCATTACCACCAGGTGGCCGTATTGTTTCCTCGCGGCGGAGGCTATGCGGGATTTCTTCACGGAAGAGTGGTCGACATGCTTTATTTTCCCCTCATCGAAAGCCATTATCCCTCCTGGATCCCCTTTGTGGGAGGAGATGAATTTGTCTTTTTCCGGCCGGTATTCAACCTTGCCGATTCCTCCATCACCGTCGGCGTATTCCTCCTGATCATCTTCCAGAAAAAATTCTTCGGAAAACCGAAAACCGAACCAGCATCCCAGGCATGAATATCCGGGTTCCTATCCTGTTTGCCGCCACCCTGGTGTTTCTGTTCTCCTTCTCCCAGAACAATCCGGATCTGATCCTCGATACAGTGGAAACTTCGGAGGGCCCGGTGATCCTGTACAAGAATTTCTCATGGGAATTTCTCGGCGAAGAGCCGGTCATGCTGAATATCGGGGAGGATACCACCGGGCTCTTCACCAGCGGATGGGTCAACGACCAGATCCGCGGATTCGGCCAGATGAAACCCGACAGCATCCGGGATACCGTGCTGGTTCTGACCTCTCCTGCCATGCCGTTCACCATGCCCGTACCCGTGGAGCACCTGATCAGGGGATTCATGTACACGCACAAGGGCCTGGACTTGCGGCTGAAGATGGGAGACACCGTGCGGGCTGCTTTCGACGGGGTGGTCAGGTATTCGCGGTACAACCGGGGCGGGTACGGGAACCTGGTGATCATCCGGCATTACAACGGGCTGGAAACCTATTACGGGCACCTGTCGAAGCGAAAAGCCGAGGTCAACCAGGTAGTGAAAGCCGGCGCAGTGATCGGCCTGGGCGGATCGACAGGCCGAAGCCGCGGGCCGCACCTGCACTTTGAAATCCGTTACCGTGATGTGCCGGTGGATCCCTTACGGATGATCGACCTGGACAGCTGCCGGTTGATCTCCAATGCCTTTCCGGTGCGCAAAGAGGTGTTCTACCCGAATGACTGGGATGTAAACGCGGTGTATCACAAGATCCGGAACGGCGATACCCTCGGCCACCTGGCGGTGAAATACCATACATCGGTCAATGAGATTTGCGCCATGAATAAGATCTCTCCCAAAACGACCTTACGGATTGGCCGGATTTTACGGGTGCGATAAATTCATATATGCATTTTTTGCTATATTTGCAGAAATTTATTGGAGTAAATCATGGAGAAAGAAGTACGGGGAAAGATATCGCAGATCATCGGTCCCGTGGTGGATGTGGTTTTTGAGGAGGGCACTCCCCTGCCGAACATATATGATGCCCTGGAGGTGCCCAATCCCGGGCATCATCCGGTCGTCCTGGAATGCCAGTATGACACAGGCGAAAATACCATCAGGACCATCGCCATGGATTCCACCGACGGACTGCGCAGGGGCATGGAGGCGATCTCCCGGGGAGGGCCTATTTCGATGCCCGTGGGGGAAGATATCCGGGGCCGGCTGTTCAACGTGATCGGTCAGCCGATCGACGGACTGGGTGCGGTATCCGGTCAGCGCTCCTACCCGATCCACAGGGAGCCACCGGCCTTCGAAAACCTCAGCACCTCCAAGGAGGTCCTTTATACCGGGATCAAGGTGATCGACTTGATCGAGCCTTATTCCAAAGGCGGGAAGATCGGCCTTTTCGGCGGAGCGGGTGTGGGCAAGACCGTCATTATCATGGAGCTGATCAACAATATTGCCAAGAAATACTCCGGGATGTCGGTGTTCGGAGGTGTCGGGGAACGTACCCGCGAGGGGAATGACCTGCTGCGCGAGATGATCGAATCGGGCGTGATCAAGTACGGGAAGGAGTTCCTGGAAGACATGGAAAAAGGGGGATGGGACCTATCCAAAGTGGATCCTGCTGAGCTGGCGAAGTCACAGGCCACACTGGTGTTCGGACAGATGAACGAGCCTCCCGGCGCCCGTGCCCGGGTAGCGCTGTCGGGTTTGACCCTGGCAGAATATTTCCGCGACGGCGACGAGAAGACCGGCGGCCGCGATATCCTCTTTTTCATCGATAACATCTTCCGGTTCACACAGGCCGGTTCCGAAGTGTCGGCTCTGCTGGGCCGGATGCCTTCCGCCGTGGGATATCAACCCACCCTGGCAACTGAAATGGGGATCATGCAGGAACGGATCACCTCCACCAAACGGGGTTCCATCACCTCAGTGCAGGCAGTCTATGTGCCGGCCGATGACCTCACCGACCCGGCGCCCGCCACTACTTTCGCCCACCTGGATGCCACTACGGTGCTGAGCCGGAAAATCGCCGAGCTGGGGATATACCCGGCGGTGGACCCCCTCGACTCCACCTCCCGGATCCTGACCCCTGAAGTGGTGGGTGAGGAGCATTACCGCACCACCCAGCGGGTGAAAGAGATCCTGCAACGGTACAAGGAACTTCAGGATATCATCGCCATCCTGGGGATGGATGAGCTTTCCGATGAGGACAAACAGGTTGTTCACCGTGCCCGCCGGGTCCAGCGGTTCCTTTCGCAACCCTTCTTCGTGGCGGAACAGTTCACCGGAACTCCCGGGGTGTTTGTGAACATCGAAGACACCATCAAGGGCTTTAACATGATCATGGACGGAGAGGTGGATGAATATCCCGAATCGGCTTTCAACCTCGTGGGAACCATCGAGGAAGCCATTGAGAAAGGGAAAAAGCTGCTGGCAGAAAGCCAGTGATCAACCCCCAACCCCCTTGAAGGGGCCTTCTCCCTCCATTAATCCGGTGGGCCAGGATGGGGCAATAAAAGAATATGCAGGTAGAGATCATCACCCCCGACACGACTCTCTTCTCAGGAGAGGATGTACATCTGGTCCAACTGCCGGGGATCGGCGGATCCTTCGAGGTGCTGAATCACCATGCGCCCCTGATCTCGGTGCTGAAACAGGGTTCCGTCAAGGTGGAAGAGAAGGGGAAGTCCCCGCAGTATTTTGAGATCAAAGGCGGTGTCGTTGAGGTCCTGCAGAACAAAGTGCTTATCTTAGCCGAATGAACCGATCCCGGAGTCTCCTGATGATCCTGCTGGCAGGATTGCTTACGGCAGGCTGTTATAAGAATGAGCCGGTTCCGGCGGCCGCATTTTCTTATATCGCCGATACCGCCTTCACGGTTCCGTGCAACGTCCAGTTCATCAACCAGAGCACAAACGCTTTTTCCTGGCACTGGTCATTCGGGGATGATTCCACTTCGGTCGACACCAACCCTCTCCACATATATATGAAGGCGGGGATATTCCCGGTTGAGCTCCGGGCCTATACCGAAAGCCGGAAAGAATGGGCTTCCTGCCGCGCAGTGCTTACGATCCGGGATTCTGTCAGTAGAACAGCACCCGGTTGTCCCTGATATCCGATTGTTTCTTCAGGGCGTCGAGAAGAGAATTGCCCACCCGGTTGGAAAATCCCTGGTCCCGGATCCGTTTCTCATACGAAAGATTTGATGCAGAAGTGGGAGGGAGCACCTGGTTCACCACTGCCACGTAAACACCAAAATTTCCTGTAAATGGTCCGCTCAGCTTGTTCAGCGGAAGCGAGAACAGCCTTCCGGCCACTTCAGGTTCACGGGCGATGGTTGAGCGGTTCATCCCGCTGAAGGTGACCGTAGCCGTATCGACCTTGGCGCCGAAAGTGCCTGCAATGGCGTAGATGTCGGTAGTGGTATTCATGGCATCCTTCAGTTGCTGGGCCATGCGTTCAATCTTTTTCATGTTCCGTACGTTGGGCTCGATCCGGTTTTTCAGTTTCTCGAGCGACTGCGGCCCTTTCGGAAACCGGTCTTTCAACAGAGCTACGGCAAAGATTCCGCTGAGATCGAACACAGGGGAGACCTCACCGGGTTTAGTCTGTTCGGCAAATGCCCAGCGAACGATATTCCGGGCGTTGGGCAATCCCTGAACCGAATTGTCCATCTCCTTTATGCTTTGTGCCTGCCTCTTGTACAGGCCCAGGGCGACCGCCCCGGAATCAAACGCCTCGGGCGTCCGGTAGGTGCCGGCAAACTGACTGGCTTTCAGATACGTGTCCTGGTAGGTTTGGTTGCTGGGATCGACATCCCGTTGAAGGATGGCCGCTTTGATCTTCAGTACCGGTTCGGGTTTCGAGGTGAGTTTGAAGATGGAATATCCCAGCCGGGTCTCCACAATCTTTACATCGTTGGGTTTCATGGTAATCCCTGCCTCAAAGAAGGGGCTCACGTTCAGGTTCCCGTCGTGGAACCAGGGCAATACGCCGCCGTCTTCGCTGGCCGACGGGTAGTCGGAAGCGGCTTTTGCCGCTTCCTGGAAGATCGCCGGATTTGCCTTGAGGATTGCCAGCAGACTGTCGGCCCTCTTTTTAGCCTGGGCTTGCGTACGGGTCACCTTTTCATTTACACCCAGGTCGGCCCAGGTAATGAGCAGCTGTGCACCGAGCATGGAATCGGGGCGGCTTTCCGTGGCGAGCAGTTTGGCCATGTACCATACGTCCTTCTCATTATAGGGAGGAATGAAGGTCCCCGGAACGGTGTGAAAGAGCAGGGAGTCCAGCCGTGGCGGGAGCACGCCTTTTTTCACGAAGGTCGTGTCGTACTTATTATCGGAGTTGGCGCTCACATATGCCTCGGGAGCCGGGGTGGTCAGAAAATCGTTATACAGATCCCGGACATCTTCGGCGGTTCTCTGCCGGTCCAGCTCCGACGGCCTGACCTCCAGTGTCACGAATTCGAGGTCGGCCGAGGCTTCCTCGTTGATGAAATAGATCTTATTTTTATTGTAGAACCGTAGGAAATCCTCGTCGGTGACTGTGATGGCGCTATCGGGAATATTGTAATAGGCGGGGGAGATATACCGGAGGTTGAGCGACCGGGTATTCAGTTCGTGGTCTTTTTCCAGCAGGGCTCTGGGAGTGTAAAAGCTCTTGATGACCAAATTGTTGAACTTCGTGTCGAGCCGGTCTTCCTTGATGGCTTTTTCAAACTGAAGCCATTGGTCTCTGGCCTTGGATTCCATCTTTTCCAGGTTCCTCAGGTAGTTCAGCACCAGAGCCGGGTCATAATTCCCGGTCTTGGGATCTTTGAAATACTGGAGGATGTACCTGTGGGGATGCTTCCCCTGGACCAGTTCAAAGAGTTCATCGGAAGTGACGGTAAGTCCGAGCTTTGAATACTCCTCCCCCATCACCAGGTTTTTCACCATGTTATTCCATGTACTCTGCCGGATGTTGTAGGCCATGTCTTCCGATAACTTCTCTTCGCCCAGGTTCTCACGCTGGATCTCCAGGTTTTCCTCCACCCTGGTATTGAAATCCAGGTAGGAGATCTCCTCCCCGTCAA
>Ga0233425_10010914_pt1 | contig 10829 bp, 12 predicted proteins | sample Watercolumn_Towu_2_FD_181712 | JGI IMG/M metagenome (GOLD analysis project Ga0233425, IMG submission 181712) | Freshwater microbial communities from Lake Towuti, South Sulawesi, Indonesia - Watercolumn_Towuti2014_140_MG | ecosystem: Environmental > Aquatic > Freshwater > Lake | place...
AAGGCGCTCCTGTTAAACGGCAACAACGAGGTGTTGGAGAGCGTCACCGCGTCGGAGGGGTCGCTCACGGAGAGCCCGGTCTATCTCCGGGAGTTGGTGAACCTTGCCAATCGGCACCGAGCCGCTGCCTTGATTGTCGCTCATAACCATCCATCGGGTAATCCTCGGCCGAGTGCGACCGATAAGTCGCTGACCGAAGAGCTGGTGACGATGGGGCGACTGCTCAAGATCGGCGTGCTGGATCATGTCATTATCGGTGATGGATGCTATTACAGCTTTGCCGACGAAGGGTTAATAGAACGGTATGGAGCGGCCTTTGACGGACGTCGAACACAGTAAGGGGCGAAGCCGCGGAGGAGGTAGGGTGTGATCGGCAAAATCCTGTTAGGGGTCGTGAGTACGGTAGGACTGGGGGGGCTTTTGGTGGTCTCCGGGTGCCAGTTCCTTCCGCTGGAACTCAGAACGCTCAAGTCACCGATTAGGTTGACCCCGTTCAGGCACGAGGTAACGGTTCAGCCGGCCCGCGGGATGGGTCCCGCGCCGTTCACGATCGATTCCGCAAAGGCCAAAGCGACTGAGGTACAACTTACTCTCTCCAATCCCACCACTTCGACGATTCGGTTAGTATGGAGAGAGGGGACCTTTATTACGGCAGAGAGTATTCCGAATAACATTGGGGTCAAGACCGATCGAGATGGATCGTCAACAGCTTCTACGACCATCGAGCCGAACAGCACCGTTCGGATGACGGTTATTGCCCTCCCCAAAGACGGCAAGGCGATTGCGCCGGGAAGCGCGGCGATTGAGCCGCCCTACCGGGTTGGGCTCAAGTTGACCGTTGAGCGTGGACTCACTCGATGGAAGGGCACGGTGTGGGTGTTTGTCTTATAAGGTATCCCGACAATGAGGACAGATCTCAAGAATGGAGGAAGCGAGACAATGCGCGTAACGCGGAGAGCGGTAGAGCGCACCGTGCGGAGCAAAAAGCGTGATGGGCGCTCCAAGCTCGGAGGTGGAGCACGGATATGGGGCGCTATTCTGACGTGTGGTCTTGTGTTGGCGTGGGTCTTGAATGGGTGGAGTGAGGAACCCACGCAGGGGGGTGGGCATCACCACCACCCGGCGGCGACGCCCCCGCAGAAGGTGATGCAAGAGAAAGGTCCTGCAAAGCAACAGCCTCGTCTCGAGACACCCCCTAGGTGGCGGTTTACCATGCCGGCTGGAGATCATCACGCCGGGCGGCACGTCTTTATCGACTTTGAATGTTTCAAGTGCCATGAAGTAGCGGGTGAAGATTTTCCCGCGCCCAAGATCGAACAAGGCGATGTGGGGTCTGCGCTCTCGGGGATGGGAGCGATGCATCCCGCCGAGTATTTCCTTGAAACGATGATCGACCCCAACGCCTCTGTGGCTTGGCGAATCAGGCACCACAAGGCTGAACATAAAGGGTATCTCGGCCCTGATGGCCGGTCGAAGATGCCGGACTACAACGATTCGATGACTGTTCAACAACTCATCGATCTCGTCGCCTATCTCAAGACCTTGACCGAGGGCGGCCATCGGCATTGATAAAGGGTTCGAGGTTCAAGGTTCCACGTTCAAGGTGCAAAGCTCTGAAATTGTTCCGGGGTATTCCTGAACCCGGCCCGTGATATGTGAAACATGGGACGTTTTCCTGATCTATACCAACGGCAGCGGAGCTTCTTTGCGCAGGTCTATGACTCCGGAAGTCCGACACCGTGGCCTTCTACTGAGCCGACGCCCGCTGTCGGCCGATTGGTCCAACTGCTGAAGCGGCGCAAGGGGCGTAGTCGAGTACTCGACTTGGGTTGTGGCGAAGGACGGCATACGCTGCTCTTCGCCGGGGCAGGGCTCCTCGCGGTCGCCCTTGACTATCTGGCGGCGCCTCTCAGGACAGTCGCGCAACGGGCGCGAGCAAAGCGGCTGACTCCACGAATTCGGCTTCTGCTGGGCGATGCGCTCATGCCGCCTTTGAAGCCTGGCAGTTTCGATGCGCTGGTGGACAGTGGGGTATTCCATCACCTCAAGAAAGCCGACTGGCCGGTCTACTTCGACCGCGTGCTGGGCCTCGTCAAACCAGGGGGCTATGTTCATCTGACGGTGTTCAGCACCAGGTTCAAACACTATCGCGGCGAACGTCGGACGCGAAACTGGTGCATCCATCGCAACCACTACGACCGCTTCTTCGTCAAGCGGGACTTTGCAGGGATCTTCAGCCGGCGGTGCGAGATCCTGTCGATCGAGGAGGAGCGCGATGGACTGAACGGCTTCTTCCACGTCCTTATGCAAATGCGCCCGATCCCCGTACAAGGAGCCGGCCGCGGTCACCCGTGTTGATATCCGGTTCTCGCGTGAGCTTCATGGTCATCGTTGGTTTTCTCGTTCTGCCTGGCTCCATGTGTTTCGCGCCGTACACCGCACTCTTTACTGATCTCTGCGCTGTCCTTTCTGTCCCAACTGTGGCGGAGGCGGCGCGTGAAGAGTCCGTAGCCATTGAGGATCGTGAAAGCCGCGAGATCATTGCGCACTCGACCCTGCGGCGGCAGATTCCACGTATCCGATTTGCAGGCGATCGTCGAACATATGAGTTTCTGGTGTTGCACCCGCCGTTGGCGACGCAACTGGCCAGGCGACTGCATCCGCCTCTCGAACGCTACACCGTGACACAGATTGGAGACGGCGTCTATACGGTCGAGGACCGTGGCGCCATACGGGGCGACGCGAGGTTGATCACTGCGACGGACAATCAACGCGTCTATCGGTTCCAGGGAGAGTTTCGATCTCTTGCACACCTGATCCGCTTTACCGGTCGGATGGTGCTGATCCTGCGTTATCGCGAAATGCAGGAAGAGGGCCGAACCTTCGTGGACAGTGATCCCGACTTCTACCTCCGAATCGATCATCCGTTTTTCGACCTGATAACCAAGCTCCTGTCGCCGCTTATCGGATCAATTATCGATCGGCGGGTACACATGATTGTTGAGGCGACGAGAACGCTCTTCGACCGGGTGCAGACCGACCCCAAGGGGCTCTACCAGCAGATGAGCACATGGCCGGAGGTACAACCCACAGACCTGGAGGCCTTTCGACAGGCCTTCCTTGGTAAGGAGGCAGTAGCGCGATGATCCTGCGGGAGGCGATCGGTCAGCTTTTCATGCTTGGCTTTGAGGGTCAAGAACCATCCGACGCCCTTGAGACCTTGGTGCGAGATCTTGCCCCTGGCGGCATGATTCTGTTCGGGCGCAATCTTGGGAGTCCGGAAGAGATTGCGGCGCTTACACACGCACTTCAGGCGACGTCATCAGTGCGGCTGTTTATCGCGATTGACCAGGAGGGCGGGAAGGTAGCCCGCTTGCAAGCCCCCTTCACGCGGTGGCCATCCGCCGAAGCCATTGGAGCGGCAGGTTCCACTGAGCTGACGACCGCTATTGCCGCATCGATCGCCAGGGAGCTGATGGCGGTCGGGATCAATATGAACATGGCGCCGGTGCTCGATGTGTTGACCAATCCGGCAAACCCGGTCATGGCGGGCCGAACCTATGGTTCAGATCCGGTCGTGGTGGCCCGGCATGGGATCGCCTTTTTCAGAGGGCTTGCAGAGCAGGGGGTGATCGCCGTTGGGAAGCACTTCCCGGGCCATGGCGATACGACGGTTGACTCACATCTGGCGCTCCCGCTTGTCCCGCATGACCTCGACCGGCTTACGGCGGTCGAGCTCGCCCCATTCGCCGCTGCGATCAGCGCAGGCGTTCCGGCGCTCATGACGGCTCATCTCCTGGTCCCTGCATTGGATCCTGATCAGCCGGCTACCCTCTCGCGATCGATTCTGAGTGAGCTCCTACGGGAAGGGATGGGGTTCGACGGTCTGATCATTAGCGACGACCTCTTGATGCAGGGAATTACCGACAGCACGGCACCCGGTGAAGCGGCGGTTCGCTTTTTGGAGGCCGGAGGCGATCTCGTGCTCATTTGCAATGACGAGTCGGCGCAGCGAGGGGCACTTCGCGCCGTTGTTGAGGCCGTAGAGAGTGGACGACTCCCGGAGGCGAAGGTATGGGCGTCGTGTGATCGAATCGTCAAGGCGAAGGCGCAGTATCTGGGCCGAACGGCGGCGGCTTCAGCCGAGACGATCCGCGCCGTTGTCGGCTGTGATGCGCATCGGCGGATGGCCGAGCGTCTGACGTCGCATCGGTCGTGAAGCGCCTTCTCAGGATCGCAGTCCCGCTCAGCGTACTGGGGCTTGCCGCATGCACCGCAGGCGCGGGCCTACAGGTCCTGTCGGCTCCCGAAGAGAAACTCCGCGTAGAGCGAAGCGCGCAGATGCTTCTGAGGGCCCTCCCATCCAACATCACCCGGCGTACGTTTAGTTTCCGCATTACAGTCGACGATCGAGCCTCCGCATGGAATATTGCGCCGGGCCTCATCTATATCAGTCGGACGGCGGCTCGCGATGCGTCCGACGACGAGTTAACCCAGCTCATCGCCCATAGTATCGGGCACGATCTGCCGGCTCATCCTGCGTCTCAACCTGACGGTTCAGACGCGCGTCAGGCGATGGAGGAGGTCGCCATCGCGGTGGTGCCGGGAGGGATTCTGCTGGTCGGGGTCATGGAGGGCATGATGGGGAGCGGCGACTACACCCTCGCCCAGGAGATCGAGGCTGAGCGCAATGGGTTGCGGCTGTGGCTTCACAGCGGTCGGACATGTGCTGCGTGGATGGCGTTGCGCCAGGCGCAGAAGCTTCACGGTAACAGTTGGCACGAGCCGATCAAATATGTCAGCCCACCGTTCGATGATCTCATGGCAACCGCCATGCAAGAATGTGTAGGGCGGCGGTGACAGACAGGGTATAGGGGATAGGGTGTAGGGTCAGGGAGATTTGGCGGCTGCCTCAACCAGTGCGCGAAAAAGCGCGAGCTGTTCGCAGTGGGTGACAAACATCCGTTCGGGGTGCCAGTGGACGGCGAGGAGAAATCGTCCTGCCCCCTCCACCCCTTCGATCACACCGTCGGGGGCCACCGCGTTGACCGTGAGACCGGGCGCCAGGTTACGGATGACTTGGTGATGGGTGCTGGTCACGCGCAACTCGTGCACGCCAAGAATCTCAGCCAGGCGTGAACCTTCCGTAATGGCAACCTGGTGGGCCGGCTCCCTGCGCCGCTCCCGCGGGCTCTGATGGGCCGGATCGGTTTCTTCCCGGTAGGAGAGGTCCTGATACAGGCTGCCGCCCAGAGCCACATTCAGGACCTGGAGCCCGCGGCAGATCCCCAGGACCGGCAGATCACGACGGCGGGCGGCGTGAACCAGGTCTACTTCGAAGCGATCCCGCTCTTCGTCGATCTCACCGCACCGGTCGAGAACGCTCTCCCCATAAAAGGAGGGGTGGATGTCGGCCCCTCCGGTGAGGATCAGCCCATTGATGATGTCCAGATACGCCTCGGCCATGGCGGGCGCGGAAGAGGTCGTCGGCAGGATCAGCGGTAAGCCCCCGGCTTCAACAACCGCGCGGGGGTAGCCCTCCAGGACCGCCTCCCATCGTTCGTCGTCATCCTGATAATGCCAGCTTGTAATCCCAATTATCGGTCGCATCTATGACACCCTGCGTACGACGCGGCCTGGTCTGGCGCCGGTGTGCTCACCGGCCTCGATCACCGCAATTCCGTTCACGAAGACATAATGGATACCGATGGGATACTGGATCGGTACTTCGTAGGTGGCCCGGTCGCTAACGGTTGCGGAGTCAAAAAGAACCAGGTCCGCCACGCAACCGCGCTGCAGATGCCCACGGTCCGATACGCCAAGTTTGCGACACGGGTCCCAGGTCATCTTCCTGATGGCGGTCGGCAGATCGAGGAGACGACTCTCGCGCACAAAACGGCCCAGCACCCGCGGGAAGGTCCCGAACGTTCTCGGATGAGGACGACCGTGACTGAGCGGGCCCTCATGGCTGCGACAGCCGGAGTCCGACCCGATCATCGCATACGGCTTTTGGAGGATCGCGTTCAGGTTGTCCTCACACATGGTGAAGAAGATGGCATCGACCTGCATCCGCTCCGCCAGCAGCAACGCGAGAACAAAGTCGACCGGTTCCGTGTCCACCAGCTTTGCTGCGTCGCTGACGCGTAACCCTTCGTACCGTCGGTGCTCGTCCCGAGTCACCTCAGAGATCATCAGTCGGGACCAGTAATCAGCAGGATAGCGCGCGGTGAGGTCTTGGGTCATTCGGGCGCGTGCCCCCGGGTCGCACAATCGATCGACACGCGCCTGTTGCCCACCTTCCAAGGCCCAATCCGGCAGCACCGCCTGAAGCCCGGTGTTGGAGGCGGTATACGGGTAGCGGTCGCAGGAGACGTCAAGGCCACGCGCCTGCGCTTCCTCAATGCGGCGAATCGCCTCGGGGAGCTTCGACCAGTTGCGCTCTCCGGAGGTCTTGAGGTGAGAGATCTGAAGCGGGATCCTGGCCTGCTCCGCCACCCCGATAATCTCGTCGATTGCCTCAAGCAATCCGTCGCCCTCGCTTCGCATGTGGCTGGTCAGGATGCCGCCGGCATCCTTCACCGCAGCGGCGATGGCTGTCAGCTCGTCCGGCCTGGAGAAGCAGGCGGGGGCATAGAGCAGCCCTGTAGAGATACCAAGCGCGCCCTCGGCCATCCCTTGTCGCGCCCCGTCGATCATTGCCCCCAACTCGTCTGCTGAAGGTGCGCGATTGACGCCTCCCATGGCTGAGCCCCGCAGCGTGTTGTGGCCGATCAGCAGGCCGAAGTTCTCGGAAATTCCGACTGTCTCCAGCCTTCTACAGTAATCGGCTACCCCTTGCCATGTATGGTCGAGGCCGTACAGGTTACGGTAGAGGGCTGCCCGTTCTTCGAGCCAGGGTCCCCATATCGGGGCCGCCGCATAGCCGCAGTTGCCCCCGATTTCCAGGGTTACCCCCTGTCGAACGGCGCTGTCGGCTGTCGGTTGAAGCAGGAGGTGGTAATCGGAGTGGGAGTGGATATCTACGAAACCGGGGGTCAGCGTCAGGCCGGTTGCCTCGATAACGCGATGGCCCATCGATGGGGCGATTCGCCCGATCTCGGCGATACGGTCACCGGCTACGGCCAGGTCAGCCCGCCGCGCGGGCATCCCGGTCCCGTCAATCAGGTCGGCGCCGCGAATTACCAGGTCATAGGTAGCCATGAATGTGCAATCAGCTTTCAGCGATAAGTTGTCGCCAGCCAATTGAGCCTATTGGGTTTTTGTTGAGCGTCTCATGATACGAACAACAATCATCGTCATTCCCCGGCTTGACCGAGGAATCCAGAAACCCTGGATACCCGCTTACTGTCCGCGGGTATGACGTGCAGGAAATAACGAGCATCAAGTGCTATTCTAAGATTATTCATGCGTCTTACGCCTTATTAACACAATAACTTGATCCGACCTTTGTACTTTGCTTCTAGTTGGCGATTGTGCTCATCGCCGCCGGGCAGATTGGCGCTGAGATAGACCGGCGGCACAAGTCCTTTGAGCACGAACCGCTCCACCACACTACACACGATCGAGTTGACGATAAAGGCTCCGGTGATCAGTGACGTCGGTCCTACCTTCGCCGTCAGACCTGGAAACGCGAGAGCGCCGTCACCCGCCTCACCGCCGTTATCGATGACGAGGTCCGCGGCCTCGAAGAGGCGCTTGCCGCTCGCATGGCGGGAAGCCACAGTCTTGGCGTGCCGCAGCGAAGTGATGGCGATCACGGTAAGCGCCCGCCTCTTCGCCTCCAGCGCCAACTCGACCGGAACTGCATTGATCCCGGCGTTGGAAATAATGATGAGGACCTCACCGGAACGCGGCGCGTGGTAGTCAAGGAGAATCGCGGCGATGCCGCTGACCCGTTCGAGCTGTCCGCTCTTTTTCGGAGCCGTAAGTGGGCTCAGAAACGGCTCGGTCATCGGATTGACGGGAACCAGGCCGCCGGCGCGATGGAACGCCTCTTCGGCAACGAGTTCGGAATGGCCGCTGCCGAAGACGTGAAGAATTCCGTCAATTGCCAGGGATGAGAAGATCAGATCGGCGGCGCGATCGATCGCCTCCATCTGGGTTCGCTGAATCTCGCCGAGCAATCGAACGACGGCGTCGTAGTAGGCTGGATGTGTCATCGTATCCCTCGAAATCCTTTCCCCGGGACGATCTTGCCCAGGATGGCCGGATGGGTCGCCCCGGTGATGCGGGGCAGGTTGCCCGGCAGGCCGTGGGCCGTGAGGTAGGCCAACAGCGCAAAGGCGGAGGCCTCGATGGCGCGACTCGGAAAGCCCGCCTCGTTCGCCGTGAGAAAACGGCAGTCAGGCAGCGCCTCCTGAAGCCGTTTAATCAGTATGGGATTATCCGCGCCGCCGCCGCAGGTGATGAGTTCCGCCGATGTGGCGCCTGGTGGAAGATCGCGTCGGACATGAAGCGCGATCGACCGGGCCGTGAAGGTTGTCACGGTCGCCACCAGGTCCTCCTCTGTTACGTCACGGGCAGCGGCGCGTCGGAGCAGCGCCTCGACCAAAGAAGAGCCAAACTCTTCTCGCCCAGTGCTTTTTGGGGGCCGGCGATGTAAGTAAGGGTGAGTCATGAGCCATCGTAGCAGACGAGGGCCTACTTTCCCAGAGGCGGCGATTCGGCCATCCAGGTCAGCACCCATCGCCCCGCCGGTCAGTCGCGCGACGAGGCCGTCGATCAAGACGTTGCCGGGTCCGGTATCAAACGCCAACACGCCGCGCAGGCCACGGCCATTCGGCAGGAAGGTCAGGTTGGCGATCCCGCCCAAGTTCAGGACGATCCGGTTTCGGCGAGGATGACGGAAGAGCAGCGCATGCAGGTAGGGGGTGAAGGGTGCGCCCTGACCGCCTGCCGCCATCTCGCGGGGGCGGAAGTCGGCCACAGTCGTAATGCCGGTCCGCTCGGCGATGACCGACGGCTCACCGATCTGTAATGTGGAGCGGACCGATACTCCAAACTCAACTGTCGGATGTGGGATATGAGCGATGGTCTGCCCATGCGAGCCGATGAGGGCCACATCGTGCAAGGGAATGCCGGCACGTCGAGCTATAGCGATTGCGGCCTTGGCGAACAATTCGCCCAACAGGACATTGAGGTGGCAGATTTCAGGGGTCGCTCCGGATCCGGCGTCTGCCACCCGTAAAATCCGCTCACGGAGCCCGTTGGGAAAAGGAAACACCCCAAAGCACAGAAGTCGCAGCTTCGGCAGCCCCCTATTTGGACCGACCTCCAGCAGCGCGGCATCGATTCCATCTGCCGACGTCCCCGACATGAGTCCGATGACGTTCATCGTCTCACTGCATGAACTTCTTAATCGAACAACTCGAAAGGGACGTTTTGACCATGGTGAGATTATAGCTCATAGCGCTTGAAAACTCTCCAGATGAGGTATCGCAGTATCCCCTGTTCACGCATTATCGAGATGTGCTTTCGTGAAGTCACGATAGTCGTGGAGCGGATCGCTCCGAATGGCGAACGGCATGCGCTATCCGTTCTGGCGCAGACACGATCCACTCAGGGCGGGCTTCTCCACGACGACCGCGATCAGGTAGCCATGGCGCCTCAACCATGGGACGCGACGGTAGAGCCCGACAAATGGGCGGATGCCCAACCTTGTCAGGGTAGTGAGGTGAGGGAAGCGGGTATGAAAAAGCAGGTCGAGCATCCGAAGCCAACCGGGCATGAAAAGAATTCCTGTTAACCCTGTGACTATGAATCCCACTGATTCCACCAACTCTTTGAGCTGTCTAGGCGTAAACGATCGCTCCAGTCCATAGGCATACCGGCCCAGTTGTCGCAACCCCCACACCATCAGAGGACGCAGGAAAGGATCGTAGCGATTCGGTACGCCGATGATGGCTACACCGTTGGGCTTCAGGACCAGGAACATCTGCTGGACGGCAGTCTCATACTCCTGAAAATGCTCGATCGTTCCCATGGAGTAAATGAGGTCAAATGTTTCCGGCTGAAAGGGAAGAGCTCGCACATCGGCCACTGCGAACGCAGGGTAGTACGCCTCCATAGCTGCCTTGGCCTGCTGAACGGTATCGAAGGCGATATCCACCCCAGCCGGTCTGGCCCCCTGCTTGGCAGCCCACAGGAGGATCTCGGTATTCTTGGCCTCATCCCAGAGGTCGGTCTTTAGGATTCGGCGACCATTGAGCCGCGGGAAGAATGTAGCGAACAATAGGCGCTCACATTCCGCATAGTACGCTGTGGACGAGGCCCCTTTGAGAGAAGGGAAAGAAGAGCCAACCGAATTCCAGAAAGAGACATCATTGGCTGGGTTCTTGTTAGATGGCACGGGAAGGATCCTCAATAGACTCTCTTACGGCTACGGCAGAGGTCGCGACGAGTTGACTGTGATTCCGGCGTGAAGCGTAACGTTGCTTCCCGTAATGGACACATCACCCGTGGCGTAATATCGCCTCTGAATGCCAGTATCCCAATAGCCCACTTTTCCTACAACGGTCCAGCCCTTCTGTTGATTGTGAACCCGCAGGCCTGGCGTGTTCCACCAGGCTACCATGGTGATGCAGCGCGTGAGTCCCCGGTTTCTGGCCTGTTTCAAAATAATCTCGGCAGAAACTGAAGCGATTCCGTGGCTGCGAAAGGCAGGGTGGGTGTAGACCTCACGAAAAAACATATCACCCTCGAGTAGAGGGAAGGTCTTTCCAAGGTAGGGGAGAAACGTTGTAGCCGTCGTATGCCATCGGTAATGGGCAAGTGATCCATCTACCCACCCCAGGAGGCATTCGCATCCCTCTGTCCTTCGTCGTTGGATC
>Ga0233425_10010915_pt1 | contig 10828 bp, 9 predicted proteins | sample Watercolumn_Towu_2_FD_181712 | JGI IMG/M metagenome (GOLD analysis project Ga0233425, IMG submission 181712) | Freshwater microbial communities from Lake Towuti, South Sulawesi, Indonesia - Watercolumn_Towuti2014_140_MG | ecosystem: Environmental > Aquatic > Freshwater > Lake | place: Indonesia...
AGGGGTGATCCAGATCGAATGATTGGATCAGTACCCTAGATGATGCGGGCTATGATGTCAAGCAACCCTTGAAGGTCAAGGCCGCCCACTCCAGAAGGCCTGGTTCAAGGGGGGCGAGTAGTTACCTCCAGGGATGGATATGTGCGGTTGAAGAATCGATACCTTAAGACATAGGGGGGGTTCAGCGGAGCATTGGTGGATCAGATTTTCCCGCCATCCGGCAGCGCATCAGGATTCGGCGCCGGCGAAATACTCGCACCGGTCACGGCATCAAAACAGCCGCTTGCGCGGCTACTGGCAAAAGCATCGATCAACCGGTTCCGCATCGCCGGCTCGCCCTCGAAAACCTTCATCCAGATGCTGAAGAAGCCCTCAGCCAAGGCAAGCCTGACAACCATTTTACGAACGGCCTCGTTCGCGGGATTGGCCAATACATCTGCCCTGGCCTCCTCGGCCTTTGCCCAAACTTCCATGCGCTGGGAAATCCGATCGATGGCAACCCGCTTGCCATTTTCGTCCAAGACATTGGCGGGACGCTTATCCAAGCCGGTCAGCGCCAGCGTGTCTCGTGCTTGCTGTTGGACCGGATCGGCTAACCCGGCAGCCGGGACTATGCTGCCATCCGACCGGTAGGTGAAAGCAGCGAAGGTATTGTCCCTGTCGGGCAGCAACATCGCGGAGAATTGAACGTCCTTGTCCTTCTTGGTGGAGTTACAGTTGACACATCCGAGCAGAAAGTTCTCCCAGCGCCCCCGCAAGTGCTCATACTTGGGCAGACTCTTGGGCTGGATGTGTTCGACAGCGAGTTGAGTGAGTATGGGACGTTCGCAATAGCTGCAATATCGGCCAATACGCGCGATCAAATCGGGCAAAGCCTTGGTGTAATCGTCGAAATCCTTCGTAACCGGCGATGGCCCCCTCCTAACTGGACGCACAACCTATTCCCCCAGTTTTGCGGCTCGTTTCATCTCCAAGAACGCCTGAAATGCCGGATTGTCGGCAAAAGGCGCTATGGCGTCGGATAAGCGCTGTTTGAACTCCGCAAGTTTCGCATCAGGCCCCGCCGCGGCCAGATCAAGCGTCTCCAGATAATCCCGCGCCGCTCCCCGCATGGCCTCGTAGCGCTGGCTCACACCCGGATTAGAAATTCCCATGACTCCCCGAGCGATTTCTTCCAGCGTCAGGTTACCGAGCTGCGCCGTCGGCTGGCCCTCCAGCAGAATCAATTCCTCGCCGGAACGCAGGGATTGGATAAGAAAGGGCGAATGAGTCGTACAAATAAATTGGATCTTCGGAAAGGTACGCCGCAAATCCTCGATGACTCGGCGCTGCCAGCGCGGGTGCAGGTGCAAGTCCAACTCGTCGACCAGCACGACGCCCGAGGTTTGCTCCAGAACCTGGTCGCCGAACTGCGGATTGAGTTTGGCGGCCTTTTGAGCGATGTCTCCGACCAGGGCCAGCATGCTGCGCTGACCATCGCTCAGGTTTACGAATGGTTGGGCACCTTGGCCAGCGATGACCACGACCACTTCACCTCGCTGCGGATCGAAGTAAAGGTTCTCGGCCCCCTCCACGCATCGGATAAGCGCACCTTTCACCGCCTGGAACAAAGCGGACTCACGCCCCTGCTGGTAGGCGATCCAGGATTGGCGGGCAATCCAGCGCATGAGGTCGCGTACGGAGAGCCGTGGATCGACGCTGGTTCGATACGCGGATAGCCGCGAAAGCTGGGTTTTCGCAGCAAGCTTCTCCGGATTTTTCACCTGCGCATCCTGTTTGGCTTGCCGAGGCTCAAGCCACAACCGGCCAGTGCCATAATATGAAATCAACGGCAACTCGAGCCCTGCCCCTTCCTGAACATGCCGGTCGAAACTAGCACCGATCTTCTTGACCTGATTAGCTCCTTGGGTCGTAGTGCGGCCCGCACGACTGGATAGGGTTCGCTCCCACGGCATGAGGTCTTCATCACCAACTTGACCATGTGCCCGCACAATCACCGGAAACTGCTGCTCGAACCGAATTTCGCCGTCGAAGCTATGTGCGGCCAGCCTCACCTCGTTCGGCAGAATATGGCGGCTGTCATAACCCCGCAGCCCCAGAAACCAGCTGCCAGCAGCTACCGACAGACCGTCCAGCACGGTGGTCTTTCCGGTCCCGTTAACGCCCACCAGAAGGTTGAACTGCGGCGTGAAGGTGAACTCGCGTTCAGCAAAGCCTTTGAAGTTCTTCAGGTAAAGTCGGTCAATCCGCATTGAGAAACTCCGGGTTGCAGAACGTCGATTCTATCGCGACTCCACCAGCAAAGGTTGCCGACAGCGTTGGGCAGATACGTCGTCGTGAACCAGCATCGCTATCGCCTTTACGCTGCTTGCGCCCGCAGAGCATTATTCCAGACTGATTGGTCTTGATTCGACAGTCCAGCTTCTTCTATTGTCGTGCACCCACTTTGCCTTACTGCTTATCCATGATCACTCCCCGCATCGGTTTCATCAGCCTCGGCTGTCCCAAGGCCCTGGTCGACAGCGAACACATCCTCACCAAGCTCCGCGCCGAGGGCTACGACCTGGTGCCCAAGTACCAGGACGCCGACTTGGTGGTGGTGAACACCTGCGGCTTCATCGACGCCGCGGTGGAAGAATCGCTGGATGCCATCGGCGAGGCCATCGCCGAAAACGGCAAGGTCATCGTCACCGGCTGCCTGGGATCGCGGGAGCAGGAAATTCGCGCGCGCCATCCGCAAGTGCTGGCGGTCAGCGGCGCCCACGCCTACGAAGAGGTGATCGGCGCCATCCATGAGCACCTGCCGCCCTTGCACGATCCCTTCCTCGACCTGGTGCCGCCGGAAGGCATCAAGCTCACCCCGCGCCATTACGCCTATCTGAAGATTTCCGAGGGCTGCAACCATCGCTGCAGCTTCTGCATCATCCCCTCTCTGCGCGGCGACCTGGTGAGCCGGCCGGTGGGCGAGGTGATGGAGGAAGCCGAGCGGCTGGCCAAAGCGGGCGTGAAGGAATTGCTGGTGGTGTCCCAGGACACCAGCGCCTACGGGGTCGACCTGAAATACCGCACCGGATTCTGGGGCGGCCGGCCGCTCAAGACCCGCTTCTACGACCTGGCCAAGGCCCTGGGGGAGCTGGGCATCTGGGTCAGGCTCCATTACGTCTACCCCTACCCCCATGTGGACGAAGTGCTGCCGCTGATGGCGGAAAGCAAGATCCTGCCCTACCTGGACGTGCCCTTCCAGCACGCCACGCCGCGCATCCTCAAGGCCATGAAGCGGCCCGGCGACATCGACCACACCCTGGAACGCATCCGGCGCTGGCGGGAAATCTGCCCGGGCCTGACGCTCCGCAGCACCTTCATCGTCGGCTTCCCCGGCGAAACCGACGAAGACTTCGAAGACCTGCTGGATTTTCTCGATCAGGCCCAGCTGGACCGGGTGGGCTGCTTCGCCTACTCGCCGGTGGAAGGCGCCGCCGCCAACGCACTGCCGGACCCAGTCCCGGAAGAACTCAAGCAAGAACGGCTTGCGCGCTTCATGGAATTCCAGGAGGGCATCAGCGCCGACCGGCTGGCGGCGCGGGTCGGCGGACGCGAGCAGGTGCTGGTGGACGAGGTGGTGGAAGAAGGCGCCGTCGCCCGCACCCGTGGGGATGCGCCGGAGATCGACGGCCAGGTGTTCATCGACGGCGCCACCCATTTGCAGGTGGGGCAATGGGTGGACGTCATCATCGAGGAATCCGACGAACACGATCTGTGGGCGCATCTGCCCGGCGAAAACAAAACGCAGACAGAGCCGGCGCCGGAAAATCGAACAGTCGCTTAAGTGAAGTTTCTGTTCTAATCCTCGCCCCTGCGAGGGGGCAGAACCTGAGAACAGAAGATGAGACGAAAGAGAAGAAATCACTCGGCGGCCTTCCGGAAGCATCCGCAGAACCCGGTTTTCCCCTACCTGCTGCGCGGTCTGGAGATCACCCGTCCGAACCACGTGCGGGCCATGGATATCACCTACATCCCCATGCGCAAAGGCTTCGTCTATCTGGCCGCAGTGCTCGACTGGGCGACCCGGCGAGTCCTGTCCTGGAAACTGTCCAACAGCCTGACCACGGACTTCTGCATCGAGGCCGTCGAGGAAGCCCTTCAGCGCCACGGCAGGCCGGAGATCTTCAACACGGATCAGGGCTGCCAGTTCACCAGCAACGAGTTCGTGGGCCTGCTCCAAGGCCACGGCATCCAGGTCAGCATGGACCGCAAAGGCCGTTGGGTCGATAACGTGTTTGTCGAGCGGCTCTGGAAAAGCGTGAAATACGAGGAAGTCTACTTGCATGCCTACGACTCGGTTGCCCAAACTCGGCAATGCTTACAGCGCTATTTCAAGTTCTACAATGAGCGCCAGCCCCATTCCTCGCTTGACGGGAAAACCCCCGATAGCGTGTACTTTGATTCGCTGCCTATCCAGCAGGCAGCCTAAACCTCAGAAGCCCACTTAAGAGCAGGACAATCCTGTCTAAGAAACCGGGGCCACCGCTGTTTCAATCCAGCCGCCGATGCAGCGGGCTCTTGCGGGGGAAGTGGGCGCGCAGGAATTCCATCTGGTCCGACAGCACCCGCCGCCCTTGCAGGTAGACGTATTCGGCGTGGGTCGGGGCGAAGGGGATGGCGAGCAGCTGGATGCCGGCCTGTTCCGGGGTGCAGCCGGCCTTGTGGTTGTTGCAGCGCTTGCAGGAGGTGACCACGTTGTTCCAATGGTCCAAGCCGCCCTGGATCAGCGGCGTCACGTGGTCGCGCGACAGGTCGCGGTAGCCGAAGCGCCGGCCGCAATACAGGCACAGGTGGTTGTCGCGGCGGAACAAGGCAGGGTTGCTGAGGGGCGGCGTATAGTCCTGGTCGATGCGGTAGCCGCTACCGGGGCTGCCGAAAGTCGCCAGGATCGAGTTGACCTCGATCATGCTGCGCTTGCCGGTCCTGGCGTTGTAGCCGCCGCGCAGGGTAAACAACGGCGTGCCGCAGGAATAGGCGACCTGTTCCAGGTAATAAAGCTTCGCCGCTTCCTGGTAGCCGATCCATTCCAGCGGCATACCGGCGGCATCGGTACGCAACACCTGGAAACGGTCGATCTCCATACTTCCTCCCACAGCATGCCGGGTTATACGGTAAACAGGGGTATCGCACGACTGCAGCCGGCCCGAGATTCGGCCAGCAGACTTCCGCGCAGTATACGACCGGAATGTTTCACTCATTTGTCCGCGATCCTGTAGGGACCCTCGCCACCGGGTCGGAACCGGCGCGATCGCGGAGATGAAACATCGCCGCCGATGAAGCTCTAAAATGCCCATCCCGTCCGTCCGGCGAACACCCGGTTCAACCACATCCCTCCCACCTCGCGATGGCACAGATACTCAAGGTCGGCATCCCCAAGCCCCTGCGCCAGAGTTTCGACTACCTGCCGCCGGCAGACGTGGATGTGGCGTCCCTGCGTCCCGGGGTGCGGGTGCTGGTGCCTTTCGGCCGATCCAAACTGGTCGGCTATCTGATGGAGCTGAGCGACCGGCCCAGCATCGAACGCAGCCGCCTGAAGCGTGCATTGGCCATCCTCGACCGGGAACCCTTGCTGGCCCCCACCGACTGGAAGACCTTGCTGTGGTCGGCGGCTTACTACCGCCACCCGGTCGGGGAAGTATGCGCGGCGGCCTTCCCGGTTCTCATCAGACAAGGCGGCGGCGCTGAACGTTCGCAGGTCCGCCGTCTGGTCGTCACGCTCGCGGGTACTGGCATCGCCCCCTCCGAATTGGGCCGGGCTGCCCGCCAAGCCTCGCTGCTGCAATGGGCACAGCGGCAGCCTGAAGGCATCGGGGAGGAGGAACTGGCAGGCCTCGGCTGGGACTGGCGGCATCCGGCGCGGGCGCTGATCCGCAAGGGCTGGCTGGTACTGACCAGCAGCGACACGGCGATCGGTTCCAGCGATCTGCCGCCGCCGGAGCAGCGGCCCGGCCTCAACGCCGACCAGCAGCGGGCTGTGGATGCCATTGCGGAGGCGCTGGAGAGCCATCGCAGCTTCCTGCTGGAAGGCGTCACCGGCAGCGGCAAGACCGAGGTCTATCTGCAGGTGGTGGAGCGAGTCCTGGCCGCGGGCCGCCAGGCCTTGCTGCTGCTGCCGGAAATCAGCCTGACGCCGCAACTGGCCCAGCGCTTTCGCCGGCGCCTGCAAATCCCCATCGCCGTCTTCCATTCCAACCTGGGCGAATCCGACCGGCTGCAGGCCTGGCTGGCGGCGCGCCTGGGGGAATGCCGCGTGCTGCTAGGTACCCGCTCGGCGGTGTTCGCGCCGATGGCACAACCCGGCGTGATCATCGTCGATGAAGAGCACGATCTGTCGTTCAAGCAGCAGGAAGGATTCCGCTACTGCGCCCGCGACGTGGCGGTGATGCGGGCCAGGGAACTGGGCATCCCCGTGGTGCTCGGCTCGGCCACGCCGTCCCTGGAAAGCCTGGCCAACGTGGCGCGTAACCAATACACCCGGCTGTGCCTGCCGCAACGGGCCGGCGGCGCTGCGGCTCCGCGCTTCCGGGTCGTCGACCTGCGTTCCCAAAGGCTGCAGGAAGGCTTGTCGCCGCCCCTGCTGGAAGCGATGGCAACCACCCTGGCGCGCGGCGAACAGGTGCTGCTGTTCCTCAACCGGCGCGGCTACGCCCCCACCCTCACCTGCCACGGCTGCGGCTGGATCGCGACCTGCCGGCGCTGCGACGCCAACCTGGTGATCCACCTGAAGGAGCGCCGATTGCGTTGCCATCACTGTGGTTACGAACAAGCCCAGCCCAGTGCTTGCCCGCACTGCGGCACCGACGATTTGAGGCCGCTGGGGCTGGGGACCGAACGGGTCGAGAAGGCGCTGTCCGCCCACTTCCCGGACATTCCGCTGGCCCGCATCGACCGCGACAATACCCGCCGCAAGGGCAGCCTGGAGCGGATGCTGGAGGAAGCCCGCAGCGGCCGGACCCGCATCCTGATCGGCACCCAGATGCTGGCCAAGGGCCATCACTTCCCGGCGGTGACACTGGCGGCCATCCTCGACATCGACGCCGGCCTGTTCAGCAGCGATTTCCGCGGCAGCGAACGAACCGCCCAGCTGATCATGCAGGTGGCCGGGCGGGCCGGCCGAGAGCAGCTGCCCGGCACGGTGATCCTGCAGACACGTCACCCTGACCACCCTCTGCTGCAGATGCTGATCGAGCGCGGTTACGGCGAATTTGCCGAAGCCGCCCTGGCCGAACGCCGGGCGGCGGGCTTGCCACCTTATGGCTATCAGGCCCTGTGGCGGGCCGAATCGGTCAATTCCGAGCACGCCCGCCAACTGCTGGAAAGGCTCGGCGACCGCTGCAGCCGGCAAGCGGCCCTCACCGTGTTCGGTCCCGCCCCCGCTCCCCTGCAGCGCAAGGCCGGACGCCACCGATTCCAGCTGTTGCTGCAATGCCCCCAACGTGCCCCCCTGCAGCAGGCAATCAAGGCGCTGGTCGGTGAAATCGACGGGTGGCCGCAAGCCCGCCAGTGCCGCTGGTCGCTGGATGTCGATCCGCTCGATTTCGGATAGCCGGCTAGCCCTCGTCCGTGACCCGAAGCCCATCCCGCAAGCTCCTCGAACCGCAGCCGAATTGCCAGTGCGGCGCCGAATTGCGGATAATAGCACTCCCGCGCGCGTCTCCTCCCTTACCTGACCCCTCATGAAAAAACGCCTGGAACATCTGTTGCTGTCTGCCGTCAACGCCCTCACCGAGCGGGGAGATCTGCCGCCGCAGACCGGCGGCCTGCCCATCCTGGTGGAACGCACCAAGGACGAAGCCCACGGGGACTTTGCGACCAACCTGGCCATGGTGCTGGCCAAGGCCACCCGCGCAAATCCCCGCCAGCTGGCGGAGAAGATCGCCGCGGCCCTGCCGCAGGACGCCGCGGTGCTGCGCACCGAAATCGCAGGCCCCGGCTTCATCAATTTCTTCATCGATCCCAAGGCCCGATATCAGATCATCCCGACCGTCCTCCATGCCGGCAGCGGTTATGGCCGGCTGACCGTCGGTGCCGGACAGCGGGTGCAGGTCGAATATGTCTCCGCCAATCCCACCGGCCCACTCCACGTGGGCCACGGCCGCGGCGCCGCGTATGGCTCGGTGGTGGCCAACCTGCTGACGGCGGTGGGCTTCCAGGTCCACCGCGAATACTATGTCAACGATGCCGGCCGCCAGATGGACATCCTGGCCGCATCGGTGTGGCTTCGTTACCTGGAAGAATGCGGCGAGGCCCTCACCTTCCCCAGCAACGGCTATCGGGGCGAATACATTCGCGACATCGCCTTCCAGCTGCACCAGAAAGTCAGCGACACCCTGCGCCACCCCGCCGCCGAAGTGTTCAAAAACCTGCCGGCGGACGAACCGGAAGGCGGCGACAAGGAGCTCTACATCGACGCGGTGGTGGAACGTGCCAAGCACCTGCTGGGGCAGCACGGCTACCGCACGGTGTTCGACGCGGGCCTGGACAGCATTCTGGAGGACATCCGCCAGGACCTCGCCGAATTCGGCGTCCATTACGATGAATGGTTCTCCGAGCGGAGTCTGAACGAATCCCTGGCCACCGAATGGGGCCTGGGCAAGCTGCGTTCCTCCGGCTACTTGTACGAGAAGGACGGGGCCACCTGGTTCGCCTCCAGTCGTCTGGGAGACGAGAAGGACCGGGTTGTGGTGCGCGACAACGGCCAGATGACCTATTTCGCCTCCGACATCGCCTACCACCACAACAAGCTGGAGCGGGGCTTCGACCGCGTCATCAACATCTGGGGCGCCGATCACCACGGCTACATCCCCCGGGTCAAGGCGGCGATCCAGGCGATGGACGGTGACCCGGACAAGCTGGAAGTGCTGCTGGTTCAGTTCGCGGTGCTGTACCGGGGCGAAGAAAAGGTACAGATGTCGACCCGTTCCGGCGAATTCGTCACCCTGCGCCAGCTGCGCAACGAGGTGGGCAAAGACGCCGCGCGGTTCTTCTACGTCATGCGCAAGTCCGACCAGCACATGGACTTCGACCTCAAGCTGGCCACCTCCAAGACCAACGAAAACCCGGTCTACTACGTCCAGTATGCCCACGCCCGCATCTGCAGCGTGTTCCGCCAGCTGGACGAGAAGGGATTGCCGCGCGACGTCGCGTCCGGCATGAAGCACCTGGAACGGCTCGCCGAACCCCATGAACTGGCGCTGATCGCCAGCCTGCTGCGCTATCCGGAAGTGATCGAAAGCGCCGCCCTGCTATATGCCCCCCACCATCTGGTGAATTACCTGCGGGAACTGGCGGCGGAACTGCACGCCTATTACAACGCCCATCAGTTCCTGGTGGAAGACGCCGGATTGCGCGACGCCCGCCTCAACCTGATCACGGCGGTGCGCCAGGTTTTGGTCAACGGCTTGAGGCTGTTGGACGTGGGCGCACCGGAAACCATGTGAGTGCTGCCGTGGATTACAAGAATCGCGTTCCCGGCAGCCGCTACCGCAGACCTCGGCGACCGCTGAACCTCTGGACCTGGATCGGGGTCGCGGCTGTCGCCGCCATCGCCCTGATCTATGGCCTGTGGCCTGCGGGCGACGGCGAGGAATCCGTGCAAGAGGCCCAGGAGCCGCCACCGGCGACCACCTCCCAGCAGCTGCCGGTTCCGCCCATTGCCCCACCGCCCAACGCGAAAGACAAGGCCTCCGGCGGCAGGGACAGGGTGGAACCGGCCGAGGCTGCCAAAGGCGTGCAAACCAGACATGACAAGAAGAAGCCCGAGCAGGAAGCGGCCGTGGCCGCCGATCCGGTGACGCCGCCGGTCGAACCGCGTTTCACCTTCTACAAGATCCTTCCGGAAAAGGAAGTCATCATCCCGGAAGCCGAAATCAAGGCCATCAAGAGGGACGAGGGTCTGGGGCACTCCGCGAAACCGGAGCAGTACCAGATCCAGGTGGGTTCCTACAGCTCGCCGGCGGAGGCCGAGAAGATCAAAGCCCGGCTGTCCCAGCTCAAGGTCAAGTCCAAGATCGAATCCGTCAAGATCGAGAACGCCCAGTGGTACCGCGTCAAGATCGGCCCCTTCGACAAGCTTGCCGATGCCGACAAGGTGCGCGACTACCTGAAAGCCAACCAGTTGCCCAGCGTCGTGCAGAAATCCACCGGCAAGTGATGCCAGATGGGAGGTTTGTCCGAAGCGCGGAAACCATCAGTACCACCGGCCGGCAAAAGCAGCGTGAACTCGTCCGGCGCAACAGCCGCTCATTGACCAGCGCTGGACGCTCCAGTGGATGAGCGGTATCGATCACAAACGATGACCTAACGAGGTTCGCCTCCGAGCTGTGCGGCATGCTGTCCCACCGCTCCCGCGCCACTGAGGAGGACTTGTGGATCGCGCGCTTCATGACTCGAGGCCATGCCCGATTCTTCCGCACCGGCCGCGCCTTTGACGAATCGCACCTTTCCGGCAACCGCACAACTGCTCTGGCTCGAGCCAGCCGCGCGTTACCGACCCGGCACGCTGGCGTGCCGGTACGCATGAACGAAATCAGCCGGGTCAATGAACTTTTGCGGCGGCGGATTAAGGCTGTGTGTGAATCAAGCTGCGTCGACCAGGATTGAGAACCGGACCGGCGGGCGGACAAAAAAGCCCCCGAGCATTGCGTTCGGGGGCTTGGATATAAGAGCCTGGCAGTTCCCTACTTTCGCACAGGTATCTGCACTATCATCGGCGCTAAGCGGTTTCACTTCCGAGGTCGGGATGGGATCGGGTGGTTCCCGCTCGCTGTGGCCACCAGGCAAAACT
>Ga0233425_10010916_pt1 | contig 10828 bp, 11 predicted proteins | sample Watercolumn_Towu_2_FD_181712 | JGI IMG/M metagenome (GOLD analysis project Ga0233425, IMG submission 181712) | Freshwater microbial communities from Lake Towuti, South Sulawesi, Indonesia - Watercolumn_Towuti2014_140_MG | ecosystem: Environmental > Aquatic > Freshwater > Lake | place...
ATGCTCACCACGAAGACACGAAGGACACGAAGGCGGGAAAGAGCGTGGTTTCCTGGGCAGATCAGCACGACATGGCACATCGAGCGTGGGCGCGGGCACTGTTGCAGCGTTGCCGATACTGTCCCCTGGCGGGAGGCACCGGCCACCTCACATCTCCTTCGTGTCCTTCGTGCCTTCGTGGTGCATACCCCTCTCGCGTTTCCACCAACTGCAATCGCACCCGCACGGGGAAGGACGATGCCGATTGGCTTGCATTCGGCGCCGCTCCTGGCTTATCATGGCGGCACTTTCCATCGCTCGGGTGGTGGAATCGGCAGACACGCATGTTTGAGGGGCATGTGCCGAAAGGCGTGCGGGTTCAACTCCCGCCCCGAGCACCAAGCCGAAAATTCCAATGAAAACGCTATATTTGAGCGTTTGGGCACTCCCGCTGATGATCGACCGCGTGTCCCCCGTTTAGGCGCCAAACGGCACGTTTGGGCACCTGTTTTGTCACCACTTTGTCAACAACCCAACAATCTCGCGCGATTTGCGCCTTCTGGTTTGGTGACAAAGTTTTTGTCACCAACTCCAGACTGGGCCGAACGCACCCTTCATCGTCCAGTCGCCTCGACCCTGAACTGGTCCACCGCAGCATCCAAATCTGCTACCCGGATCAGAACGCAACGCTTGCTCAGGCGTGAAAAGGTGTCACTCTCGGCGGGTCGCCTCGCGGCGGCGGGACTCTTCGACCAGCTTGACCGTCACCATCCACTGCTCACGGATGAGGGCCTCGAACGAACGGATGGCGGAATGCCGTGGCAGGAGCCGCGCCGCGCGTTTGATTCGCCCGACGGCATTCTGGTACTCCCAGAGCAGGGTGATGTAGTCGCTCCGTTTCTCGCGAGAGATGACGATGGGCGGGTAGCCGCCCCGGAGGACGGGCAGATTGGCGATCAGTCGCGCCATTCGCCCGTTGCCGTCGAAGAAAGGATGGATGCGCACGAAGCTCATGTGGGCGCGGGTATAGAGGGCGACGGCGTCGGCAGGTTTGCCAGCCTTATCGAGGTAACCGTTGAACGCCGCCAGCCATCGCCCCATCAGGTGGGGCACATCCGAAGGGGCGGCGTACTCCATGTAAACGCTCTTTCCTTCCACGACCCCGGTTGTTCCGTTAAAGTCCTTCTTCCAGTCGCCCACCGGGTTCATGATATCCATCGCGGACTTGTCCATCACCGCCCGATGAAGGTCGAACAGGCCCCGCTCGGTGACGCGCGGTTCACGGATCGTCCGGTAAATCAGGTCGATGGCACGGGCATGCCCGTAGACTTCCTGATGACACCGATGGCGACGGCCTGCCCGGCTTCTGGGAGACGCTCTACTTCGGCGGTGCGACGAACGCCATCGCCGCGGCCGACAGCGACAACGACGGCCGCAGCAACCTGGACGAGTACATCGCGCTGACCGACCCGCGCGACCCCGCCTCCAACCTGCGCATCCACAGCCTGCAACTGACCCCAAGTACGGCCCAGGCGGTCGCCCACATGTCCTTCACCTCCAGCCTCGCGCGCGTCTACGCCCTGCAGCGGACGGACGGGCTCGAGCCTGGACACACCTGGGGCGCGGTGACCACAGAACGCCGCGGCAGGGAGGGCGCCGACGCCTTCGTCCACACCAACCCTGCGCCGACTCACCTCACGGGCATGTACCGCCTGACCGTGCGCCTGCCCTGACTGCACCCACACCGGCCGTGGGTCGCCGATGCGTCCGGCATGGACGTAGCAGACGCCGAACGGCGTGCCGTCGGCCAGCGTGAAGCGGGCCTCGAGGGTGGCGGGGCCGGCGGGGAAGACGAACAGGTATCGCCGCGCTCAGGTGCCCCGCGGCATCCGCACCAGCAGGTCGTCGCGATCCGTCATCGACACGCAGACACCCGCCTCCCAACTCGCGGCGTACTCGCCGCGAGGGCGCCCCGTGGCGCGGATCGGGTTTCCCAGCCGCACGGGAGTGCGTCAGACGGGCCCAGCCGCGAGGCTTTGCGGGGTGGGGCTGTCTCCCGGGAGGGTCGCGCTCCCGCGCGACCGCCACTCACCCCTCTACCAAACACCCGAAAATCAACATCCTCTTACCTCGCGAGCGCACACCGCGTCGCACCGAAAAACGCCTGCCACATCGACACTTGGAACACTTGACAGTTACGACCAGACCCGCCACCATCACCACGCACCACACACAGATGGAGTTGCGCCTGCGTGAAGTAGTCTCAATAACTCTGTTGACCGGGACAGCGGGGGAAGAGACGAAGGACGGAGGGCGTCGAGTGGAGACCTGGAGCCGGCCGTTCTCGGCCGGACTAAATGGAGATGGAGCTATGGAGGAAGGACGTTCCGGCTGGTCGAACGGCGGAGGACAAGCGTTGGAGAGCCGAGGAATTCTGCGGGGTGCAGATTCTGACGTACGCCATTCTCAGCAATCACTGGCACATTCTGGTGCAAGTGCCGGATAAACTGGCGGTTAGCAACTCTTTCTAAATGATGCAGACGATCTTCCTCTTCGCCCTGGCCGGATTCCTCGCCTCCTTCGTGGATGGCGCGCTGGGAATGGGCTTTGGCCCCACCAGCTCCAGCATCCTGCTCATTACGGGGCTCACACCCACCGCCGTCTCGGCCTCCGTCAATCTTGCCAAGGTAGCCACCGGCTTGGCAGCCGCCATCTCCCACTGGCGCTTTCGCAACATCGACCATCAACTGGTCCTCAGACTGGCCATTCCCGGCTCTCTTGGCGCCATCATTGGCGTTACCGTGCTCTCGAATGTGGACGGCCAGGCCCTTCGTCCGATCCTCGCCCTTCTGCTCAGTGTCATTGGGCTGCGGATACTTGCCCGCTTCTCGCGTCAGACCCGGGGTGACATCGCCGACAAGTCACCCGACGTTGACCCCAACGTCATTCCTCCCTACAACGCATATGGAGTGGAGTTCGCTGCCACGCTCGGCGGCATCACCAATGGCATGATCGGCGCGTGGGGGCCGGTCGTCACCCCCTTTCTCCTGCATCGGGGTTTGCAGCCCCGCTACGCGGTGGGATCGGTGAATACCGCCGAGGTCGCGGTCGCATTGACGTCGGCGGTCGCGCTGGTTATTTCGACCGGCCGCGACGGGTTCAACATCTCGATCGTGCTGGCGATGTTGGTTGCCGGCGTGATAGCCGCACCGATCGCGGCCTGGGTGATACGCCACATCCCCGCGGCTCCGCTCGGCGTGGCCGTCGCCGCCCTGCTGCTCATCACCAATGCCCGCGAACTATCGATCTGGGCCCGTCTCGATAAGGGTCCCTATTGGTGGGCGGCCTACGTGGGTGTTTTTGGCATCATCGTCATGACGCTGCTGGTCCAGCGCTGGATCGCCAGGCGCCGGTAGGCTGCCTGAGCCGGGTTAGGGTTATTGTGGGTCATTGGGGAGAGGTAATTCTTGCACGCAATCACCACTAGCCGCAGGTCGCGTGCCGTGCACCGCCCCTCCCACAGCCCGTACCTAAGCGGACGCGCCCTTTCCCTCCAACGTCGCCGGAGATTCTGACGCCTCGCCAATTCCGGGACAAAGAGAGGGGCCAACAAGGCGGCGGACACGTACGGTGAACCCTGGCGGATTCACCGCCGGTCACCGCCACCGTAAAACACCTCACACCCCCAACAGCACCCTCTCCCGCCTCCTGAATCTCCCTTCGCCACCGCGGTACGGATCACACACCCGCAACATGTTCCCGCAGTTCCCGGCCGCCCACCTGCCGTGGTTCGCCAACGCCAACGCCATCACGCAGTCGTCATGGTACCCGGCCGGCGCGCCGTACGAAATCCCGCCAGTCGGCGAAATCACACGCACGCGTCCGTCGTAGCGCGACCGCGCGGCCCGCACGATCAGGCGCGGCGGGTGAGGTGCCGCCCGGCGAGCATGGCCAGGCCGGGCAGCAGCAGGGCGGCGGCGAAGGCGGGCAGAAACGCATGGGCGGAGGCGGCCCAGGCGCCGGCGGCGGCGTAGACGGCGGAGACGCCGAGGTTGGCCAGGAGCAGCGCGGGCACGACGCGGCGCGCGGGCAGGCGGGCGAGGCCGGCGAAGAGGACGGACGCCTCGGCCAGCACCGGCACGGGCCGCAGCGCGGCGACCAGCCACACGCCCCAGCGGCCGCGCAGCCGCTCCAGACGCGCAAGAGCCGGATCGCCGGCCAGCGTCGCGGCCGGCGCGCGCACGGCGCGTCCCAGCGCGTAACCGGCCAGCGCGCCCAAGCTCATGCCGGCGAAGGAGACAAGCAGCCCCGCACCGAAGCCGAGGAGCAGGCCGCAGGCCGTGCTGACGGGGCCGGAGGGCACAGGCGCGACGACATCCGCGGCCAGGAGGCCGCCGAGCACCAGCGCGGCCGGCAGCGGCCGCGCCGCGGCGGAACGCACAAACGAGTCCACCCAGGCATCCACCCGCGCGCCCCAGAGAAGGAATGGCACAACAATCGCGGCGGCAACCAGCGCCACGAGCAGGAGCAGGCGGCCGGGCCTGAGGGATCGCGCCATGGCCAAACGGTACCGCCGGCACGCACGGAACGCAAGCTGCACTCCGGGGCGTGTGGGATCGTCACGCACGCGCCGGGCACCGGCATCGTGAAGAACGCTGAGGGGAAAGAGGTCCGGACCGGTCAAGGAATACTGCGTATTTTGCTTGGTGCCAGGGGGGGGAGTCGAACCCCCATGCCCTTGCGGGCGGTGGATTTTGAGTCCACTGCGTCTGCCATTTCGCCACCCTGGCGCGGATGCGGCGACGAAGAGACAGTACCACGCGGCCAAAGCGGCTCGCAATAGCTTCTAGGGGTCCCGTTCCATCGGTCTCTCATGTACGTGAACGTGTACCGCTTCGCTGTGGACGCGTACGGTCTCCGGGCCAACGGAATTTCTTCTACGAACTTCTCACTACAATTTCATTCTATCCAGACCGTTCATATTACATTTTTGTTTTCTTGGATAGTCTTGCCGCCCTACTTGTATTGCCTCTTCTTTTGTATGTAAAACCTTGTTGCATAGCATGTTGCTACTATAGTTGATTCACATCCTCCTATCCGTTGGCACACCGACTGCAATAACCCATGGCGTCAAAGGAGTGATGCCATGAGAAACAGGTTCGGAGTTGGTGCCCTTGCTGGAATGGTGTTGGCCACGGTCATTGCAGCCGTAACGGTACGCGGGCAGGAGGCCGCCCCGGCGACTGCTGCAGTGTCTGTCCCTGAGGCTTCTGCGATGGCCGTCCCTGCTGTGCCGATCCCCGCGGCGCCGCCGGCGCCGTCGCCTTTGAGTGCGGGCGACACAGCCTGGGTGCTGGTGAGCGCGGCGCTGGTGCTGCTGATGACGCCCGGACTGGCCTTCTTCTACGGCGGACTGGTGCGGCGCAAGAACGTGCTGTCGGTTCTGATGCAGTGCTTCGTCGTGATCTGCATCCTCTCGGTCCAGTGGGTGGTGTTCGGCTACAGCCTGTCGTTCGGTCCGGACGTCAAGGGCATCATCGGCAGCCTGGGCTGGGCGGGTCTCCGGAACGTGGGCGCCGAACCGTTCCCCGCCTACGCCGCCACGATCCCCCACTCCGTCTTCATGATTTTCCAGGCGATGTTCGCGGTGATCACGCCGGCGCTGATCCTGGGAGCGTTTGCCGAGCGCATGCGCTTCTCCGCCTTCTGTCTCTTCATTCTGCTGTGGGCGACCTTCGTGTACGACCCGGTGGCCCACTGGGTGTGGAGCGCGGGCGGGTTCCTCTCGCGCATCGATGCCGGCGGCAACATCGGGCGCGGCGCGGCCGATTTTGCGGGCGGCACGGTCGTGCACATCAACGCGGGCATCGCGGCGCTGGTGGCGGCGCTGGTCCTGGGCAGGCGCGTGGGCAGCGTCTCGCCCCCGCACAGCCTGCCGTTCGCCGTGCTGGGCGCGGGGCTGCTCTGGTTCGGCTGGTTCGGCTTCAACGCCGGCAGCGCCTTGGCGGCCAACGGCCTGGCGGCCAATGCCTTCGTCGCCACGCACGTCGCCACCGCGGCGGCCGGCCTCGGCTGGGTGCTGTGCGACTGGATCTACCACGGCAAGCCCACCACGCTCGGCGTGATCTCGGGCGCCGTCGCCGGCCTGGTCGCCGTCACGCCCGCGTGCGGGTTCGTCACGCCCATGAGCGCCATCTGGATCGGCCTGGGCGCGGCGGTCTTCTGCTGGCTGGCCGTGACGCTCGTGAAGGCGAAGTTCGGCTATGACGATTCGCTCGACGCCTTCGGCGTGCACGGCGTGGGCGGCATCTGGGGCGCGCTGGCGACCGGCCTGTTCGCCGACAAGGCCGTCAACGGCGTCAGCGGCCTTTTCCAGGGCGACGCCGGCCAGTTCGGCTTGCAGGTCAAGGCCGTGCTGATCACGGTGGTCTACTCGTTTGTCGTCTCATTCATCCTGCTCAAGCTTGTGGACTGGATCGTCGGTGTGCGCGTGAACGAGCATGAGGAGCGCGTGGGATTGGACCTGACGCAGCACAAGGAAGCTGGATACACCGTCCTGGAGTAGAAGACGGAAGAACGGAAAGAAGGAAGAACGGAAGGAAGACATGAAGTACGTCATCGCCATCATCCAGCCGGACCGTCTCGATCCTGTGCTGGACCTGCTCGAGAAGAAGGAGATTCATCTCGTGACGGTCTCGAACGTCATGGGCCGCGGCCGGCAGAAGGGCATCTCGACCGTCTACCGCAGTCATCGCGAGGCCGGCAACCTGCTGCGCAAGGTGAAGCTGGAGATCGCCGTCAACGACGCCTTCGTGAACGCCACCGTAGGGGCCATCCTCAAGGGCGCGTACACGGGCGAGATCGGCGACGGCAAGATCTTCGTCCTCGATCTCCAGGAGTGCATCCGCGTGCGCACCGGCGAAACCGGCGGCACGGCGATCGGGTGAAATCAGTCGGCAAAGGGAAGAACCGTAAGCAATAGAGGACAAAACGATGAGGAAGCTACTGACGGCAGGTTGCGTTCTGATGTGTGCGGCGGCGGCGTGGGCCACGCCCTCGACCCAAATCTGGATTCCCTCGACGGACATCCAGCCGTTCGGCGTGCCGCACCTGGGATTCGACACCTACTTCCGCGCCTCGGAACACGGCTACTTCGTGCCCGGCCAGCGCGATCCGAACGTCTACGACGCCGGCGTCACGATCGGCGTGCTGCCGTTTCACGACGTGCAGATGGAGGTTGGCGTGGATTACCTCTCGACCTTCTCGGGGCTGCCGACCGACGACCATCCCGTGTTCTTCAACGCCAAGATCGGCATCCCGGAGGGCGTGCTCTTCACCAACAGCCCGGCGCTGGCCGTGGGCGGCTGCAACTTCGGCACCAAGCGCCACAACACGGCCCGCACGGACCAGGACATGGTCTACGGCCTCGCGTCCAAGATGCTGCCGCCGGTCGGGCGGCTGTCGGCGGGGTACTACGTCGGCAACGACGACCTGCTGGTGGACCGCGGCGGACGCGACCAGAGCCGGGGCGTACTGCTGTCGTGGGACCGCACGATGGCCGAGATAGACGACCGCCTGTGGACGGCGGTGGACTACCAGGGGGGCGACAACGCCCTCGGCGCCTTGAGTTTTGGCGCGGCCTGGGCGTTCACGCCGCGGGTGTCCGTGATCCTGGGCTACGACATCTGGAATCAGAAGGCGGTCGCCGGCGCCAACACGGTGACGCTGCAGCTCGACGTGAACCTGTGATCGGCGGGGCCGGCTACGCCGCTCCGTAGAGCCGGAACAGCGCCTGCGTCCCCTGCTCCGCGCCGCCGGCGGCGGCCAGTTCGCGGTAGCGTTCCAGGGCCAGGCGCAGCGACGGCAGGTCGAGCCCGGCGCGGGCGCCCTCGGCCAGCGCGAGTTCCAGATCCTTGATCAGGTGCTTCACGTAGAAGCCGGGCGCGAAATCGCCGGACAGCATCTTGGGGCCGAGGTTCTGGAGCTGCCAGCTCGCCGCCGCGCCGCCGGCGATGGCCGCCAGCACCTGGCCGGCGTCGAGCCCGGCCCCGCGCGCGTAGGCCATCGCCTCGCACACGCCCTGCAGCGTGCCGGCGATGGCGATCTGGTTGGCGAGCTTGGCATGCTGGCCCGCGCCGGAATCGCCGAAACGCACGATGTTGCGTCCGATGGCGGCCAGCAGCGGCCGCACGCGCTCGAACGCCGCGGCGGAGCCGCCGACGAGAATGGTCAGCGTGGCCTCGCGCGCGCCCTTGTCGCCGCCGGTGACCGGCGCGTCCAGGACCTCCACGCCGCGGGTGGAGCCAGCCGCGGCCAGGCGCCGCGCGAGCTCCGGACTGGAGGTGGTCATGTCGACGAGCACCGTGCCCGGCCGCGCCCGCGCCAGCAGGCCGTCGGCGCCCTGGTACACCTCCTCGACGTCGCGCGGATAGCCGACGATGGTGAAGACCACATCGCTGCCGGCCGCGGCTTCGCCGGGCGTCGCGCACCACGTCGCGCCGCGGCGCAGCAGGTCGGCGGCCTTGTCGCGCGTGCGGTTGTGGACGCGCAGCGCGCAGCCGGCGTCGAGGAGATGGCCGGCCATGGAGCGTCCCATGACGCCGGTGCCGACGAAGCCGACGGTCTGGATGGAAGACGAGAGGGGCATGTTCAGGTGTCGGGTGTCAGGTGTCGGGTGTCAGGTGTCGGGTGTCGGAAGGTTCAAGACATGAATACAGCAGAAGAGACTCGTGCAGCCGGCATTCCATCCTGAAACCTGCTTCGCCTTGCCTGACACCCGACACCCGGCACCAGACACCCGACACCTATCCCCTATACGGCGCCGCGATCAGGCTGAGGAATTCGGCGCGGGTCGTGCCCTCGCGGCGGAAGGTGCCGAGCACGGACGACGTCGTCATCACGGAATTCTGCTTCTGCACGCCGCGCATCATCATGCAGAGATGGCGGCACTCCATCACCACGCCGACGCCCTCGGCCTGCGCAGCCTCCATGACGGCCTCGGCCACCTGCGCGGTCAGGCGCTCCTGCACCTGCAGCCGGCGCGCGAAGGCGTCCACGAGCCGGGCGATCTTGCTCACGCCGATCACCTTCTCGCGCGCGACGTACCCTACGTGACAGCGGCCGAAGAACGGCAGCAGGTGGTGCTCGCAGAGGCTGTAGATCTCGATGTCGCGCACGATGATCATGTTGTTCGTGTGCGACTCGAAGACCGCGCCGCCGATTACGCGGCGCGGCGACTGGCGGTAGCCGCCGGTCAGGAAGGCGTAGGCGCGGGCCACGCGGGACGGCGTGTCGCGCAGGCCTTCGCGGCGGGGATCCTCGCCCAGTTCGACCAGCAGATCCCGGACGAGCCGCTCGATCCGTCTGGTGTTGGGAGCGTGCATGCGCATGGGCGGAGCCTTCGCGGCCGAGAATGGTGGGAGATACTGGACTCGAACCAGTGACCCCTTGCATGTCAAGCAAGTGCTCTAGCCAACTGAGCTAATCCCCCGGGCCGGAGGGGAGCAAGTGTACGCCATGGCCGGCCGGCGCGTCAATGGCGCGCCGCGCCATTCGCGCGCGTTGGCTTGTGTCGGCGCGACGATTCGGGACATAATGTCCGCATGCGGTACTGGTGGGCCAACCAGAAGCACACCTACGCCGACGAGGTCGCGAGCGGCTGCCTGTGGTGCCGCCAGCGCCGCGCGAACGGCGCGCGCAACCCGTTCTACGAGAACGTGCGGCTGGCCTCGCCGGGCGACACGATCTTCGCCTACCACGACGCCGCCATTCGCGCGATCGGCCTGGTGCTCTCCCGCGCGCGCGAGGCGCCGCCGCCCTTCCCCGCCCACGATCCGCGCCTGCGGCCCGACACGCCGGGCTGGCTGCTCGACGTGGCCTGGCTGGAACTGAAGCGGCCGCTGCGGCCCGCCGCCTACATGGCGATCCTCGATCCGCTGCTGCCGGACCTGCACGCGCCGCTGCGGCCGGACGGCAGGGGCATCCAGGGCGGCCGCCTGCTGGAGATCCCGGACCGGCTCGCGCGCGCCCTGCTGCAACTGGCCGGCGGCACCGACCCGTCCCGCCTGCTGAACCCCGACTGGCACCCGCACCAGTTGCGCTTCGGATTTGCGGAACCCGCTTCCGGCCCCGCGCCGGACGCCGGACCCGGCGCCGGCCCCGCCTCCCCGCCGCCGCCCTGAGGAGCACGCGCATGGCGTTTCCCGATCTCAAAGCCCTGGAGAAACACTTCGGCGCCGCCGGCCGCATCGGCTTCCGCGAGGGCGCCGGCGGCTTTCCCGTCGCCGTGCTGGCCGGCCCCCACGGCTCGTGCGAAGTCTCGCTCTACGGCGGCCAGGTCCTCTCCCACCGCCCGCCCGGCCAGTCGCCGGTCCTGTTCGTCAGCCGCCAGGCCGTGTACGAGCCCGGGAAGCCCATCCGCGGCGGCATCCCGGTGTGCTGGCCCTGGTTCGGCGCGCACCCCTCCGATCGGCACAAGCCGGCGCATGGCTTCGCGCGCCTCCTGCCGTGGACCCTGCTCTCGGCCGAGTACTCCTCGCATCTCACCGACGTCAAGCTCAGCCTCGTGGACAGCGAGGCGACGCGCGCCTTCTGGCCCCACGCCTTCGAGCTCGTGCTGCGCGTCGTCCTCGACCGCGGCCTGCGCGTCGAGCTCACCACCCGCAACCGCGACCATGCCGCCATCAGCATCAGCGAGGCGCTCCACACCTACCTGCGCGTGCGCGACATCGGCCGCACCGTCGTGCGCGGGCTCGACGGCCGGCGCTACTTCGACGCCCTCACCGGCCGGGAGCACGCCGCGCAGAAGGGCGACATCACGTTCCACGGCGAGACGGACCGCGTCTACCGC
>Ga0233425_10010917_pt1 | contig 10827 bp, 6 predicted proteins | sample Watercolumn_Towu_2_FD_181712 | JGI IMG/M metagenome (GOLD analysis project Ga0233425, IMG submission 181712) | Freshwater microbial communities from Lake Towuti, South Sulawesi, Indonesia - Watercolumn_Towuti2014_140_MG | ecosystem: Environmental > Aquatic > Freshwater > Lake | place: Indonesia...
CAGAGACGATGCTGGCGGCACAAGCCGGAGTGGCGGAATGGCAGACGCGCCGGACTCAAAATCCGGTCACCGCAAGGTGGTGAGGGTTCAACTCCCTCCTCCGGTACTGTTGGGCAGTGGCTGATTGCCGGACAACCTGCGTCTTGGTCGCGACCGTTCTTTGTTTGGCTGCGGGCCTCCGGTGATTTAGGGTCGGAGTTCGGAAGCGCCTTCCTCGAATATGAGCCTGAACTATCGCCTACGGGTCCGCCGGCCGAACTCGCTGAGGCATAAGGACTGCCGTGGCGAAGACATGGAACTTCGGAGATCGTTCAGTGGGATGAGCAAGGTCATTTAGACGTTCTCCGGCACCGCGAACGGCTTGCGGTACTGGCCGCGCGCCAGTTCGTTCGCGCGATGCACCACGTCCGACGTGCCCACGAACTGCTCGCTCTTGGGATCGACCTCCAGCCACGGCCCAAGCACGACGCGGGTTTTGGAGAAATCGACCCCGTTGGCCGCCAGGTGTTCTTGGAGCCGGTTGAAAGCCTCTTGGGCGTCGCTGCCCCGGTCCTTGACGGCCTCGCGCACTTCGTCGGCGGTGTGCTCCGTGCCCAGGCGATAGGAGATGTTCGCCAAATGGACCAGGGCCGTCGAGAGGTGCCCTTCCAGCACGTCGGCGCGCAGGTCGGCCACGTTCCGGCTCCGCACGGCCGTGAGGAAATTGAACAGGTGTCCCTTGTGGGCGCGATGCTCGCCCGTGCCGCGGTACTGGCCGCCAGGCGCGGGGAGACCGGACTCGCCGCGCTCGCACCTGGCCCTGGTGCCCAGGAGTTTGGGGCCCTTGGTCGAGGGCAGGTTGCGGAGTTCAAAAATCACCAGCGGCCCGGGGTCGTACTGGAACAGGGCGAGTTGCGCGTTGGGGGTTTCGCCGTCGTCGTTGAAGAGGAACCGGCCGCCGATGGACATCACGCGCTTCGGTAGGGTGTTCTGGCCGAGTCGCAGGCGCAGGGCGTCGAGCGGGTAGATGCCGTTGTTGCCGATCTCGCCCGTGCCCGTGGGCCACACCCAGTGCCAGTCGTAATGCAGGTTCTTGCGCCGCAGCGGCCCCAGCGGCGCGGGGCCGGTCCACAGGTCATAGTCGAGCGACGGCGGCACGGCTTGCGGCGCGGCCACCTTGCCGATGCTCGTGCGCATGCGCTCCAGCGAGGTGGTGGCCACCAGGATCTTCCCGAACTTGGCGATTTCCAGACGCATGGGGCCCGTGTGGTGGCCGTGCTCGTGATTGCCGATTTGCACGATGCGGTTGTGCTTGCGCGCGGCCTCGACCATCTTGCGCCCCTCCCACAGGTTGTGGCAGAGTGGCTTCTCCACATAAACGTCCTTGCCCGCCTGGCAGGCCCAGATGGTCACCAGCGCGTGCCAGTGGTCCGGGGTGGCGGTGGTGACCGCGTCGATCTCCTTGTCCTCCAGGAGTTTGCGCAGGTCGGAGTAGGCCCGAACCGGTTGCTTGACCTTTTCCGCCTCCTTGACGCCCCTGTCGAGCACGTTGCGGTCCGGGTCGCACAGGGCCACCACACGCACCCCGGGCAGGTCGCGCAGGGCGCGGATGTGGACCTGCCCCTGGCCGTGAAAGCCGATAACTGCGACGCGCACGTCGTCGTTGGCCCCGATGGCGCGCGCGTGGGGCGGCAGCAGGGCCATCGTCCCGGCGGTGAGAGCGGTTTGCGTTAGGAAAGTCCGTCGTGTCGTTTTGCGCATGATAGTTTCAACTCCTCTTCGCAGGATCAATCGCTTGCACGTAAGCATAATCGACCGGCAGGGTCAACGCCAGCTAACGCGCCCCCTGCGCAGATTCACTGTGGCCGATTGACCCGGAGCAAACAGTTCGCGAGCTTCGGCGAGGCTGCGATCGACCGAGAGATGCGATCGGCCAAGGCCATGTGGTCCGCGTCGCGCGAGCAAACGATGATGCCGCAATGCAAACCGGTTCGGCTGTGCAGGCGGACGAAATGCCGGCGATTGAAGGTGACGACCGCCCGCTCGTGCGCGACGGCAAATGCCAGAACTTCGTTGTCCGTCTTCCCTTGGTCACCCTCACCGGCCTCTTGGGCCGTCAAGACGTCGTGGCCCAGCCGCCTCAATTCTTCGACCGCCGGGTAGCTGAAATCCTCGTCAGCGTACAGTCGCGCCATCGGTCAAGCATCCTCGTCGTCCTTGATCGCCTGATCGACCTCGTCCCCGTTGGCGTGATAGTAGTCCCACGCCGCCTCCAGATCGGCTTGCGTGAGATCGGGATGGCGCTGCAGAATCTCCTCGTCCGACAGGCCCAATCGTTGCCACTGGACCAACCCGGCCACCGTATGGCGCGTGGCCCGGATGCACGGTTCCCCACCGCAGACTCCGCGCGTCTTCTGAATCCGGCTCGTGGTTGAGGTGTGATGAATGGACATGGCAGCTTGGGGGCAAAGTTGTAAGGTATTGTTTCACACGCTCGCGCGGGTGTCAAGGCCGCTCTATAGATTGTCCGTCCCGCTGTTGCCCTGCCGGCGCTGCATTGGTGGAAAAGCGCTCCCTCGCGGCGCAACTCCTCGTGTCTCTCATCGCCCCGGCGGGTCGCCGACGAAGCTCAGCAATGCCGCTTCCGGCGCCGCGAATTCGACGCGGAACTTCGCCCCGTCGCCGAGTTTCTTTCCCGTGCGCTCGTCGATCACGTCCTTCACGGGCCCCGAGAACTCCACGTCGACGGACAGCTTGCGGTCCTCCAGGCCCGTGGTCTTCGTGTCGCCGAGTTCGCTGGAGGTGACAGAGACGTTCTGGACCACGAACACATAGGTCCGGCCTTTCTGGGCGAAGTAGGTCGCTTCGATCGTCGCCGGGCGACGGCCGCCGCTGGTGACGTTGACCCACGGCTTGACTCCGGCGGCGAAGATCGGCCCCAAAAAGACCTTGCGATGCTCGTCCATCGCCGTGCCTTCCTCGCGGTACAAATGATAACGCTGCGGCGACAGGTTGAGGTACACGGCCGTGCCCTGGCCCACCTTCTTCACGTTGCGGAGCGGCAGCTTCCGCTCCGCAACGGCGAACCCGCCTTCCAGCCGGCAGTTGACCGTCTTGAACAGCGTGCTGAACTTCTTGTAGCCCCAGCCCGCGTCCTGGTCGGTCTCGACCCAGAGCTTGCCGCCGCCAAAGAAGTCCTGCTTGGCTTCGGTCCCGTCGTGAGCCACGCCAAACAGGTCGTCGAGCGCGCCGGCGGTGCGGCCCTTGCCGTGGTGGTCGAACAGGCCGCAGCAGAAGTCGGCGATCACGATGCCGCCAGCGTTGCAGAACTCGCGGATCCGCTGGGCTTCGATGTCGGACAGCGCGTAGTTCGCCGGCAGGATCAGCACCTTGTACTGCTTGGGCACGCCGTGGAGTATGACCTCGTCGTAGGGCACCCAGTTATATTGCACGCCCGAGTCGGCCAGCAGTTTCTCCCACGCCTGGCGCGTGAGGTGCCAGGTGCCCAGGCGGTCGTCGCCGCTGCGTCCGCGCCAGGTCTTGCCGTGGGCCTCCATGTCCAGCAGCCAAGAAACCTGGATCGAGGCATGGGAATAGTAAATCGCCACGCCGTCGTGGATCCAGCGGGCACCGACCAGTTTCGGCCCCTGCACTCCGCCGACCTCGCGGTTGGTGGCCTTGTACTCCTCGAGCCACGGGCGCGGCTTCTTGGCTTCGTCGAACCAGCCGTCCACCCAGCCGATCATGCCGCGGTTGCCGTGGGCCAGGCACCACCAAGTCTGCCAGATGTCGTTGGCCGTGCCCAACTTGTCCTGGTGGAAGTGCGTGGTGACCTGCGGCATGAGCGGATTGAAGGAACGGATGATGGACTGTGCCGTGCCAAGGTACGCCTCAATGAACTGGATCTTTCTGCAAATCTTCGCGTAGTCGTACCCGCCCCACAGGTTCGGCGATTGGCCGCCCACGAAACCGCACGGCGTGTCGGGGTCGAGGGTGTTCGAGTGTTCCACCAGCCGGCCCACGAAGTTGGCCCACAGCGAGTCGTTATAGGTCATGCGGTCCACCAGCGGCGAGAAATCAAGGTCCTTCAGGGGCTTGCCGAGTTGGGCCTTGGTGAATTCCGGCGTGACGTACTGGGCTGCCGGGGCCTTGCCGCCGTAATACGCCGAGAGCCAGGTTTCATACGCTTTGTCGTCCTCGTTCAGCCGCCAGGCGATGGGCTTGAGAAACGAGCCCCAAGAAACCTCGTCATCGAGGGCGTAGGCCACGCGCACGGGGCTTTTCTTCAGACCAGGGACCCGCTGGTCCATCAGCCGCTTGAGGCGGGCGACCATTTCCTCAGTGAGCGGCTGGGGGCCGTCGCTACCGCAGCGGATGGCGCGTGGGTCGAGCATTTCGGCCTTGAAGCCCTGGGATTTCACGCGGACCTTTACGGCGCCCTTGCCGCAGAGGTGATCGCAGTAGAAGCGGAGGTCCCACTTCTCCAGCCAGGGCAGGACGCCCGTGTCGCCATGATCGACGAACCCGCCGTTGAAGCCGTAGTCGCGGCAGAACCGGCCGCCTTCCTCGCCGGTGCCGATGGTCCACTTGAATCGCCAGGGCATGTAGACCCAGGTGTTCCAGTGGGCACTCCAGGCCGCCGGGTCCTGACGGACCGGCTTGAATTCCGGGGCGTTGCGCACGTAGGCAAGGTACGGATCGTCGGCGCCGCGCGCGGCAGACCAAGACAGCGAGAGCAGCACGAGGCAGACAAGGATCGTGGGCAGGCGTTTCATGGGGCGGGTCCTTTGTGGATGTCGTTGCGGGATCGGAGGCAGCGGGGGTGGCTGGGGCAGAGCGGAGAGGTTGAGAAATGGGGACGGGACAAGCAGCAGGTTTCAGTTGAGGAGAAACGGTAGCTGTGGAACAGCCCGTCCCCATTTCGCAACCTCGGAGCGGTGCCCCAGCGGCGGCGCCCGGGGTCGCTGGGGCACCGCTCCGAGATGGCGAACAGGGGGACGACCGTTCCACAGGCCAAGCATCTTTGACACAGTCCGGCCCCTCCCCGGTTCCCGTCCCCATGTTCGCCATCTCTCCGCTCTGCCCCAGCCACCCCCGACGTTCAGCTCAACAGTCCCTTGATGACCTTCGCGTGCTCCACGCCGGTCAACCGCTGGTCCAGCCCCTGGTAGCGGTAGGTGAACCGCTCGTGGTCAAAGCCGAGCAGGTGCAGCACGGTGGCGTGGAAATCGCGCACGTGGACCGGGTCCTTGACTATGTTGTAGGAGAAATCGTCGGTCTCGCCGTAGATCGTGCCCGGGCGAGTGCCGCCGCCGGCCATCCACATCGTAAAACACCGCGGGTGGTGGTCGCGGCCGTAGTTCTCCTTGGTCAGCGTGCCCTGGGTGTAGATTGTGCGCCCGAACTCGCCGCCCCAGATCACCAGCGTCTCGTTCAACAGGCCGCGCTGCTTCAGGTCCTGGATCAGGGCCCAGCACGGCTGGTCCACGTCCTTGCACTGGCTGGGCAGGCGCCCGCTCACGTTGGCGTGGCTGTCCCAGTTGTTGTGGTAGATCTGCACAAAGCGCACGCCGCGCTCGATCATGCGCCGGGCCAAGAGGGCCGCCTGGGCAAAGGTGCCCGGCTTCTTGACCTCGTCGCCATAGAGCTGCAAAGTCGCGGGCGTCTCCTTGCTCAGGTCCACCAGTTCCGGCACGCTCCCTTGCATGCGGTACGCCAGTTCATATTGCTGGATACGGGTTTGCGTCTCAGGGTCGGCCAGGCGTTTGTACTCGATCTCGTTCATGGCCTTCACGCCGTCGAGCGTGCGGCGACGGACCTCGGCGGGCACGCCGGGGGGGTTGTTAATATATAGGATCGGGTCGCCGCTGGTGCGGAAGGCCACGCCCGCGTGCTCGCCCGAAAGATAGCCCGACGACCAGAGCCTTGCCGAGATGGCCTGCAATTGCTCCATGTTCGTGGGCTTGGCCACCATCACCACGAAGGCCGGCAGGTTGTGGTTGATCGGGCCCAGGCCGTAGGAAACCCAGGCCCCCAGGCATGGCCGGCCCGTGATCTGGTTGCCGGTCTGCATCATGGTGATGGCCGGCTCGTGGTTGATGGCCTCGGTGTACATGCTGCGGATGAAGCACATGTCGTCGACCATTTTGGCGGTGTGCGGCAGCAACTCGCTGACCCACATGCCGCACTGGCCGTGCCGGGCGAACTTGTACTTCGAGGGCGCGATGGGAAACCTCGCCTGCCCCGAGGTCATGGTGGTCAGGCGCTGGCCCATGCGCACCGATTCGGGCAGGTCCTTGTCGAAATACTTCTCCATCAGCGGTTTGTAGTCGTAGAGGTCCATCTGCGACGGCCCGCCGACCAGGTGGATGTAGATCACTTGCTTGGCCTTGGCCGGGAAGTGGGTGCGCGAGGGCTTCGACGGTTCGGCGGCCGTTGCCGCGGAGCCGGCTGCCAACGAGGCCAGGGCCGCGGAGCCCACGGCTGCGGAGCCGCGAAGCAGGAAATCGCGGCGGTTCTCATGGCGGAGAGGATCTAGGGGGGACATCTTTCGACTCCGGTTGTGACGGTGTGTCGGGCATCTTTTGCCTTTGGAGTGCGGCTATTTATCGCCGCTTTCTTTCTTTTTGCCACGCCAGGTCTCGGACAAAGAGAAGAAAGCGGCGATCAATCGCCGCACTCCAAAGGGGGAAAGCGGCAATAAATGGCCGCACTCCAAAGGGGAAAGCGGCGATAAATGGCCGCACTCCAAATCTACTTGTTTAACAACTCATCGAAGTTCATGATCGTGTTCACCGCCATGGTCCAGGCGGCGAGCGTGGGGGCGTCCAGCGCGGGGTCGGCCTTCGACTCGCCTACGGCAATCAGCGACTTGGCGTCCTCGGCATGGCCCTGGTAATAGCGGAGGAGTTCCGCCAGCACGTCGGCCAGCGGCTTGCCCTCTTCGGGACGCAGCGGACGGCACAAGGCACGGCGAGCGACGAAATCCATGCGTCCCTCGGTGTTGGGGCCGCCTTCCTTGAGTGCCTTCTGCGCCAGGTTCCTCGCCGCCTCCACGAACTGCGGATCGTTGAGCGTCACCAGGGCCTGGAGCGGCGTGTTGGTCCGCTCGCGGCGGACCACGCACGTTTCGCGGGTCGGCGCGTTGAAGACCTCCATCGAGGCCGGCGGCGCGGCCCGCTTCCAAAAGGTGTACAGGCTGCGGCGGTAGATGGGTTCGCCGCTGTCGCGCTTGTAGAACCGCGTGTTGCTCTCGGGCATGGCCACCGCTTCCCACACGCCCTCGGGCTGGTAGGGCTTCACGCTCGGCCCTCCAATCTTCTCCACCAGCAGCCCCGCGGCCGCCAGGGCATAGTCGCGGACCATCTCGGCCTCCATGCGGAACCGCGGGCCGCGCGAGATCAGGCGGTTCTGGGGGTCTTTTTCCAACTTCTCCTGCGTGGACAAGGCCGCCTGCCGGTACGCGGCCGACGTGAGCATCAGCCGGAACAACTTCTTGACGTCCCAGCCTGATTCACGGAACTCAACGGCCAGCCAGTCGAGCAATTCGGGGTGCGACGGCAATTCGCCCGTGGTGCCGAAATCCTCGGTGGTGCGAACAATGCCCGTGCCGAAGACTTCCTGCCAGAAGCGGTTCACCGTGGCACGGGCCGTGAGCGGGTGTTCCGGCCGCAAGAGCCACTGGGCCAAGCCGAGGCGGTCCTTGGGCCCTTTCTCGTTCATCGGCGGCAAGAAGGCGGGCGTGTCGGGCTTCACCTGGTCGCGGCGCTTGTCGTATTCGCCGCGGAACAGGAAGTAGGCGACCGGCGCTTCCTTGCGCTCCTGCATCACGTGCGCCATGGTGCCCCGCGCCCGGAGTGCCACCAGTTCCTTTTCCAGGCCCACCAGTTTGGCGGCAAGTTCGGGCGAAGGCTTTGCGTCAGGCTTTGACTCGGGCTTCTGCTGTTTCTTCTGTTCTTCGATCTGCCGCTTCACGTCGGCGATTTCCTTCTCCAACGCCGGCAATCGCTGCCGGTCCTCGGCGGTCCCCACAAACAGCGTGGGCGGCGTGTCCTTGACATTGCCGTCCATCACGGGCTGCGTGGTGTTGTTGAAAAAGGCCGACATCGAGTAGAACTCTTTCTGGCTCAGGGGGTCGAACTTGTGGTCGTGGCAGACCGCGCAGTTGGCCGTCAGCCCCATCCACACCCGGGCCGTGGTTTCGGTGCGATCGCGCGCGTAGAGGACCGCATATTCCTCCGCAATGACCCCGCCCTCGTTCGTAGTGATATTGCAGCGATGAAAGCCCGTGGCCACCTGCTGGTCCAGAGTGGGATTGGGCAGGAGATCGCCGGCCAATTGCTCCAGGGTGAACTGGTCAAAGGGCTGATTGCGGTTGAAAGCGTTGATCACCCAGTCGCGATAGGCCCAGCACTCGCGGTAGTTGTCAAAATGGATGCCGTGGGTGTCGGCGTAGCGCGCGGCGTCGAGCCAGGCGCGGGCCCGGTGCTCGCCCCAGCGAGGCGACTGAAGTAGGCGGTCAACGTACTTCTGGTAAGCGTCGGCCGACGTGTCGTTGACGAAGGCGTCGACCTCGGCTGGCGAGGGAGGCAGCCCCGTCAGGTCCAGACTCGCACGCCGGGCCAGCGTGGGCCGGTCGGCTTCCGGGGCGGGGCGAAGGCCGGTGGCCTCGAGTTTGGCCAGAATGAAGTTGTCGATTGGGTTTTTGGCCCAGGCCGGGTCTTTCGTGACCGGCGGCTGCGGCCTTGTGGCCGCGATGAACGACCAGTGCGGCTGGTACTCGGCCCCGGCCGCGACCCATTGCTTCAGCCGCTCCTTTTGCTCGGCGGTGAGCGTCTTGTGCGAGGCGGCCGGCGGCATCATCTCGCCGCGCTCTTTGGAGAAGATGCGGTTGACCAGTTCGCTCTCGTCCGGCTTGCCTGGCACGATGGCCCCTGCCTTTATCGCCGCTTCGCGCCGATCCAGACGCAATCCGGCCTTGCGTGCCGCACTGTCCGGGCCGTGGCAAGGGAAGCAATTCTCGGCCAGGATCGGGCGGATGTCGCGGTTATACGTCGGCTTGTCCGCGGCGCCGGCCGGGCCGAGCCACATAGCCGTTGAAGCCATAATCACAACGATGCGCAGCATGTCAAGTCCTCCAGGTACACGAGCTATTTCCCAACATTAGGGAACACGTTCTGCAAGCGGGCCTGAAACCCGTAGTATATCACATCGCCGCGGGCCATGCGCTCCAATCGCACTCGGAACGGATTTGACGCACGTCTCATGGATTTATCTGTAGATAACGCATTCGTTGATTCCTTCATTCGTTGGGGCTCGCCACTCGCGGGTGAGGAGGGGGAGCCCCAACGAATGAAGGAGTCAACGAATATCCCGACCGCCTGTCTCTGGGCAACCGCGAAAGACACTGAGCGCCTGTTTCCCGCCTGGCATCACAGCTCGCACTTCCGGCGCAGCCCTCATCGCCCCCCTCTTCGTGTCTTTAGGCAGCACCGCCCGGGGCCATACGCTATACTTGCCCATCAGAGGAAGCACTCATGGTCCGCCGTCTCGTGCGTCTCATCCTGTTGATCCTGGTCGCCGCCGGTCTGGGCGCGGCGGGCTATTGGGCGTGGCGCGAAGGCCATGAGGAACACCAGCGCGAGGCGCAAAGGGAACGAGCGTTCAAAAGGGCCGCGTGGAGGTTCCAGGACGAGAAGACCGGCCAAGTGTTCCTGCGCCTGGATTTGCCGACGCAACACCGGCTCGGACTCCGCGTCGGGCCAGCGGCCGCCGTGAAGTGGCAGCAAACACTGCTCGTGCCCGGATTCACCGTCTTGGTCCCACACCGCCGCGTGGAACTGCGCAGCCCGTGGACCGGCACGTTGAAGGCCCCGCACGGCGCGGCCATGCCTGCCGTTGGCCAGAGCGTGCGCAAGGGGCAAGTCCTGGCCGTGCTGCTGGTGCAGTGGAGCCCGACCGACCGCATTCAATTGGAGGGCCAATTGCGCGACGCCCAGGGGGCGATTGGCGAGACCGAGGCGGAACTTCGCGTGGCGCGGAACACCGCCGACCGTCTGCGCAAACTGGGCAGCGACGCACTTCCCGCCAAGCAGTTGACGGAAGCCGAAGGCAACCTGGCTCGCCTGGAGGCCCGGCTGGCTACGTCGCGCGCCCGGGAGAAGACGCTTTCCGAAGTCCTCGCCAAGAAGGAGTCGGATGTGTCGTATCCTTTTGCGGTCCCGCAGAACGGCGAACTGACCGAGATCCTGCGCCGTCCGGGCGAGGTGGTGTCGGCCGGCGACCTGGTGGCCGCCGTGTACGACCCGCAGGAGTTGTGGGTCAGCGCCATGGTCCTGCCCGGGCAACTCGATCCGGCCGACGTGCCGCAAAATGCGGAGGTTCGATTTCCGGGGTTCGACCGTGGGGCAAGTTTTCAACTTGCCAGAGAAAGGCAAGTTGGCAACTTGCCCCACGAGGTCCGCGGACAGTTCGTGCAGCTCAAGCCGCAAATCGACCGGCAGCAACAGGCGCTTGAAATTGTCTACGCGACGGCCAATCCGGAAGGACGCATCCCGGTCGGCCTGCAGGCGGAAGTCAAGTTCAACGTCGGCCAGCCGGCAGACGCGATCGTGGCGCCGCGCTCGGCCGTGCTGCGGCGCGACGAGCAGCGACTGGTGTACCTCCAGCGCAGCCCCGACGAGTTCATCAAGCAGCCGGTTGAGGTGCTGGCCGAAGACGGATCGCAGGCCTGGCTGCGTCCGACGTTCGCCACAGGGGCCAACATCGTCAGCCGTGGGGCGCAGATTCTGTTGTCCGAGGAGTACAAGGAGTCGATCCAGCTTGTCGAGGAAGGCGCCGGAGAATCTG
>Ga0233425_10010918_pt1 | contig 10826 bp, 11 predicted proteins | sample Watercolumn_Towu_2_FD_181712 | JGI IMG/M metagenome (GOLD analysis project Ga0233425, IMG submission 181712) | Freshwater microbial communities from Lake Towuti, South Sulawesi, Indonesia - Watercolumn_Towuti2014_140_MG | ecosystem: Environmental > Aquatic > Freshwater > Lake | place...
GAAGCTGAACTGGTTTCATCTTGTCCTTATAATTCTCTTCGCAGAGATAATAACTGCCATAATGAATACTGTAATGGGACTGCTCTGGTGGGGTTATATCTCCTCTGACCTGATCAAAATAGGTACAGTTGATGCCCTTGTTGCAGCCATACTTGTCGGTATCCCTGTTCTTTATATATACGCCCGCTACATGGAATCTGAAGAGGAACTGGGACAGAAGAACGAAGCCCTCAATGAATACAGGCTGAATCTTGAAAAACTTGTCAGTGACAGGACAGCCGAACTTTCATCGGCATTTGAACAGCTCAGGCACGAATTCCAGGAGCGCAGGCATGCAGAAGAGGCACTCGAAAAAAGCGAAAGGTCCAAGCTGATCTATATCAACAAGATGACATCCCTGGGCATCATTGTATCGGGAGTGGCGCATGAGATAAACAATCCCAACAACTTCATCATGGCAAACTCTAAACTGGTCTCGGATGCATGGCTGGATGCAGGCAGGGTCCTTAACGATTTCAATACTGAACATCCGGACCTTGCAATAGGGGGCCTTCCATATTCAGAGGCAAGATATATAATTCCGAGACTCATCTCCGCAATTACAGAGGGTTCAGAGCGCATAAGATACATTGTGGCAAACCTCAGGGAGTTCTCAAAGGATGATGTATCAGACTCCGACAGCCATCTGAATGTCAATGACGCCATCAACTCTACCGTTCTTCTGATAAGCAGCCAGGCAAAGAAATATACCGACCATTTCAGCGCAACAACAGCTGAAGGCATACCGCATGTCAAGGGCAGCAGGCAGCAGATAGAACAGGTGCTTTTGAATATAATAATAAACGCTCTGCAGTCTCTTGACGGAAAAGACAGGGCCGTGGAGATCACAAGCAGATTTGACGAACCGGAGGACTCGGCAGTAATAGAGATCAGAGATGAGGGTGCAGGCATGGACAAGGAACTTCTGAAACATATAACAGACCCGTTCTTCTCGACCCGTCAGGATGACGGGGGCACAGGTCTCGGTCTCTCCATATCTGACTCAATAATAAAAGAGCACGGCGGCAGACTTCATTTTGCATCAGAGCCCGGCATCGGGACAACAGTAAGCATAATATTGCCGGCATACCATGCAGAAACAGAAAGGACCTGAAGATGGAGACCCCGAGATACCCTGAGAAACCAGTGCTGCTTGTCGACGATGAGCCGATGATACTTCTGAGCTTCGGCACAATACTCCGCAAGGCCGGTATGGACAACTTCATGACGATAGAAGACAGCAGGGAGGTCGCAGGCCTGCTCGATAAGCACGAATTTGCCGCCATAGTGCTTGACCTTACAATGCCGCATGTCACGGGAAGAGAGATACTTGAAAATATAAGGCTTTCCTATCCTGACATCCCTGTCATCGTGGCAACTGCCGACGATGATATTGAGACAGCCATAGACTGCATGAAGAACGGCGCATTCGACTATCTCGTGAAGCCCGTAGAGATGAATCGTTTTGTATCGAGCGTAAAGAAGGCGCTCGAATTATCCGCTCTTGCCAATGAAGTGGCCTCACTGAAGAACTATCTTATTGATGACCATCTTGAGAATGAATCATCCTTCTCGGAGATCATAACAGAGAACAAGAAGATGAGGTCTCTGTTTCAGTATGCCGAGGCAATTGCAGTCTCTAATGAGCCGGTTCTTATCACTGGAGAGACTGGCACAGGAAAGGAGCTTTTTTCGAGGGCAATACACAAGGTCAGCAGGAGGAAGGGCTCCCTGATCGCACTGAACATATCAGGGCTTGACGACACAATGTTCTCTGACTCCCTTTTCGGCCACAGGAAAGGAGCTTATACCGGTGCAGATACAAACAGAGATGGCCTGATCGCTCAGGCAGCAGGAGGGACTCTCTTCCTCGATGAGATAGGAGACCTCAGTGAACTGTCACAGATCAAGCTCCTTCGTCTTCTGCAGGAAAAACAGTACTTTCCTCTCGGTTCTGACACGCCGAAGTACTGCGAGGCGAGGATAATCGTTGCAACTAACCAGGATCTGCCGGACCTGATGAGCAAGAACAGGTTCAGAAAAGACCTCTATTTCAGGCTCAAATCACATCAGATACATATACCGCCGCTCAGGGACAGACATGACGATATTCCTGCGCTTCTCGATCACTTGATACATGCAGCCTCCGCATCAATGAGCAGGTCAGTGACTTCATATCCAAGGGAACTGCTGACGCTGCTCTATAACTACACTTTCCCCGGCAATGTAAGGGAGCTCAAGGCAATGGTATTTGATGCTGTTGCCCGCCACAAGGGAGGAAGACTTTCAATGGAAAGCTTCAGAGAGATAATAAAGCATGATTCATCGTCTCATCATATCCTGTCTTCAGCACACGATGAGACACAGGCGCCCATATCAGCCATCTTCGGCAGGTTCCCGTCACTCAGGGAAATAGAGGACTACCTCATAAGGGAATCCTTGAAACTTGCAGACAACAACCAGGGAATTGCAGCAACAATGCTCGGCATCACACGTCAGGCCCTGAACAAACGGCTTATTAAGCAGAAAAATCCATAAAGACACTTCTCATGGGGGTGCAACTTTATTTGCACCCCTTTAATCCCGCAGTAATTTTGCAACCCTTTGTATTCCTTCATTATTTTACATTTGCAAGTATTATTGCCAATTAATAAGTTTCACCCTGTATAAATTCATACATAAGACCTAACTATTTGTTTTTATGGGTTAATTCAAACTTAACAGATTCTGGCAAGCTCTGTGCATTAGTTTATTGCATGGATAGAACGATTCGGAAGCAGAAAAAGCAGTGCAGCAAATTGCCTCTGGGGGCCGCTAAAATAAAATGCTGCGCGCAGAAGCTTGCCGAATCTATCATTATTCAGTCCATCGAAGACCTGTGGGACAGGAACCGATGGGCTGAGAGCGTCACCTTCTTCACAGGTAAGAGGTTCAGTATCTGTGCAGGCATCGCGGGCATGGATTTCCATGCCCAGGTGAGGCTTCTCGAGATGATCAATCGTACAATGGCCGCATTAAAATCCAGACAGTTCAGTTCGAAAGTAATCTGAAATATGCAGACAGCAAGTGTAGGATCAGAAAGAGAAATGAACTGTTTTTTCAGCTTCGAAAGAAAAGGTCTGGCAGGAATACTGAACTGTGACGGGAAGATCACCTCAGAATATGTTCATATCCTGAGGGACTCAATTATGACATGCATAGAACATTCTGAGCATATAATCATAAACTGCAGTAACCTGACATCAATAGACATTCCATGTATTCAGATATTCTGCATAGCATACAGGATAGCTCTGAGATCCAATAAACAGTTCTCTGTTTCGGGCATGAGGAAAGACATACATGACACTTTCAATGCAGAGATCGGCAATTTCTGCTCATCAGGCACCCCCCTCGGCTGCAGCAATAACTGCCTTTGGTCAACTGTTCCGCCACACACTCTGATGCAGCTTCCGGCAAAGGAATTATAATGTCAGACGCAAAGAGCAAGACCAGGGTATTCATCAAGAACAATTCAGCAGTAACGAGGTATCTGCTCACAGAGATTATTGACCAGGAACATGACATGGAGGTTGTAGGAACCGTACAGGACTCAGCAGCAGCCATAAACAGGATACTCACAGTGAACCCTGATGTGACTATTGTTGATATGACAGATACAGGCAGAGATGAAATACTTTCGATGAAGCGGCTGCTGCAGAACTGCTCAATGCCGGTGATAATAATCAGATCAATGCCTGCAAATACCAAAAGCGATTCTGCAGACATTGCAGATATCGGGGCTTTCGACTATGTATATAAAGACTCCAACCTCACATGGGGAGGCATACTTGGCATAGCAGACGATATCATCGTCAAGATCAGGTCAGCCTCTGCAAACCATATCAGAACTGGATTTGGCATGAACCTGTGCGGACAGATGCCGGAAACGCAAACACTGACCGAACTGCCATAACATACGCTTCAGTCTCTGATAATATCAAACATCCTTAACCGGCCACGGCAGAATCTTCTATAATAACCAACCATTTATAGCAATTAATCAGCAGCTTTCTGGTAAAATATCTTCCCTGCCGGGATAGCTCAGTTGGTAGAGCAGCTGATTCGTAATCAGCAGGTCGTCGGTTCGAGTCCGATTCCCGGCTCCAGTAAAACCAAGGGGTTACGAGAGATCATAGCCCCTTTTTTGTTGCCGAAACCGTCAATTGTCATAGATTTGTAATAAATCATCCTGCTGATGCCGCCTTTTCCCTGTAATTTTTATCCAATACGGCTGCTACATCCCTGAGGCTCTCGGCGCTGTGTTTTGCATATCGCTTGGAAGTTGATAGCTGAGAATGGTCAAGGAATGCGGCTATAGAATAAATGTCTTTTCCTGCCCGTGCCAATCTTGTTGCTGCCGTATGGCGGGCATCATGGAATCGAAAGGAAGGGATTCCTGCAGCCTTACAAGCCTTTTTGAATTCCCGATACATATTTCGACTCTCATAAGGGTTGCCAGTACTGCTGACAAAGACATAGCCGGATATGCTTCTGACCTTGTTTCTCCTACTGAGGACCTCATAAACTGTCTCATTCATAGGCACCGTTCTCCATGAATCGGTCTTCTCATTGAAAGACTGAAAAGTCCTGTTGACAAGATCGATCTTAGACCAGTGGAGTTTTAGAACCTCTCCTTCACGGATTCCGGTGTTTAGAGCTACCAGTACCATATCCGGAAGATCGCCATTGCAATATGGCCTGCACTTATCGAGAAGAAGGTCTTCCTGCTCATCGGTAAGGCACTGCCCTATTTCGTTGTCTTCCTTTTCCTTCTTCACCAGACTGCAGGGGTTTTCCCGAGTCCACTTCCAGAGTCTGGCAAGGTTGAACATCTTAGACAGCATGGCAAGCTCCCTGTTTCTTGTAGCTGGCCTGCATCCCTCTGATCTCCTGTGAACTACATACTGTGAAATCAGATCGCTGTCCAACTTGTCGAGGGTTAGTCCAGCAAAGAATGGATTGAGATGGTCTCTAATATTGCGGTAGCTCTTTTGCATACTTTGGGAGACTGTAGGCGCATGTTCTGCAAGAAACCTGTCCATAAGCTCGTCAAAGTTATGCTTCTTTGAGGCATCGAATTCAAACCACTTGTCTTCGATAACCATGGCCTGCACTTTGTGGTATATCTTCTCTGCAAGTTTGCGGTCAGATGTACCTGTACTCTTCTGATGCTGTTTCCCTGAGTTGTCAATGAACGACATCCAGAAAGTCTTATTTCTCCTGTAAAGCCCCATTTAGCATTCTCTCCTTTGGCTTACAGGAGCCTGAAAACACCTATTCACAGTATAACCTATCCCAGCACTTCTTGGCGGGCTGCCGCCACCATACGGTTGATCTGTATATCTCTGTTGCTCTTTGATGCCCTGAGGTGTTTCTGAGGCATTCTGGAGGAGGATACCGAGGGGTTGACTGCCTTGGTATCCAGCCAGTTCTTTATCTCAGATTCACGGAACTTGATTAGCCTACCGAGCTTTATGAATGGTATCTTTTTCCGATAGGTCCAAGAATATATGGTCGATTCCTCTACCCCAAGGAGCATTGCGACATCTTTTCTGCTTAATAATCTGTCCATGATGAATTCTTCCTGTGTTATAATGCATATTTGCGAAACAGCTAAACAGTAGGGAGGTGCTGAGCTCTCCCTACCTCGGCCTGATTTAGGACACAGTGTTTATAAGTCCTTCCGTTACGATGTCTTCAACATCTTCGACTTCATATATAGGGCTTAAGAAGTTGATCAATTCATAAATCTTGGAGTTGTTCTTGCGATTCTTGAGTTGCCTCCAATGTTTTCCTTCACCTGATTGCAGTACCTCATGAACCTTGCTCCTGCTATAGCTGTATTTAGCTCTCGCAACCTCAACAATTGCTGACTGATTTGGAGTTTTACTTGACTGTATAAGATCGAGCATACAAAGCTTGATGTCATCAACAATATTTCTTCGTATGGCGCCTGCACGATCAAAAGATATCCCGTCAAAATGCAGATGTATGAAGCTCTTTGGATAGCGGGATTTATCGTCAGCATCTGTCCCAAAGAAAAGTAACTTGGATTGAGTTGAGGAGCCTTCCAATGCCTTCAGCGCAAGAACATGGTCGGCATTGTCTGTTATAGTTCCAGAGTTCTTAGGAGTATCTGAGTTTTTTGGTGTATGGTGTAGAAGGACGATGGTAAAGCCACTGTCACGAAGCCTCCTGAACTGTCTCATTATGTCATTCATGTCGTTGTCGCTGTTTAAATCTTTTCGCTGGGCGGCCTTAAATGTGTCGAATATCAATAGTGAGCCTGAAGGAAGAAGCTTAAGATCTGTGAGGCTATCATCACCAATGATAGGAGGTGCTGAATTATTTCCGCATGCTGCAGCAGACCAGTAACGAAAGTTAGATGAACTGTCAAGCTGCCTTGCTTTTTCTGCAATGACAACCAACGGATTATCATAATCGAGATATACCACTGGTGTTTTCTTTGCCATTAATCCTACGAAGGGATTACCCTCGGCAATGCATGCCCCTATGTGCATCATCAGGGTTGATTTTGCTATGCCGCCCTTTCCGTATAAGACAGTGATAGCACCAGCAGGAATAAGACCTTCCAATAAATACTCAATATTAATATCCAGAGCAGCAAGGTCGGACAGAGTTGGAAGTTGGCCAAATAGAGTATTTCTATTGGCAATATTCAGGGCTTCATTGATGAAATTGATTAAGGTAAGCCTTTGCTCGTTGATCGGCTTTCCGGATTCGAACCAGTTTGATGGAAGCTTAACAGTGACCAGATCGGGGTACTCAAATTCCATTTGGTTGATACGAGTTCTTGTCGCACCATCATTTGAATCGATGGTTATGATGATTATCTGGTACTTTTCCGGTTTTTGATCCATATAAGGGTCAGAAAAGCGGGAAACCGGAAACCCTAAATTTCGCAGAGGCTCAATAAGGTTGTCATCTGCAACAATAATAGGCTTATTGTTGCAATTAGTCGAAACTTGTGCTAAATTTAAATCAGGCATAATTTCTCCTTAATTAATCCCTCCACTACCAATGGAGGGATTTCGTTTTAGGTTAATACTTGATGGGCATACTCATTGAAACTCAGCTTGCCACCGCCCTTACGATATTGCTGGTAAGCATTCATAATCTCATTCGTGATCACCTCCTTCCCAATTTGATTCACATATGTCCACATGCTTTCTCTGATCTCAGCTTCGTGAGCCTTCCAAATCCTTGTTTTGAAATCATGGGCAAATATGACCAGTTCATCGATAGGAATGCTTAGAACATCTACCTTGACAAGGAATCGGCTTATTTCAGACAGTAATTGGGCCGTAATATGAGCAGGGAGGACTTGTTTCTCGATGTCAGGACATATAATCGACTTCACCTTATTGATGATTGATCTTCGCTTGTTATCCAGTGCTGCCTGTCTAATCTCATCTGATCGGTCTATATGATGATCAATAGTAGGTGGAGCAGGGGTGTTTTCCTGTTGTACAACCGGGACAACTTCTTCATCTCTTTCCCTATCTCGCCTATCCAGCCATCTCTCCCGAGCATCTATAAGCTTGTCTATTTGGAACTCAAGATCAACTGTCTTAAGCTCCTCAGTCAGGAGGCCTATGACATCGACTGGTGGCCTTCTACTGACACTGACAGGGGACTGTGACATGTCAGTACGGATGTCAGTGACACTGTCATGACATGTCATGACGTCAGGGCTGTCAGTAATGTCAGCGGCAAGGGAAATGGTAGTTTTACCATCTGAGCTATCTTTCTTGGTTAGCTTGCCGGATTGTAGCCATCTCCATGCCTGACGCTCCGATATCCGCAGTGCCAGTGCTGCATCCTTTATTGACTCCCATGTATGAACCATGCCTATCTCCTCGTTCATTAATCAGATCTTTGCTGTACATCTTTGCTGCTGTGCTCGAACCCATCAAAATCAATCTCTCCAGTCCGATATTTCAGAAGGGTTTTATGGACAGTCCCTATGCCCATGTCGAGTTTTCGTGCTATCTGTCGGACTGACATGTCAGGATTGTCAGTATGCAACTGGATGACCTTGCTCTGGTCAATGGGAGGGGTGGGTTTCCTACCAAGTCTTCTGCCCTTACTCTTTGCATGTGCCAGTCCTGCAAGTACCCTGTCCCTTATAAGATCTCTCTCAAACTCTGCGACTGCACCTATAATGTGAAACATGAGCTTCCCTGAGGGCGAAGAAAAGTCGATATTGTCCATGTAAGAGATAAACCCTATACCGAGTTCTGAGAATCTGTCTAAAATGTTTATGAGGTGCTTAAGGCTCCTACCCAGCCTATCGAGTTTCCATACAAGAACGATGTCTATAGCCCTCTTGTTCGCTAAATCAATGAGCCTGTTCAACTCCGGTCTTGCTGATTTGCTACCAGAGATTCCTATATCTACGAATTCACCGGCAATTGTCAGCTCCCTCTTTTGGCAATACTCCCTGAGGGGTTGTAGCTGAAGTTCAGGGTTCTGACCTTTATCATGGGTCGAAATTCTTGCATATAGAGCTGCTCGCAATTTGGTCTCCTTCAAGTCATGGATGGGCTTTTTGAGTGGGAAGCCCTGAAACCCTTGAGAGGAATTAATCCTCTGCTTCGTCCTCGTCAGAGCCTTCTGTTGAATAACCCAACAGTTCACTGAGTTCTTCATGAAGACCTTCCAAGAATTCCAGCATCTCCTGTTTGCTTGCCATGATCATCACCTCCCTTCTGGTCACAGTTATCTTCCCTTTTCCTCCATGTCCTCAGGTCAGCAATCTTGAAATACCTCGATCGCCCATGAGTATGATGAGGAAGTCCTCTGAGTATTCTGCGAGAGAGAGTGCGAGGACTAATTCCCAAGAAATTTGCAGCTTGATGAAAATCCATTATCTTCACGGGAGCATCTCCTTCTGTCTTGAAATTCCTGCCATCAATTACAGTTTATAGTGGGCATTTGGAGTACTTGCAAGGCTGGTATAAATTTATTATTTCGTGCAATTACAATGGGTTATAGAATAATTGCAAATTTCTGATTTCACAAAAATGCTTCTTGGTAAAATGACAACAACAGATTTCTGTCAGATCACCTAATATTGCATGTGATAAAATGAACTATGGCCAAAAAGAGTGGAGATCTTAGAAAATACTTCGAAGGGTACTCAACAAATAAGCTATGTAATTCATTACCGATTATTCTTTCACTCCTTCATAAAAGAGGAGAATACAAGAAGATACGGGACCTCCAGAAGGATATCATTAACTTATTATCCGAAAAAAGTAAATCTCTTGATAGGATTTATCTGGAAGAGGTCTTTTTAAAAAGCATCAAAGTATCACCCAGTACTAAAATGGATCGTCTTGAATATAAGAGACTTCATGATGCAAGAAAGCCTTCAACAAAGAAAGACGGCAAGAAGAATAGATATTACGGAAGTGTTATGCCGATCTATTCAGATGATGATATTGTTATAAAAGCCGGCAGGAAGCTAAAGTCCAAGGAGAGTAATGTTGATTTTTCTCCTCAATATTATCGGGATCTATTTATTAACATTTGCGCCAGACATTTGATAGAAAAAATCATGACTCGTAAAGATCTCCAGAATTTCTTGTCGGATCATTGTCCTGCGCTAAAGGGTAAGAGCAAAGTAATTGATGATTATATGATTGATATTATTAATACACAGGATTCACTTATTTATGATGAGCTATAGGTTATCTCTGTTTCTGATGTGCCCATGAAGTTCATTTGTGTTTTCCACTTTTCCCTTTCATATAGGGTAGCAAACCTGAAAAGCTTTTTCTGATATCCAGCAGGCTAATCCTGAAGGTCACAAAAAGCTGGGTTCATTTCCTCCTCAGAATCAATACTGCCAGTTCATGAACGAATTCAATATCTGAGTTGGAGCATGTTCTAAGATAACTGGTCAGGGCATTGAGGGCATTCGACTGCTTTGCCGGAGGGTTATCCATGGCTGGTAGCAGGTCAGTGATTGGCAGTTTAAGTGCCTTGGCAATCTTGAAGATAGTATCAACTGTCGGAACTGTTATCTCCCTTTCAATCTTGCCTACGCTATCCTCACTGATGTTGACGATTTCGGCAAATTCAGCCTGCGTCAGCTTGAGCGATTTGCGAATGTCCCGAATCTTGCCACAGACATATTTCCCAGCGGTTCTTTGTTTGCCCATATTGTATGAAATTTTATGGTATATACCGTCTGAGTAACAGTGATTATAGGGCGGATAACAAGACCTATTGCATCAAACATAAATCGATACGAAATGATATACGTTGCATCAGATGAAAAACGATACAAAAGCAGTTTAAGTTTACCATGCAGGGATGGCTCCGTTGAAGATGACTTTACCAAAGGCCCTATAATCGTTTTTCTTCTTTGAGTCCATATCATGATATCCCCTATTAGGCCGCAGCTTTCTTTTTTGGACCCCGCTTTTGGAGGTTCAGCTTAAGCAGCCTATCCTGCAATCTTGTAATCTGCCTTTTTAGTTGGGCTGGATTAAGAGTTGCGTATATCTTTTTAAGTGCCTGCTTATCCTTTTCAGAGACATCAGGACAGCCCAGCACCCTCTTATACGGGGTTTGGGCCTTGTCGTACCTCTTTGTGACCTTGCTGCCGTTTCTTATCCTTTCGAGCAGTTTCATGGTCGGCTGAAAGAAGTTCGTATATAATCTCAGATGCCGATACAGTTCATTGAGCGTCAGGCGTTCTTCTTCCATGTCAT
>Ga0233425_10010919_pt1 | contig 10825 bp, 9 predicted proteins | sample Watercolumn_Towu_2_FD_181712 | JGI IMG/M metagenome (GOLD analysis project Ga0233425, IMG submission 181712) | Freshwater microbial communities from Lake Towuti, South Sulawesi, Indonesia - Watercolumn_Towuti2014_140_MG | ecosystem: Environmental > Aquatic > Freshwater > Lake | place: Indonesia...
ATTAAAGCGCGAACCATCGGATCGAGCGGCGCTCCGGGAAGATCGGTCACGGCGACGTTGCAGCCCTGTTGGAGCAGCTCTTCGCAAATCCCCGAGCCGATCGCCCCGGCCGCCCCGGTGACGATCGCCACGGTGCCCCGCAGCGGCATCGGTGCTCTCCCGGTCACCTTCGCCCGCTGGAACATCCGGAATTCCATGTCGAAGAGATGTTCTTCCGAAAGGCCCAGGTAGGTCCCGCCGGTTTCGTCGATCGCGCGCTTGACGATCAGTGTCTGCTCGGTGATGTCGCGGGCGATTCGCGCCGCCTCCAGGTCTGCTCCCGCGCAGACGGCGCCCAGACCGGGCAGCAGGAGGACTTTCGGCAGAAGGTCGAAACCGGCCGCGGTGAATCCCGCCAGACGCGGCGTGTATTTCTTCACATAGGCGTCATAGCGGGTGCGGAACGAATCGATCTCTCCGGCAAGCTGTCGTTGGAGAAGGTCGATGTCGTCATAAGCCGGCTTTTCGATAAGCAGCGGATACGCCTTCGTCCGCACGAGATAATCCGGCGTCAGTGGCGCCGAGCGGGCGAGCTCCGCCGCGCGGGGCGAGCCAAGAAAATCGAGGGCCTCGCGGGAGATGAGCGGGGAGAGGAGCATCTTTTCATAGGGGCGGTCCGGATCGCCCGATGGCGGGGAGAGCAGGCCCCGGAGGAGCGGTGCGATTGTGACGTAGCGCTTTTGCGCGGCCTCCAGGTTGTCTGCCGCGCCGACGGAAAAGCACCGCTGCCGGGATGCCCGTATGTACGCCTCAGCCCGCTCGACCATCTCGACGGTGGCGTCATACGCCGCCTTCGGATCCGCACCCCAGGTGATCAGGCCGTGATGCAGCACCACGATCGCCCGGCACCCCTTCTTTTTGTCCAGCGCTTCGGCGACGGCCCTGCCCAAAGACAGCCCCGCGTTGGCATAAGGCACCACCCCGACATCGCCGCCCAGCGCGGCAAGGACGGTTTCTTCTCCCTTTGCTCGGTTGGCGAGCGTCAGGACGGCGTTCGGATGGGTGTGCACGACGGTCGCCCGGTCGATGAAGGCGTGCATCAGCGTCTCGATGGACGGGAGCGCAGCCGAGGGTCGAAGCATGCGCATCCGGAACTCGCCCGCCATGCTCTCGTCCGTGAGGGAGGAAACGTGTCGTAGTTTTTTCAGATAGACCAGATCGAGAGCAATAAAATCCGCGGGTGTCACCTTGTCCAGGGCCACGCCGCTGGCCTTGACAAAAAGCGCGGGAACCTCATCGCCGGCCAGGGTCTTAACTATCCCTTTGAGGGATGTGTTTCCGCCTCCATGCATGGCGAGGTCCGGCTGCCGTCCCACAAGACGCGTGGCGTAAGCCAGAAGCGCGATTGCATCTCCAGTCCCGGAACCGTGGGTTCTGGTGAAATCGTTCGCTTCGGTTTCAACCCAGTGATTGCTCATGGGAACTATTTCAAATCAAGGAACATCTCGTACGCCTGCTTGGGCTTCATGTTTTCATGAACGACCTTGCGAACCGCCTGGATCATGGCAACGGGCGCCTCGGATTGAAAAATGTTCCTGCCCATATCCACGCCGGATGCGCCCTGGTCGATCGCTTGATAGGCCATCTCCAACGCCTCGATCTCGGGCAGCTTTTTGCCGCCGGCGATGACGATGGGAACGGGGCAGGCGGCGGTGACCGTCTCGAAACCGGGGACGAAATAGGTCTTGACGAACGCGGCGCCGAGTTCGGCGCAGATCCGCGTGGCAAGCCTGATATAATTGGCATCGCGGGTCAGCTCCTTACCGACCGCCGTCACGCCGAGTACCGGCATGCCGGCTTTTAGGCCCTGGTCGATCAATTGGGTGAGATTCGTGATCGACTGCGTCTCGAACTCGCCGCCGATGAAGACCTGCGTCGCAACGGCACAGGCGTTCACGCGGAGCGCATCCTCCATATCCATAGCGATACGCTCGTTGGACAGCTCCTTGAGGATGCTCGGACCGCCGCTGGCGCGAAGCACGGTCGCCTTGTTGAACGAAGGCGGAATGACCGACCGGAGAACCCCCCGGGTCAGCATGAGGGCGTCGGCGTAAGGCGCGAGTGGGAGTATGGTGATGTCCGGTCGCTCCAGGCCGGTCGTGGGCCCCTGAAAATATCCGTGGTCGAAGGCGAGCATCACGGTCTTTCCGGATGCCGCGTCGAAGATCCGGGCAAGCCGGTTTTTCATCCCCCAGTCGTAGGAGTTCGAGCCTTTTAGGAAAAAGGGCTCGCTCTTCTGCGGGACATCCAGGTAAAAGTTCTTTTCGATTTTCGAGGCATCCGCTTCGGGCATGGGAAACTCCTTTCAAGGGGGCGTCATACCTGGGGGAATGGCAGGGCCAGTTCTCGGCCAAGGGCAACGAAGTCCTTGACGACCTCGGCGGGGATGGGGATCCCTTGAACAAGCCGCTGGGCCTTCATTTCGAATTCGATCTCGCCGGGGATGTATATGCGCGCTACCCCGTCGGTTCTGGTCGAAGTCTTGATTTCCAGAACAGCTCTGTCGATTGCCGCCGTAAACTCGGGCAGGTCCATGAAACTCTCGACATTCACAGCCCCAAAGACGCTCCCGACGTCGGTCGGGTCGATCATATTGTCCGCCAGGAAACCGGGGAAGTGGGTCCCGTAATTTGATCCGGTCAGTATGCCGCAGAGGAAGTCGATAGCCAGCATGATGCCATAACCCTTGTAACCGCCGATGGGGGCGAGGAGTCCCTTCAGCGCGGCGTGCGGGTCGGTGGTGGGTAGGCCGTGTTCGTCGATGGCCCAACCGGGTTCGAGCGGCTTGTTCTGCTTGGCGTAGAGATTGATGCGGCCGCGGGCCACCACGGTCGTAGCCATATCCGGGACCACCGGGAGTTCTTTATCCGTGGGGATCGCGATGGCGAAGGGATTGGTGCCGAACATCGCGGTGCGGCCGCCCGTCGGGGCGACGACGGCCGGGGCGTTGGTCGAAGCGAAACCGATCATCCCTTTGGGGAGGGCCATCATGGCCCAGTATGCGGCCGCCCCGAAATGGTTGGTGTGGGCTGCCGCCGTGAAGGCAACGCCGGTCTGCCCGGCCTTCTCGATCGCCATCTGCATGGCCCGCGCCGCGCCCACCTGACCGATGCTGTTGTGACAGTCGATCAGGGCGGTGGAGGCCTTTTCGCGAACGACGGTCAGATGGGTCTTCGCGCTCATGACCCCTTTCTGGATCCGCTCCACATAGACGCAAAGCATCCGGGTGATCCCGTGGGTATCGACGCCCCGCAGGTTGGCTTCGATCAGGGAATCGGTAAGCAGTATCGCATCGTCGCGGCTCACCCCGACCTTCTGGAAGACCTCCTGTGTCCAGCCCCGTAACCGCTCCGCCGGGAAAATGATACCGCCGTCGACACCTGCCATTTCCGATTCTCCTTATCTTTTAATCGCCGGTCCCATAAAGGGACTATTCGTTGATCGCTGGGGGAGGGGCATAGCCCCAGTCGGTCGTATCTTCGGCGTTGAGCACCTTCATGCCGTGGGCCTCCAGGTTCTTGATCAAAAGGTCTTTGGGAGCGCCCGTTACCTTGACGGTGATGATACGATCGGTGGAGTTCCGTCCGGAGAAGGTGGCCACACTGATGATGTTCCCGTCGTGTTTGGCGATCTCGCCGGCGACTGCGGCCAACTCGCCCTTCCGCTCGGTCACATCCAGGGTCAGCCGCAACCCCTTTTCGCGGCCTCCCATGATTTCTACGAAAGTCTTGAAGATGTCGGTCTCGGTAATGATACCGACCACCTTGCCTTCTTTTGTAATGGGCAGGCAGCCGATCTTGGAATCGACCATGATGCGGGCCGCCTCTTCCAACGGGCAGTCCTCGGCGACGGAGACCACCCGCCTGGTCATGACGTCTTTCATCTTCAATTTTGACAGGAGATAATGCACCTCAAAGACACTGAGGCTCGTGGCCTTCGAAGGCGAGGCGGAGAACAGATCCTTCTGGACGACGATACCGGTCAGGCGCCCGCCCTTGCCGACGATGGGAAGACGGCGGATCTTCTTTTCCTTCATGATGTGCAGGGCTTCTTCGAAAGAGGTGTCCTCGGCGGCTGTTACCGGATTGGGGGTCATACGGTCTTTTACTTTCATAGGATTTTCCTCCTGAAAAGATGGAACGCCAAAACAAGCTGCCGAACCTATAGAGGGCAGCTTCCCGACACGCCACATCCGCTACCATGTCTGTTTCCCTGTGTCAATAACTATCGGAAAATCATGAGAGAAGGCTTTCGGATTCACCCGGGTCAGACAGATTCGGCGAAGGGTACTTTCGGATCGGGCAGCGGGGTATTGAAAGCCAGATGAACAACCGGTTCGCCGCTGCCGTTCCAGTTGCGGTGCTTTATGCCGGCGGGAAAGACGATCAGCGAGCCCGGAGGGCAGTCGTACTGCCTGCCCTCAATCTCGATGCTCATCGTTCCCCTCATGATGAAGAAAATCTGATCGACGGCGTGGATGTGCATGCCGGCCGGAGAGCCGCCCCCCGCCGGCGTCTTGACGCAAAGGATCGTGCAGTTGTTGGCGCCCGAGCTGTGATCGAACAGAGGCTGGGTTACGCGCTCATCGGCGCCGCTCCTGTCGATAGCCTCAAAATCGACTTGTCGAACATATTCCATGAGATGCTCCTTTAACAATGGGCTGTGCAAAGGTCCTGTCTATTTGCGGCCGACTATAGGGGAGAGATATTCATGTGTCAATAGATTCCGGTCATTTCTTCTTGATAAGGCCCATATCCGTGAGTATCGCAGCGTACTTGCCGTTCCATACTTCGAGGAATTTGCCGAAGGTAGCGCCGTCCATCCAGGCCTCGGTAATCATATTGTCCTTGCAATACTTCTTGAAGGTTTCCGTCTTCGAGTATTTAAAGAGTGCATCCTCCATGACCTTGCGGGCGGCCGGCGGAATATCGGCGGGGGCGGCGAGCCCGCGGTTCTGGACAAACAGGGCGTTGATGCCCTGTTCCTTCATCGTGGGGATTTCGGGGGCGTCGGCCAGACGCTTCTCCGACAGGACGCCGAGGATCCTGACCTTGCCCGCCTTGTAAAGCTCCAGCGCCTCGCCGGGATTGGTGCTTGCCATCTCCACATGGCCGCCGAGCAGCGCGGCATTGACCTCGCCGCCGCTGTTGAAGACGATGTAGTTGAAGCGGACGCCGGCCGCCTTCTCAAATTGATCGATGGCCAATGAGTCGGAGCCGCCGAACTGGGTGCCGCCAATCGTGATCTTCTTCGGGTTGGCCTTTGTGTAGGCGATGATTTCACCCAGCGACTTGAACTTCGAGTTCGAGCCGACCATGAGCATGAACTCGTCGAAGGCAAAATTGGCGATGGGTGTGAAATCCTTGAGGCCGACCGGCGTCTTCCCCAGGAGCGGAGTCGTAAGAAAGGACGGCGTGGCTGTGAGTATGTAGTAGGGATCTTTCTTTTTGCCGGCCACATAGGCATAGGCGATGCCGCCGCTTCCCCCGGGTTTATTCTCCACAACGATTGGCTGGGGGAGCAGATTTTCTTTCTGGAAGGTCGAGGCGAGGGTTCGGGCAAAGATGTCGCTGCCGCCGCCGGCGCTGCTCTGGACGATCAAGGTAATCGGCTTTTCCGGATAACTTCCCGCTCCAAAAACGTCTCCCGCCCCGAAGGCGACGCACAGGGCGACCAAAGTAGTGACGAATGACACGCTTATGTTTTTCATTTATCCCTCCCTGAGTGGATCGATGATTTGATCGGGTTGATACGATGACTACCGAGCCGATGCGACATTCCCTTTTCGTGCTAAACGTATATGAAGAGGATCTTGCGAGTCAAGAATTTTCACCTAAAACATCTTTGACATGCCCTGTCGCTTTTCGTATCGTTTGCACCTCGACGAAAGCACCTTCTTGCTCAATGATTAAATCGTAGCATGGGTGTCCCTCGATAAGCGGTTTCTCAACGATCCGAGCAAAGGGGAGATCAGGACATGATGCGGGCCGATGAGGTATGGATTGCGTTTACGACGACGGCCGGCAGGCCTCCGTTGCCTACGGAAAGCCGAGGCAGGGGTCTTTCCCGGCGCCGCGCACGATTTCTTCCATCAGACCCGAACGAAAAAATAAACCGCCGTCAGCCGATGACGGGGATATCGTCGTCATCGAACAGAGGCTTGTAGATCGGCACTGCACCGGATGCGGTGATGACGTGCGTGTCGGCGATGCAAACGGCCATATGCCCGGTCCGGGCGGTGGGATGCACCGAAAGGACCATGCCGGACTCCATGATTGCGGGCTCATCGGCGCGCATGATGGGCCTCTCACCGATATCGAGTCCCTGGCCGTGCCCCGCCATCCGGGTTTCCGGCGGGAACCCTTTGCGCTTGAGAAACCGGTTGCTCGCCTCCAGCGCGACCTTCGGCGTGACGCCGGGTCTGAGTTTTTCCATCATGATCGCCCGCGCTTCCTTGGCGATCCCGTAAGCCCTGTGAAGCCCCTTCGGGACGCTGCCGATGCAGAGAAACCGCCTCAGATCGTAGAAGTAACCGCCCGCCGCGCTCGATTCGATGAGCAGATTGACGATGTCGCCCTCCCTGAACGGGCGCCGTATGTAAGTGTTGCCCCAGTTGTGCTGCGAGAATGGCGAGGCATCCGGCGGGCCGAAGGCGATCGAGATCTGCTGCTCCTCGCTCCCCGCCAGGACCTGGGCGTGCCTGATCTCCTCCATCGCTTCCCCGGCCGTCCGGTCCGGCGCGATCGCCCTTTTAGCGATCGCATAACCCATCTCGTGCAGGACTGCCGATTCACGATGCAGCCTGATCTCCTCTTCGCTCTTGACCATCCTCACCTCGTCGACCATGTCGCTGGCATTGACGAAGGTCACACCCTGCAGCCCCTTGACGAGATTGAGGTACATCGCGCCTGACATATTCCCAAGGCCGACAAGGCCCACGGTTCTGGGTTTCTTCCTCAGGATGACCTCGCTCGCCTTTTCCGCATCCCAGGCGTCCTCCCACCAGACATTCGGAAGCGCGGGAGTGTTGAGCCGTTCCTTTACTCCGCGCAGCGCCCATTTGGCGGGATTGCCCGGCGGCTCCGGCGCCGGCGGACCATGCGCGATGATCGTCATGTCGTCGTCAAGGGGGAAGACGGCGCTGATAGGGAAATTGGCGCCTGGGATGTCGGTAAACCAGCGGAAGTATCCGCCGGCAAACCGCTGCTGGCTCTGGACAACCAGAAAGTCGATCCCCCTTGCGGCCATCCGTTCGCGGACGGCCTTCCACCGCCGCTCGAGCTCGTGCGAGGCGAGCGTATACCTTCGCCGGTCAGCCCTGTTTAAGAAATCTTCCATTCCTTCCGCCTCCTTCACTCAGATGGCTACCTGATTTCACAACCTACAAAATTTGTCAATTGGGACAACGGCGTCAGAACCATCTTGATGGCGGATAAGAATATAGCAAGTCGAGCTGGTTCCGTGTTAAAATGTCACAATAGCGTTTTGCCCCGACCGGGCTTGTAGTGCATTGAACGAGACGGAGGTGTTTATTATGGACAGTTCTATAAGCAAGGTGGTCCTGGCAAAAGCGACGGATCGCAAAGAGGGGGTCGAGGCTTGTCTGAAAGCGCTGGGTGTCAACCCGGCAAAAGGCAAGGATGTCTTGATCAAGCCCAACTTCAACTCGGCCGACCCCACACCGGGCTCCACGCACAACGATACTCTGGCGGCGCTGGTGGAGGAGCTCTGGAGGATGGGTGCCAAGTCCGTCAGCTTGGGAGAGCGAAGCTGGCCTCCGACGCGACAAGTGGTGGAGCAGAAAGGGATCCTTCCAATCCTGGAGAAGCTCGGTGTCCGGGTGGTCGACTTCGATGATCTGCAGGATAGGGATTGGGTCGAATTCAAGCCGAACGGGAGTCACTGGAGGAACGGATTTCGGATCGCCCGTCCGATTCTGGAGGCCGAATGCCTCGTGTCCACAGGCTGCCTGAAGACGCATCAGTACGGGGGTGTCTTTACCCTGTCTCTGAAACTCCACGTCGGCGTGGTTCCCACCGACCGCCATGGATATTCCTATATGTCCGAGCTCCACAGCTCGCCCCATCAGCGCAGGATGATCGCCGAGATCAATCAGCCGTTTCATCCCCATCTGGTCGTCATGGACGGGATCAAGGCCTTTGTGGACGAAGGGCCGGCCACGGGGAAACGGGCCAGGGGCGATGTCTTCTGGGCCGCGACGGACCGTGTGGCCATCGATGCTGTCGGCGTCGCCATTTTGAAATCCCTCGGCAGCAACGACCGGATCATGAAGAGGAAAATCTTCGAACAGATGCAGATTGCACGAGCCGTCGAACTGGGCCTGGGCGCCGCGTCGCCGGCCCAGATCGATGTCATTCCGGCGGACGCCCAAAGCCGCGACATGTGCGACAAAATCGCAGATATATTACGACAGGGGTGAGTAGCTGTATAATGTAGGGTAATTCTCCAAATGAATCAGAAAGGCTGAGGGGCTCGCTCCTATAGATCATCAAAATTTAATCTTTATCTTGTCTGTCTTGTTCAGATTGAATTGCAGAAATGTTATCATTACGCATTTCAAGCAATTCCGTTTTAAATTCTTTTATTCAGTTTCCATGCAGCGCATTGTTACCCGAATTATCTGCTTTTCAGGTAACCCGTCAGATCACGATAGTAATTTTCATGAGGATCGATCGTGATTAGCTCCAAATCGACGCCCGTCTTCCTATATGCAAGCAGGTACAGAGTCGTTTTGAGCTACATCCCACACTATTGGCAAATTGATGCCTAAATACTCATGAATAAGAATGTGATGATCTAAAGGTTTCGAATGATGGCGTCCTGGGTTTTTCGGTAAGATAAAGCCGAAAAATCCTACGCATAGGCAGTCTCGCTGGTGATGATGGGCTTTAGGCGGGGCTTCAAGGCGTCTGCCAACACAAGGTCTACTGGCCTTCCCAGTTTATTTTCGAGGAAAAACTTCAGATCCATATACTGATCGAAAGTAGGATGATATAGTTCAACCAGAATGTCCACATCGCTCCTATCGCTATCGGAACCGCGAAGCACAGACCCGAACAGTCCAATGCGTTTCACGGAAAACCGTGCTTCAAGGTCTTGTCTGTACTATCTGGTCTCGTTAAAAGCAATATCGCATACTTTTCAGGATTGATCGATCAAGGTATCGACAAGGCGAGACAGCAGGGCCGCACGCTAAAACACGGCCCCCCCGTATAGCGCCTTCACAAAATCGCCGACCGGCCATACCTGGACTTCCCCAAAACGATAGGCTCGCGGGCCGGAATAGACCCCGATCATGCGAGCCACCTTGATGCCGGATGCAGAGGCAAGCGACTGCATCGGCTTTTCCCATGCCCGGTCCCATCGCGCGGCGCGCTTGACCTCGATGGCGACCACGCGTGCATCGGCACCAGGCCGCCGCTTCGCTGTTTCAATGATAAAGTCGATTTCCACGCCCGCCGGCGTGCGATAGTAACTCAAGGGGCGCTGCTTGCCGCTGGTCTCGTTGTACACTCGCAGCTCATGGTAAATGAGGGTTTCCAACGCGCACCCCTGCCACAATCGGTCGGCGGGATCGCCAAGCAGTCCGGCGGCGGCGCGCGCCACGCCAGGGTCAAACCAGTAGAACTTAGGCTGGGTCGCTTCCCTCACCTTAAGGCCGGGGCGCCAGGCCGGTAGTCGATGGCCGAGAAGCGTGTCCGTCAGGATGGAGAAATAGGTATCCACCTACATTGTAATATTGCAATGCATATTTACAGCATGATGAGCATATTGTCAATCTTTTTCCGGGCAAAGGATGTTGTGCGCTTCCATGCTTAATCGGATCAAGTCGTTACTATACGGTGCGGTTCATCCACAAACAGCAGGTAGCATTCGACAGGGTGTTCGCCGAAGAGCCCCTCCAGGATGGTCCTGTAGCGGAGCATCTGGGGGCGGTATCTGTCGGCAAGATGGCCGACGCGCCCCGTCTTGAAGTCGATCAGGGTGATGCGGTCCGGGGCGATGATGAGCCGGTCGACGATGCCGAACGAACGGGTGTCCGAGAGGTGCTGTTCGGTGCGCACGGTCCCGGGGCGGAAGATGATTTCGCGCACCTTCGCGTCGCGCAGGAAGCGGTTGACGGCGGCGGTTTCTTCATCGTCGAGGCTGCCCCGGTCGATCGCCCGGCGAGCGCCGGTGAGCCCGGCGAGCGCCGTATGGATACGCAGACCGCGTTCGATCCCCGCCTCGATGTCGGCCGAGCGCAGCGTCGGGTCAATGTCATCGTCGACGACCTGCCCGTTGATGAAGCCGGAGAGGTCGGGCGCCGTCAGTGGTTCCTGTTCGGGGGGGCGGGGCTTTTCGGGACCGTAGTCATGCCGCCAGCCGAATTCGGTCCGCTCGGCATCCGGCATCGCCCTTCCGGCGGCGCGGAACATCAGGTCGCTGAACCCTTTGAGGTTGCCCTCCCTGTCGGCCCGCAGGAGGATGGTCAGACTGTTCACCGCGCGGGTCGCGGCAACATAGAGGAGGTTGGCCGTCTCCTCGGCATTCTCTTCCTTAATCGCTCCCGCTGCCTCCACGATCGCGTCCGCCCCCTCCATAGGGCGGGTGGCGAGAAAGGCAGTCTCGCCTTTGGTCAGGCTGAAAGGGCAGCCATCCTCGGGGTGCCGTATCTCGGCAGCCTTGTCGATCCCCTCCTTCCAGAAGAGAAATACATGCGGGAACTCAAGACCCTTTGTGCCGTGAATCGTTGCCAGCTTTACCCGGTCGGCATGCTCGCCCT
>Ga0233425_10010920_pt1 | contig 10825 bp, 9 predicted proteins | sample Watercolumn_Towu_2_FD_181712 | JGI IMG/M metagenome (GOLD analysis project Ga0233425, IMG submission 181712) | Freshwater microbial communities from Lake Towuti, South Sulawesi, Indonesia - Watercolumn_Towuti2014_140_MG | ecosystem: Environmental > Aquatic > Freshwater > Lake | place: Indonesia...
CTCGGCGAAGGTCTCGTAGGTGCCCTGGATGATCCCCTGGCTGCCGATGTAGATCCACGAGCCCGCGGTCATCTGCCCGTACATCATCAGGCCCTTGGCCTCGAGTTCGCGGAAATGCTCCCAGGTCGCCCAGCGCGGCACCAGGTTGGAGTTGGCGATCAGCACGCGCGGCGCGTCCGCGTGGGTCTTGAACACGCCCACGGGCTTGCCGGACTGCACCAGCAGCGTCTCGTCGCCGCCGAGCGCCTTGAGGCAGGCGACGATGCGGTCGAACGCGGCCCAGTTGCGCGCCGCGCGGCCGATGCCGCCATAGACCACCAGCTCGTCCGGGTTCTCGGCCACGTCGGGGTCGAGGTTGTTCATCAGCATCCGGAGCGGCGCCTCGGTCTGCCAAGACTTGGCGTTGAGCGCCGTTCCACGCGGGCTGCGGATCACGCGGCGGTTGGCGCGGTCGGCGTTCATGCTGTGCCCTCCTCTTTCCTCACAGCGCCAGCTTCGCCAGGGCCGGCGCCACGGCTTGCGCGACCGCGCCCTCGGCCACCAGCGCCGTCGCGGCGGCGATGTCCGGCGCCAGGAAACGGTCGTCGCCGAGCTTGGCCGCGCGCCGGCGCAGGACCGCCTTCGTCTTCTCCAGCCGCGGGCTCGATTTCAAGGGCGCGCGCAGATCGACCCCTTGCGCCGCCGCCAGCAGCTCGATGCCCACGATCCCGGCCGCGTTCGCCGCCATGTCGCCGAGGCGCCGCGCCGCGTGCGCGGCCATCGAGACGTGGTCTTCCTGGTTGGCGGAGGTGGGCAGGCTGTCGACGCTCGCGGGCGCGGCGCGCTGCTTGTTCTCGGCCGCCAGCGCCGCGGCCGTGACCTGCGCGATCATAAAGCCGGAGTTGAGCCCGGGCTTGGGCGCAAGGAACGGCGGCAGGCCGGTCATGCCGGTGTCCATCAACAGCGCGATGCGCCGCTCCGCCAGCGAGCCGATCTCGGCCAGCGCGAGGGCGATCTGGTCGGCGGCGAAGGCCACCGGCTCGGCGTGGAAATTGCCGCCCGAAAGCACCTCGCCCTCGGCCGCGAACACGAGCGGATTGTCGGTGACCGCGTCGGCCTCGACAAGCAGCGTGCGCGCGGCCTGGCGCAAAAGGTCCAGGCACGCGCCCATCACCTGGGGCTGGCAGCGCAGCGAATACGGGTCCTGCACGCGCGGGCAGTCGGCGTGCGAGGCGCGGATCGCGCTTCCCTGCAAGAGCCGGCGCAGCGCCGCCGCCACGTCGCGCTGGCCCAAGTGGCCGCGCAGCGCGTGGATGCGGTCGTCGAACGGCGCGTCCGACCCCGCCGCGGCGTCCACCGACAGCGCGCCCGACACCACCGCCGCGTGGAACACGCGCTCGGCCTCGAACAGCCCGGCCAGCGCGAGGGCGGTCGAGACCTGCGTGCCGTTGAGCAGCGCGAGGCCCTCTTTCGGGCCGAGTTCGAGCGGTTCGAGCCCGGCGTTCTTCAGCGCCTTGCCCGCGTCCATCTCGACGCCCCGGACGCGGGCGCGGCCCACGCCCAGAAGCGCCGCGCTCAAATGCGCGAGGGGGGCCAGATCGCCCGAGGCGCCCACGGAACCCTGGCCGGGGACCACCGGCAGCACATCGGCTGCGAGCAGCCGCCCCAGCGCCTCGATCGTGCGCCAGCGCACGCCCGAGACGCCCTGCGCCAGGCTTTGCATCTTGAGCGCGATCACCAGGCGCACGACGGCGTCGGCGAGCGGCGCGCCCACGCCGACGGCGTGCGACAGCACCAGGTTGCGTTGCAGGCGCTTGAGGTCGGGTGCGGCGATGCGCTGCTGCGCCAGCTTGCCGAAGCCGGTGTTGACGCCGTAGACCGCGGCCCTGCCGCCGGCGATGCGCCCAACCAGCCGCGCCGCGGCCTCCACGCGCGCGCGTGCCGCGGGCGCCAGGGCGACGCCGGCGCCGCGATAGACCGCGCGCCAGTCCTCGAGCTCCGGCTTGCGTTCCGCCGCCGCGATGCGAACCCGCATGGCTCCCCCATCGGCCCGGATTAATGTCTATAGTCGGGGCCGGGCGATGTCTAATGCGGAGGGGCGATGCCGCGTGTGCTGGTCGATCACGCGCTGGTGGGCGGTAGCTGGCGGCGCAACGTGGGTCTGGAATGGGACGGTTCCGGTCGCTTCCTGTCCATTGCGCCCGATTCCGCGCCGGCGCCGGGCGTGGAGCGGATCGCCGGCGCGGCGGTTGCCGGCCTCGCCAACCTGCACAGCCACACGTTCCAGCGCGCGATCGCCGGCGTTTCGGAATCGCTCGGCACCGGCGGCGACACGTTCTGGACCTGGCGCCAGGCGATGTACCGCGCGGTCGGGCGCCTGACGCCGGAGAATCTGCGCGCCGTGGCGGCGCTGGCCTTCGCCGAGATGCTGGAGGGCGGGTTCACCTCCGTCGCGGAATTCCACTACATCCACAACGCCCCCGACGGCACGCCGTACGCCGATCGCGCGGCGATGGCCGCGGCGGTGATCGAAGCGGCGAAGGAGACCGGCATCGGCCTGACTCTCCTGCCCGTGTTCTACGCGCACGGCGGATTCGGAGCCAGGCCGCTGGAGAAGGCGCAGCGCCGCTTCGCCGGCGATCCGGACGGATTCGCGAGGCTGGTGGAGGCGAGCGCGGCGGCGCTCGAGGCGCTGCCCGGCGCGGCCTGGGGCGTGGCGCCGCATTCGCTGCGCGCGGTCGCGCCGGACGAGCTCAAGGCGATCGTCCGCGACTTCCCCGGCAGGCCGGTCCACATCCACGCCGCCGAGCAGGTGCGCGAGGTCGAGGAGTGCGTGGCGGCGCTCGGCCGGCGGCCCGTGGAATGGCTGCTCGACGAGATGCCGGCGGGCCGGCACTGGTGCCTGGTGCATGCGACGCACCTCACGGATCCGGAGGTGAAGCGGCTGGCCGGGAGCGGCGCCGCCGCGGGCCTGTGCCCGGTGACCGAGGCCAACTTGGGCGACGGCATCTTTCCCGCCGCCGCGTACCTTGGGGCCGGCGGGCGGCTCGGCGTCGGCACCGACAGCAACATCCGCATCGACGCGGCGGAGGAGCTGCGGCAGCTCGAATATTCCCAACGCCTCGGCGGCCGCGCGCGCAACGTGCTGGCCGCGCCCGGGCGGTCGACCGGACGCGTGCTGTTCGACGCGGCGCAGGCGGCCTCGGCCGACGTGCTGGCGCGGCCGGTGGGCGCCCTCGCGCCGGGCAATTGCGCCGATTTCCTGGTGCTGGACACGGAGCACCTCTCGCTGCTCGGCCGCGCCGGCGACACCTGGCTCGATTCCTGGATCTTCGCCGCGGGCAAGGAAGCGGTGCGCGAGGTCTGGGCCGGCGGAAGGCGCGTGGTCGCCCAGGGCCGGCACGTCGCGGGCGAGAAAATACGCCGCGCCTATGCGGGCGTGTTGCCGGAACTGATCGGGTAGCGGATCGCCGCGATCATCCGCTGTTCCTCAGGCCCGCCGCGATGCCGTTGATCGAGAGATGGATGCCCTGCACCACCGCCTCGCCCGTCTCGCCCGCGCGGTGACGCTTCAGCAGCTCGATCTGCACGTGGTTCAGCGGGTCGAGATAGGGAAAGCGGTTGCGGATCGAGCGCGCGAGCAGCGGATTGCGTTCCAGCAGCGCCTTCTGCCCGGTGATCGCGAGGAGCGCGTCCACGCTCGCCTGCCACTCCGCGCGCAGGCGCGGGAAGATCGCGCCGCTGAGCGCCTTGTCGGCGACCAGCTCGGCGTAGCGCGAGGCGATCGCGATGTCGGTCTTGGCCAGCACCATGTCCATGTTCGACAGCACGGTCTCGAAGAACGGCCATTCCCGGTACATGGCCTGGAGCGTCTCCAGGCGCTCCCCAGGGTTGGCCGCGAGCCAAGCCCTGACCGCCGAGCCCACGCCGTACCAGCCCGGCAGCATCAGCCGGCACTGCGCCCAGGAGAACACCCAGGGAATCGCGCGCAGATCCTCGATGCGCGTGGAGTTCTTGCGCGATGCCGGGCGGCTGCCGATGTTGAGGTTCGCGATCTCGCCGATCATCGTGGCCTCGCGGAAATAGCGCTCGAAGCCCGCGGTCTCGTAGACCAGGCCGCGATAGGCGCGGTAGGCGGCGGAGGATAGGAACTCCATCGCCTCCAGGAACTCCGCCCGGGGACCCGAGCGGTCGGGTTCGATCAGCGTGGCTTCCAAGGTCGCGGCGGCGATGATCTCGAGGTTGCGCCGGCCGACCTCGGGGTTCGAGTACTTGGCGGCGATCACCTCGCCCTGCTCGGTCACGCGGATCGCGCCCTGCACGGCGCCATGGGGCTGCGCCAGGATCGCCTGGTAGCTGGGCCCGCCGCCGCGGCCGATCGATCCGCCGCGGCCGTGGAACAGCCTGAGCTTCACGCCGCGGCGCTTGAACGTCTCGACCAGCGCGAGCTCGGCCTTGTACAGCTCCCAGGTGGAGGTGAGGAACCCGCCGTCCTTGTTGCTGTCGGAATAGCCGAGCATCACTTCCTGCGCGTTGCCGCGGCTCTCGAGCAGGCGCGCGTATTCCGGCAGCGCCAGCAGCCGGTCCATCGCCCCGGCGCAAGCGCGCAGATCTTCGATGGTCTCGAACAGCGGCACGATGTTGACGTCGAGCCGGCCCTCGCGCGGGCGCAGCAACCCCGTCTCGCGCAGCAGCAGCGCCGCTTCGAGCACGTCGGACACGCCGCCGGTCTGCGAGATCACGTAGTTGGGCACCGACGCGGGGCCGTAGCGGCGGTGCGCCGCGGCGGCCTCGGCCAGAATCGCGAGCTCGGACCTGGTCTCCTCGGAATAGGGCAGGAACGCCGAGGCCAGCGGCCGCGCGGTCTTGAACTCCGCACGCAGGAGGGCGACGCGCGCGGCCTCGTCGAGCGCGCGGTAGCCGGTGCCGGGCTGCGCCAGCTCGAACAGCTCGCCCACCACGCGCTCGTGCACGCCGGCGTTCTGCCGGAGGTCGATGCCCGCGAGGTGGAAGCCGAACACGCCGGCCGCGCGGCGGAGGTGCCGCAGCCGTCCGCGCGCGATCGCGAGCGAGCCGTTGGCGGCGAGCGAATCGAAGATCGCGTCGAGATCGGCCTCGAACTCGGCCGCGCGGGCGTAAGGGGGCGCGTCGGCCACGGCCGGCCGGTCGGCGTGAAAGCGGTCGAGGTCCCACGCGGTGGCGGCGAGGCGCGCGTACATGCCGGCGATGGCGCGACGGTACGGTTCGTCGCGGCGCTGCTCGCCGCGGTCGGGCGACTTCTCCGCGAGCGCGGCTAGCGCGGGCGACACGCCGACGAGGCGCGCGTCGATGGAAAGCTCCCCGCCCAGCCGGTGCAGCTCGTCGAGATAGAAGCCGAGCGCGCGGCGGCTTTGCAGCCGCAGCGATTCGCGCAGCACCTCGGCGGTGACGAAGGGGTTGCCGTCGCGGTCGCCGCCGATCCAGCTTCCCATGACGAAGAACGACGGCACCGCGATCCCGCTCCACCCGGGCTCGACCGCGGCGATCCGGTCCTCGAGGTCGGCGTAGAAGCGCGGCAGCTGGCGCAGGAACGCGTGGTCGTAGAACGCGATGCCGTTCGCCACCTCGTCCAGGACCTTGAGGCGCGTGCGGCGCAGGATGCTGGTTTGCCACAGCGTCAGCACCGCGCGGCGCAGCGCGCGGCGGTTGTCGTCCAGCTCCTCGGGCGTGAACTTCACGCGGTCGCGCTCGTCCAACAGGCGCGCGACCTCCATCTCGCGGTCGATGCCGCTCTTGCGCCTTACCTCGGTCGGGTGCGCGGTCAGCACCGGGCTGCACAGCGCGCCGTCGAAGAACGCCTGGAGCCGGGCGCGCGAGACGCCGGAATCGCGCGCGTGGGCCAGCGCGTAGGCCATGGTGCCCTGGCGCGGCGCGGCGTTGGCCGCGGCGTGCGCGCGGGTGCGGCGGATGTGGTGCTGGTCCTCGGCGATGTTGGCGAGGTGCGAGAAATAGCCGAAGGCGCGGATGATGGCGATGGCGTGCTCGGGCGCCAGGCCCTCGAGCGCCGCCGCGAGCTCCCCGCGCGCGGCGGGGTCGGCGTCGCGGTGGAAGCGCAGCGAGGTCTGGCGCAGCCGCTCGACCAGCGCGAACGCTTCCTCGCCCTCCTGCGCCCGCACCGTTTCGCCCAGGATGCGGCCGAGCAGGCGGATGTCGTAGCGCAGCGGAACGTCTTTTTCGGGAATGCCGGCGGCGACCATGCCGTTTCCACTAAGCCCTGCCCCGGCGGCATGCAAGCGCGGCGGCCGCGCGAATCGCAACCCGCGGCGCCGGCTTGACCCCAGCGACAGCGAAAAACGAGCGGAAACGAGGGAAGGATGGCGGGGCGAAACGGCCGAAATCCAACATTCTCCGGTCGGTGCCAGCAGATATCCCCGCGAACCACTGTCGTTCAAGCCCTTGCCAATTTCGCCTTCGAGCTTCTTGGCAACAATTCTTAGAGCGCCTTTCCGGTCGCGCGCATTCACTTGCCCGGTCGTCTGAAGCTCTTGCGCGCGCGCTCAACTTTGTCTCTGATCACGCAGTCCTCAACATGATCGTTGACCAACCCCATCGCTTGCATAAAAGCATACACAGTAGTAGGCCCGACGAACTTCCAGCCCAGCTTCTTCAGGTCCTTCGAGAGGGCAATCGCTGCCGCCGACGTCGACACGGTTTGTGGTTTCGCGAGCTGCTTCGAGTCCGGTTCGTAGCGCCAGATGAAGGCCGCCAGCGAACCCTCCCGCTTGACGAGCTCCCGGGCCCGCCGCGAATTCTGGATGACCGCCTCAATTTTGCCGCGGTGACGGACGATCCCTTCGTCCTTGAGCAGACGGACGACATCGCGCTCAGTGAAGCGCGCTATCCAGTCGAAATCAAAATCACGGAAGGCGGCACGGAAATTCTCGCGCTTGCCAAGGATGGTACGCCAGCTCAGTCCGGATTGAAAACCCTCCAGACTCAATTTCTCGAACAAACGCCGATCATCGTCGACGGGAAAGCCCCATTCGGTGTCGTGATAGGCCAGAAACTCCGGTGCGGCACCGCACCATCGGCAACGCGATTTCCCATCGGGTCCCGTTATCGTCGCGCTCATACGTCGATGTTCCCCGTATCGTATTGACAAGGCGGACATTTTTTAATCGAGCAAGAAACTTAACCCCGCATCGGCTCTTGATGGAGTGATTTCCAGGATTTCAACGTTCACCACTTTTTCAACCACAAACGGGTCCGTATTCACTCTGCTTTGCAGGTCCGACCGCGACGTGTTGTGTGCCACAATCCCACCGCCCAAATTGGATTGCAGACTACCGACCAGCAAAAACACGCCGTCATCGAAACCGCGCTTGATCCATTCTTTGTGGCCTTCCATGAATTGAGCGGCCTTGCCTTTGTTGTCGGAAAACCTGAGAAGCACGATAAACATCGGATTCGCTCTCCTGGTGAAGAAAATATGACCGGCTATTCGATCGCCGAGAGCGCGCGTCGCAACGACGCGCCGCGGTCCTTGCCGCTCAATGTCTTAGCCAGCTCGGCCTGCACTCTCGCCACTTCCTTCGCGCCTGCCGTTTGGCGCTCCGCTCCGAGCCGCGTCACTGCGGCTCTTACCGCCCGGCGGTCCCGCGGGTCTTCGACGCGCCGTACCAAGCCGTCCGCCTCGAGCCGGTCCATGAGCTGCGTGATGTTGGAGCGCACGCAGGTCATTTTCTTGGCGCATTCGCTCAAGCTGAGCGGCTCGCCTGCTTCCACGAGATGCGTCAACGCCCCGAACTTCGCGAGCGACAGCCCAACCCGCGCCAAAGCTTCTTCCAGGCGCTGCTCGATGGCGCGCCCGGCGTTAACGAGGGAAAACATCAACTGTCGGCCCTTCTCGTCCCGACCGCTATGCCGGGTGCGAATATTCTTCATATATGAATAGTATAGGCATGACAGATTGCCCGTCAAGCCCCCGGAGGCAAGGCCCATGCCGACATCTTTCGCCGTGCGACGGGAGAACCGGAGCCAGCGTGCGAGGGCGATACTGGCGGCGGACCCGGCGCGTGCTTGGGATATCGGGAAGGTCTGCAAGTGGCTGGCGACGACCGGAAACACGCTGCGATGTATAGGGCGCGAGCTGGCGGGTTGCAGCTTCATATGAAGCGGTACAGCCGTGCACAACAGCAAAGCCGTGTGCCTTCCGCAACTTGTTGAATAGACTGGCCTACATCACGCTTGCCTCGAACAGCGCCGGTTAGGTCAGAATCAGACAGAGATAACGAATGGGACTGATGCGCCGGACCGGCAGATCTCTGCGATAAACTCGATTTCGGCAAAGCTCTTTGAGCCCGAAAGAAAAATGGCCGCGCGAGCGGTCATGGCGTCGGCTCGTGCAGGTAAGCTGGCGGTGGGCGCAGTCCAAAGCGAACCCTTCTCTTCGCTCAGTTCCCTGTTAAACAGGGAATATACAGGGAATTTTTCCGTTTTTCCGGTGTTGGGCGTCTATACCAAGCCAAGAAGTATCGTCACTTTAGGCGCTTAGAGGCTCACTCCCAAAAACGAATAACAGGGAATTTCGCGTCATTAAGCAGGGATTTGTTTTCACGGAACAGGCAATTTATGACCGCAAGAGGGTAAGCGCCAATTTCTTGCACGCTTGTATTCGTGATAGCCGACGCGATTTGTTCACTCCGACTGGACTGCCTGCGAAGAGTGGTCCGGGGATGATGTTAGTTCAGAGCGCCTGGTGAAGCCAAGCTGGGCGTGAGGCGGAGCGCAGCGGAGCCGATCGGCCAGCTTGGCATGATCGTTTCCGGCGCCGGCGGACGATAGCCGAGCGCACTGTGTGGCCGGATTTTGTTGTAATGCTCCCGCCACCAGCCCGTGACGGCACGAACTTCCTCCAACGTGTAGAATATCTCGCCGTTGAGCAGCTCATCGCGCAGGCGCGCGTTGAACGATTCGATATAGCCGTTCTCCCACGGGCTGCCAGGCTCGATGAACAGCGTCTTCACACCGACCCGAGACAGCCAGGCGCGAACCGCCTTCGCCGCGAACTCGGGGCCGTTGTCCGAACGGATATGCTCAGGAGGCCCGTGTTCGACGAACAGGCCGGCAAGCACGGCCAGGACATCGTCGGAGCGGAATCGGCGCTGCGGCACCATGGCCAGGCACTCGCGGTTGAACTCGTCGATGATGTTCAGCATTCGGTACTTCCGGCCGTTATGGGTAATGTCCTCGACGAAGTCGTAGCTCCAGACATGCCCGGGCAGCTCCGGCCTGAGCCGGATGCAGGACCCGTCATTGAGCCAGAGCCGTCGCCGCTTTGGCTGTTTCCTGGGCACTTTGAGACCCTCCCGCCGCCAGATACGCTCGACAACCGACAAGCCGATATCCCAGCTCGCCTTCGTCAGCAGGCTATGGATCCGGCGATAGCCGTAGCGCCCGTATTGCTTGGCCAGCTCGACGATGTCGGCGGTGAGGCGCCGCTCGTCCTCGACGTCCCGCAACGGCTTGCGCTGGGTCGAGCGATGCTGGCCGATCACCGAACAGGCGCGCCGCTCGGACACCCCGAGAACCTGGCGCACCTGCTCAATGCAAACACGGCGGCGGGAGGGACTTAAAAAGTAACCTTGCCCGCCTCGGTCAGGATCATCTTGTCCAGGCTGAGATCGGCCACCAGCTTCTTCAGCCGCGTATTCTCGACCTGCAGCTCCTTCATGCGGCGGGCCTGGTCGACCTTCATCCCGCCGTATTCCTTGCGCCACCGATACAGGGTCTGCTCGGCAACCCCGATCTGCCGGCTGGCTTCGGCAACCGTCGACCCCTTCGCCACCAAAACCTCGACTTCACGCAACTTCCCGATGATCTGCTCGGGCGTAAACTTCTGACGCGGCATCGAATTCTCCCTTCAATCGCGGTCCTATCCTAACTCTAGACTCGGACCACTTTCGACAGGGCAGACCAGACGTGCCGGAGCCGTTTTCGCCGTGGAGCAGCAGATTCTTGCCGCCGTCGAGGTCGAGTTCGAACGGCTCATCGAAGGCGCGGAAGTTCTGGAGGCTGACCTTGGCGATTCTCACGTCTTCCCCTCGATAATGCGGACGATGTCGAGGGTTTGGAGTTTATCGAGGGCAATCTTCAGGGGATGCGCGCCGTCGTGGAGGGTCTCGAAGAGGCGGCGCAGGCGCTTGAGGCGTTCGGCCTCGGGCAGGGCGGTCACGTCGGGCAGGTTAGCCTGGGCGACGAGGTCGAAGAGGCGCAGGCCGGCGGCATTCAGCTTCTCCGGGAAATACAGCTCATACACCAGCCCGTTCAACACCCGCTCCCAATACGCCACCATCAACGGGTCCCGCGTCGTTTGGGCAGCAGGGTGGTCGGCGAAGTGGCGGTTCAGCCAGAGGAGTAGGTCAACGAGTTGGTCGATCCGCGCTTCCTGTGAAGGAGTGGCCTCGCAAATCGGAACCTGCTCAAGGAACTGCCGATTGGCGGACCTGAATCCTCCCCGAAAAGGTGCGCTGACATGCGGGAAAAACCATCGGAGGACTTGGGAGTTGAGTAATGCACCAAGGGTCTTGAGCGACCTTGCGGCATAGGCTGGCTTCCAAGTCACGCCTCCAACATCGACGTTGTCGAGGTAGTGCGTCCCATCCAAATCGAAACCCGCGTGCAGGTGGTCAACAAGGCGAGGCACGCAGAGCTTCATCTTCTCTTGGATTCCTAAATTCTGTGAACGCCCGAAGCGATACTGACCGGCCCCCTGAAACGGCACCGGGTGCAAAGTTAGTTGAAGGGCTGGTTTGACGCCATAGCCGGGTTGGCCGGCCGAGCGCCCGGCAACGAGGCAAGCGAGGCC
>Ga0233425_10010921_pt1 | contig 10825 bp, 11 predicted proteins | sample Watercolumn_Towu_2_FD_181712 | JGI IMG/M metagenome (GOLD analysis project Ga0233425, IMG submission 181712) | Freshwater microbial communities from Lake Towuti, South Sulawesi, Indonesia - Watercolumn_Towuti2014_140_MG | ecosystem: Environmental > Aquatic > Freshwater > Lake | place...
AGAACTGCTGAACGATGCTGAAAACTCGCTGCCGACGCATCATCTGCAAATCATGATCGGGAAAGTAAGGGAATATGACCGGGATTATGTGAACCGTGAGGTGGATGAGCTCATCTCGTTGTTCGACAACCAGGATAATATAGCCATTGTAAAGAAAATGAAGGAAATTGTCCCGGAATTTAAAAGCAGAAACTCAACTTATGAAGAACTTGATACCTGATTTACTCACCAGAAGATCATGGGCAGGAAAGGACTAAGTTAATTTATTATACTTGAGGGTATTCTTCGAAAACACAGAATTGTAAATGCAACAATCCTGAACCACCAGTTGTTTTTTATGCTGACAATATTTTTAACCTGCATTATTCAAAAATTTAAACTTCAAGTTACTAATGCAGGTCAACCCCTGCCTGCGTGCGGAAGAATCTACTCCGGCGGGCAGGCTGACTTAGAAAAGCTAATATTTTAAAAAAGAATTGCATTAAAATATTAGCTTTTCTTAGTCGCATAATGATTACGGATAATTTGTATTAAGTTTATGTTATCCGGGTTAATTGCTCCCGGAAAACTTTTCCCTTACTTGTAAAAATTCTCTCTCTTTCTGGTGAGTTCATCTTCAGCAGCCAAATAACACAACGGAATACCACAATCGGTCTTGGATTCCTTCCCGCAGGCATGTACTTTATGAACCTTGTTTCTGCTGACAGGAGTTACACCTGCAAGGTGATCAAAGAATGATTCGCTTTTTTTTACAACTAAATAATGAATCCTCATCAAAGTCATAAATAATGATCTCACTAAAACTTGTCCAGCTTTGTCGTCATACAATCACAGGACACAAGGCTCTCCCATACCAAATTATAAAGCAATATTTTATGTGACAATAGTGTACAAAACTACTTTTCGAAGCGGAGTCAAATAATTGATATTTAACCAGCCATTGAGAAAACCGCCAGGGTTCAATTTCATCATTCAGTCTTTGTCAAAGGATTAATACCACTGACGATAGTCGGTTCAAGTCAGGATGGTTATTCTGTGATCTGCAAAACACAGCCAATACACTTATATATTTTAATCTTTGAATAAATAATACTGAATAAGATTTGGTTTTTTGAATAATTATATAAATTCGCACCGTTTTTAAAAAAACAGTAGATTATTTAATTTGTCGAAATGAGCAGTGAAAGCTTAATATTATTTTTCATAGTCGGAGCTTTTTTAGTCGGGGGTGCAATCCTGTTTTCGTCGTTTATTGCACCCACATCGACCAATATTCAAAAATCCGAGGCGTATGAATGTGGTGTCCCAACCAAAGGCATCACATGGTTGCAGTTCAACGTTGGGTACTACCTTTTTGCCCTGCTGTTTCTGATCTTCGATGTGGAAACGGTATTTATTTTCCCATGGGCAGCCGTAATGAGAGAAATAGGAATGGTCGCTTTCGTCGAGATAGTGATTTTCTTTGTTATTCTTGGCTTCGGGCTGTTGTACGCCTGGAAAAAACATGCGTTGATATGGGAATAAAATCGATGAAAGACCAGGATTTCAGGGATAATGAAACCCTTGATCAGTTTAAGAAATCCGGCAGCGGTATTTTGTTGTCAACAGTTGATGCATTGATCAACTGGGGTCGTTCGAATTCAGTCTGGCCACTCACTTTTGCGACAAGCTGTTGCGGGATTGAAATGATGGCAACAGGAGGATCCCGGCACGATTTCGCAAGATTCGGAATAGAAGTATACCGTGCCAGTCCCCGACAAGCGGACGTTATCGTCGTGGCAGGTACGATCACCAATAAAATGGCACCTGTTCTTAAACGCTTATATGACCAGATGGCTGAGCCAAAATATGTGATAGCCATGGGTGCATGTGCCATTTCGGGCGGACCATTCTATTTCAATTCTTACCATGTTGTAAGGGGCGTTGATCATGTGGTGCCGGTAGATGTATATGTTCCCGGGTGTCCGCCGCGTCCGGAGGCTTTGCTTTTCGGGGTAATGCAGCTACAGCGGAAGATAAAGCTCGAGACTATTGGCAAAAAGAGAAACAAGGTCAAAGAATAAATCACCATAATTCTTATTGTGATAAATGGAAATTGATAAATTACTGGAGCTGGTTAAATCGTACCAGCCGGAGGCAGAAATAGTTTCCGGCAAGCAGTTTCTGACCGTAACGGTGGATAAAAAGAATCTGCACCAGTTCGCAAAACAGCTAAAGGAATCGGACGAAACACGCTTCGATTACCTCTTTTGCCAGAGCGCAGTTGATTACAACGATCATTTCGTTGTGGTCTGTCACATCGACTCGACGAAATACCGGCATCAATTGGTATTGAAAACCAAAATCACCGACCGGGAAAATCCTGAAATTGACTCATTGTGCGATATTTGGAATGCCGCTGAATTTCATGAAAGGGAAATTTTTGATCTGTTCGGTATAAAGTTCACAAACCATCCTGATCTCAGGAAAATATTCCTCGATAACGACTGGGTTGGATTTCCTCTGCGTAAAGACTATGTTGACCCTGTAAATATTGTGGAAAGGTGATGAATATGGAAGAAGCTAATATCCAATCCCTGATCGAGGAACAGGAATTCACCATAAATATGGGACCACAGCATCCGTCCACACACGGAGTTCTGCGGCTGATTCTGAAACTGCAGGGTGAAATGGTGCGCGAAGTGAAGCCTCAGTTAGGATACATCCATCGCGGCATCGAGAAGATGTGTGAAAAAATGACTTACCAGCAGATCATACACCTCACCGACAGGCTTGATTATTTTTCAGCTCATATTCTGAATGAAGCGGTCTGCCTGAATGTTGAGAGAGCTCTTGAAATCGAGGTTCCCGATAGGGTGAAATATGTCAGGACGATTCTTGATGAGCTTAATCGCCTGGCTTCACATCAGCTTTGGTGGTGCGCTTACGGGATGGACCTCGGAGCCCTGACAACTTTCTTTTATGGATTACGCGACCGGGAAAAAATTCTCGATATTTTCGAAGAAACCTGCGGCGCAAGACTTTTATTCAGTTTTAATGTGCCCGGAGGATTGATGTACGACATACATCCCAATTTCCAGAAAAGAATAAAGGAATTCATTAAATACTTCAGAAAAAAGCTCCCGGAATACGATGCTTTACTGACAGGCAACCCGATCATGCAGGAAAGAACCATAGGAATCGGTTACATTTCAAAGGAAGATGCTATCAATTACGGTCTGACCGGACCTCCAGGACGGGCATCGGGATTTTCATGCGATGTAAGGGCTCATCAGCCATACAGCGCTTATCCATTCGTCAAATTCAATGAAGCCCTTTTCACCGAAGGCGATACTTTCCACAGGTACAAGGTAAGAATTGCCGAAATGTGGGAATCGATGAGTATCATCGAACAGCTCGTGGATAACATACCCGAAGGGGATTATTCTGTGAAAATGAAACCAGTCATCAAACTGCCCGAGGGAGAATATTATCAGCGTGTGGAAGCAGCGCGTGGAGAGTTCGGGGTGTACATCGTGAGTGACGGAAATAAAACTCCGTTCCGCATGAAGTTCAGGTCACCGAATTTCTGTAACCTGGCACCCCTTCATATCCTGAGCATTGATCAAAAGATAGCCGACCTGGTGGCAATAAGCGGTTCACTCGATTTTGTGATACCGGACATGGACAGATAGAACAATTGGAAATTACAGGGGATAGAAAAATATGAGTTTCAATATCTATGACTTTACTTCGTTCACCAAAAGCATCGATGAGGGCTTGATGGCGGTTATGTCACCGTTTTGGGCTGTAACTATCGAAATGATCCTGATCGGAGTTGCGATCCTGGCTTTTTATGCGGTGGTGGGACTTTACCTCGTTTATGCTGAAAGAAAGATCTGCGCTTTTATGCAATGCAGGATTGGACCAAACAGGGTCGGACCATACGGTTTTTTCCAAACCATCGCCGACCTCATCAAACTTCTCTTAAAGGAACTGATTCCGATAAAAAATGCGGATAAACTGCTCTTTAATATTGCGCCCTTTATCGTGATTATTGCATCCTTTATGGCTATAGCAGCCATTCCTTTTGCCAAAGGATTGCATGCTATGGATTTTAATATAGGAGTGTTCTATGTGATGGCGGTTTCCTCTTTGGGAGTTATCGGTGTTTTGATTGCAGGCTGGTCAAGCAACAATAAATACTCGCTGATCGGTGCCATGAGGAGCGGCGCCCAGATAGTCAGCTATGAGCTCTCGGTAGGTCTTTCTCTCATCACTGTCGTAATCCTAGCCGGAACCCTTCAATTTTCCGCAATTGTTGAAGGGCAGGCAACGGGATGGTTCATTTTTAAAGGACATATCCCGGCTGTGATCGCTTTTCTCGTATTCCTGGTTGCAAGCACCGCTGAAACAAACCGCGGACCTTTCGACCTTGCCGAAGCCGAGTCGGAACTTACAGCAGGTTTCCATACCGAGTACTCAGGGATAAAGTTTGCTTTTTTCTTCCTGGCTGAATACATGAACATGTTTATCGTGGCTTCTATTGCTGCAACAGTTTTCCTTGGCGGCTGGATGCCATTTCATATCGGAGGTTGGGAAGCTTTTAATCACATCATGGATTTTATACCTCCATTCATCTGGTATATCGGTAAAACCGCTTTCGTCATTTTCCTGATGATGTGGTTTAAATGGACTTTCCCAAGGCTCAGGATCGATCAGTTGCTGACCCTGGAATGGAAATACCTCCTTCCGATAAACCTGTTTAACATTATTCTAATGGCATTTATAGTTTTAATGGGCTGGCATTTTTAATCATGAAGAGTATCATCAATTACCTGTCGGAAATTTTCAGGGGTATCAGCGCGCTGATCAAAGGGATGATGGTCACCGGCTATTACTTTGTTCATCCCCGTGAAATAGTAACCCAACAGTATCCCGAGAACCGCAAAAAGCTTGTAATGTTCGAAAGGTTCAAGGGCGAAGTGGTTATGATCCACAACGAAAACAATGAGCATCGCTGCACAGCCTGCGGTATCTGCGAGATGAACTGTCCAAACGGAAGCATCGAAATAATCAGCAGAATGGTGACTACCGAAGACGGCAAGAAAAAACGCGAACTAGCAAGGCACATCTATCACCTCGGCATGTGCACATTTTGCAACCTTTGCGTGAAATCCTGTCCCTCGAATGCTTTGAAAATGGACCAGGCTTTCGAGCACGCAGTTTTCAACAGAACCAAATTAACAAAGGTGCTGAACCGACCGGGGTCAGCATTAATGAAAGGAGTGGACAAATGACAATCAGCGAAATAATCTTCTATTTGTTTTCCGCGATCATCGTTCTGTTTTCGATACTTACTGTAACGAGTCGCCGGATTTTGCGGGCAGCAATATTCCTGCTTTTTGTGCTTGTTTCCACAGCCGGATTGTATTTTATGCTGAATTACCAGTTTCTCGCTGCCGTCCAGCTAACGCTTTATGCCGGTGGCATCGTTGTGCTGATCATCTTTTCCATTTTACTCACCAGCCATATCAGTCAAAAGTTTGAATCCGTGAGCCTGAAAAAACAACTGTTCTCTGCAATAGCCGTTGCGGCTGGAGCTTTTTTGAGCATCATGGTTGTTGTCAGCTTTGGATTCGACAAGCTGATTGAAGTCACGGACAATCCCTCCATGAGCGCAATAGGAAGCGATCTTCTCAATTACGGCAAAAACGGATATGCCCTGCCATTTGAGGTGATCAGTATCCTTCTGCTCGCGGCAATGTTTGCCTCTATTGTTATTGCTAAAAAAGACAAAAAAACCAATTGATATGACAGCGGGAATTCCTTTGTATGATTTTTTAATTGTCAGCACCCTGATGTTCTTTATCGGGATTTACGGTTTCCTGACAAGGAAAAACCTGATCACCATTCTGATGTCGGTTGAGCTGATCCTCAATTCAGTGAACATCAATTTTGTGGCATTCAACCGCTACCTCTTCCCCGGACAACTGGAAGGACAGTTTTTTTCGCTGTTTATTATTGCGGTTGCCGCTGCTGAAGCCGCTGTTGCCATTGCGATCATCATCAGTGTTTACAGGAAATTTACCAACATCGATGTGGAACGTGTGGATACAATGAAACATTAACAGGGAGATATTAACAGGATAAATTTTGGAACAACAGATCACTATGATGGATTATAGTTTTACGGTATGGATTCCGCTCTTGCCCCTTATTTTATTCGTGGTTCTGGGGCTGACCAGCGGATCGGTCCGACCGAAGATTTCAGGCTATATCGGAACCGCCGGCATGACCATTTCGGCTTTGATGTCGTATTTTACAGCCTACCAGTATTTCTTTAATCAGCCGACCGGAAGCGAGGGATACAGTAAAATCATTGCATACAACACGGTTTGGCTAAACCTTACGGAAAAGCTGCACATCGACCTTGGCATTTTACTCGATCCCATTTCGGTAATGATGCTGGTTGTAATCACTACGGTTTCGCTGATGGTACATATCTACAGCATTGGCTATATGGACGGCGAAAGGGGCTATTCAAGGTTCTTTGCCTTCCTGTCGCTTTTCAGTTTTTCGATGCTCGGTCTGGTTGTGGCTACCAATATTTTCCAGATGTATATCTGCTGGGAACTGGTCGGAGTTTCATCTTATCTGCTTATCAGCTTCTATTACGAAAAATCCACGGCTGTTGCCGCAGGCAAAAAGGCATTCATCGTCACAAGGTTCGCAGATCTCGGATTTCTGATCGGAATCTTGTTACTGTCATATATTAGCGGCACATTCGATTTTGTAACCCTGACCGATCCTAAAGGAACTTTAATCACCCAGGGAACCGGATTGACCTTTCTGGGTGCTTCGGTAATAACATGGGCACTGGTGCTGATTTTTATGGGAGGCGCAGGTAAATCAGCCATGTTCCCGCTGCACATCTGGTTGCCTGATGCAATGGAAGGTCCCACTCCCGTTTCGGCACTCATCCATGCTGCAACGATGGTTGTTGCCGGTGTTTATCTCGTGGCAAGACTTTTCCCGATCTATATTTTCGCTGCACCCGATGCGCTTACAATAGTAGCCTATGTCGGTGGAATAACATCGCTGTTCGCCGCAATGATCGCTTGCACTCAAAACGACATCAAACGTGTACTGGCTTTTTCAACTATGTCGCAGATCGGATACATGATGCTTGCGCTGGGTGTTTCGGGATACGGGGAACATAATGGTTTGGGATTTATGGCTTCGATGTTCCATTTATTCACCCATGCCATGTTCAAGGCGTTGCTCTTCCTTGGAGCCGGAGCCATCATCCATGCCGTACATTCCAATTTCATGACCGAGATGGGCGGGTTGAGGAAATTTCTGCCTGTAACCCACATTACCTTTTTGATCGCCTGCCTTACCATCGCCGGAGTGCCCCCTCTTTCAGGATTTTTCAGCAAGGATGAGATACTGACAGCAGCCTGGGAACACGATAAAGTCCTTTTCTTTATTGAATACGCTGTTGCAGGATTGACAGCTTTCTATATGTTCAGGCTGTATTTTAATGTTTTCTGGGGAAAAGAACGACATTACCATCACACACCTCACGAAGCTCCCAGGGTAATGACCTTTCCGCTGATATTCCTTGCTGCAGCTTCGGCTCTTACAGGATTTATCCCGTTCAGCAAATACGTAACATCAGACAGTTTGCCGTTCGAATCACACATCGAGTGGATGATCGCTATCCCTTCAATCCTGATTGGTGTCCTCGGAATCCTTATCGCCATGTGGTTCTATAAAAAAGAGAACGGTATTCCGGAGAAAATGGCTGCTGTTTTCAGGCACCTTTATAAATGGTCGTACAATAAATTTTATATTGATGAAGTGTATCTTTTCGTAACGAAAAAGATCATCTTTCAGCACATTTCGCGCCCGGCTGCCTGGTTCGACAGGCATGTTGTGGATGGAACCATGAACGGGATCGCTTCGGCAACCAACCGGAGCTCGACAGGTATCAGGGGATTTCAGTCAGGACAGCTTCAGAAATACGGGTTCATCTTCGTATCGGGCGTAATCATTTTAGTGTTTGTATTCATTTACATTTGGTTTAATAATTAAATATGGATTTTCTAACCTGGTTTGTAATCGTACCGTCTCTGACCGTAACCGGTATTATTCTGACTAAGAATATGCGCCAGACGCGCATGGTGGCGGCGATAGGAATGGGCATTCAGCTGATCCTCGCTGTGAGCCTTGCATTCATGTACCTTGCAGAAAGAAAAAGCGGGAACAACGCGGAAATGCTTTTTATGCACAGCCATACATGGTTCAGCAGCCTTAACATTACCTATTCAATCGGAGTAGATGGCATTTCGGTTGCCATGATCCTGTTAACAGCAGTGGTTGTGTTTACAGGAATTTTTGCATCCTGGATGGTCGATTTTCTATCGAGGGAATTTTTCATCTCGCTGATCCTTTTGTCAACAGGTGTCTTTGGATTTTTTATTTCGATCGATCTGTTCACGATGTTCCTGTTTTACGAGGTGGCGGTTATTCCGATGTACCTCTTAATCGGAATCTGGGGAAGCGGACCAAAGGAATATTCGGCAATGAAACTTACCCTGATGCTGATGGGTGGTTCAGCCCTGCTGTTGGTGGGTATGCTGGGAATTTATTTTAATTCTAATGCGGGCGGAGGCGACCTGACTTTTAACATCCTTGAAATCGCAAAAGTCAATATCCCCATTGAAGCACAAAGGTTCTTTTTCCCGATGACATTTATCGGATTCGGAGTGCTTGGCGCATTGTTTCCGTTCCATACGTGGTCGCCCGACGGTCATGCTTCAGCCCCGACAGCGGTTTCGATGCTGCATGCCGGCGTGTTGATGAAGTTGGGCGGATACGGAGCCTTCAGAGTTGCCATGTACCTGATGCCGGAAGCGGCTCATGAAATGGCGTGGATTTTTCTTCTCCTGACGGGATTCAGCGTAGTTTACGGCGCTTTCGGAGCCATTTTCCAGAAGGATCTGAAATACATCAATGCATATTCATCGGTGAGCCATTGCGGATTGGTGCTTTTCGCTATCCTGATGATGAACAAAACAGCACTGAACGGCGCAATTATCCAGATGGTTTCACACGGATTGATGACAGCCCTTTTCTTCGCATTAATCGGGATGATCTATGGTCGGACGCATACCCGCATGATCAATGAGATGGGAGGCTTGATGAAAGTCATTCCTTTCCTTGGAGTTTCCTATGTTATCGCAGGTCTCGCTTCACTCGGGCTTCCGGGATTGAGTGGCTTCGTTGCTGAAATGACCATTTTTGTCGGTGCATTCCAGCATGCGGATAACTTCCACCGGATACTGACTATCGCTGCAGCCTCATCCATTGTAATTACAGCCGTATATATCCTTAGGGTTGTCGGAATACTCCTTCTCGGACCGGTGAAGGACAAACATTACCTCGAATTCACCGATGCAAAATGGCACGAACGGGTGTCTACGGGAGTTCTTATTGCAACAATTGCAGGTATAGGATTAGCACCGCTATGGCTTTCGAACATGATTGGCGACAGCCTCGATCCGGTTATTATACAGCTCAGCCAGGTAATTGTACCCTGAATTTATTGAACGAGTAAAACATTCATAAAATGAATCTTGACAGTTTTCTTTTGATGAGGCATGAGATTGTTCTGACAGCCGTAACGCTGATCATTCTGATTGCCGAGTTGTCAGCATGGAAAAAAGAAAGAATAATCGGCATTTCGATCATCCTGTTCATCATCACCACGGCAATCGGATTCTTTCCGGTTCAGGAAGGATCCCTGTTCGGCGACATGTACAGAACCGGACCCCTCATTGCCCTGATGAAAAATATCCTGAATCTCGGGGTGATGATATTGTTTCTGCAAACTGCCGGCTGGCTTAAAAAACCAGAATATACCAACAAAGTCAGCGAATTTTATATGCTGATCCTCTCCACACTCATCGGGATGAACTTCATGATTTCAGCAGGACATTTCCTGATGTTTTATATCGGGCTCGAACTTGCAACCATCCCAATTGCCTCGCTCGCAGCTTATGACCGTCATAAAAACATCAGCGCCGAAGCCGGCATCAAGTTGATTTTATCCTCGGCACTATCTTCCGGAATTTTACTTTATGGATTATCGATGATATACGGCACCGTAGGATCTCTTTACTTCACTGAGGTTTCTGCAGCAGGATTGCACACGCCGTTGCAGGTTATGGCATTTATTTTCTTTTTTGCAGGGATGGCTTTCAAGATTTCTCTCGTACCTTTCCATCTCTGGACCGCCGACGTTTACGAAGGAGCACCGGTAAATGTAGCCTCCTATCTTTCGGTGATATCAAAGGGTGCAGCGGCATTTATATTCACCATTATTCTCTACACGGTATTCTTTTCCATTGCCGAAATCTGGAAGGAACTGGTATACATCATTGCCGTTATCACGATGACTGTCGGTAACCTTTTTGCGATCCGCCAGAAGAACCTGAAACGGTTCCTTGCGTTCTCATCCATTGCACAGGCAGGTTTTATCCTGCTTGGGATCATCGATGGAACTCAACTTGGAATGTCGACCATCGTTTATTTCGTGCTCATTTATATTTTCTCGAACCTCGGAGCCTTCGGTGTTATTTCCGCCATATCGGTGATGACAGGAAAGGAAAACATGGATGATTATAACGGCTTGTACAGAACCAATCCAAAGCTCAGCCTCGTGATGATGCTTTCGCTGTTTTCGCTTGCCGGTATTCCGCCGGTTGCGGGTTTCTTCGGTAAATTCTTCCTGTTCACAGCGGCTGCTCACCAGGGATATTATTGGCTGGTTTTTATT
>Ga0233425_10010922_pt1 | contig 10823 bp, 11 predicted proteins | sample Watercolumn_Towu_2_FD_181712 | JGI IMG/M metagenome (GOLD analysis project Ga0233425, IMG submission 181712) | Freshwater microbial communities from Lake Towuti, South Sulawesi, Indonesia - Watercolumn_Towuti2014_140_MG | ecosystem: Environmental > Aquatic > Freshwater > Lake | place...
AGAGGTTGAAACCAAAATTTTCGAACGCAGCCGGAAAATATTTTTTACCAAATTGATAGAAAAATGGGAAAATTTTTTGGTTGCTTTTATAAATTTTTTCCAAAAAATGTCTGTCAATTCTGAAATCGTGAGAAAAAAATCAGCAAATTTCGTCTGCTCCGGCATAATCTTTTCGCTTTCCTTGATGTAGAGATGGTTAGTTTTTTCTGTGGCGTTTTTTGTGTTTTCTTTGGTTGATTGAGTCTTGAACGAGTTTCTTGATTCTGCCTGGTTGGATTTTTTAAATTTTAAGAAAGCCGCTGAACTAAAGGCATTTACAGGTTTTTTTTCTGCATAAATTGATTGGCAAGGTTCCATTTTTTCTTTTATATCAACGACCAAAACGGCCGCTTTTTCTAGCTCATTGTTAAGAGCAGTTTTCAAAAATTGAATAAAATTTTCTTCTGTAAAACACAAAGCGCTCTTTTTTATTTCTTCCGGAGAAAAAACATTGAAAATTGTTTCAGTAACAATAATAAGTTTGTCCATATTTTCCAATCGGCCGCTGGAAATATTTACGAAAGTTTTTAGCGGATTGGGTTTTTCTTCTGATGATGCTAATCCTTCACTAATGTCAACAAAACTTTTTGAACGCAAAAGAAAAGCGGAAACGTTTCCAGCTCGCGATAGGCAGAGATTGTTTTTTTCAATAATTGCGACTAGAGCGTTAAATTTTCCGATCCACTTGATATTTTCATGCTCAGCCAGTTTTGAAAGAGCAAGGTTGGCCTTGTGTAAAGCTGCCTCAAAACTTTCAATTGCTCCGCGTTTGGGACGCGAAGAATATTCTTTTTTAATTACAGAAATCAGATAGTTGACTATATATGAAGAATCTTCCGAAGTATCGGTAATTTCAAAAATTCCCAATAAAGTTCCAAGACTTTGCTGAGTTACATTCTCTGGTTCATAGACAAAAGTTTCCAAAAATGGCCTTAATTTTTTATTGGTGCAAACAAAAATATTCTCACAGAATGGTTCTAGTGCGGATATTTTTTTGTCTAATTTTCGCCTGGTCATAATCGTACGAATTACGTCCATTATAACACATTTGTGTGTTTTTCAATATGCGCTATAATCAAAGTGCAGGGAGGCGAAAATGTTAATAATTAATGCACTCTAAAAAAATGTCTGAAGTCTTAACAAATCTTTTTGGCTCGAAAGAAAAAACGAGATTGCTGCGTTTTTTTCTTCAAAATCCGGAACAGGAGTTTTCATTGAAAGAAATTGTCAAACGCAATATGATCAGGTTAAAAGTCACCAAAAAAGAACTGGAGAATTTAAGAAAAATAAAATTTGTTGTGGAACGGATTAAAAAAGGAAAAAAATCCTTTATTCTCAATCAGAATTTTATTTTTTATCCTGAACTTAAAAATCTTATTGCCAAAAGTAATACCTATCCGCAATTAAAAAGTCTGGGAAAAATAAAAGATATTGGCAATGTCAAACTGGCAGTTATCAGCGGAGCTTTTATTAATTATTCAAAAAGCAAGGCAGACATGATTATTGTGGCTGACGGAGTAAGTCGCGCCAAGCTTAAAAATTTAATGAATGGTCTCGAAGCTGAAATTGGCAAGGAAGTTGATTTTGCTTTAATGACGCTGGAAGAATTTAAATATCGTCTCAATATGCTGGATAAATTTATTTTAGAATTTTTAGATGGGCCACATGAAGAGATTATTAATAAAATTATGGGATTGCGCCAGTTTATTGCCAACAGGAAATAAATTATTTAAAATTCGAACTCATTGTTTTTATGACATACATATTTTTAATTCCTTTGTTTTTAATTTGCCTGGTCTTAACTTGGTTAGTTTTTGATTTAAAAAGGAAAATGGAGAGTGCCGGAACTAACGAAAAAACGGCCGCAATAATAGAGCGGTTGGCAATGCTTTCGGAGCAGAACAGAGAGCTTAGACGCACTATCGATGGCAAACTGACAGAAACTCATCGGGCGACACAGGAACAAATAAATCACAGTATCAAAACAGTGCAGGGCATCACGGGGCAATCAGCGAGACAAATTGCGGATGTAGTAGCAGGGCTCGTTAGATTAGAGGAAACCAACAAGCAGGTAGTCAATTTTTCGGCACAGCTTCAAAACCTGCAAGATATTTTGAAAAATCCCAAGCAAAGAGGGGTTTTAGGCGAATATTTTTTAGAGGAAACGCTCAAAAACGTTTTGCCGCCCAATTCCTATCAAATGCAGTATGCCTTTAAGGATGGTGTAATTGTGGACGCAGCGGTTTTCGTGCAAAAAAAAATAATTCCCATTGACTCCAAATTTTCGTTGGAAAATTATGAGAGAATATTGAATGCTAAAGACACGAAAGAAAGGGAGTATTGGGAAAAAATGTTTAAACAGGATTTAAAAAACAGAATTGATGAAACATCTAAATATATCAAAACAAGTGAGGGGACGATGGATTTTGCTTTTATGTTTATTCCGTCTGAAGCTATCTATTACGATTTGCTGGTAAATAAAGTTGGAGCGGCACAAATCAATACGCGTGATTTAATTGAATACGCTTTTAAAGATAAAAAAGTTATTATTGTTTCGCCAACTTCCTTTTTGGCGTATTTGCAAACAGTTTTACAGGGCTTGCGAGCTTTGCAAATTGAAGAAAGCGCTAAAGAAATTCGTGCCAATGTAGAAAAACTCAGCAAACACATCGTGAGTTTTGAGGATTTTATGAAAAAAATCGGCGGCAGTTTAGGAACGACAGTCAGTCACTACAATTTTGCTTATAAAGAACTGAATAAAATTGATAAAGATGTAATGAAAATTACTGAAAGAGAAAAAACTATCGAGCCAGTGCTTTTGGATAAACCGCAAAATGAATAAAAATAAAGTATGTTGGCGGAAAAATTAAACTGTATTTTAAAAAAAACATTGAATACCGGCCTGGGCGTAAAAGTCAGGTCTTTTTTTGCTGACGATTATTTTAAAAACCGCATTGTTCATTGGTTGTTAGCGCTGATTATAATAGCCAATCTTATCAATTGGGCAGTGTTTAGAATTTTTATAAAGCCGGTTGACTTTCCAATCATTTTACATTACAATGTTTATTTCGGTGTGGATATGCTGGGTGATTGGAAATGGGTGTTTTTTTTGCCGATAGTGGGTCTGTTTTTGTTTTTCACAAACGTTTTTCTTTCAATCATTTTTTATCGAAAAAAAGAAAGAATCGCGAGCTACCTTTTATTAATAGCCTCATTAATGATTCAATTAAATCTCATTATAGCCTCATCCAGTGTGATTATTATCAATTATTAAAAAACTCAAAAATAGCGCAAAGATGTTTTATTTTCCTAATCCAAAAACTATAAATCCAAAAGAAAGAAAAATTCAAAGGATTTTGGAAATAATCCCAGGTCTTTTGACCTGGTTGACTTTTTTCAGTATGATAATTTTCTCTTTTTGGTTGCCGGTGTGGGCAGCTGTTTTTGTAATTGTCTTCGATGTTTATTGGATATTTCGTACCGTTTTTATTGCTTTTTATTCTGTGGCTGGATATCGCAAATTGCAAAAGGGCAAGGAAATTGATTGGTGGGAAAAATGTCAAAATATGACAAATTTGGATAAATACAAAGAATTAATAAAAGAAAAAATCGGATACTTGCAGGATGTTTTAAAAAATGAAAAATTCGAAAAGCGTCACGAGAAAAATGTTTTAATGCGGGAAATTAAAAAACAAGAAAATTATTTAAAGGAAATTGAAAAGTTGGAAAAAATTAAGAGTCAAATCATAGATTGGCGTGAAATAATTCACGTAGTAATGCTGCCTACGGCCGGAGAGTCGGCAGAAGTCATTGAACCAGCTATTCAATCGGTGGCTGATTCTAATTTTCCTAAACACCAAATTATAATTCTTTTAGCTACAGAAGAGCGAGAAAATGCGGAACATCGGTTGAAAAAAGTTGAATATCTGAAAAATAAATTTTCTGGAACTTTTCGGGATTTTATTGTGACTACGCATATTGTGAATGCTGATGAAATGAAATGCAAGGCTTCAAATGCCACCTTTGCCGCGAAAAAACTTATGCGATATCTTGCGGAGCGGAAAATAGATTACAAAAAAGTCATTTTTTCCAATTTTGATTGTGATACCGTAGTTCATCCGGAATATTTGGCGGCGCTTACTTATTCTTATGTTACTGAACCGAAACGTTTGCAAATGGCTTATCAGCCTTTACCTATGTATCATAATAATTTATGGGATACCAATGCTTTTGTGCGGATTATTGTCACCGGATCAAGTTTTTGGCACATATTTCAAAGTACTCGGCCGGAATATATGGTTACCTTTTCTTCGCATAGCGAATCCTTCGACACACTGGTAAAAGTGAATTTTTGGCCACTGAATATGATTAGCGAAGATTCAATAATTTATTGGAAAGGTTTTGCGTATTTTAATGGAGATTATAAAGTTAGACCGATTTATTTGCCGGTTTCTTTGGACGCAGTGTTGGCGGAAACTTATTGGAAAACGATTGTCAACCAATATAAACAAAAGCGGCGCTGGGCGTATGGCATTGAAAATTTTCCTGTAATTATGCGTTCCATTTGGCCTGATAAAAAAATTAGCGTGATGAAAAAAATCAGAGTAACTATGGAAATGTTGGAAGGTCATCATTCTTGGGCGACGGCGCCTTTTATTTTGGCGGTTTTGGGCTGGTTGCCATTGATTGTGGGCGGAGATGTTTTCGGACAAAGTGTTTTAGCGCATAACCTGCCGTTAATTACGAGAAATCTTATGAATATCGCAATGTTTGGTTTAGTTATTTCCGTCTCTTTGAGTTTTCTTTTAATGCCGCCCCGGCCGAAAAAATATTCCAAATGGCGCAATGTTTATATGGTTTTACAATGGGCGCTAGTTCCTATTTCTGCTCCTTTTTTAGGTGCAATGCCGGCAATTGAGTCACAAACACGCTTGATGCTAGGGAAATATTTTGGTGAATTTTGGGTAACTGAGAAAATTAGAAAAAAATGATCAAATTTATTGTTCCATTTATTGTTTCATTTTTTACAACAATCGTTTTTATAACCTTCGGAATTTTCATTGGAAAAAAAATTAAATGGTGTGACAGAATTTCCCAAAGACATATTCATTGCGCGGGAGCAACGAGAATTGGCGGAATTGCCATGATAATTGCTTTTAATGCGACAGTTTTATTAAATTGTGATTTGGTGATTACTTCAGAACTTTATGGCGTAATGTTTGCGTCTATAGTGCTGCTTATGGTTGGAGTGCGGGATGATTTAAGAGAAGTAGATTGGAAAACCCAATTTTTTTTTCAAATTGTTGCTGCCTTTTTAATTTTTGCTTCTGGTATTAGAATTTATTTTATCACCAATCCGCTTACAGGCGGAATTTTAAATTTAAATTCTGGATTTGGCGTAATTTGTTCCGCCTTATTGGTTATCGGCTGGATTATTTTAATGATAAATTCAATGAATTGGCTGGATGGAATTGATGGTCTTTCCGGAGGAATTACTTTTATTGGCGCTGTTACGATATTTTTTTTAAGTCTTAAACCCGAAGTCAATCAGCCTCCAATGGCGATTCTTTCATTGATTGTGGCGGGATTGGCCCTGTCTTTTCTAATTTTTAATTTTCATCCTTCACGAGTTATGGCCGGAACATCTGGATCCATGTTTATGGGTTTTATTTTAGCAATATTGGCTATTTTCGCCGGTACCAAAATAGCGACCTCAATTTTAGTGATGGCTATTCCGGTTATGGATTGTATTTGGGTGATTGGAATGAGAATTAAAAATAAAAAATCAATTTTTAAACCGGACAACATACATTTACATTATAAATTGCTTGAATTGGGATGGTCGCAAAAGAAAATTGCTCTATGTTTTTATAGTGTAACAGTTTTAATTTCAATAGTAGCGCTAAACACCAGATTTATCGGAAAAACAATAACACTTTTAACAGTGGCTGTGATTATGACCGTTTTTTTGTTGACAATTAATAGTAAAATATCCGACAAAGCAAAAATAATGCGATGAAAAAAATACATTGGCAAGCAGTTTTTTTAGCGGCGGTTATTTTTTTAGGGGCAATCTTTCCGTTTTTAATAAAAGAAAAAATTGTAACATCTGATCGGTTAGAAACGGAAAAAGCCATAAAAGAAATGCAAATTAAAAACAGAAAATTTTTTATTGAAATGGTTACTACGCCGGAAAAAAGAAAAAAGGGTCTTTCGGGGCGAAAAGAATTATGTCCAAATTGCGCCATGCTGTTTGTTTTTAAAAAGCCAGAAAGAGTTTCTTTTTGGATGAAGGATATGCTTTTTGATCTGGATATCATTTGGATTTTTAATGATGAGGTTGTAGGTATCGCCGAAAATGTTTCTCATGAGCGTGATAGCGCAAAAATTGTTCACTCCCCGGTTTTTGTGGATAAAGTGCTTGAGGTTAATGCTGGCATGAGTGGCGAGCTAGGCTTAAAGGCGGGGGATAAAATTGAATTTTAGTTTTGAGCGGTGCAATACGCAAAAATCCGCCTTTTTGGCGGATTTTTGCTATTTAGAAAGTAATAATATACTCAATTTCTTAAAGGAACACTAGAATTTTTCTTTGTATTTTTAGAATTCTTACGAACAGAAAAATCAAGACAAAGAGGGCACGCGGATAGCGTATTTGTGCAGATTGGAAAGCTGTTTTTCGTTGAGATTTTTAGATTTTGTGATTGCATCTTGAATCAGATTTTTGGAAAATTCTAATGAAGTTCCAGTGAAAATCCGTTGAGTCGGCACATTCTTTCTAAGAAAATCTTCTATGTAAATTTTATGCTCTGGGGTTAAGGTTGAATCCGGATTTTTTTCCAAATAATTTACTAGTGCTCTGCGAGCCATTTTTGTCATGCCGTCACCTTTTTTCGCAGTTTCAATGAAAGAATTTTCAGTTTCCTGACTGGCGGCAGCGAATGATGTCTGTTGATCGTTGTTGTTTTTGGTTGCAGTTGCTCCATCTTTTGAAATTATTCCGTTTTCATCGGTTTGTTCTTGCAGGGTTATTTCTTGATCGGTTATGTCTTGTGAAGGAAGTTGGCTTTTTTTAGAATAAGAATAAATTCCACCAGCAATTGCAGCAACAATCAAAATACTGATAATAATGCGAAGATTATCCTGAAACCATTGTTTTAATTTTTTTGTCTCAAAATCTATTTTTTGCTCATTTTCCATTTTCTCACCTTCCTTTCTAGGTTTAATTTAATTATTGATATGCTTGCGTTGAAGCTGTTTTTCGACCAATAAGATCATTTATATTTTCTAATTTTATCAGAGTTTATGGTCGCGTCAACTGGACAAAATCTCGGATTTAGGGCGTAATATAAGGCAATTTCTCTATTTTATAATTTTATATTTTTTCAACCAAAATTGATTATCTTCTGGTGAAATTTTTTATGATTGCTATTTTAAAATTTTTATTTTTCGAATAACCAATTTAAAATAAAAATGAGTTTAATTTTTTGACGGTCTGGATAAAATTAAAAAAAGCGATCTGTGGATAACTTTCTTGTATTGCAAAATAAAAAATGTGGTGTATAATTAAAAAATAAAATTATTTTATCTAAAATAATTTTATAAAAAATAAAAAAAGGTCGAATAAAAAAATATTGAATATCAACTTGAGGCAGATCTTGCCAAAAATAGTAAAATAAAAAAGAAAGGACGGTGAGCAATTATGGCAAAAAAGAAAAAAGCTGCTAAGAAGAAAAAAGGTGGAAAAAAGAAGAAATAGTCTTTTGCAACTTGTCTCTTTTTGATAAGAGACGATTATCAACTTTTGATTGATATCAATCAACGGTTATAAAGCAAAAAATCGCGAGATTTCGCGATTTTTTGCTTTATAAAAGTTTCTTGAAATTAGAGTAAAATTCGACAAAAACGCCATTTTCCGGTCAGATCCTTCTTAAATTCCGTTTTGACGTCCGATAAGATGAATTTTATCAATATTTGAAGAGCGGATTTTTGTTCAGGATTAAATTCCAGGCATATCGCAATCCGCGGTTTTTCCGTCTGTCCGGTGGACGGGTAAGTTGCAATTATTTTTTTTATTTGCCGTAATAATTTTTGATAATGATCCAATCCGTTGATTTCGCTTACTAATGCGGAGCGCGGTTCATATTTTTTGATATCGGGCGTGGTTGTGTCATAAATCTTTTTGGATAGGTATGGCAAATTGGCGACAATGATTATGCTCGTATTTGCTGTTTGATGTCGAGTGCTTGGTATAAATGAAGTCAATAAATTTCCCCGAATAAATTTTATTTTTCTGCTAACTTTATGTATCTTGGCGTTTTCTTTGGCAATTTTTATAGCTCCGGCTGAAATGTCGGTTGCAAAAAATTTAACATTGTTCCATTTTTTGTGTCTTATGTTGTGTGCAATAGATATAATGATATTTCCGCTGCCGGTACCCACGTCGATAATAATTTTGTTTTTTAAATCAAATTTTAAAACTTCTTCCACCAGCATTTCTGTTTCTGGACGGGGGATGAGTGTGTGTCGATTTACCTTAAAATCAAGCCCAAAAAACTCCTTTTGGCCAAAAATATAAGCAATCGGTTCATGTTTTAGTCTTCTTTTGATCAATTTTTTCAACTTCGAAATGCGATTTTGGGGTACGCGATATTCCAAATGAGTCAAAACAAACTCCCGGTTTTTTCCGAGAGTGTGCGCGATAATAAGCTCTAAATCAAAAATGTCAATTCGGTGGCGATATTTTTGATAAATTTCTTTTATTTTCATTTTAACAGCTTAAGTTTTGCGTCCTCTTCTGCAAGAGCTGAGATGATATTTTCGATATTTCCATTCAAAACAGACGGCAGATTGCTCCAATTTATTTTTATGCGGTGATCGGTAACGCGATCCTGCGGAAAATTATAGGTGCGAATTTTTTCACTGCGGTCGCCCGTTCCGATTTGGTTTTTTCTGGTGTCGCCAGTGGCTTTCGTTTTCTTTTCTTCCTCTATTTGCAAGAGACGGGAGCGCAAAACTTTTAAAGCCTTGCCTTTGTTTTTGAGTTGTGATTTTTCGTCCTGGCAGCTGACAACTAATCCTGTCGGAATATGAGTAATACGAACGGCACTCTTGGTTGTATTTACCGATTGCCCGCCCGGTCCGGAAGAACAAAAAGTGTCGATTCTAAGGTCTTTTTCTTTGATTTCAAGCTCTATTTCTTCGGCTTGGGGTAAAACAGCCACAGTAGTGGTGGAAGTATGGATACGTCCGGATTTTTCCGTTTCTGGAATTCTCTGAACACGATGCACGCCTGATTCATATTTCATTTTTTCATAAACATTTCTACCGTTAATTTCAAAAATTATCTCCTTAAATCCGCCAATGCCGATCTGATTGGAATTCACGATGTTGATCTGCCAGTCATTTTTTTCGGCGAAATGAGAATACATTCTGAACAAATTAGCCGCAAAAAGTGCGGACTCATCTCCGCCGGCGCCGGCACGAATTTCCATAATGATATTTTTTGTGTCGTTAGGATCTTTAGAAACCAGCAATTTTTCCAGCTTTTTTTCCAAAGTTTCTCTTTTTTCAGAAAGCTGTATATTTTCATCCATAGCTAAAGTTTTAAGTTCCTCATCTTCTTCAGAGTTCATAATCTTGGCGTTTTCTTTCATTTCTTTTTTCGTTTTTTCATATTCACTGATAACGTCTATAATTCCAATCAAATCAGCCTGTCTTTTTCCCAATTTTGCCATTTTTTGCGAATCTAAAACTTTTCCAGTTAAATTCAGCTGGTTTTGGATGTCTCTGTATTCATTTTTTATGGCTTCAATTTGCGAATTCATGTGGTTCAGTTTAGCGAATTTTTTACGTTTTGTAAATTATAGTTTTTTTGTTTTAATTCATTTCTTGTTTTTTCAACAAACCCTTTGAGATTTATAAAATCCGTGGTATATTCCTATTAGGCAAAGTTGTGCATAAAGGATATCGCATATTCGCATAACACACCATAATCTGTTAATCATATATAGATAAAAAACCAAAATGGGAAATATTAAAATCCATGCCTTGTGGATCGGTCGATAGGTCGGTCTCAAAGTTGGAAAAGGAAGACTGGGAATATGATCAGTCATTTCACGCCAGGCTTTCCGATCAATGGAATGATGCTTGTGACAGGGTGGAAAAAATAAGGAAGGAAGGTTTTTGGTAGGCGATTTTAGTACAAAGTCAAAATAAAGCGGAACACAAAGATGGCGCGGCTTATATTCATAAGAGAAAAACAGGCAAATTAAACAAATAACATGAAAAAGACAATAATAATATTTTTTAGTATAATCATTGCACTAATTATATTGTTTTTTTTCGTGCCTTTGCAGAAATTAAATGACGGGCAAGGGGACGAATGCTCACAAAAAATAAAGGCGATCGGAAAATGCGAAACATCCTTTTATGGGTATGAATTTGATGGCAATCGTTGCATAAAAAGAGGAATAATTGGATGTTCTATCAAATCGCCGTTTAAAACACTGGAAGAATGCCGGGAGAAATGCGAAAAATAATAGTTTAAAATTAAAAAAATTATGAGTATTATTCAAAAAATTTTAAAAGCGGCTTTTTCGGAAAAATTTTTTCAAAAAATAAAAAAAGAATCACAAAATTGGATTATTGAGTGTAAGTGTGGATACAGTAAATCTATGTGGGAAGCCGGCGGAGTGAGATTTTGTGCTACGCCCGCTAAAAAGATATGGGGTCGCTGTCCGATGTGCAAAAAATTCGGCTTTTTTAGAGTCACAAAAAAAGCGCAA
>Ga0233425_10010923_pt1 | contig 10823 bp, 7 predicted proteins | sample Watercolumn_Towu_2_FD_181712 | JGI IMG/M metagenome (GOLD analysis project Ga0233425, IMG submission 181712) | Freshwater microbial communities from Lake Towuti, South Sulawesi, Indonesia - Watercolumn_Towuti2014_140_MG | ecosystem: Environmental > Aquatic > Freshwater > Lake | place: Indonesia...
CAGGAGGCTCGCGCGCGACGGACTGCAGCGGGGCGTGCTGTTGAACTGCGTGAACCACAGGCCGCCGGCGGCCAGCGCATCGAGGTTGGGCGTCGCGATCTCGCCGCCATAGGCGCCGAGATCGGAATATCCCAGATCATCCGCGAGGATGATCAGCACGTTGGGTCTCGACGGGTCGGGTTTCGTCGTCTTCACCAAATACCCGGTTTGCGTTGGCGCGCAGGCGATCCGTTCAAGGCGATACTCCAGGGCCGCCCGTGTGCCGCCCTCGATCTCGCGCGGACCGCCGGCCAGATTGGCCGTGACCGCCCGTCCGCCGGCGAAGACCGACCGCCGCACCGCGCCATCTTCGCTGAGGGTTCGGTGGTCGGTCAATTCCCGAAGGGCGACCGTTTCGTGCCGCCGGTCGGCGAAGAAGCCGGTCCGCGGCCGGCGCCCTCACTCGTTGAGCACCAGCACCTTCACGACACGATCGCGGTGTTCGTGGGCGAAGCGGAACGCCTCGCCGATCCGCGCCAGCTCGAAGCGGTGCGTGACGATCCCTTCCGCGCGGACGCGGCCGTCCGCCAGCCAGCGGATCGCGGTCGGGAAAGCGTTCGCGTAGCGGTTGACCGATAGGTAGTCCAGTTCCTTCGCGAGGAACGACGCCACGTCGAGCGGCACGACGTTGCTGCCGGGCCAGCCGACCTGCACGACGGCGCCGCCGGGACGCGCGAGCGCAAAGGCCTGCTTCGTGGTGGCGTCCGCGCCCGCCGTCTCGAACACGACCTCGGCCGAGTCCGCGAGGCGCGCGGCCGCCTCCGGCGTCACCGCTTCGTCCGCGCCCAGCGCGCGGGCGAGCTCGACGCGCGACGGCACGGGGTCGACGCACACGGCCCGCCCCCCGCCGGCCGCAGGGGAGGCCGGGCTCAATGACCACGTCGTCGCCGACGCCCCGGCCGCGCACGCCCTCGCCGACGGCAGCGATCGTGCCGCACGACTCGTGGCCCGGCACGTAGGGCCTCGTCACCGAGAACGGTCCCAGCCGGCCGTCGACGAAGTAGTGCACGTCGGACCCGCAAATGCCGTTGGCGCGCACGCGCACCAGCACCTCGCCCGGCCCCGGCACGGGCGCCGGCTCCTCGCGCAGCTCGAAACGGTGCTGCGCGTCCAGAAACGCACGTCGATTGACGCTCGGCGGCGGTCGCTTCGCCGTCACGTCTCATTCCTCCGTGCCGCCCGGGGGGCGGCGGCTTCGCACCGGCGGCCCGCGTTCAATGTCTCGTCGTCCGGTTCGCGCTACCGCTCGAAGCACGCGGCGATCAGGTCGTCCAGCGTGCCCGTCGCCAGGCACTCCACGAAATCGGCCGCGCCGTAATACACCTTCACCGTCCGGTCGGGTTCGACGACGAGGGCGCCGGGGAAGAGCACGTTCGGCACCTGGCCGATCATCTCGTACGGCTCCTCGACGAACAACACCGCCGTGTTCGTGCGGGCGACGACCTTCCACGGCTCCTCGAGGTCGAGCAGCATCGCGCCGGCGGAGTAGTTCTTGCCGTTCGTGTGCGGGAAGACGCCGTGGTACATCAGCAGCCACCCTTTGTCGGTGCGCACCGGGGGCGAGCCGGCGCCGATCTTCGTGGCCTCCCAGAAGTGCTGCGGCCACGCGATCGGCCGGCAGTTGCCCCAGTATTTCAGGTCCGGCGAGGACGCGATCCACATGCAAGTCGGGCCCCACTGGCCAACGGGTCGGTGGAGCATCCAGTACTCGCCCTTGATCTTCTCAGGGAAGAGCACGGCGTCGTAGTTGTGGATCGGGAACGGGAGGCTGACCGGCGTCGCCGTGCGGAAGTCGTCCGTCCGCGCGATGCCGATGCGCACGCCGTGCCCGGAATTCGCCGCGTAGGTCAGGTAGTAGGTGCCGTCCAGCGGACAGATCCGCGGATCCCACCAGGCGTTCAGCCCCGCGCCCTTGACTTCCGTGAACTCCCGGAACTCCTTCATCGCGTCCGCCGGGCCGTCGAACCGCATCGGCTCGGGGTCCGCGGCAAACCGCACGCCGTCGCGGCTGCGCAGGACCCAGACGTACTGGACCTTATCGGCCGACTCGAACCGGCTGGCCATCACGTACTCGCCCGCCGGGGTCTTCGTCACGCCGGCGTTATAGACCGCCATGCAGGCGGCCGGCATGTCCGACGGCTTGACGATCGGGTTCGCCGGATGCCGCGCCAACACGTTCTTCTTCGCGTAAATCATTCGCCCTTCTCCTTCCTCTTCTTCATTCCTCGCTCGTTGCCCTGTTCACCGGTCGGTCCGCCCATAACCGTCCGAACGGCCTCCACCTTCGCAACGCCGGCCACGGGCCGCCTTCAACGGGAAACGCCATCCAAGGCTTTGAAGCGAGAATCCCGGTCACGAGCAAGAAGCGAGGATCGGTCGCGTCACATCCAGGGGGCCGATCACGCTTCCGGTCCAACCGCGGCATCTTGGCGCCCGCCGAACGGGCCGGTCGGCCATCATCGTCCGTCATGCGCTATTCGCTCTTCGCCGCCTCCGCGATCGCCTGGAGGCGCGCCCGCGCCATCGGCTCGTCGTCGAACACCTCTTTCAGGAACCGGCAGTCCTTCCACTCGGCGCACGCGCCGCAGCTCGCGAGGCCGCGCTTGCGGGCGCACGGGAGCATGGGGCAGCGCCCATGGCCATGGTGCTTCCGCTGCGTGACCCGGCATCCCGCGCAGTCGAGAATGGCGGGGTCGAGCGTCTTCATGCCCCAGTGCTGGCGCGCGGTCTTCTCCCACTTCCGGACCGCCCGCGCCCGGGCTTCTTCATCGCCCTCGACGGTCGCCTTGCGGACGTCGCACGCCGCGCAATCGGCGCCGCAGTAACCGATGTCGTCACGCTTCGGCTCGCCGGCTTCCGCCGTCACGGTTTCGCCCTCCCCTTCGCCGTTGCCCTGGCCCTGCGCGGCCGCGGAGCCTACCCATCCCGCCGCGCCGGCGCACGCGAGGCAACAGAGAAGCCGGCGCCTGTTCATGCCGTCTGTCATCGCGCTCTCGTTCCTCTTCACGGTTCGCCCTCCCCTTCGCCGTTGCCCTGGCCCTGCGCGGCCGCGGAACCTACCCATCCTGCCGCGCCGGCGCACGCGAGACAACAGGGAAGTCGGCGCCTGTTCATGCCACCTGTCATCGCGCTCTCGTTGCTCTTCTCAGCGTTTCGGCACGATCGTGTCGCCCCGGACCTCGACCGGGTAGGCGGACGGACGGTTCCACCATGGGCCGTTGAAGCCGCCGCCCATGAAGGGCGCCCACCATTGGCCGTGTTTGTCCTGGAAGAAGCGTGTGTTGCCGCACCCCGGCACGGCGCGAGTCGGCGACCACGGGCCGTGGACGCTCTTCGCGGTGCAGTAGACCAGGTCGTACGTGTGGAACTGGCCAACTTCAATGAAATCTCCGCGATGGTGGGCGCCGCTGCCGAGCGCCGTCGTCCAGAAGTAATAGTCGCCAATCTTCTGGAGGTGGCCACCTTCGCCGACTTCGTAGGTGCCCGTCGGCCACATTTCCTTGAGCGGTTCGGCCAGACCGCTCAAGTCGTCCTCGAGCCGGCCGTAGAAATTGCCGCGTCCGCCGCAGACCAGGTAGCACTTGCCGTCGTCATCCTCAAGAACGTTGGGCGTCCAGAGCCGCCACTCGTATTTGTCTTTCCACATCCATTCGTAGGGGCCCTCGGGTTTGCCGCTGGTGCTGCGAAGCATCAGAATCCGCATCCCGTCCTTGTCGGCCCAGTGCTTGCCGACCTGCATGCTGCCAACGAGCCAGAACGTGCCCTTCAGATAGTGGACCTCGACGTCGTACGTGATCGGACAGTCAATATTGAGATCGAGCAACCGCGTCAGCCCCGCCCGGCTTTCGGACGAGTCATCGCAGCGCCAGACCAGGCCCATCGACTCCCAATTCTTCATGTCTTTGGAGCGCCACATGCTGACGCCAATCTTGTCGCGCGCAGGCCGATTCTTTCGGGTGGCGTAATTCATGTCGGTGCCCGTGAGGTAGTAATAGCCGTCGGGGGCGTTCAGCACGGTCAAGTCGCGCAAATAGTAATCCACAAACGGCTGAATCTCACTCCAAGCCCCGCGCATCGTGACCGGGTACTTCGGCTTGATGACCGCCCCGGCCCACCAGTACGGCGCGCCGACGACGGTGGCGTGTTTGACCAGCGGCACGATGCCGGCCTTGTCGCGGAACGCCGCCCAATCGTCGCTGCCGGAGAACGTCGAGAGATAGTTTCCCTGCCCATCGTCGAACACGGTGACCTGGCCGCCGTGCGGGATCATCATCCGCCGACTCGACCACGGGCCGTACGGCGTCGGGGCGGAACTGATCAACGTGTCTTTACACGCGGTCTGTTGCATGCGCGGGATGTAGTCGTAGTAGACGAGATGGTAGTTACCGTGCGGCCAACTGGCGAACTCGCCTTTGAACATGAACGGCCCGCCGCGCCCGAAGTCGAGGAGTTGCGCGCCGTAATTCGGTTCTTTCATCACGTCATCGGGGGCGCGCAGGTTGCCGGTGCCCAGCTTGCGGCCGGGATCGTCGTCGTGGGCGAATTCCAGGCGCCGCGGCCACTCGGCCAGGCCGGTCAGGTTGTCTTTCATCTTCGCGATCCACGCGTTGCCCCAGAGCCAATACACGGCGCCGTCATCGTCTTCGAAGATGGACGGATCACCGCCAGATATCGTGATCATGCCCATGTCTTCGTACGGCCCTTCGGCCTTGCCGGTCGTGCTCCGCAGCAAGCCGGTGCCGTTGCCGTTGACCGAGTACGTGATGACAAACGTCCCCCTGATCTGGTGAACCTCCGGCGCCGTAATGCCGCGCACGCGCGGGCTGTCCGGCACCCCCGGCAGGATTTGCCACTGCGTCTGCCACATGCTCTTGATCGGCGTACCGGGCTTCGCGAGGAAGATCGCCTTGCTGATGCTCCATACCTGCCCCAGCGGTGCCCATTTCTTCAGGTCGGTGGATTTCCACAGCCAGATGCCGTCGTTGTTGTGGAAATCCGGCTTGCCGTCCTGATCGGTGGTCGCGGAGGTGCCGGTCAGATAGTAAGTCCCGTCCTTCGCCCGGCAGATCGCCGCATCACAGAGCGGCGTGTCGAGGATCGGCTGGACTTGCCGCACCGGTGGGTTCGCCTCCGGCATGTACCCCTGGCCGAAACAGAGTGCCGGGAGCACGGCCAGCACGGCAATGAGGAATTGTGTTCGCGTCGTATTCATTTGCTCACCTGCGTGTACGGATGGTTCTGCACGACTTCCCAGATCGTGTCGTTGACGGCTTTGGCGCGTTCGGGGGTGATCTCCAGCACCTCGCCGAGGTCGGGGATGTGCGTGTAAACCCCGCCGACCTTGTTGAGGCCTTTCTCGTCCTTGACGTAGTCGTCGCGGTCGGCCATGAGCTTCCAGTCGAGGTGGTTCGGGTTATCCCGGAACAACACCGCATAACAGGTCGCCGCCAACGTGTAGCGCGGCAGGCCGGCCCGAATGTGGCCGCCATCGGTCGAGTACTCGCCGACATTGACCACGCCCGGCACTTGACCGGCCCGCATCTTCTTGTCCAATGCCAAAAACACGTCGCCATGCGGGATGATGCCCAGCCGTCCTTCCTGCCACATCGCGGGGTAGCGCTTCTTCAAACCTTCCATCACCGCCCACATGTGCGCCCGGCTGTGGGTGTGCGGCCATTCGTTGACGTACTGGCCAACACGGGTCGCGATGTCAGCCGCGGTCAGGTCTTTTTCGGCAATCCGCACTGCGCTTAGGTCGGCGGCCACCGTCGCTTCGGCGATGCCGGTGGCCTCGGCCAGCCCGGCAATCGTCGTCGACGGTTTGGGATTCGTCTTGGGATTCAGCCGCAACGCCGTCGCGTACTTCTGCAACCGGTCCCGCTGCTCGACCGTCGCCGATTCGGGAATGTAATCGCCGGTCATCCATTCCTCCGCGTAATCGAACCGCTGGCGGATCGGCTCCATCTCGGCGTGGGTCGGTTTGCGTTCCTTGACCAGCTTCAATGTTTCCTCGCGCGACAATCCCTGCGCCCGCGCGCCGGCAGCGACCTCGTCTTTGACACGTTTGCGGAACGACGCCGCTTCGGGGATGCCGGGCCAGGCGGTGTAGATGAACGCCCGGCCGTTCGGGTTGTGCTTGAGGAACATGTCAATGATCGTCGCGCAGGCGTTGATGTCGCCAATGTCGGTCGGTTGAGGGAATTCCATCCCCCAGTACCCTTTGCTGACGTGCGACAGCCCGTGGCCGCCGTAAATGAGCATCACGATCGTGTCGCATTTTGGCGCGGCGGCGTTGAACTTGTTCAGGTCATCGATCCTGGGTTTGACCGTGAGATAGTTCATGTGGCACCAGATCGGGATGCCGGCGTAGATGGACGCCGTGACGTTCCATTCCTTGCCGGCGCTCTTGCCCAGTCCCCCGTGCAACCCCGGCATGCTGTTCTCCAAGAAACTATTGCCGAAGTAGTAGGCGTTGACCTGCCGCATCTCCTCCGCATCGGTTCTCACTCCCCAAGAGACCAAGGGAATGAATGTGATGAGTGCGATCACTGATCTGCGATTCATTGCGTCCTCCCGACTGACTTATTACCGGCTGAATTCGACCACGTAATAGACGGCCTTGGTTTGGGCGCCGTCCACGGTCAACCGGACACCATCTTCGGTCTTCTCAACCGGCAACGGTTTCGCGTCGGCGGGCTTCCGGCCTTCGTGATCGAGCGCGTACACCTTGACGCCCTGCCGGCCTTTCAGTTCTACCGTTGCCTTTACCGGCTCCAGAATCGCCACACCCTGTTTCGGCTCGGGCTTGGCGACCGGGACGAACGAATAGACGTCAAACACCGTCCCTTTGTCCACCACCCGCGCCAGCGTGGTCAGCAACAGGCTCTTGGCGTTGGCGATCGTTTCGTCTTTGCCCAGCGCCGTGACGTAGATTTGCGCGTACGGATTGTCCGTCCGCAGTTTCACCTCGCCCAGGTCGAACTGCCGGCCAGCGGTGTAGCCCACCACGGCTTTCGACCCGGCGGTGTTGACCGTGAAATAGCCTTCACCGGAGCCGTCCCAGAACAGCTCACCGGTCGTCGAGCGCACCGTGTCGGCCTTCTCGTCGATGTACTGCCCGCTCTGGTCCACGACCGGCTGGTCCACCGGGCCGTTGACGAACTCCATCACCACGCGCCCGGCGGCCATTGCGGCGTTCGGCACGGCGCAGTTGAACTCCTTGTTGTTGGCCCCGCCGAGCAGGCTGAACGTTTCGGTGAACCCGACATCGCCGCGGTCGAGGCCCGGCAGGCTGACCCGCCGGTTGCCAACCACCGCGCCTTCTTTCACGTCCATCCGGCGCGTCATGCGCGAGAGCGCGGCGTACTGGGCGAGCAGGCCGATGGAGTTGGCGGTGGCGTTGATGCCCTGCGCGGCGTTGGGGAGCAGGCCGGGCGCGTTCCACGCCATGTGGTTGGACCCGTCCCAACCCTGCAATCCCATGCCGTAGGCGGCAACCAACGGCGCGTCGGAAAACTCGCCGACTCGATAGTGGCCCGACCATTCGGAGGCGATGAACGACCGGTCGAGCACCGCCTGGAATCCCATACTCATCAGGCCGACGCCGGGCTTGCGGATGTCGGCCGTGGCGTAGTTGTGCCGGCTGATCGTGCCGATTTCCCAGTCCGTGCGGACGTTGTGCAGGTGGGCGATCCAGTTGGCCGCCTGCCAGCACCCGGCGCTGAGGATGCCCTTGTAGCCGGTCGCTCGCACCGCTTCCGCCCATTTCTGGTAGTAATCGCTCTGTTCCTTGTAGAAAAAATACATCTGGTCGGCCAACCGCGGCGACTTGGTGTTGCCTTCGAACCGTTTCGGCCACGGGTTAACCGTCGCGTCGGCCAGCGATTCCGTCTTGCCTAACTCGTTGCCCCACGCCTTGGCCAAGGCTTCCGGCGAGCCATATTTGTCTTTCAACAGTTTGGCAAAGCGCTGATACACCAGCTTGTTGTAGGTCGGCGCTTCTTTGAGCCGGGCTTCCGTGTTGAACAGCGACAGGAAGATGTTGTCCTCGTTGTTCAACTCCCAGATCGCCATCGCCGGATCGTCGGCGTACCGCAGCTTCGTGTAAGGGTTGACGTGGTTGAGGAGGTTCAGGTGCCATTGGATGAACAGGTGCTGCAAGTCCGGGCAGACCACGCTGAGTTGATATGTCGAATGGGCGAACAGTCCACCCTTCATCAGCATCTTCTCCATCTCGTCGTAGTTGATCAGCCGGTTCCGGTCCGACGGGAAGAGATGGTAGGCGTAGAATGGCGAGATGTAGGCATAGACGCCGTGCTCCTTGAACTTCGCCATCCCGTAATCGTAGCGGTCGAGGTTCGCCGGATCGAACTTCATACTGTCTTGCGGATCGCTCAGCGGAATGAAATGCGCCCATCCCTTCGCGGTGTGCGACATCGTCACGCAACGGGCCATGTTGACGCCGTACTTGGCCATCGCGGCGGCTTGCTGATCGAGCTTCGTCTTGTCGTCATAGCAGATGCAGGCAACGTCACCCCAGAACTTGACCGGCGTGCCGTCCTCGAACACGTAAGTGGCGTTCTTCTCCTGCGGCCACCCATGCTTGCCCGCCGGCTTGTCCTGCCAATCGTTCATATCAATCACGCCCGGCTTGGAGAAATCGTTATCAAACTTCAACTCAAACCAGTTGTCGGTCTTCACCCATGGATTCTCCGGCTCGAACGCGAACGCGTGCGGCAGCTCGATGGTCACCGTTTGCGTGTACTTCGTCCCGGCCGCGAGCTTGGCCGCCTGCGCCCAGCCGCGCACCTGCCCCTGGTCCCGGTGCAACTGCACCGGCGGATCGAACACCAGCCGCAGCGTGTCGCCGCTGGCTGTCTGGAAACTGGCCGATTTCACGCTGGCCGCGTCGCCCCGGTCCGGCAGGTTGAATCCCTCGGTCTTCCCGTCCGCCGTCTCCAGCCGGCCTTCGCCGCCCTTGAAATACGGCTCCGCCACGCCCACGACGGGCCCCACCCAAAACGACGGCACGCCTTTGCTGGCCGCGCCGCTGGGATTGGCAAACATCATCTCCTTGTCGCACGTGGTGCTGTAGGTCATCGTCAACGTGCGCGGTCCGGTCTGCTTGACCGCGTAATCGAAATCCAGCTTCCCGCCAAACCGCGGCCGCTTGTCCCACGGCACGATAGCGACGCCGCAATCAATCTGCTGGTGGAACTGGCGGACGCCGTCCCGCGTCACCGGCAATCCCGGCACCTTCAGCGGCACGAAGTCCGGCGGGTAGATCCTAAACTCGATCTTGAACTGCGGCACGCCGTTCGCCAGCGCGGCGACTCCCATCTGGTCGGCGCCACAGACTGTCCACTTCGGCTCCTGTGCGTGTGCCGTCATCGCGCCCAAGACCGCCGCCGCGATCGGCGCCGCCATCAGGCTCGCTGTTCTCGTCCTCATCGTCTTCATCGTCTTCGCTGCTCCTTTCAACGTTTCGCTGCCGCCGTTCACATCTCCCGTGTGCTGCGGCGGACAACCAGGTCCGGCTCCACCAATACCATCCGCGCTCCGACAGCTTCGCCCTTCCGCTGCGACATCAGCAGGTCCACCGCCGCGTTGCCCAACGCGCCGAACATGTGGCTCAGCGTCGTGAGCGGCGGGTACGCGAGCGCGGCGTAGAGGTCGTCGAAGCCGACGACGGACAAGTCCTCGGGCACCCGGAGGCCGCGGTCGCGGAGGGCGGCGTAGAGCGCGAGGGCGATGCTGTCGTTGTAGCAGACGGCGCCGGTGGCCGGCAGGCCGGCGGCCAGTCGCTCCAGGATCGCCAGGCGGTTGGCGTCGATCTCGCGGTCGATCGGGAACGTCGGCGGCGCGAGGCTCCAGGCGGCGAGTTCGAGCCCGAGTTCGGCGGCGCGGCGTTCCACCACCCGCCGGCGCTCGCCGCGGAACGACTCGTGCGGCTGTCCGTATTCGAGGTACAGGAGCCGGCGGTGCCCGAGTTCCGCCAGGTGATCGACGGCCTTGCGCATGCCGACCGCCTCGTCGATGCCGGCCGACGGCAGCCGTGCGGTGGGGGCGGCGTCGATGAGCGCCGCCGGACAGCCGCTCCGGTCGAGGGCCGCGAGTGCGGGATCCCGGCCGCTCCGCAGCGGGACGACCAGCCCGTCGATCCGGTGCTCGGCGTGGAAGCGCAGCGCCGTCGCAACGGCATCCTCTTTGCCCTCCCCGCCGATGGTCACGCAGTGGCAGCCGTGCGTGAGCGCGGCGCCGTGAACGCCCTCGATGATCGCCGAGATGAACGGGTGTGACGGGTAGGCCGCCGAGACAACGCCGATGGCGTTGGCCTTGCCCGTGCGCATGCTCCGCGCGTGGCTGTTGGGCCTGTAGCGCAGCTTCCGCGCAGCCACTTCGACGCGGCGGACGCACTCGGCGCTCAGTACTTCCACGCCGGGACTCCGGTTCAGCGCCCGGCTGACGGTCGCGATGTCCACGCCCGCCACCGCCGCCACATCCCGGAGTCTGGGTCGCGTCATGAGTCTCTCTATATCGTTAACACAAACGCTTGTGTATTCGATTACGGCGAGTCCTGTCAAACGGAAAAGATGACGGCGGGCAAGGGGTCCGCTACGCAGGGGGCGAACGGGGTTGGGTTGGCCGCTCGCTGGGACGACGGAACAGGAGGCAGCGGAGAGAACAGAGATCCCCCTCCGCTTCCTCTGTTTCTTCCTGTTCCAATACTGACCCTTTACGGCGGCGCCTCGCGGGCCGTCCTGGTCTACTTCACGCGGGTGTAC
>Ga0233425_10010924_pt1 | contig 10823 bp, 11 predicted proteins | sample Watercolumn_Towu_2_FD_181712 | JGI IMG/M metagenome (GOLD analysis project Ga0233425, IMG submission 181712) | Freshwater microbial communities from Lake Towuti, South Sulawesi, Indonesia - Watercolumn_Towuti2014_140_MG | ecosystem: Environmental > Aquatic > Freshwater > Lake | place...
TAATGTCGGGAAAGGCGGCAAGGTGCGCTCAAGCTCGGAGTTGGTAAATCGGTTTCGCCAAACAGTTACAAAAACTCTATAATCTGTGCATGGGGGCGATTGTTCTGGTGCAGAATCTCGTCAAGACATTCGGAGCCGTCCACGCCGTGGACGGGCTCTCTTTTGTCGTTGAGGAAGGCACTATCACGGGGCTCTTGGGTCCCAACGGGGCGGGGAAGACCACCACGATTCAGATACTCCTTGACCTCATCACGCCAACAAGCGGCACGGTACGGATATTTGGAAAAGAGTACCGCACCGCCCGTGAGGAGATTCTCGGTGCGCTCAATTTTTCCTCGCCGTATGTCTCGCTTCCCGGGAATCTTACGGTCTCCGAGAACCTCGCCACCTTCGCGCGGCTCTACGGCGTCGCTCATGTGCGCGCAAAAATTGACGAACTATCAGGGTTTTTTGAGATAGGCGCGTTCATGGACAAGCTCACTTACAATCTCTCCACAGGACAGCTTACCCGACTCAATCTCGCAAAAGCGCTCCTTAACAACCCGAAACTTCTCCTGTTGGACGAGCCGACCGCCTCGCTTGACCCCGACATCGCGGATAGAACGCGGCAGTTACTGGTGCGAATCCAGAAGGAGCGCGGCGTGACGATTCTCTATACCTCGCACAACATGGCCGAGGTGGAGGAAATTTGTGATAGAGTGATTTTCATCCAGCACGGCAAGCTCAAAGACGACGGAACACCCGAGGAGCTCATCGCGAAGTACGGCCGGGAAGACCTGAATGATGTGTTTTTGCATATAGCCCGCCAGACATAAACACGAAGCACGAAATCCGAAGCACGAAACAAATCCAAATCGCCAAATTCAAATGTTTGAAAATTGGGATTTTGAATTTTAGATATTGTTTCGGATTTCGATATTCGAATTTACTATCATGCGGCTCCACCGAATAAGCGCATTAGTGATTCGCCACCTGTATCTCTACAGGCGGTCGCTTCCGCGCATCATGGATATCGTCTATTGGCCGGTGATGGAGCTCTTGCTCTGGGGCTTTCTCTCCGCCTACATAGAGAAGCTTGACCTCGGGGGTTTTAACGCGGTCACGGTGCTACTCGGCGCGGTTATCTTCTGGGACTTTCTGGACCAGTCCCAAAAGGCGGTCTCCATTGCATTTCTAGAAGAGGTCTGGGAGAAAAATTTCCTCAACATTTTCGTCACGCCGCTTCGCGTTTCCGAATTTCTCGCCTCCACGATGCTCATTGGCGTCGTGCGGCTCATTCTGGTTGGCATCGTCCTGACCGCGCTCGCCTTTGTACTCTATCACTTCAATCTCTTCGCGCTTGGCTTTGCGCTCATTCCCTTCATACTCAACCTCTTTCTCTTCGGCTTCTCCCTCGGACTGTTGGCCAACGCCGTCATACTTCGTTTCGGCACCTCGGCGCAGGTTCTCGCGTGGGGTTTTCTCGTGCTCGTTCAGCCGTTCTCCGCGGTTTTCTACCCCGTCTCGGCGCTCCCGACATTTCTCCAGCCACTTGCGTATCTTCTGCCCTCCACCCATGTTTTTGAGGGGATGCGCGAGGCACTCTCTACCGGTTCGTTCGCGCTCACTCACCTCTGGGGCGCCATTGCCGCGAATGCGGTCGTTTTTGTGGCGCTCGCATGGTTTTTCTTCAGGATGTTCGCGTATGTAAAACGAGAAGGAAAACTCCTCAAGCTTGAGGGATGACCCTCAAGCTTGAGAATATCCAATTTTCAATGACCAATGTTCAATCAGCGATTCAGCAGTGAAAATTGGTAATTGATAATTGAACATTTAGTCGTATACTACGCCTATGATCCAAAAACTCCTCATCCTCTCGCTTTTTGTCTTTGCTCCCGCCTGCGCGCTGGCGGCATCTATCCAGTTCGGCGATTACTTCCTGAAGGGAGCTGAAACCGTCCAGGACGATCTCTACACACTCGGGGACACGGTCATATTTGAGGGGCGCATTACTGGAGATGCGGCGGCGCTTGCGCGGACAATTTTTAGCGAGAGCACGACGACCGGTGATGTGCTTTTTGTCGGTGAGGAGGTGCGGCTGCGCGGCGCCGTCGGCGATGATGCGCGCCTCCTCGGCGGCACGGTAACGATTGACGGGGTCGTGGAAGATGATGTGGTCGCCATCGGCGGGGAGGTAAACATCGCGCCAAACGCCCGCATTCGTGGCTCGCTCTACGCCATGGGCGGAACAGTGCGCATTTTCGGTTCGGTTGTGGGGGACGCGAGGGTAGTTTCCGGACGGATGGAGTTGCACGGCGAGGTGGCGGGGAATGTGGAACTCTGGGGCACGGCGTCGTTTAAAACGCCGGCGCGCATTGGAGGCGACTTCGTGTATCATACCGACGGGAAAGCGTCTCCTCCCGTCAATGTGGCGATTACGGGCAAGGTCGTCATGGATGAGCGAGAAAAAGGAGAAAGCGCCTTTTCACTCGGCGGGTTTCGCGGGGGATTCCTCTCATTGCGGACTCTCATGGCGCTCGCGCTCGGATTCGCGCTCTTTTTCTTCGCGCGGGAGCGCTCGGAAGAGCTGCTGCTTGACCTCCTCCCCAATGTCGGCATGCGGCTCACGCGCGGCGCGCTCATTGTTCTTCTGCTCCCTGCCGCGGGCGCGCTCCTGTTTCCCACGGTGGTCGGCATTCCTCTCACGCTCATCCTCGGGGCGTGCCTGCTCGTCGCGCTTTTACTCGGGTGGGCGTACGCGGGATTCCTCGCCGGCGCGTGGAGTGAGCGGTTTTTCTTCAGGCGTTCCCCCTTCCCGCTCTCGTATCGTCCGGTGCTGCTTGGCATCATCTTTCTCTCTGTCCTCTCGGCCATTCCCGTACTCGGGCCGCTCCTGCATCTCGCGCTCTCGCTCGCCGCCGTTGGGTCACTCGGGACGGTGTTCTATAGACATATGCGGCAGAACTGAATAGCCATCCACAGGAAAGAGTGATACACTCTCGGTATTCAGCTACTCGGTGTTCAGTGACAATCTATCGCGTATGCGACTCATCCACTTTTTTGACAAACTAGAGGACCGCATTCGCGGGATGCTCTCCCGCAGTCCAATTCTCTACGGCGTCATTGGCGGCATGGCCGTCGTGCTCTTTTGGCGCGGCATATGGCACCTCGCCGACTTTCTTGAACATGAAGGCGGTGTCTTGGCAATCATCTTTGGCGCGCCGATTTCCACGGTGCTAAGCGCTCTCGTGCTCCTGGCAACCGGCCTCTTCGTATCGTTCTTTATCGGCGATCGCATCATCCTCTCCGGGCTCACCCATGAAAAGAAGGTTGAGGAAAAGACCGAGGCGGAAGTCCGGGCAGAGGGCGCGATACTCATGGATATTCATAAACAGCTGGAACGACTGGAGCGGGAACTCCATGAAGTGCGGGAAGAGGTTAGAAGGAAATAACCAAACACCAAGATACAATGACCAAACAAATCTCAATAGCCGATGTTCAAAAGGTGTTTTTTGTACTTGAGTTTTGGTTATTGGTGATTGCATACAATGCCTTCCACCCGCACAGTTGAACTCGGCTTTTTCTTTCTCCTCGCGGCGGCAGCGGCAGCGGTTTCCTTTTTTATTCTCAAGCCCTACCTTGCCGCGCTCTTCGTCGCGGTCGTATTTTCAATCGTGTTCCGCCCGTTTTACGAGTACCTGCTCCGCAAGCTCGGCCGCCCGAACCTTGCCTCGTCCCTTTCGCTCCTCATTCTCTTACTCGTCGTGCTCATTCCGGTAACCGTCTTCGGCTTCTTTATTTTTGACGACGCGCAGAGGCTCTACATCTCGGCGGTGCAGGGAGAATCGATCGTCACGAAGTTAGACGCGCTTGTCGCGCCGATTGAGGAGCGGTTGCGCGCCATTTCTCCCGACTTCTCCGTGAAGCTCTCGGTCTATGCCGAAGAGGCACTCTCTTTTTTCGTCGGCAACCTCGGGAGCGCGTTCTCGCGGGCCGTCGGCGTTGTGTTTAAGACCGTGCTTATGCTCCTCGCTTTGTTTTATCTGTTTCGCGATGGAAAGAAACTCCATGCGCACATTGTCAATTTGAGTCCGCTCGCCAATGAATACGACGAGCGGATTCTCCGGCGGCTCGAAGACGCAATTTCTTCCGTCGTGAAGGGGAAACTTCTCATTGTGCTCATTCAGGGCATCCTTGCATCGGTCGGATTTTGGCTCTTTGGGATTCCGCATCCAGTGCTCTTCGGCGCGCTTACTTCGCTTGCCGCGCTCATTCCGTTCGTCGGCGTCGCAGTTGTGTTCGTCCCGGCCGTGCTGTACCTCTTCTTTGCCGGTAGCGTCGGCGCGGCGGCGGGGCTCCTCGTTGCGGGAATCATTATCGGGAGCGTTGATAATGTTCTCGGCCCCATTCTCTTTGAGCGAGGGCTCCAGCTCCATCCGCTCCTTATCCTGCTCTCAGTTCTCGGCGGCTTGGCGTTTTTCGGGCCGATAGGGTTTCTTGCGGGGCCGGTCGCGCTCTCGCTCCTTGTGGCGCTCCTGGATATTTACCCGCTCCTATTTACCAAAAACCAATAGGGTTTGTCGGCCCGGTCAGTGCCGAGAAGACAAGTCGCCAGCGCTGTGATATAGTTTTTCCATGAGAAAAACTATAGTTACGCACGACGGCTCCTTTCACGCGGACGATGTATTCGCAACTGCCGCGCTCCTGCTTCTGGAGCCAACCGCTACCGTGGTGCGGACGCGCGATGGGAGAGAAATTGCCGCAGCGGATATTGTGGTGGATGTCGGCGGTGTCTACGATGAGACGCGCAATCGCTTTGACCACCATCAGGTCGGCGGGGCCGGGGAACGCGAGAACGGAATTCCCTACGCCGCTTTCGGACTTGTGTGGGAAAAATTCGGTGAGACGATAACACACGACCCTGTCACGGCCAGACGAGTGGATACTGTTCTCGTGGCGCCGATAGATGCCAACGACAACGGCATCAATCTTTCCGCTCCGGTGAATCCGGGGATTTCGTCATATGAACTTTCCGATGTCATCCGCGCATTTGCCCCGACATGGCTCGAGTCTGATAGAGAAAGCGATACGGCCTTTTCTGAAGCCGTTGCGTTTGCAAAGACGCTCCTGACGCGTGAAATCCGACGGGCCGAAGCGTATTGTGCTGGAGAACGCGAAGTGTTGGCGGTATACGAACGTTCTTCGGATAAGCGACTGCTCGTCTGTGACAACGATCTATCGTGGAAAGAAGCGGTCGCACGCCTTCCTGAACCTCTCTACGTTATTCATCCTCAAGGCGCGACGTGGCATCTGTATTGCGTGCGTGATAATCCACATGTATTCAAAAACCGAAAGGGCCTGCCCTCATCGTGGGCGGGTCTTCGCGATGAGGAGCTTGCAGGGGTGACTGGCGTCGCGGATGCGGTTTTTTGCCACCGCAATCGTTTTATGGCAGTCGCCAAAAGCAAAGAAGGAGCCATCGAGCTCGCAAAGCTCGCACTAGCGAGTTCGTAAAGTTGAAAGTTCATAAAGTTTATAAAGCAAGCATGAAGACAGAGCGATTTGAGGACATCATTGCTTGGCAGAAAGCTCATTACCTTGCGGTGGAAATCTATAAGGACTTTTCCAAGTGCAAGGACTATAGTTTCCGCGACCAGATTCAGCGTGCAGTGGTATCAGTAATGAATAACATTGCTGAAGGTTTTGAAAGAGGAATTAACGCGGAACTAAGACACTTTCTTTTTATCGCAAATGGTTCAATCGGGGAGGCGCGTTTTCTGCTTCGGCTTGCTCTTTCACTCAAGGACATTACTGAAACGAGGTTCAAAGAACTTTCTTCGACTATTACTGAAATCTCGAGCATGCTTTCCAGGTTCATTAAGACTTTATGAACTTTACAACTTTACAAACTTTATGAACTTTTAACATGGCGTTTATCGATGAAGTAACACTGCATTTGAAGGCCGGAGACGGCGGCAACGGGGTCGTTGCGTGGCTTCATGAGAAAGGGAGGGAATTCATGGGTCCCGCGGGAGGTGACGGCGGAAAAGGCGGTGACGTGTTTGCCGTAGCGGTCTCCAATATTTCCAAACTTGCCGACTATCGCTTTGGCACTCACTTTTCCGCAGAGCGTGGGGAACATGGCGAAGGGAAGAGTCGGCACGGCAAGGACGGTGGGAACCTCGATATTGAGCTTCCGATCGGTTCCGTTATTCGAAATCTCGACACCGGACGCTCCTACGAACTTCTTACGCCAGGACAGCGTCTCCGGATTCTTCACGGTGGTCGAGGCGGCTTTGGTAACGAGCACTTCAAAAGTTCGCGAAATGTCCGCCCGTGCGAGGCGACCCCTGGGCGTCTTGGTGAGAAAGCGGATTTTCTTGTGGAACTCCGGCTGTTCGCTGATGTCGGTTTTATCGGTCTTCCGAACGCGGGCAAGTCCTCGCTTCTCAATGAGTTGACGCGGGCTCGGGCCAAAGTCGCACCGTACGCATTCACCACCCTTGAGCCGAATCTAGGAGTATTTGAGGGGTTCGTTCTCGCAGACATTCCGGGACTCATCGAAGGCGCTTCGGCAGGGAAGGGGCTTGGTACAAAGTTCTTGAGGCATATCGCCCGTACGAAGCTGCTGCTTCATTGCGTCGCCGCAGACGAAGCCAAACCGCAAAAGTCCTACGAGACAGTGCGCACGGAGCTTATGTCGCACGCACCCGAGCTTGCCGAGAAAAGGGAAGTCATTGTCCTTACCAAAGCGGACACGCAGGAAGAACAAGGTCTCAAAAAGACACTCTCCGCTCTCAAAAAGAAAAACAAAGACATTCTTACGGTGTCCATCATAGACGACGAACTTCTAAAATCATTCAAGGAAAGACTCTTGCGCGTCCTTAACAAACCACAGTAGTTTCAGCTTTTATTTACGGCCGTAAATAAAAGCTGGAGCTATCTGCTGATTTCGTAGGGTTCTTGGATGCCAAAGAATTTTTTAAGGTGAGCGGCGTTATCGATTTCAACGCCAGTGATAAAACGGACATACTTTTTCACGTCATACAGTTCAACAACATACGTAACCTCATCGCGACACTCAAATGCGTGCACGAAAAACGACTGATGTATCTCGTAGAAGCCAAGACGAAGCAAATGGCCGCGAAGAGAGTCCCGAACTTCCCGTTCATCTTCCGGTATATCAAAGCTGATAAAGCGCCACAATTTATCCCACTTACTTTGGCGTTGTATTTTCATTTTGTGAATGTTATACCGCAATGCGCGCTTTTTACCGTCTTCATGCAGAGTGATTGAGAACGTGCCATCCGTGTTGCGTTTTGCGTCAACCAGTTTCGATTCGTAAAGTGAACTGATGGCGCGGTTCAGTCGCTGCCTATCTATACTCTCCCACTCCTTCCCCAGTTCTTGAAGAACTTTCCACTGGGCTCCGAGTGTACGGGCGCAGGAGAGAGCTATTCCACCCTGCAGGAGGAGTAGCAGCTTCTTTTGGAGATGACCAACACGCACTTGCCGTCTCCCGATTCGTTTTTGTATGTTTCGCATTGATCTACAGTATATCATATCCAGCTTTTATTTACGGCCGTAAATAAAAGCTGGAAAAAGGACGGGTAAGGACTCAAAAGGAAGGAAGAAAGAAGGAAGGAAAGAGGTGAGGCCAAGAAGACAGAACTTCTACTTGAGGAGCGAGATGAACACCTCTTTGAGGACGGCGGGGTTGGCCGCGCCTTTCGTCGCCTTCATCCCCTGTCCGAGGAGAAATTGAAGCGCCGCGGCTTTTCCGCTTTTATAGTCTCCCACTACTTTGGCATTTGCTTTGATTACTTCCTGCACCACTTTTTCGAGTTCTCCGGCTCCACTCTTTTGAAGCAGACCTTGTTCGCTCGCGATATTCTCCGGATTTCCTCCCTTTTCAAACAGAATCGCGAGAATGTCCTTTGCTGCCCGCGACGAGAGCTGTTTTCCATGCACCATGCCGATAAGCTTCGAAAACGCCTCCGGCGTAAATACAAGCGCGACAGAGTCAGCATCACCCCCCGCCTTTTTGACAAGGCCGATAAGGTCCGACGTAAGGTAGTTCACTGCAACTATAATCTCCTCTCCCTTAAGCATTGCCGCAGCTTGCTCGAAGAGTACCGCGAGCGAGCGATTCGCGATAAGCGTTTCAGCATCCTCATCTCTGATTCCAAGAGCGCGGTAGCGCAGACGTTTTGCCTCCGGAAGTTCCGGTATCTCGTCTCGCAGGCGGTCAAGCTCAAACTCGCCAACGTCGCGAATCATGAGCTTTGGAAGGTCCGGGTCGGGGAAGTAGCGGTAGTCATGCGACTCTTCCTTTCTCCGTTGAGAGAATGCCTTACCGTTCACATCGCTCCATCCGCGTGTCTCCTGCACAATCGTGCCTCCAGAATCGAGTAGGGAAGTCTGCCGCTCATACTCATATTCAATTGCCCGTTCAACTGCCCTGAATGAGTTCAAGTTTTTAACTTCTACTTTGGTCCCCAGTTTGGGAGTTGTCTCTCGTCGGGAGATGTCCCGAAGGGACAGAAATTGGGACTTGGAAATTACACTAATGTTCGCCTCAACGCGCATCTCTCCCTTCTCCATGTTAGCGTCAGAGGCTCCAAGGTAACGAAGCAGGAGTTGAAGCTCGCGTGCGAAATCGCCGGCTTCTTTCGCGCTTTTGATAACCGGCTCGGTGACGAGTTCCATGAGCGGAACTCCCGCGCGGTTAAAATCTACAAGACTGTACTCACCCTCCTCGTGCAGGGAAGTAGCGGTGTCCTCCTCAAGATGTACTCGCGTAATCGAGACGCCGCGAAGCGAACCGCCCGAAACGAGTGGAAATTCGTACTGGCTAAGTTGGTAGCCTTTCGGAATGTCGGGATAAAAGTAATTTTTACGGTCAAATTCCGTGAAGTCCGCAAGAGTACCACCAAGCGCAAGTCCCACACGAAGCACGTGCCCAACCGCTTCCTTGTTAATAGTGGGGAGAGTGCCGGGGTGTCCCATACAGATGGAGCAAATGTTCATGTTTGGACGCTCCTCATCAGGATCGTTTTTTGAGTCACAAAACATCTTCGTCCGCGTCTTAAGCTCGGCGTGCACTTCGAGACCAACGGTGAGTATGTAATCCTCCTTGGACATACCCCATAACGTATCACAAATTACTGAATAACTACATGACCATCTGCGGCAACTCCCTCATCCTGCTCTTGGGAAGCTTTGCTTTGCCTTTGTCCGCATCTGTGAAGAAATTGTCAAGCGGTAGACTCCAGGTGCCTTACTTCACCGGTCGTGTGCAAACACGTGGCACTACAGAGGGAGAAAGATTCGAGGAAATTTGATACCTCGGTTCTGACATGCAACCTTAATCTGTGGAAAAAAAGTCGCGAGTGAAACATATTCCCGAGTTCTGGAGAAAAACGAGAGGCCTCCTCCAAACCCATATCCGATATCTGGGCTAAATTCGGCAGTTCTCGGATTTTATTTCCGTTTCACATAGATTTTTTCCGTCTCGGACTTTTCTGCGGAGGTATGAAACATGCCTAAGGGTGATGAATCTTTCGCAGAAAGTGGCTAGAAGAAAAGGCTTTTGGAATTTTCCATTTTCTACCCTCACATGACTCAAACCTCGAAATTTTGACCCCTCATCGCCTCTGCATCTGCAGAATTTTGAAAAGTCTTTGAAAAGATTGAGTGAGGACATGTTCCCCTTTTGTGGGAATGACAGGCCACTTCGGCTTACCGAGAAGTGGTGACTTGTCCACATTTTTGGCCAGTTCTCGGATGCCTGTTCGTATAATTACGGCACTAAAAACATGTCCGAGCCGCTCACATTCGAGGGTAAAAGATTTCTCTCATCGGCGGAGGCCGCGAAGGTCGTCGGTTACTCTCCCGACTATATCGGTCAGCTTTGCCGAGGAGGCAAGCTCGTCTCCAAAAGAGTGGGGAAGAGTTGGTTTGTCGAAGAGAGTTCGATGCGCTCATACAAGGCTCTTGATCTCAATCATACGCCGAAGAAGGCCGAGCGGCTCAACTCGAGACCACAACGGTCTTCAAACCCCGCAAAAAGCGAGCACGCGCCACCGAGAAAATCTCCAGAGCTTGAATCGAAGTCTGAGAAGGTTCCCACGTCTTTGCGTGAGTCGGTTTGTGCGGATCTGCATGAGGCGCTTAAGCCAGCCCCCATGTCGCTACCTCCTTCGCTCTCGGAAAGGTTCGAGTTCAGACACCGAAGCGAGCATGAGTTTTTTGAAAGACTTTCTTCAAAGGCAGTTTCCTGTTTCTCGTGTGAGCTTTTACAGAAAGTAGCGACATGTGCTCTTTCGGCCTCCTTGGTTTTCGGTTCATACGAAGGAGCGAAAACCGAGGTCGCACGGAAGGCATCCGAGACGATCCTATCTGCTGTCGCCGCATTTGCAAAAGGCACGAGTGAGCTTACATTGCAGTTCATTGACGACCCTCGGAAAACACTTCTACCAGTTGGTGCCGCAGTGAGCTCTTTTGTGAATCTTGCGGAAGAGTTGAGCAATTCTGTTTTCGCGCGAGGCGCAGATTCGTTACTCGGTTCCGTCCGTGCACTTGAAGCTGCACCTACGACAGCCAGAGAGAAGCTCGTGGATGCCTATCATGCGGGTCGCTCCGGTTTGGATCGTCGGGCCTTGCAGGTTGCGGCTGTTGGTTCCGCCACCATTGAGCGTAGCAAGGGATCGGGCATTTTCTTGTATGTCCGTTCTCTCGCGCGAAAGACATATGCACTTCTGCATCCGATCTTTGAAAAGGGAGAGACGGTGCTGGCGACGCAAGCGCCTTCCGCTTCTTCGACCCCTCTACCCGAGGAACCC
>Ga0233425_10010925_pt1 | contig 10822 bp, 7 predicted proteins | sample Watercolumn_Towu_2_FD_181712 | JGI IMG/M metagenome (GOLD analysis project Ga0233425, IMG submission 181712) | Freshwater microbial communities from Lake Towuti, South Sulawesi, Indonesia - Watercolumn_Towuti2014_140_MG | ecosystem: Environmental > Aquatic > Freshwater > Lake | place: Indonesia...
CATGGCGTCGGGCCCGGTGGAGAAAACGACGGGGTGTCGCGGCGCGGCCGCATCGAGTTCCTCGCGCGTGGGAAATCGCTGCTCTTCGAGCCTCGTCACAAACACCTGCTGCACCCAGATCCACTGGCCCTCGGGAACGGTCCGCGTGCGGGAACCGACATATTCCAGCACCTCGGCAATCGAATTCATGTCCGGTACGGTGTGGTCGAATTCGAACATACTGGCGGCGCCGGGGTGCACGTGCGAGTCGATCAGTCCGGGAATCACCAGTTTTCCGCGCAGATCGACCACGCGTGTGCCCGATCCGCGCAGTGCGAGGATTTCGCGGGATGAGCCGACACGCAGGATCCGTTCGCCGGTCAAAGCGATCGCTTCCGCGACCTGAAATCGCTCATCGACCGTGGCGATCTTGCCGTTGACGAAAATCAATTCGGGAGCCGGCGATTCGGTTCGGCGGACTTGGTCGGGGAGAGTAGCAGGGGGCGAGTCCACCGCAGATGCGGCGGCTGCCGGAGGAGACGTGATCGAGGCCAATCCGTTCTCGGCGCCGGTCACGGCGCCGGTGCGGATCGAAACCGTCGACAAGATGATCCACAGAGCGAGCATTGCAGTTCCTATGTCGAGCATGCGTTGCTGCTCCCATCGAACGCAAGTGTCGCGATCGATTTGGCACGACCCAATCGGGCTATTGGCACTGAGACTGGATATAGCGCGATGCAGTTTGAATTGCTTCGGGGAGTTTCTCGGGATGTTTGCCGCCGGCTTGCGCCAGGTCAGGTTTCCCGCCTCCGCCCCCGCCAACCACCGGTGCGACTTCTCCCACCCATTTTCCGGCGCTGATTCCGCGCGCTACCAGATCGGGCGTGATGCCGGCCACCAGCACCATTTTTCCATCGGGTTGTGTCGCGGCAAGAAACACGGCACAAGGCGCTGCCTTGCGGCGCAGCTGATCGATTAATTGCCGCATGACATTGGCATTCGCTCCCGGGACCTCGGTCACCACAATTGTCGTTTCGCCGACCCGTTCCGCTCGTTCCAAGAGTGATTCGGCCGATACGACTCCGGCCGCGCCGAGCTGTTCGATCTGAGCGCGCAGTTCCTCGACTTCCTTCAACATGACCTCGATCCGCGAGGCGGCGTCGAACAGCGGCACGTTCAGGATGCGCGCCGACTCGCGCAATGCATCGCGCAGCGCTTCGCTGGACGGCTGCTTTGTTGACGGCTCGGCGGCGGCACTTGAGGTCGTCGCTGCCGGACCGGACGGCGGGGCATTTGGTTTGGTGCCGCTGGCAAGTTGTTTTTTCAGTTCGCGGACCGATTGTGACAAGGTGCGGCATGCGGCCGGTACGCGCAACGGTTCCACGCCCAGGCTCTGCGCGCAGCGGGCGAGCGTTTGTTCGGTCTGGCTGGCGTATTCGTCGGCGCGCGCCCCCGTCAAGGCGACGATCCGGCGCGTGCCGGCCGAAACGCCCTCCTCAGTAATGATCTCGAAGGAGCCGACTTCGGCGGTGTTGCCGAGGTGCGTGCCGCCGCACAGTTCGCGGCTGAAGTCGCCCATCGAGACCATTCGTACCGGATCGGGGTACTTTTCGCCAAACAGCATCATCGCACCGGCTTTGCGGGCCTCGGAGAGCGGCACGGTTTCCCATCGGATCGCGGCCCGCTCAGCGACACGAACTCGCACGTCATTCTCAATTCGCGCCAGCAGTGTCGCGTCCACCGCCGACATGTTCGTGAAGTCGAAACGCAGCCAGTCGCCGTCGACTTTCGAACCTTGCTGTTGAGCGTGTTTGCCGAGGTTTTTCTGCAGCGCGTAATGCAGGATATGCGTGGCGGAATGTGCTCGTCGGATGGCCTGCCTGCGGGTCGTATCGACCCGCGCGGTCGTCTTAGCGCCCAGCCGCATGATACCCGAGACGAGTTGCCCGTGGTGCAGGATCAATTCAGCGTCTCGCTGCGTATCGTTCACGATCATGCGAAAGCCGTCGCCAATCAGCTCGCCCTGGTCGCCGACCTGTCCGCCACTTTCACCGTAAAACGGCGACCGGTCGAGAACCACCGTGATGCCATCGACAGCCGGTGGCGCCTGCAGTTCATTGCAGAGCGAGTTGCCGCGGACAATTCCCTTGATCTCGGCCGCTGTCTCCGTTGATTCGTAGCCGAGAAACAGCGTGTTCTTCAGCGATCGTTTCAACGACTCGATCGGCCCTTCCTTGAAGACGGCAACCACATCGCCGCCCCCGGATTCGTCGCCGTGCCGTTTCATCGCATCGCGGAATCCGGGCCAGTCAAACGTGAATCCACGCTCGACGGCCAACTGTTCGCATAACTCCGGAGGCACACCGTGCGTCTGGTAAATGCGGGCCGCGTCGTCGCCGGGCACAAGCGAGTTGCCGCGTGAGTCCATTTCGGAGAATACGCGTTCGATGTGGGCAAGGCCGGCGTCGATCGTGCCGAAGAAGTTGGACTCCTCATCCTTGATCACATTGGCCACGCGCTGGGCCGTTTGCGTAAGCTCCGGATAAGGCACCTTCATTGCCTCGACCACGGCGTCGACCAGCCGGTGGAGAAATGGTTCGCGCAGGCCCATCAGGCGGCCGTCAAGCACGGCGCGGCGCAACAAGCGGCGGATTACATATTTCTGCTTGTTGGGACCTGGATATACATTTTCATGGACGGCGAATGTGCATGCGCGAATGTGATCGGTGATCCGGCGGAGGCGGCGGCCGTGGTCGTGAGCCGGATCGTACTGGACGCCGCAAACATCCGCCGCGGCGAGCACGATCGGCTTGAGGATGTCGATATGAAAATTGGTTTCGACCCCTTGGAGCTGTGCCGCCGTGCGTTCGAGCCCCATTCCGGTGTCAATGTTCTTGCTTGGCAGCGGCTGCAGGTTCTTGGGCGGGTTGCCGACCCGATTGAATTGTGTGAAGACCAGGTTCCAGATCTCGACCGACTTGCCATGTTCGGGATGATAGAAGATCTCACTGCAAGGCCCACAGACTCCGTCCGGCCCGTTGCTCGGCGCGCCGGCCGGCCAGAAGTTGTCGTCCTCACCCATCCGCTCAATCCGTTCCGGGAGCAGCCCGATATCCTTGCGCCAGATTTCGGCCGCTTCGTCGTCGTCAAGGTAGACCGTTACGGAAAGCCGACCAGGATCGATCCCCAGCCACTCCTTCCTGGTCAAGAACTCCCAGGCCCAGTTGATCGCTTCCCGCTTGAAATAGTCGCCAAAACTGAAATTTCCCAGCATCTCAAAAAAGGTGTGATGGTAGGCGGTCCGGCCGACATTATCGATGTCGCCCGTGCGAAGGCACTTCTGGCAGGTCGTGGCCCGAGTGAAGTCCAATTTGACCTTGCCCAAAAAATGGTCCTTGAACTGGTTCATGCCCGCGGGGGTGAACAGGACCGAAGGGTCCCAGGTGGGAACCAGCACATCGCTTGGCTTGCGAACATGCCCCTTGGACTGGAAAAAATTCAGGTATTTTTCCCGTAGTTCGTCAGTTTTCATGTCGTCTCATGTCGGCGAAGTGGATGAGGTGCAGGTCGCCGCACATGATATCGCGAAGCGGGAAACTCAGCCAGTCTGCCTCCATTCGTGCACGGCGTCGACCGCCGCGATCGCGTGGTCGACGTTGGTGTTGGGGAGGATGCCGTGACCCAGGTTAAAGATGTGCCCGGGCCGGCCTCCGGCTTGCGTCAGGATCTCGCCGACGCGCTGGCGAATCGTGTCGCGGCTGCTCAACAGCACGGCCGGATCGAGGTTTCCCTGGATCGCTCGTTGATGCCCGAGCAGCTTCCAGGCATCGTCGAGCTGGATGCGCCAATCAAGTCCGATCACTGCCTGACCATGGTCCGACTCCGCCAGGCAAGGAAGGAGAGACGGATTTCCCGTTGCGAAGTTGATCACGGGAACCTGTCGCGGCAAGCCGCTGAGAATTGTGCGCATGTGTGGCAGCACAAACTTCCGGTAGTCACCGGGTCCCAGGCAGCCAACCCAGGAATCGAAAAGCTGCACGCATTGCGCGCCGGCGTCGATCTGGCCGCGCAGGTAGAGTACGACCGCCCGGGACAGCAGACCCATCAGCGCGTTCCAGGCGCCCGGATCATTGTACATCAGTTGTTTCGTCTTCAGGTAGTTCCGGCTTCCGCCGCCTTCGATCGCATAGCTGGCGAGCGTAAACGGCGCGCCGGAGAATCCGATCAAGGGCAGGCCCGCCGGGAGGTCGCGCCGTGTCTGACGGACCGTTTCCATGACAAACTCGAGGGCACCAAGGTCGTGCAGCTCGCGCACGCGGTCGAGATCGCTCGCCTCATGGACTGGATTATGGATCACCGGTCCGTCGCCGGCAGCGAACTCGAGTTGAAATCCGAGCGGCTCCAGGATCGGCAGCAGGTCGGAGAAGATGATTGCCGCGTCCACGCCCAGCCGCTTGACGGCGGTGATCATCACTTCGGCACATAATGACGGGTTCTTGCACAGATCCAGAAACGATGTCTTGGCTCGTACGGCCCGATACTCAGCCATGTATCGCCCCGCCTGTCGCATCAGCCAGATCGGCGTCACGCGATTCGGTTGCCGGCGACAAGCGCGCATGAACAGGCTGTCGTACCAAGGGGGGCGCATTTCGCCGGCCGTATCGTGGCCGGGGGCCGCAATCGACTCCGCGGACACACTGGGCCCCGGCCCCACGGTCGCAGCGGATGGGATTCCTTTCTCCCGAGCGGCGGACAGGTCGACCGACAACACGTTCCCGACGCTCATGCGTGGCGCTGCCGCCCTTCGTAACTGGCTGATGCGTCGCGCCGCCGCCATGACCATCGAGCCCATCTTGGGGTGTTCCGGCTCCACGTCCACCCGGATTTCAAGGTCCCGCAACGCGTCGGACGTCGTCGGCCCCACGGAGACGACCAGCATGCGTCCGAGCTGTTTGCGCAATGCCTCGACGACCTGATCGCGTTCGGCACATTCCAGGAAGTTGATCACCTGTGCCGCTGAAGTGAACATCACGGCGTCGATGCGGCCATTGACGATCTCCTGCAGATTCGTCAGCAGCGGAAGGATGTCCTCAGGCAACTCCCAGCGATAGACCGGTACGGAGATTACCGAGCCACCGCGGGCCTCCAGCCCGGCGACGAGACTCGGATTCGGCTTGCCGTACTCCTGAATCGCGACGGTCTGGTTCAAGATCGGTGTGCCCGCGTCGAGCGTGGTCAGGAGTTCTCGCCAGGTGTTGGGTTCAGGAACACGCACGGTGGGGGTCAGTCCAACTTCCTTCATCGCTGCGACCGGTTTCGGTCCGCGCGCGACGGTGACGACATCGGCCAGTGCATCGAGGTACCGCTGTCGGTCGACCGTCCGCTCGACGATTTCCAGCAACTTGCGAAAGCCGACACCGGTGAGAAAGATGACGATGTCTACCTGGCCCGTGATCAATCGGTGCGCGAAGTCGATGGCAGCCGGGTTGGGGTCGATCGCCACTTCGCGGATCGACGGGCTGACATACGGCCGGCCATGAAAACGCTCGATCAGGCGCACCATCTCGCCGGCCTGCCGGCTTTCAAAAGCCGCGATTCGCGCTCCATGAAAATCGGGGATCTCTTCCGCGGTGCGTTCTGGTTCGCTCATTCCAACTCCTTGGGGCTATTGTCGCTCGGCAGTGCCGGATCGGGCAAGCCGGCTTCGGCGAACCCTCGTGCCCGCAACAGGCAGGCGTCACAAGCGCCGCAGGGACTGCCATTGTTTCGCGGATCATAGCAACTCGTCGTCAGACCGTAGTCAACGCCGAGCCGTTGTCCGAGTGTGACGATTTGAGCCTTGTTGAGTTGGATCAGCGGCGCATGAATCCGGAATCGATGTTCGCCGGAAACACCGGCCTTGGTCGCCAGGTTGGCCAGCTGTTCGAACGCGGCGACGAATTCCGGGCGGCAATCGGGATAACCGCTGTAATCGAGCGCGTTGACGCCAAGAAAAATATCGTAGGCGCCAAGCGTCTCAGCCCAGCCCAGCGCCAGCGAAAGAAAAACAGTGTTCCGCGCCGGCACGTAGGTTAACGGAATCTCCTGACCGATCTGGTCGACCCGTGCGTGTTTCGGAACGTCGATATCGGCCGTCAGCGCCGAGCCGCCGAATTGACGCAAATCAATATCCATCACCAGATGCCGAGTAACACGATGCCGCGCAGCCACTCTGCCAGCGGCATCCAGTTCAATCGCGTGTCGCTGACCATAGCGGAAGCTCAACGCATACAATTCGAAGCCCTGTTGTTCCGCAATCGCCAGGACCGTGGCGGAGTCCAGTCCGCCACTCAGGAGCACGACGGCCGGTTTTCGAGCGGGCGTGCTCATCGGTGTGCTGTCCATGAACAGATCCCGTTGCTGTCGGGGAGGATTCGTCGCTGCGCCGGAAGTTCTTCAGGTGCAGCGTAGTAATAGGTATAGGCTCGTTGAAGATCTCCAGTCGCGCCCCGGCATTCGACGATGACTCGCGCATACAGGTCAACGTCGTCCTGCCCGAACCACTCGATCGCATCCAGGACGCGCAGCGTTTCGGACAGATGCTCGGAGTGGATCGTCCACAGCTCACCGAGTATCAAGTCGTCACCGGGGATCATCGCCGGATAGTCGTCGAGCTTGAAGAGTCGGCCGCGTGTCGTGGCCGACTCGACCTTCAGCGGGGAATGCGGCCAGCACCGCTCGCGCTGCTCGCCTCGCTTGAGTGTGCCGTAAACGAAAATCGGCAGGGTCGGCTGGTTCATTCGCTCATTATTCGCGGTCGGGCCCGGCTTGGCAACGAGCGGATTCGTCGTCATCATGGATCGACAGAATTCGATCCCAATTCACGTCGTCGGCCTCCTGGGGAAATACCGCGGTGCAGATTCAGGGTACACAGATCGAGGATACGTTCGCCGAGGCGTTCGGCATGAGTTACGCTCGATTGTGGATCACGGCCGAGGACGACCATTGGCTGCAGGCGGCTGTCCGCGAATTCACCGGCTACAGTTCGTCGGTCATTGCCTGCGATCTGGAGTCGGGCCTGGAACACTGGATGGCGGGCGAGTCGACGCCGGATGGACGGGTGGGCGCATCGGTACTTGCTTTTGGCTTCTCGAGCGACGCGTTGGCGCGCGCCGTCCCGAACCGCGTCGGCCAGTGCGTCATGACCTGCCCATCGACGGCTGTCTACGATGGGCTCCCGACCGAAGTCAAGCGACTTCCGCTGGGCAAGCAGATCCGGTTTTTCGGCGACGGTTTCCAGAAGAGCAAGCTGATCGGCGGGCGGCGTTACTGGCGGATTCCCGTGATGGATGGCGAGTTCCTGGTGCAGGAAAGTCTCGGTATCGCCAAAGGCGTCGCCGGTGGGAATATCATTATTCAGGCTCGAAATCAGCGGGCCGGATTGGCCGCCGCGCGTCGCGGCGCAGAGGCGGTGACGGAGCTTCCGAATGTGATCACGCCGTTTCCCGGCGGTGTCGCGCGGAGCGGCAGCAAGGTGGGGTCTCGCTACAAGGCGTTGAAAGCCTCGACCTCGGATCCGTACTGCCCGACGCTGCGCGGACTGGTCGAATCAAAACTTCATGCGGAGGCAAACTGCGCCTTCGAAATTGTCTTTGACGGCGTCTCCGAAGCGGCAGTCGCGGAGGCAATGAAACGATCGATCGCCGCCGCCGCCGGCGAGGATATTGTCGCGATTACCGCCGGCAATTACGGTGGTAAACTTGGTAAATACCATTTTCATTTGCGGGAGCTGATGGCCTGAACGTCGACGAGGCCCGGCTGACTGGAGGAATCGATGCATCGAGTTTCCATGCTGTTCCGCATCGCCGGGTTCATCGCGTTCACCACGGGTGCACTCGGGATGGCCGAATTCGGGCAAGCGCAGGTGCCGTTCGGGCCGTCCGATTGGCCGCAATGGCGGGGACCGAACCGGGATGGAATCAGTCTTGAAAAAGGACTGGCCAAGGAATGGCCCAAAGACGGGCCACGCAAACTCTGGGAATCGACCGCCGCCGGCGTTGGCTACTCCTCGCTCGCCGTTCAAGGGAAGCGGATCTACACGATGGGTGACCTGTACGGCGTCGAGCATGTGATTGCGTTGGATGCAGCCACAGGCAAAGTGATCTGGGCCGTTCAGCCAGAACCGGTGGCTCGACTGTTGCTCGATAAGGTCGATGCCGAATTCAAGTCTCTCGACCGTGACAACAATGGTACAGTCGACGAGATCGAAGCGCTGGCCCGATTCGGCTGGGACTTCAATCGCTACGACAAGCCGGAGTCGGGCGAAGCAAAGCAGCGGGCGGTTCAGCGGGCCGGAGCCTTGTTCGCGCTCGCCGATAAGGACAAAGATCAGCGCCTTTCGTTCGAGGAAGGTGCGCCGCTGTTCCGCGACCGGTTCGCTGCAATGGATGTCAGTGAACCGAATGCCGATGCGTCGGAGATCGCCGCCAAGCGGTCTGCCGACTATCTGAAACGACTGGACAAAGACGGTGACAAGACGATTTCGCGCAAGGAATCCCAAGGCTCGGCGCTCGAGCAGCTTTTCAATCAGGTTGACCAGAAGGTCGAGGGAACCGATAAGGGCGACGAGAAACTCGAAGCGGCGGAAATCGCCGCGTTCATGGCGAAGAATCAGGCGGGCCGCGACGGAGCGGTTTCGCGCGCGGAACTGGAAGACTATTACGTCAAGAGCCAGCCGTTGGGAGACGGCCAGCTTACCAAGGAGGAATTGCGCGGTCCTTACGGCGGCTACCGCAACAATATGGGTGACGGTCCGCGATCGACTCCCACGGTGGACGGTGAGTTCCTGTTCGTCGAGGGCGGTAACGGGGATGTGGCTTGCCTGCGTGCCGAAAACGGGGCCACCGTTTGGCATGTCAATTTGCGAAACGACTTTTCCGGCGGCTTGCCGGGTTGGGGATATTCGGAATCCCCGCTGGTTGCGGGCGACTTGCTGATCGTAACGCCCGGTGGTCCCAAAGGTACGTTGCTGGCCTTGGAAAAGGCAACTGGCAAAGCAGTCTGGCAGAGTGGACTCTTGAAGGATGGCGCTCATTATTCGTCGCCTGTACTGGCGGAGATTGCCGGAGTCCGACAGGTCGTGCAGTTCGGATCGGCGAGCGTCTTCGGCGTCGACTTGCGCGACGGCAAATTGCTCTGGACCTACGCCGCGCCGGCTAACGGCACGGCAAACTGCTGCATGCCGATTGTGGAAGATGAATATGTGTACGCATCGAGCTCTTACGGAACCGGCGGCGGCTTGACGCGGATCAGCGGCGGCGGAGACAGCCTGGTGGCCGAGCAGGTTTACTTTGACAAAAAGCTGCAGTGCCACCATGGCGGGATCGTGAAGATCGGCGACTATTTGTACAGCAACGCCGGCGGAACGCTGATCTGCATGGAATTCAAGACAGGAAAAATCGCCTGGCAGAACCGCGGCGTTGGCAAAGGATCGTTAATCGCGGCGGATGGAATGCTGTACCTGTTCAGTGAAGGCCACGAGGTCGGGCTCGTGGAGGCCACGCCGGCCGGTTACCACGAACATGGACGATTCAAGATCGGCGGGCACGGTCTGCCCAGTTGGGCCCATCCGGTCATTGCCGATGGAAAGTTGTTCCTGCGCGATCAGGAATGGCTGGCAGCGTACGATCTGCGCAATCCCTAGCGTCTGGAGGTAAGTCGGATGGGCATGCTCCGCATTTGTGGCGCGCTGGTCACGATACTGATGTTCTACGCCGTCGTCTCGGCCGGGCCGGCGGACAAACGATTCGACATCTACTGGGTGGATGTCGAGGGAGGGGCGGCGACGTTGATGGTGACGCCGTCCGGCGAATCGATTCTGGTCGATTCCGGGAACCCGGGACGGCGCGACCCGGACCGAATCCTGCAGGTCGTGACCAAGGTCGCCGGTCTTCGACAGATCGACCACCTGGTGGTGACCCATTATCACGGCGACCATTACGGCGGAGCGGCCGATCTGAGCGGGTTGCTGCCGATCAAGACCGTTTACGATAATGGCCTCTGGGACGGAATGCCGGAGAAGCCGGACAAGTCTTATTTTCAATTCCCGGCCGAAAATCGCGTCGCGTTGAATCCGGGTGACAAACTGCCGGTAAAACATGAACCTGGAGGCACGGCACTTTCTGTGCAGTGTGTGGGAACTCGGCAGAAGTTCACTTCGGTTGTCGACATTGCCCTCGACAACGCCGAGGCCTGTGCCACCGTACGAACCAAAGACCGCGATGGCTCCGACAACGCCAACAGCGTGGTGCTGCTCGTCCGGTTCGGGCCATTCCGCTTCTTCGATGCCGGCGACCTGACCTGGAACCGCGAAGCGGAACTGGTCTGCCCCAAAAACCTCGTCGGCAAAGTCGACGTTTACCAGGTAACACACCACGGCCTCGACGCCAGTAACAATCCCGTGGTACTGCGGTCGCTGGAGCCGGTCGTGGCAATCATGAACAATGGTACGACCAAAGGTTGCATGCCCGAGGTATTCGCGAACTTGAAAGAAACCAAATCAATCCAGGCGATCTACCAGCTGCATCGTAACCTTCGCGCGGACGGACTCACCAACAATGTCAAAGATGAGTTCATCGCGAACCAGGAGCGCGAATGCAAAGGCAACTACGTGAAGCTGTCGGTGAGTCCCGACGGCAGCTCGTACACGGTGGCGATTCCGGCCAATAATCATGAGGCGACGTACCGCACGCGGGGCGGAAATGGGAAGTGAGAAGTGAGAAGTGAGAAGTGTGAAGTGTGAAGTGTGAAGTGTGAAGTGTGAAGTGTGAAGTGTGAAGTGTGAAGTGAGTGGCTGGGGCTTCCA
>Ga0233425_10010926_pt1 | contig 10822 bp, 7 predicted proteins | sample Watercolumn_Towu_2_FD_181712 | JGI IMG/M metagenome (GOLD analysis project Ga0233425, IMG submission 181712) | Freshwater microbial communities from Lake Towuti, South Sulawesi, Indonesia - Watercolumn_Towuti2014_140_MG | ecosystem: Environmental > Aquatic > Freshwater > Lake | place: Indonesia...
TGGCGCGCGACGAAGCGTGCTGGCTCCGCCATATATTGGTCACCCGTCAGACGGCGAGAAAGATCCGGAAGATCGATCGTGCCCTGCGGATCGTAGGCCCGCCGCAGCGCGGGGCCCTGAACGCCATAGCCGGCAAAGAGCCCGTCCTTGTCCCTGGCGATGGCAATACCGGCATCGGCGCTGGTCATGCCGATCATCACGGGCACAGGCGCGATCTTTCCCGCGTCCATCAACCTGTCGCTCGCGCCGGCCAGTACCGTCCCTTCCGCCACGAAGCCACCAACATAGGTGGGGGGCGTAGCGAAACGCTCGGCAAAAAGGTTGGTGCCCTGTACGGTCGCCGCGGGGAGCGCGCGAAGGGCGGCAAGGCCTGCCGTGCCGCTGTCGACGATATCGTGCCGTTTCGCGAAATCGAGCCCGACCTGCTCGCCCTTCTCGATGGAAGCGGTGGGCAGCAGCGAGCGGCCTCCGCCAGACATGCTGATCGCGCCGTGAAACAGCCCTCGTGCCGACGGCATCGTCATGAGGTTGATCACAGCCGTCCCGCCGGCACTTTCGCCCATGATCGTAACGCGAGCGGGATCGCCCCCGAACCCGGCAATGTTTCGCCTCACCCATGTCAGCGCGGCGACCATATCCTCCAGCGCGAAATTGCCGACCGGCTTGCCCGCCTCGGCAGTGAGCGCCGGGTGCGAGAAGAAGCCGAAGCGGCCGAGACGATAGTTGAAGCTCACGAACACGACCCCTGAGAGCGCAAAGGCCGAACCGTCATAGATGGCGGGGGAGGTGCCCCCGGTCACGAAGGCACCGCCATGGATCCACACCAGCACTGGCAGACCGGCCCCCGGCCTCGCGGCAGCGGGTTTCCAGACGTTAAGGTAGAGACAATCTTCTGCGGGCGTAGTGCGCAGGGGCGCTTCGTCGCCGGGGAAGGGGTTCTGCATACAGTCATGGGCGAACGCGGTGGCCCCGCGCACGCCGCTCCAGGAAACAACCGGCTGCGGGCTCCGCCAGCGATTTTCGCCAAGTGGCGGGGCCGCATAGGGAATGCCAAGAAATTGGGCGACGTTACCGTCGATCCGACCGGAGATCTGACCGCTTGCGGTCACGGCCCTGGGACTCTCCGCTTGCGCTGACACCGCCATGCCGAGCGCCCCGAGGGCGAGAACAAAGATATTCATCCGCTTGAGCTCCTTGATCTGCAAACAAAAAGGGCCGGACGTCTGCACGCCCGGCCCTCCTTTCATCTTCGTGGTATCGATGGACCGTAGATCAGAAAGCGACCTTCATCTGAATACCCGCCGTGCGTAGCTCGGGCAGGCCGACCAGGATGGCCGAAAAATTGCCGAGGCGCGATAGCGTCTGGTCGATGGTGTAATTGTCGGCGACGCTCGTGTAGGTCTTGTTGTTGAAGACGTTGTTCACGAACAGTTCAAAGCTCACCTTGCCTTTGCTCACACCCGTACGCAGGTTGAACAGGTGCAGGTCGGCGGTGCGCGTCGTGTTCGCCTGGTTGGACCACATGCCCGACTTGAAGTTCCAGTCGCCGCGCAGGAACCAGCTGGCATCGTCGAAGCCGCGCACGTCGCCACCGAATTGGACGCCGACATTGGCCGACCATTTCGACGTGTTCGGCATTTCCTTGCCCGAATAATCGAAGATGCCGGTCAGCTTGCTGACCTGCGTGCTGCGGAAATCCTTGATCTTCGTGTCGGTATAGGCGCCCGCCGCGTCGATCGAGATCAGGTCGCTGAGCTTCAGGCTGGTTTCGATCTCAAGCCCCTTGATGTCGACGGTTCCAGAGTTGGAGAAGCCGTTGACGAAGCTGGTGCCCGTCGCGCTGCCGGCGTCAGGAATGGTCAGCAGGATTGCGTTGATCTGATTGCGCCACTGGGCGAAATAGGCCGCCGCCGTGTAGCGGAGCCTGCCGTCGAGGGCGCGGCCCTTGATGCCGGCCTCGTAATTGGTGATCTTCTCCGGATCCACCGTCAGCGTCACGCCGGCATCGACCGCCGCCTGCTGCACCCGCGCCGTCTGGGCGATGATGCTGCTGTTGAACTGCGACGGGTTCACGCCCTTCGAGAAGGAGGCGTAGACCATCGTGTTCGGCGTCGCCTGCCAGTTGGCGATCACGCGCGGCAGGAAGTTCTTGAACTTCTTCTTGGCGATCAATGCGCCCGGCGCATAGGTCCCGGCCGGGACATAGGCGCTGCTGGTGACGACCTGGCCGGTGGGAGCTGCGTGCGCTTCGAGCGTATCGATCTGATAGCGGCCCTCGACGCTCAGCGACAGCGTGTCGGTGAAGTCATAGGTCAGGCCGTAGAAGGCGCCGATCGTCTTGTTGATGTTCTTGCCGCCCGGCGTGAGCACCGCCTGGGTCAAGGCGCCGATGCCGCCGCCCTGGCCCTGGATCAGGTAGGCGTTGAGGTAGCTGACGCCGACGACGCCCCGGAGCGGGCCGGTGTCGAGCGAGAGGCGACCCTCGACCGAATAGTCGCGGGTGCGGCGCTCGATCAGGAAGGGGAAGTCGAAATAACCACGCGGATTGGTGGTCGAGGCGATGGCACTGGTATCGTTGCCGTCGAGATCGATCATCGTCGTCCATTCCTCGTGGTTGTAACCGGCGAGGACCGATGCGCTCAGCATGTCGCTGAGTTCATAGTCGATGGACGTATGGAGGTGATGATAATTGCGTAGCAGGCCATAGCCGTCGACGCCGTCCTTGGGCGATACGATGCGGCGCTGGGGAATCGACAGGAAGTTGGTCGTGATGGTGTCGTTGACCGTGTTCATCGATACCGGGTTCACGAGACCCGGCAGCGTGCCGCAGATGAACGGATTAACGGTCGGGGTGCCGAAGCCCTGCACGCCGACGCTGTTGCCGGTGAGGTTGCAGTTGGACTGGCTCTTGTAGAGTACGTTGCCGGCCGCGTCCTTGATATCATAGGCCAGCAGGCGGGTCTGTGCAGACGGGCCGTCCTTATCCTGCGACACCAAGCCGAACGCCTTGATCGTCAGCTTTTCGGTCGGCTTGGCGACGATCAGCAGCGATCCGCTGTTGGTCGACTGGTCGCCCAGCGTGCTGCCGTCCGCGGCGTTCTTCCACGAACCGCTTTTCGAAAAGCGCTCACCACTCAGCCGGAAAGTCAATGCGTCGCCGATGATCGAACCCTCGACCTCTCCGCGCAGGCGATAATTGTCGCGCGTACCGACCATGCCGGTCAGCTCGCCCGCCCATTCACCCGACGGGGTCTTGTTCACGACGTTGATCGCACCTGCAAAGGTGTTGCGGCCGAAATAGGCACTCTGTGGGCCTTTCAGGATTTCGATCCGTTCGGGAGCGGAAATGGCGGTGAAAGCCGACGGCGACGACACCGCGACACCGTCGATGAACAGCGACGTCGTTGTGGCGAGCGTCGTCGACGGCGTAAAGCCGCGCAGCACGATCTGCTGGAACGAGCGGTCGGCATGGCCCGACGAGTTATTGTTGATGTTCAGCGCGGGGGTCGACGCAGCCAGATCCTGCATCGAGACGACGCCGCGCTTTTCGAGCGTTTCCGACGTCATCGCGGTCACCGTCACCGGAACCTTGAGCAGATTCTCTTCGCGCTTGCGCGCCGTCACCACGATTTCGCCCGCCATCTGCGGAGCGTCCGCCTCGGCGGCGGTCTGGGCATGAACCGGCATGGCAACGCCGAGCGCTGCCATCATCGAAATAGCTGAAACCGAAGCGACCGAACGCTTCAGGATAGCCTCCCTCATCATAATTCCCCTTCGTTGAAAGTCGGGCGACGTCATCGCGCCCGGGTTCGTTCCTGCTGCGGCGCTTTTCGCGCTCTTGAACCGCTCAGGACGAGCAGCGTGATCCGCTCGCGACGAACGGTTTTGTTATCTACTCAAGCAACGATTACTGTGGGTTAGTCGCGATATAGTCGAGCGTGTCGAAACGCAGCTTCGTCCAGCCTTTGCGGTCGAAAATCTCCGGTGTGTAGTCCTGAAGGCCCTTCAGCGCCTTGGCCGGGATCTCGTCCAGCGAGCGGACCTTCACACCGGCGGCGCGGCCATGGGTGCGGCCGGGCCTGGACCCCATGGCGAGCCATGGATGCCAAGAGCCGAGATTCTGGAAATGGTGAAACGCGTCGGCCGAGCTCACGCTATCGTCGAACGCCTGGGCGACCGGTGCACCCGTGGTCGAGACCGTGTCCCAATAGGCGATCGGGCCCGAGGAGAATTTCGGATATTTTTCCGGGCTGACCGGATTGGGGCGCGCCATATCCGCCATGGCGCCCACAAACAACATGCCACCAAAGGCTTCCATCCGCATCGGCTTCGGGGTCAGCTCCGCACCCATGGCGACCATGCCATCAGGTCCATGCGTCACGGTGAAGGGGCCACCGAGAAACTGAAACGGCTTGCGCACCTCGCCGGTAATCGGGTTTTTCCATTCCTCGAGGACGTCGTCAGTGTCAAACGCGCAATAGACACCGCATTCGAACGTCTTGGCCTGATAGCGGTTGCCGGAAAGCGGGGTCCATTCGTTGACGCTCAGATGGTTCAGCGTGAAGAAGGGCACCAGGTTGCCGTCGCCGGTAAAACCGTAGATGTTGAGCCGGTAGAAGATGTTGACCGTCTCCTGCTCGCACGATCCAGCGACGCGAGCCCTCACGCGGGCTCGGGTGGCGGGATCTGCAAGGCGCGCCATGGCCTCGGCATCCGAGATGGCGGGCGAAACTGGTCGAGCGTATTTGGCACTTGCAGCTTCAGCGAACGAGGGGACGGCCGCCAGACCGGCCGCCAGCGGTAGAGCGGACATCAGGGAACGACGAGTCAGGTCAGCGGTCATCTGGCTAAGTCCCTCGATATGGCGCCGAAAAGCAGCTCTTATTTGTTATAGAATGACGACATTTGCGCGCCGGGGACTGACATAATGTGCCTCTGTCCGCCTGTCGGAAGAGTTCGCTCTGCTTCGGGCCGGCAACCCGGTTCAGCGTCCGCCGGTAACGTCGAGCGTAGTCCCGGTGATGTAGCTGGCCTCGTCGGATGCCAGGAACAGCACGGCGTCTGCCACTTCGCGCGCCGTGCCGAGGCGGTGCAACGGAGTCATCCGAATCGGCGAATATTCCAGGCCGTCCTCGTGCATCTTCCGAAGAAAGGGGCCGGCCAGTTCGGTATCGATCGGCCCTGGAGCAACCGCATTTACGGTGATCCCGTCATCCGCGAGTTCGATCGCGAGCGCGCGGATAAAGCCGGTAACCCCCGCCTTCGCCGTCGAATAGGCGCTTGCCCCGACATGGAAGGCGTTCCACACGGTTCCGTTGCGCGCCCCCGACGACAGGCAGACGATGCGGCCATAGGCCTGTTCCCGCATTCCGGGCACGAAGGCCCGCGTGCACAGGAACATCGATCGCAGCGAGAGGGTCATCGTATGGTCCCAGTCGGCGACCGACAGATCGGTCACCCGGCCGCTACGGCCGCCGCCGACATTGTTCACGAGAATCGACACCGGACCAAGCTTGGCGGCGGCCTGGGCTAGGTCCGCCACGCTCCTTTCGTTGGTCACGTCGCATGCCACCGCCAGCGATTGACGGTCGGCACTCCGCAGCAGGGCGTCAACCTCCGCCAATCGATCCTGGTCTCGCTCGGCCAGCACCACCTGTGCGCCTTCCTCGGCGAGACGAAGCGCGGTAGCCTTGCCTATGCCGAGCCCAGCGCCCGTGACGACCGCTACCCGTCCGGCCAGCCGCATCAGGCTGCAAGGCCCCGAAGGAAGGCGATCGCCTCATCCTCGCCGACGACATCGGCATATTTGGCGTTCATGTCGAACAAGTTGGCCTGATGCGGAGCGGCATGGCGGTCGCCGCAGGCTTCGGCGATGACGGCGGTGCGGAAGCCATGGCTCATCGCATCGACGCAGGATGCGCGGACGCAACCCGAGGTCGTCAGACCGGTGAGCAGCACAGAGTCTACACCCATCGCGGTCAGCGTCGATGCCAGCGACGTACCGAAAAAGGCGCTGGGATATTGCTTCGATACCACCAGTTCGTCCTCGAAAGGCTCCAAACCCGGTCCCCATCCGCCCATGGGGTTGCCTTTGACGAAGTTGCGCAGCGGGGCGGCCTTTTCGAAGAAGCGCCCGCCGTCGATTGCCTGCGGGTGATAGACGACATTGGTCAGGATCACCGGTACGCCTGCTGCCCTCGCGACTGCGCGCACCCGCAAGGCCGACGCGATCGCGTCTTCGACGCCTGCGTAGAGTTCGCAGGCAGGGGCGAAATAGCCCATGCAGAAATCGATTAGGATCAATGCCGGCCGGGCGCCGAAGCCGACGCGTCGGTCATAGGCCTTCTTGTAATTGGCCAGCAGATCTTCGGTCTCGCTCATGCGATGCTGTCCTCGGGATAGAGCCAGGGTTGGACGGCCCGCTGACCGTCCTCGAACCGGTCGATGTCCTCGGCGAAGCGGGCGAGGACGAGATCCGTCTCGTCCCATCCGTTGAGCAGCGCGAGGCGTCGTTCGGGGGCGATGGTGAAGGTAACGGGCTCGGCATTGCCGACCGTCACGGTCTGCGCTTCCAGGTCGACCGTGAAGCGCTCTCCGGCTGCCGCCGATGCGAGCATGATGGACATGGTTTCGGGCGGCAGGATGATCGGCACGATCCCGTTGCGCAGGCAGTTATTGTGGAAGATCTCGCCCAGCGCTGGCGCGATCACGGCTCTGATGCCCAGACCATGGAGGGCCCAGACCGCCTGCTCGCGGCTCGATCCCGAGCCGAAATTCGCGCCTGCGACGATCACCGGAGGATCGCGGAAAGGCGCCCTGTTGAGCACATAGCCTTCGATCTCGCTGCCGTCCGGCCGATAGCGGCGGTCATGGAAGGCGTGTTGACCCAAGCCCTCGCGCGCGGTGAGCAGCAGGAAACGCGCCGGAAAGATGATGTCCGTGTCGATATTCTCTTCCGGCATCGCGGCTGCATGACCGGATACGGTGCTGAAAGGAGTCATGCCACATAGTCCCTGGCGTCGGCGATATGGCCGGCGATCGCGGCGGCGGCAGCCATCGCCGGGCTCATCAGATGGGTGCGTCCGCCCGGTCCCTGGCGGCCTTCGAAATTGCGGTTGCTCGTCGATGCGCAGCGATCACCTGGAGCGAGCCGGTCGTCGTTCATCGCCACGCACATCGAACAGCCCGCGAAACGCCACTCGAAGCCGGCGTCGATCAGGATGCGGTCGAGCCCCTCCTGTTCTGCGGCGGCCCGCGTCGCCATGCTGCCTGGGACCACGATCGCCTTGACCCCAGGTGCCACCTTCCGACCCATTGCGATGGCGGCAGCGGCGCGCAAATCCTCAATCCGGCCATTGGTACAGGATCCGATGAAGACATGGCTGACCGGGGTCCCCAACAGGCGGGCGCCCGGCGCGAGGCCCATATAGGCCAACGCCTTCTCAGCTTCACGGCGCTCGGATGGATCGTCGATCCGGGCGAGGTCGGGCAGAGTGGCATCGATCGAAAGGGTCTGGTTTGGGCTGGTTCCCCAACTGACCTGTGGCGCGATTTCGGCCAGGTCGAGCGTTACGACGCGGTCATAGCTGGCATCGGGGTCGCTACGCAGGCTATCCCAATAAGCGCAGGCCTGGGCGAACGCCTCGCCCTTGGGCGCCAGACGACGTCCCTTGACGAAGGCGTAGGTGGTTTCGTCGGGTGCGACGAGGCCGATGCGGCTGCCGGCTTCGATCGTCATGTTACACAGGGTCATCCGCTCCGCCATCGACATGGCCGAAATGGCGGGACCGACATATTCTACCGCATGGCCGACCGCGCCATTGGCGCCGATCCGCGCGATCAGTGCGAGCGCGATGTCCTTGGCGAACACCAGCGGATGCCGCTTGCCGACCAGCTCGACCTTCATCGTTCTGGCACGGGTCTGGCGCAGCGCCTGCGCTGCCATCACGGTCGATTGCTCGCTGGCGCCGATGCCGAAGGCCAGCGCACCGAAGGCGCCATGGGTGGTGGTGTGGCTGTCGCCACAGACGATTGTTGTGCCGGGCAGGGTGAACCCCGTTTCCGGCCCGATGACGTGGACGATGCCCTGCTCGGGCCCGTTCACCGCCGCATAGGGCACGCCGAATTCACGCACATTGGCTTCGAGTTCGGCGATCTGCGAGGCGGCCAGCGGATCGTCGATGGTGCTTCGCTGGCTGGTCGGGATCGCGTGGTCGGCGACGGCGAGATGGGTTTCCGGCCGACGTAGCCTGCGCCCCTTGTTGCGAAGCGCGACGAAGGATTGGGGGCTCGACACCTCATGAACGATGTGTCGATCGATATAGAGCAAGGCCTCACCATCGCCGAGGTCGGCGACGACATGCGAGTCCCATAGCTTCTCGTAGAGTGTCCTTGCCGTCACTGCCCCTTGCTCCCGGTGAGCGGAACGCCCGCTTCGACATAGGTCTCGATCCATCGGGCGAAGCGATCGGGGACTTCGAGCGGCGGATAATGTCCGACGTCCGGCATCAGAACCTTCGATATGGTCGCGTTCGACAAGTAGCGCGTGATGGCGTTGACGGCGGACTCCGGGAGGAGCGGGTCACCGGAGCCCCACACGAGGAAGGTCGGGGTCTTGATCTTCGCCATTTCGATCGCGGCCTGCTTGCCGTCACCGATCCGGGCGACCATCGCGATCGGATAGGGCTCTGGGGCGCGGCGGTTGAAGTCCCAATATTCCGCCCGCGTCTTGGCGCTGATCCGCGCGGGATCGCCCGAGAAGAAGGACAGATACTGGTTCCAGAAATCGAGGTCCTGATAGCCGGTCTTCTTCACGCGCTCCTGCGCAGCGAGGAAGGCTGGGGTCTGGACCATGTGGCTGGTGTCGACCGGGTCCGACGGTGTGTTGGACAGGATCAGCCGTTCGACCAGTTCGGGCCGTTTGGCCGCCAGGTACATCGCCATGGTTCCACCGCTCGACACGCCGATGGCCGCGGCAACCCGGTTCACGCCGAGACCTGCGAGCAGCCCTTCGGTCACCTCGACCGGACGGACGGCCTTGGCGGCCTCCTCGGTCGCGGGTGACGACAGGCCGTATCCAGGAATGTCGAAGCGGATGATGCGATAGCGCGGCTTCAGCAGGACCGCGATCCGATCCCAGGTACGCAGGCTGCTCTGCGAGCCATGGATCATCAGAAGAACGGGCGCCTTGCGGGGGCCTTCGTCCTTGTAGTGGATTTCCATGCCCTTGACGGTCATATAACGGCTCTGCGCATCGCCGTAGCGCTGGCGCAGTTGCGCGACCGTCAGGCGCGGAGTCTGCGGCGAGTCGGGTGCGGTGGCGGCGATCTGTGCCGCAGCAGGCACGAAGGGGAGAGACAGCGCGATGGCGGCCCCACAGAACAGCACGTGCAACGGTTTCATGGCTTCTCCGGCGCAGGCGTCAAACATCAGGCTTGCCCCTCAGCTATCTGCCAATGGCGCATTTTCCGAAAGCCATGCATCTCTATCCGACTGGTGGTGAGCCAAGCCCTGCGGATCGACAGTCTAGCGCGGCCTGTGGCGATTGGCACTGTCAGCAAGCCCGGCATCCGGGCGCAGTCGAGGGTTAGGCAAGGCAGATGATGATCGACCGGCGCACATTCTCCCTTGGCGGGCTTGGCCTTGCCGCTCTGACGGCAGGCGCTCCCTTGCTGGGCGCCAGCAAGCGCAAGACCCCCGCGCCGACCGGCCCCGACAGGCGCAAGCCTGGCCAGAGCGACGTGATCGTGCTCGGAGCCGGCGTATCCGGCCTGCAGGCGGCCTGGATGCTCGAACAGGAGGGCAAGAGCGTTACCGTCCTCGAGGCGCGCGAGCGCGTCGGCGGCCGTATCTGGACGCTGCTTGACCAGCCTGGTTATCCCGAAATGGGCTTCAATTCGATGGCCGAGGGCTATGGCCGGGGCATCGATGCGGCCCATCGGGCGGGTGTCGAATTGCACGAAGTCGGTGCCCGCTATCGCTACGGCGCACCCCCGCTGCTGTGGATCAACGACAAGCCGATGAGCCGCGCCGAATGGGCGAGCTTCCCGGGCAATCCTTTCCCTGAGAAATTCAAGGCGCTGATGCCCGGCGAACTCGTCGGCAAGATCGTGTCCGACAATAACCGCCTTACCGACTGGACGAGTTGGCACGACCCGGCCAATGCCGCGCTCGACATTTCGCTGTACGATTATCTGAAGGCCCAGGGGCTGTCCGACGCGGCGATCCATCTGTGCCACGATCTGGCACCTTATTATGGCATCGATGCCTGGGGCGTTTCGTCGCTCATGATGGAATATAATGACGGCTTCATCAAAGCCCAGATGGGGGCGGGGCCGGGCTCGCTGTCGGTCAAGGGCGGCAATATCCACCTTGCCACGGGCATGGCGAAATTGCTCAAGGGCGACGTGCTGCTCGGACGCGAGGTGGTGGCGATCGATCAGGATAGCGCCGGGGTCTACGTTCACTGCGCCGACGGCTCCACCTTCAGCGCCGCGCGCCTGATTTGCTCCTTGCCCTTCTCCGCGCTGCGTAACGTCAAGCTTACGCCGGCGCTCGAAGCCGTGCAGGCGCGCGCTGTCGCGCAGCTTGGCTATCAGCCGATCTCGATGGTCTTCGTCACGGCGAATGCGCCCTTCTGGGAAGAGGACAAGCTGGCACCGGGCATGTGGACCGATGGCCTGCTCGGCAATGTGATGCCGCAGCGCTACGGCGCGACGCCCGAGGAAATTACCGGCTTCATCGTGCAGGCGCGCGGCAATCTCGCGCTCTACTGGGATCGTATGGGGCCGGAGATGGCCAAGGCAAATGTGGTGCGCCAGCT
>Ga0233425_10010927_pt1 | contig 10822 bp, 10 predicted proteins | sample Watercolumn_Towu_2_FD_181712 | JGI IMG/M metagenome (GOLD analysis project Ga0233425, IMG submission 181712) | Freshwater microbial communities from Lake Towuti, South Sulawesi, Indonesia - Watercolumn_Towuti2014_140_MG | ecosystem: Environmental > Aquatic > Freshwater > Lake | place...
AATGACTCTTCCAACGATTCCGAGAACGAAGCGGCCATCGATCCGACCGGACAACGCGATAGCAGCGCAGGAATCAACGCGGCTCTCGCCGAGCAGCGTAAGCTTGTTCTACCTTGTGGCTCATTCCTGATTTCGCGCACCATTGAACTGCACTCGCACAGCGAACTGAAAGGTGCCGGCGCGTGCACGGTGATAAAGGGTGCGTCGAACCTGCAACGTAACGCCAACTGGGATCATATCTACGGGGCCGCGCGCGCGGCGCGAAATCTGATCGCAAATCCAGATTTCGTCAACGGAAACTCCGACATCCACGTGCACAATTTGACCCTCGATGGAAGCGCCGTCCAGGGTGCCGCCGTTTTGCATATGGCGAGTTTCGCGCATAGCTCCGGCATCGTAATCGATCACGTCCGCTTTATCGGACGAGGATCATTACCTAGTCAGGACGGCGTGAATTTCGTTTCTGGAAGTCACCATTACCGGGTCGAACATAGCTATGGCTATGGGCTCCCTGGCGCCTGCGTCGATCAATGGGATGGAACTCACGATTTCCGTATCACAGACAATGTCTGTGACGGACATGGCGTTGGATCTTACGGTGTGATGGTCAACGGCATCAGCAGCGGCATTACCTCTCCTTATCGTGCAAACACCACGTATAATGGGGTAATCAGCGGCAATTCAGTTGCTAATATGATGATAGGCGGAATCGGCGTATGGGGCCTTTGCGGAGGCTCGCCGCAGGCGTGCGGGATCGTGCGAAACATCAATATTACCGGCAACAAAATTCATGACGTCAAACGATTCCACGGAATTCTGGTAGGCGATGGCAGCAACATTACTATTACAAAAAATGATATCGAACGGATTGGCGCGGATGGAATCCGCATCTCGTCTGGATCAACCTCATCGCCAACGCACGATATTGTCGTCACCGACAATGTCATTAGGGACAGCAATAATGTGGGCGGCAAGAGCATGGGAATAGAGGTCGGCAGTGGCGCCGACTCCCCAGCCAATATTCGGCTCGACAACAATGTGATTAAGGGGTCGATGCACAAATTTGCAATCTTCGTGCATAAAAACGCGGCAAATGTGACGGTCCAAGGAGGGCAAATGGGCAACGGAACCGAGGGAACGGTGTTCCTCCCCAATCGTCAGTAACTCCCTCTGGCCTTAATTCCTCACGCTTTCATGATGCGATAGAGGTGTTGCTCGAATTCTGGAAGGCCCAGATAATCAATGCTCCCCAAAGCGCCGCCGACAGCCTCGACATATTCGCGGCTAACCGCAGTTTCGCCATAGCACTCGCGGTCTGGATAGGTCAGATGCCAGAAACCGGAACTATCAAGCGCCGAGCGAGGCGTAGCTTTGCCGTTCGCGATCATATTGTCGAGGAAGCTTTGATGACGGACAGTGAAATATAGCCGCCCGCCGGGCTTCAGCGCCGCAACAAGAACACGCAGATTGTTTTCGAATGCGCTTCGGTCGAGATGTGTGAATATCGACATGGCGAAGCAGAAATCATAGGCGTTCGTCGTAAGTTCGCCGGCTTTCAGCACGTCGGAAACTTTGAAGATCTTATTTTTGAAGCCGGCGTTCCTCGCCATGTCGACGCTGTCCTGCCATGCGTCGCACATATCCAATTGCTCCGCCGCGCCGAGCGTCAGCAGATAGCTCGCAATCCGCCCCCAGCCGCAGCCATAGTCCAGTCCGCGCCATCGCGGATTGGCGAAAGCTCCGTCCTTTTCCATTTCTTCAACTAGGGTTACTGCGCGCTTCAATAATGGAACGCCGAACCCGCCGGTAAAACGCATCTGCTCGCTCTCGCTCGGCCAGCAGGGGATATCCGCCTGTTTGGGCCCGGTAAACAGCGCGATTAGTTCTTCAAGACTCTTTCCCGCAAGCGGACCCGGTTCTGGAGGTTTCGCTCCAACGCCGGATACAATCAACTCGATCACCGCCGACATATCGGTGGAGAATAGTTTCTCACCCAGTAGCTCCCACATCGTGTCTGGATCCAGCTCCCACCATCGGCTTGCGAGCAATTTTTGCGCGACGACGCCTTCGTGGCGGAATTTCTTGACGTTTGCGGGAACGCCGACAGCAATTCCATATGGGGGAACATCCTTGGTGACGATAGCGCCTGTGCCGATCACGGCGCCTGTCCCGATCGTTACGCCCGCCATGATCGTCACATCGGAACAGATCCAGACATCATGACCAATAACGACGTCAAGCTGTTGGTCCATCCACGGCAGCCTCTGCGTCAGAGGCTGCCGCTTGTCCGGGTTGACCGCCATCAGCAAGGGATAAGTGGTCAACGTGTTGATGGCGTGCCGGCCCTGTCGACCTACGTAAATCTTGACATTTTCGCCTATGCTGCAATAGCGGCCAATCACCAGCTTTCGCGGCACGTCAGCGTCCGCGCTTTGGATTATGGGCTTGCCGTAGCTCCAGTCACCACAGTCAATCGTCAGATAGGGGCGATCGAATTTCGTGAGCCAGTCTTTTGTCGATACTGGTCCCGGAAAACTCATCTTCGCTCTCTCCGAAATTGAGGCGCGCATTTGCACGATTGGTTCCTGCACCCGCGCCGACTCTGCCTCCGCCAGCGTGTTTAATTCAATTGCATTTTTTTTTATGGCTCTCGTAAAATTGCCCGCTACGGTAATTGCGCAAGATTTTAAGCCATTCGTCATTAACCTTATCGGACAGCGCCGAGAAGTTGCTGTGAGCGCAAGCAACGTCGATATGTTCATAGCCGACGGCTTTAGCTACGAGTTTCACCGCCGCCGGGAGATCCGACATGAAGCTTTCATAGTTGATGCGCACCGGTAGCGTCTGATGAGTGAAGAAGAACTCCTCCCAGGCGCTCTTTTCCTTGTCCAGTTCTCCAATAATGCGACAGATACGCGGCAGGTCGAATTTTTGCATCAGCTGATTTTCAGTCAGTTTCTCCCCGCGCTTTATGTCCGGCGAATCGTGCCAGTGTCCCGAAACGATCGCTTTGAATAACGACACTGCCTGCGCTTCTACGTCGAGACGGTTCAGATAAATTATTTTAAGTTTTGGAAACATCCCAAAGATCTTGTCTTTGAAATAGCTAAAGTCATTCCAGCTCGTCTTGAAAACGATCGTTTCAGGGCTTTCGTCAAAATAGGACTCCAACAGCTCAGCGAAAGTCGATACACCTCGTTTTTTCTTTTCCCAAACAAGTGTGTCGCGCGCATTCAACAATTCGGTCGGCTTTCCGATCGGCAGCACCGAAGACAGGCCGGAACACAAATGCGAACTGCCCGTGCGCGCCGTCATCGCGATCATCAACGTCGGGCGGTCCGTGCCGATCCGCGCAAAATCCGCCAGCTTAAATTGCGCAACTTCAGGAAACAGATTCTCGATCGCTGGTATATTTGTGGTGCCCATTGCAAGGTTATCCCGTTCACTTTCCCGATCACTCAATAGAGTTGCGTAGTAACCCACTGCACAATTACAACAACTCAGCGCCGCTGCTGGCGGCGTCGGGGGCCTTGTCGGATGTTCTGAGCCGTTACAGGCTTTTTCGCAGTGGAATCTAGTTCCTTGAGCCTCTCTGCGTAACGAAGCCCGGTGGCAAGATAGCTGAAATTCGTCCTGATGTGTGCCCTCGCCCGCGCGCCGATTGCCCGGCCCAATTCTGGATTGTCAATCAGCCAGAGCATCGCCTGAGTGGCGGCCTTGACGTCAGCATCTGCCCAATGTTGCTGCTGCCAGTGCGGATATTCTCTGGCGCGCACAGGGATCAAGCGGTAGGGGATCAGCAGAGTCGTGTTGTCATTACAGAAATCCATATTTCCGGAATAGGCCGTTGTGATCACGGGCTTCGCCAGAGTCATCGCCTCCGACAGGCCGCGCCCGAAGCCTTCCGAACGATGTAGCGAGACGAAGCAATCCGTCAGCCATACAAGACTCTTCATTTCCAGATCAGACAGGACGCCGTTGATGACAACGACCCGCTCACGCATCTTCGCTATTGCTTCTTCAAAGCGCGCCTTCATTTCAGGACGGCGATCGGCGTTATTGGTTTTGATGACCAGTACGACATCGGCAAACGGCCGCTGCTTTATCAAGGCCTGAAAGGCGTCGATAACTGCGAAAGGATTTTTGCGTTCGACGTAAGAAAGAAAATCGAATGAGAAAAAGAACGCATAGGCGCTCTCCCGAATGCCGAAATGGCGTCGCGAACGCAGGGCGCGGCGTTGAACCTCGCAGGCCAACGGCATATGGACTACGGGAATATCGACAACCTTCGCGATAGCTTCGCGAATGAAGGCCGAGGGCGCCCAGACCTCGTCAAAGCGCACCAGGTGTTTGGCCCATTCCTTAGGATAACGTTCGAGCTCCCAGGCAGGATAGATCACATTCTTGCTGCCCTCGAGCATCGGATTGGGCAGCACATTGAGCGCTTGTTCAATTTCGTCGCCATTAATGCAATAGATGTTGACGCCATCACCCAGCAGCGGCGCAATCGCCGGCTCGAACTGCTCGACCATCTCAGGGTCGGGGACGCCTTGTGGACCATAGATGTCAACAATGCAGGCCGGAACACCGACCTCGTCCAGCGCGCGCCAGGCCGATCGCACATGTTCGCCCATGCCAATCGGCGCAAAAGGATGCCCGACGGCGCGCACCCGCATGTCGCGCCCGCTCAAGTGGTCGATGCTATAGGACAAAAGCGTCTCTCCCCGATTCGACGACGTCCAGCGCATTTCGCACTGCTTGGAGATAGCCGTGGCCGAACTGCCGATCCGGCTCCAGATAGCTGCCTTCGCACCATTCGTTCCAAGCGAGGATGAAGACGATTCGCTCGTCACCGAAGTTCTGCTCCAGCGTACGTCGATAGGTCCATTCCAGCCAAGCTTGGAATGCCCCCGGCGTCGCATTCTCCAAAATCAAACTCTTGTCTGGATGTCGAGGGGTGTTGTCCCACCCCACCAGCACAGAGCGGATACGTTTCCGCCCTATTTCCACGCGACGCATGAAAGCTCCGGCGAGTTCGCGGTAGTCATGAACCTTTCCGGTCCAGTCGAAATTGAGTTTTTCGACGCTTTTTGGTTCGTCATGCACCATGCCGTGCGCCGGAAACTCCACCGTTATATCGCAACCGTATTTTACAGGATCTTCCGGGCTGGCGGAGAGTTCGAAGGACTCCACCATCGCAATGCAGATTTCGCCTAGGTCGTTTTGCCGGCAATAATTGCGCCACATCGCTGTCATGCGCGCTGGGTTCGGCAATTCCTTGATACGATAAACGAGCACGAGCGGTCGCCCATGGATACGGATATAGGTGTCGGAACGCATATAACGGGCGAGATCCTTGATGATCTCGAGCGCGCCTTCGTCCGTATAGGATTGACCCAACAGAATATCGTTATCCTTGCCGTCCCAACGACGTGTCCAGTTCTCGTTCGCCCAGCACAAGCAGAACGGTAAGTCCGGCTTGCCGGTTGCAAGCATCCGCTCAATGGGATGCTCAAGGAGGCGCTTGCCGTCGAACCAATAATAATAGTAGCAGAAGCCGGAAATTCCGTACCGCCTCGCCATCGCCGCTTGCTGCTCCATGACCTCCGGCACGCGCAGATCGTAATAACCGAGATCAGCGGGCGTGCGCGGTTGATCGTGACCAACATAGTTGGGTTTAGCCCGAGTCACATTGGTCCATTCGGTGAAACCTTTGCCCCACCAAAGGTCGTTTTCTGGAATTGGATGATATTGCGGCAAGTAGAATGCGATAGTTCGCAGCTGTTTGGCGGCGAGCGTATCCGCCCAGCGGCTCATCAGAACTTGCCGGTTGCGCGCAATGCGCTGTAGTTTGGATTGGTTAACGTTCTTGTCGTTCCGGGCTGTCTTGCTGAGATGGTGGGCGACGACAGCTTTCGGCTCATAAATTACGCGCAAACCTTTTTGGCGGATTTTCAAGCTGAGGTCCGCGTCCTCACAATAGGCGGGTGAAAATACGTCGTCAAACCCACCCAATTCTGCGAACAGTTTGCGGCGCAATAAAATTGCGGCGCCAGAAACATGTTCGACGTCTCTTGTATAATTATAACGCGGCGCTCGATGATCGCATCCAAAACCAATCAGCGTGCCCGAGCCGTCGCCATTCAGCAGGCAGCCAGCCTCCTGCAGCGTTCCATCGAAGGACAAGATTTTGGGGCCAACAAGCCCGGCCCAGTCCTGCTCCATCGCCTCGACCATCGTCTCGAGGCAGCCAGGGGCGATCTGCGCGTCATTATTGAGGAAAAAGACGAAGACCCCGCGTGCGATCTTTGCGCCCGCGTTACAGGCGGGCCCAAAGCCAATATTTTTGTCGAAACGCAAATACTGCAGGGTTGGATTTTTGCCTAACACCTTGAAGGAGGGGTCGGTCGAGCCGTTATCAACGACAATGACTTCGATGTCGAAATCCTTCGGCGCCGCCGCTTCGATCGACGCAATGCATTCGATCGTCACCAGTTCCTCATTGACGCAAGGAATGACGATCGAGACACGGATGTTTTCGGGATTCGGCTCGCGAAAATTAATTTTCGCCGCAACCTCCGATAGATCCAGTCCAGCGAAAACACAGCAGAACGCAAGTGCTGTGATATCGCGTTCGGCGTTCTCTAGACTGCATGTTCCCAGCGCGCGGACATCATGATAGCCCGCCCATTCCGATCGACCGTTGGCCGGTCGCGGCGCGCGTTGTTCGCGCCGCCATGTTCGACCCTCACTTTTGCCGTTGACGAGATAATGATAGAATGGGTTTTTGCCTGCCTGCTTAACGTCTGGATTATAGTGCCAATACCCCTTGACCGAAAAATAAGGAGATGGGTCGCGGCCATCACGCCAGCCAAAGCGGCAGAAATGTTCTAAAGGATTGAGCGTCGCGAAGTCGAGATCTGGATTGCATTCGCGATAAAAATTTTCATCGAAGTCTTTTGCGATTACGGCCAACTCGTGGTTGATCGCGCCGTCAAACGAATCCAGAATGGGCTTCGACGCCACGACAGGTGGACTCGGCTCTTGACGTTCAACAGGTTGGGCGGCGGAGCGGCGTCGGCCTTCAGAACGGCCATACGTCAAATAGTGAAGAAAGGGGTTCATGTCGATCTTGCCGACGTCGGTGTATTCGGCGCGATACCAGTCTGGATCGAATTTCGGGCCTGGAGCATGGCCTTTAAGCGCGCCATGGCGCAAATAATACTCGAGCGGATCGCACTGCAAGACGCCATAGGTTTGTTGATAGAACTCCCGATCAAAAAGACCCGAAGAGTCAATCTTGTTGTAGTTCGATAGATATTCTCTAATTCCGGCTGGAAGTGATTCATTGAATTCCGCCGCGTTCCGCCAACCCTCGTCGGTCGCTTGATCAGGCGTCGTGCGGCGATTTTCCTCAACGCCGATCCGCACATAGTGAACCAGCGGGTTGACGTTCTCCGCGTCGGGGTTGGCGTGCAGATACCAGATGGTGTCGAAAGCCGCACTAGGATTGCGCCCCTCGCGCCAACCAAACTCTAGGTAGTGATCTGCCGCATTTGCGCCAGATTTTGCGACGTCCGGCTGCGTAGCGAGATAATAAGACGCGTCGAAAAAACTCTCAAAAACCTTATACTCCCCGGACGTCAATCCGAATTTTGGCGCGCCCTTTCGCCAGAAGAATGCCATCGGTCTCTCCGTTTTCTGGAGTCTGTGGCCATCTCGCAATAGGTCGCGGAGGACGGATGCCAATCCAACCTGCGCGTGATGCCGGGGACAGAAATTTGTATCTCTATTGCACATAACGCTATATATACGTCAACGGTATTTTTGATTTGAACTAGGCTCAGGACTCATTGATTGAGGAAGAAGGCGACGGCTGCGGCGATACAGATTGCCGAGAAGAAGGCGTGCGCGCAACGGTCGTAGCGGGTGGCGATGCGCCGCCAGTCCTTGAGTTTGGCGAAGAGGTTCTCGATTTTGTGGCGCTTGCGGTAGAGCGCCTTATCGTAGTCGAGCGGCGCTTTGCGATTGCGCCGTGACGGAATGCAGGATTCTGTTCCACGCGCTTTGAGCGCTTCGCGGAAGTCGTCGCTGTCATATCCCTTGTCGGCGATCAGTGTTCCGGCTTTTGGGAGCGCGTGGAACATCAGCCGTGCGCCTTTGTGATCGCTCATCTGACCTTCGGTCAGCATCATGACGAGCGGCTTGCCGGCCTCATTGCAGACGACATGGAGCTTGGAGTTCAGCCCGCCTTTCGTGCGCCCGATACAGCGGGAAAGAACCCCTTTTTTAAAAGGCTCGCCGCCGTGCGATGCGCCTTTAAGCGCGTTGAGTCGATCATGATGCGCTCGGGCCTAGGCCCTTCGGCGGCGAGGCTGGCGAAGATGCGGTCGAACACGCCGAGACGGCTCCAGCGGATGAAGCGGTTATAGAGCGTCTTGTGCGGCCCGTAGCCCTTGGGCGCGTCCTTCCATTGCAGGCCGTGCTTGATGACATAGACAATGCCGCTGACAACGCGTCGATCGTCAACGCGCGGCACGCCATGCGCCAACGGAAAGAACGGCGATATCCGCGCCATCTGGCGCCCGCTCAGGAGAAATAGATTGCTCATCGTCAAGGCCTCCGAATCAGAAGCCCCTTGTGAATCACCTCTCAATCAAATTTAATAGGTCCGGAGCCTAGCTATTGCTCATGAGCCAAAGTGCGCATGATGATTGTCGGGATGCGCCATCGACGGCTCGGTCGGGAGGGACCGATAAATTAACTGGGTTACGATGGACGTTAACGATTTCCGACGCAGGAAATGGCCGACCCTGTGGAGGAGGGCGATGTGTTGGAAGATCACGATTGAAGGCTTGGACGAATTCCAACGATTACGGCAAGCGCAAGATCCGGACGGTCTTTGGACGTGTCGAAGTCAGCGACCCGCGGATTATAAATTGTCGGCGCTGCCTTCCCTATTTTTCCGACGCTTCGGCCGTTTTACGCGACATCTGCCCCGATCGGGCGACACCGGAGTTGATGGATTTGTCGGCTCGCATGGGCGGCCTCATGCCGTACCGAAAGGCAGCGGATGTGCTGGCTGAGTTTCTCCCGATCCCATCAACGGAATCGTTCATGATCCGAAATGTCGAATCCGCGTCAAATGAGCATGATCGACGTGAAGGTCGCGCCTTGCGCAGACCGCGACAAGGTCAAACGAGATTTAGGCGAACTCTTGCGTGAACGAAAGTGCTTGGACGTCTCGCAAGACGACAAATTGGAGGTGACCGATACGGCTCAATTCATTCAGATGATGAATACCACCCAGGCGATATTGATCGGCCTTCTCGCGGCGATGGCGATGATTTTCCTTCTGGTGGGCGGCGTCGGGATCATGAACATCATGCTGGTGTCGTCACTGAGCGCACACAGGAAATTGGACTCCGTCTCGCGATCGGCGCGCGCAAGCGGGACATTCTCCTTCAGTTCCTGGTCGAGGCGGTCCCCTTGTGCGCCCTGGCGGAGATTGCTGGCGTCACCCTCGGTGTTGCGGGAAGCGCGCTCGTGGCGCGTGTTGTTGATTGGCCTTTGATTATCGCGTCGACGAGTATCGCGGCGGCGTTTCCGGTCTCGGTCGGCGGCGGCGTGCTGTTTGGCTACCTTCCGGCAACGCGATCGGCTTCAATGAATCCGATCGACGCGCTCAGGCGGGAATAGGGGCGGATGACAACTCATCGTAGAGGCCGCCGCGCGCGACTTCGCGGCGCTCTTCCGATCAAAGGAACTGACCGGATTAGTCGACTAGGCGCTCGATCAAATTCTCGACATCGGCGCGGCGGTCCCGGATAGAGCAGGCCGACACGCAAGCGCGGGTGTCGAGCGCAGCGCTGTGGCCGTCCGTGTCGGCGAATAATATCGCCCAGACGAACCGCACTCCGGGAACGGTCCTGGTCCCCACTTCCGGCGCGACCGGACTGACGCCGGCAAGCTCCGATACGCTCGCCACTTCCGATTTCCAGGCGGTGACCTTCGGCTTCTTTCAGCTTGGTCTGACCGCGAGCTATGAGATCGATTTTGGGGCAAGAATCAGGACGCCTCCAGCGCCGCGCGGCTTCTCGCCAACGCCAGCCGCTTCGACCGCGACATCGTCGAAATCGCGACGGTCGCCGCAGTGCTGAACGCCTATTTTCAGGCCCTGGCGGCGCGCGACCGTCTCTGCATCGCCCGCGACAACGTCCGGATCGCAACCGAGGTGTTCGAGATGATCAAGCTGCAGTTCAACGTCGGCACGGCGACGGGGATGGACGTCGACCAGCAGCAGGCGCTCCTCGCGGATCAACGCGCCTCAATCCCGGCGCTCGAGCAAAATTTGCGGCAAACCGAAAACCTGCTGGCGCTACTCATCTGCCGGGCGCCGGAGGATGTGAATATTCGCGGCGGATCATTGGCGGCGTTGTTCATTCCCGCGATTTCGCCGGGATTGCCGTGGGAAGTCTTGCTTCGTCGGCCAGACGTCGCTGAGGCGGAAGCAAGACTCGCTTCGCAGGAATTTTCCGTGCTGCAGGTCCGCGCCGCGTTTTTTCCCGTCGATCACGCTCACCGGCCTCTACGGATTGCAAAGCGCGCTTCTGAAAAACCTGCTGCGGCCCGAGGCGGTTGCATGTCAACTCGCGTCCGGACTGACGCAACCCCTATTCGACGGTTATGCCTTGTACGGACAATACGAGTTGCGAAAAGGCAGGCATGAGGAGCTCGCGACCCTCTACCGCAAGCAGATTCTCTCCGCTTTGACGGATGTCGAGAACGCGCTCGTCGCCGCGCGCGAGACGGATCGTCAGGT
>Ga0233425_10010928_pt1 | contig 10821 bp, 10 predicted proteins | sample Watercolumn_Towu_2_FD_181712 | JGI IMG/M metagenome (GOLD analysis project Ga0233425, IMG submission 181712) | Freshwater microbial communities from Lake Towuti, South Sulawesi, Indonesia - Watercolumn_Towuti2014_140_MG | ecosystem: Environmental > Aquatic > Freshwater > Lake | place...
TTTATTTCTAAGTGTAAACAATAGATTGAGAGGCATTTTTACATGACCTCATGGAAGTGTATTGTCTGTTTAAAAATACATGAGTTATGAACAATTTTAAAAATCAGCTACAGCGAGAATGCCTCACATTGCTTATCTATTGACAATTAGAAAACGGCCCATGCAAGCACAAATATAAGGAAGAAAAATATGATAATTATTGTTAATCTCCAGTGTGGCGGAAAAAGAGGGGATGCGCGTTTCAATAAGCGGCTGCCTTTCTTGAGAGAAAAATTTGCGCCTTTTGAAGTGTGGAAATTAGATACTATTGGCAATCTTCCTAATTTTTTACGTGCAGCATATGAAAAAGGAGAAAATTGTTTTGCCATAGCAGGAGGAGATGGAACAGCAAATATTTTGCTCAATGCTATTTTAAGTACGTTTTTTGAGAAGGATTTAAAAAACATTAAACTCGGGTTTATTGGTATAGGATCAAGCAACGATTTGCATAAGCCTAAAAATTCTCAAACACCCTCAATAAAAATGGACTTTCAGACGGCAGCATTGAGAGATATCTTATGCTTAGAATATGAGCAAGATGGTCAAATTAATCGTAAATATGCTCTTTTAAATATGAGCATGGGCATTACAGCGAAAGCTAATTCTTCTTTTAATAACCCAGGATTGATACTTAGAATTTTAAAGAGAATATCCTCACCTCTGGCAATACTGTACGCTGCTATTTCTACAATTTTGACCTACAAAAATATGCCCATAGAGATAAATGTGAAACAAAAAACATTACTAGTTAATTTGAGTAATTTGGGAGTTATAAAATCTCCCTACTTTGCAGGTAATTTTCATTATGATACTCCTCTACAGTTAAATGATGGTCGGTATTATTTACATATATGCCATGACATGAATTTTATAAAAATTTTAAAACTTTTGAAAACTCTTTCAAAGGGGAAATTTGCTGGTACAAAGAATGCTTTTTCTTATGATTTACTAGAACATGACAAAATAATTATCTCTTCCAAGATTCCTTTTTGTGTCGAGTTTGATGGGGAAATCATTGAAAGGATTTTTTCCATCACCTGTTCTTTAAAATCAAAATATATTTACTGTTGTGAGAGGTAAAATATGGAAGAACACCTTTTAATAGATAGATTAACGCGTTATTATAAAAAATCAGCTTTCCAGAAGAATAAAGTACATGAAAGTGATGCGGAAATTATTCAAATTCCTAATACAGATACTCTATTGGCGATAACCATCGATTCTTTAGCTGAAGAGATTGAACATTCACTTTACACAGATCCGTATCAGATAGGGTGGATGACAGTAATGATCAATGCCAGTGATCTGGCAGCGGTTGGTGCAAATCCTTTGGGAATAGTTGTAGAACAAACGCTCCTTAAAAAGCACATAAATACTAAATCTTCTTTTTTAGATGATCTGCAGAAAGGTATTGCTGATGCTAGTAGTGCTTCTGGACTTTACGTTTTAGGAGGAGATACCAATTTTGCAAAAAAAATGCATATGACAGGCGCAGCTCTTGGAGTATGTCCGCAAAACCGTTACATGAAAAGACGGGGATGTAACATAGGAGATATTTTAGCAACAACGAATAAGGCGGGCTTGGGCAATGCTTTTGCTTATGCCAAACTATTTAAAGATTCTCAAAAGAATTGTCCAAAATATTTTCCTCACGCAAAACTTAAAGAGGGGAAAAAAATTTTAAAATATGCCACTTCGTGCATCGATACTAGCGATGGGTTATTTGCGAGTATTGAAGAACTAGGAAGACTAAATAGGCTGGGTTTTCAAATTACCGCTTCAACTGATGAAATTTTACATGATGAGGCTAAAAAGATTTCTCTTCCTTCTTGGATGATGCTAGCAGGACATCATGGAGATTTTGAACTTTTATTCACCGTGCCTGAAAAGAAATGGCCGCTATTTAAAAAAGAATTTCAAAAACAACAATTGCCATTTATACAGCTCGGAGTGGCAGTTAAGCAATTGGGAATAAATTTTGAAAAACATCATTTTTCTCCGGGCGTGATAAAAAAGACGTGGTCGGAATCTAAGAACAATATAAAAAAATACATGCAAAATTTATTAAAATTAGGAGGGTGTGATGAGCACTAATCTTATAAAAGAAGATATGTTTACTCAGCTACTTAGGAGAAATCAAATGTCGGTAAAAGAGAGAATCTTTGGCTTTGATGTTTTTTATGAAAATATTGAAAAAAACCTTTATCAAAGAAAGGTCTTATCTCCTATGGATAGAGAGGTATTAGTAAAAACATCATTCGAAGAAAAAGCAAAAAAGATGCTTATGTTTGGCTCTAATAATTATTTGGGTTTTGCCAATAATGAGAAAATTAAAAAAGAAGTACTGGAAGCTATAAATATTAATGGCGTTGGACTCTCTGGTCCTCCACTTTTAAACGGCTATCATCACCTTATCTGTGAACTAGAAAATAAAATAGCGGCATTTGAAGAGCAACAATCAGCTCTTCTTTTCTCGAGTGGATATGCAGCGAATCTTGGTATTTTTAGTACTATTTCTACAAAAAAAGATATTGTTTTAATAGATGAACAGCATCATGCCTCTTGTTTTGATGGACTAACGTTGGGAAATAAACCATATAAAACCTTTCCTCACAATGACATGGCAGCATTAGAAAATCTTTTTAATGATCCCAAAGTTAAAGCAGCACAAGATGTGTTCATAGCAGTTGAGGGAGTATATTCCATGAGTGGTGATATTGCACCATTAGACAAGCTTGTAAAAATATGTGAAACACATAATGCTTATCTTATATTAGATGATGCCCATGGCTCCGGTGTAATGGGCAAAAACGGTAGGGGCACAGCCTCTCATTTTCAGGTGCAAGATAAAATCTTTTTGAGCATGGGAACATTTAGTAAAACTTTTGCCTCGACGGGAGGTTTTGTCGCTGGTAGAAAGGAAATAATTGCTTATTTAAGATATTTTGCAAGATCTTATATGTTTTCGGCAGGGCTTCTTGTTGTGAATGCGCAAACTGTTTTAACAGGGTTAAATCTTTTAGAAAGGGATCCTTCAATTCATCAAAGATTAAAGGATAATACTTTCTATATGGCAAGAGAACTTAAAAAATTAGGATTTGATTGTAATGATGAAACGCCCATTTTCATTATTCCTGCGAAGGAGGGTATGGATTTTCAAGAGGCTATTTATGAATTTCATAAAATGGGTGTGTTTTTAAATGCTGTAGAATATCCTGCAGTACCTAAGGGTAAAAAATATTTCCGCCTCAGTATTAGTGCAATACACACACGAGAGGACCTCGACTTCTTACTAAGTTGCATAAACACCATAATAGTTGGGGCAAAATGAAAATAATTGGATATTCATCAGTGAATGAAGATGCCAATTCCGAAATACGTGCTCTTTGTATGAAAAAAGAGGATACTCTTCTTTGTATCACAGGAAGTGGTGCAAGAGTTTTGGATCTTCTTACACAAGAGGTGGGTAAGATTGTAGCTATAGATATAAATTTTGCTCAAAATGCTCTTTTAGCATTGAAGATAGCCGCTATTAGAGTACTAAATTATGATGATTTTTTAAGCTTTCTTGGGATTACATCTAGCAATAAGCGTTTAGTAATTTACGGTACTTTGAGAAAATTTTTGGATCTTGATGTTCGACTTTTTTGGGATCGGCGTTTGGGTATCATCAAAAAAGGGGTGATCTATCAGGGTAATTTTGAAAAACATTTTCGCTTGATGTCCCATTTTATTAACTTAACATGTCCTTTGCTTTTAAAACGTCTTTTTAATGCCAAGAATATCCGAGAGCAAGAAAAGATTTTTAAAAAATGGATTTGGAAATTTTTAATCAACATTTCTGCAAATAGGTTGATGTGGAAATACATTCTCAAAGATAAGGGTTTTTATGCCTATGTGCCCTCTTCTTTCTCTATACCACAGTATATTTTGGGGTGTTTAAAAAAAGCAACGAGCCGTTTTCTTTTTCGAGAAAGTCCTTTTGCTACTTTATTATTTCAAGGGAAATTTTCTCTTGATTTTTTACCCATACACTTACGAAGAGAAAATTTTACAAGGATAAAGGAAAATATTTCGAAAGTATCAATAGTGACGGATTCTTTAGAAAATTTTCTCTCCACACAAAAAGAAAAAAAATTTAATAAATTTTCGCTTTCAGATTTTTCTTCCTACACATCTGAAGATATTTATCTAAGCATTTGGAAAGATATAGAGAGATGCTCCTGCGAAAACAGTATTGTTTGCGAAAGACAATATCTTGTAAAAAGAGAGATTTCTAAAGATGTGTTTACAAGGGATGCGGATATGGAAAAAAGTTTGGAAGATAGTGATACTTCCATATTTTATACTTTTATCATCGCTAAAAGGTGATTTAATCATTCTTAAAAGAGAGTTTGTGAAAAGTTTCATTAACAAACCCTTTGACTATAACGGCATCTATTTTCCCATTTTTGTTTTTAATAAAATTAAGAACAGTCTGAGAGATATAAAAGCACTCTTTTGTTGGAACAAACAAAAAACTGTCATTTTGCAAGTGAGTTAAATCATCTGTTAGCGAGTAAAAAGTAAAATGTAATTTTTCATGATTTTGAGTAATGACAAGATCACCATATAAATCGTTGTGATAACAACCTAAAAAATCATCAAAAGTAGTGGTTAAAAAATCTTGCTGTTCTTGCATCATTTTCGCTTCTTTTTGGGCCTTATCCTTAAGCTTTTGGGCATATTCTAAGAGATTTTTATGCCAGTTTGTTTTTTCCCCTCCGAGATATTCATCGAAAATATGTAAAATAAGATCGTGAGTTATTAAAGAGCCTTGCATGTTGGTTAAAACAACGACGCCTAAATGTTTTTCTGGGAGCATGGCGATACGTGATGTCGTGCCATAAAATCCTCCATTATGACTTATTAGTTTTAACCCTTTGTATTCTTGCAGGCTCCACCCAAGGCCATAAAAGTTAATTTTGCTTGGCAACATGGGTGTTTCAGGTCTTGCTATTTGAGGAGAATATAATTCTTGATGAGAGGAAAAAGATAAAAGTTTTTCATTATTACAATCTAAATTAAAAAGCAGCCATTTTGCCATGTCAGCAATAGAGGAGGCGATTGCTCCTGCAGGCGCAATGTTATCAATATTTTTCCAGGGGATAGCAACAATTTCTTCTTTAGCATCATCATAAAAGTGACAAGAGGCAATGTTATTTAAGTTTTGTATCTCTTTGCTACATGTAAAACTATTGATCATGCCAAGTGGCATAAATAGGCGTGTTTTTATGAAATCATGCCAACTGGTTTTGCTAGCCGCGGTAATAATCTCTCCAGCAACAAGATAAAATATGTTGTTGTAGATCCAAGAAGAGCGCAAGGGAGCAATTGTTTTTATATAACAAAGACGTTGTAAAATTGCCTTACTATCTAGATTCATGATAGACCAGAGAGTATCACTTGGATCTAAGCCACTACGATGAGACAGTATGTCTCTTATTGTTAATTCTTTAGTGATATAGGGATCTGCAACTTGAAAATTTGCTAGATGGTGTTGAACCTTATCATCCCAAGAAATTTTTCCTTCATCTACCAATATACCTAGAGCTGTAGCTGTGAAACTTTTTGTGCAAGAGCCGATAGCGAAAATTGTGTTTTCATTAATTTTATTTGGGTTACCGACTTTTAAAACTCCGTAACCTTTTATGAAAATTATTTTGTTGTCTTTTGCGATTGCAATGGCTAAGCCTGGAATTTTCCAATCTTGCATTGTGTTTTGAATATATTGATCGAGATCTGATAAAGATAGGTGTTCTTGAGGAAGTTCGGCTTTTGCTGATCCTATTAAAGTGAATAAAAAAACAAGTTTTTTAATAAATCGCATCATTTAATTTTATTTCAAATTAATATTATATGCAATTGTTTTTTTAGTTAACATGCGCGTGACTTAAAAGAGAATAGATGATTATAATGTCATGGAAAAAAGGAGAAATAAAATGAGTACAGAAGGCATTGGAAGTAGTAGTTTGATTTATCCAAAAATCGTTGTTGATGCGGAAGTTGATCCAAAGTTTACCGAAGTGGAGATGGGGAAAATAAAAGAGGCTTTTAGAGATGTTGCAAACTTTTGCAGATTGCCAGAACAATTTACAAAAGAGATGGTGGTATCGGTCTTCGATACTACACATATCAAAGATGCTCAGTATGGTGAAATGATATCCTGCGGCGAGGATGCAGAAACTAGATCTCCTATTCTTTATATTCCAGCAAGTATGCTCAGAAAATATATATTGAGAGATTTTGGAAGTAGGCCAATTGATTCAAGAGTGTTAGAAATGATAACGAGTGGTCATTATGAAGAATGGCAAAAGTTGGTAGATGAAAAGGGTATTCAGGTGGTGATGGAGGAGGCTTTATTTGCTCACTATATCTCGATTACGGAAGAAGAATTTAAGGCCGAACTTGGACATCAAATAGCAAGTCTTATTTTTGTTTCTCATAATAGTCAAACAACTCGTGATTTTTATGCAGCAAATGACATAACAGAGTGGTTGAAAGATAGTAAAGAGCCGGAGGTTCAAAACTTACCACCATCAGATGAAGCTTTTATGCGATACGAGCGTGAGCAATGGGTTTTTGTGGCTAAGGTTATGAGTTGTTGGGAGCAGTCACATGTGAATGCTCTTGTTTCCTATGGTTCGAAATTTCGTACTTTTATAGAAAAATTATCCACCAAAAGCTAGATTTTATAACCTAATTTGCCGGAATTTTATACATAGGTTGTCTCCTTCGATTTTCTTTTTCTAATTTCCTCTCTATACAAAAAAAACAGATTCGAACATTTTTTTGCTTTACATTTTTTACAACATATGTATAATTATACATATTTTCAGGAGGTGTTCGATGTCACTTGTGTATTTAAAAAATAAGAAAAATGGAACTGTGTATGTCTATGAATGCGTCTCATTTTGGGACAAGGTCAAAAAAAAGCCAGCAAGCAAACGCTCTTGCATTGGAAAGTTGCATCCAACAACCAAAAAAATTATCCCGTCTAAAAGACTTGAATCTTCTGGATCAACCATTTCATTAGTTGCCGAACCAACAGCTGCTGTTCAAAGCGTTGGTGCAGTGGATTTTTTGAATCATATCTGTCAAATCTTAGAAATAGACGAAATTCTCAAAAGCAGCTTTCCCGAACATTGGGAACTTATACTTTCCTTAGCGTATTTCCAGGCCATGGATAATAAACCTCTATCGAAGATAGAACATTGGACAGAAGTTCATCGACATCCATACAGCCAGTTTATCGATCATAGACGTGTTAGCGAGCTATTGCCACTATTGACAGAAGGTCGACAAATGGATTTTTTCAGAAAATGGGCCAAACATCGTTTGAAAGAAGAGTGTCTTGCTTATGACATTACTTCTGTTTCCTCCTATTCAGAATTGAATAACATGGTTCGTTATGGGTATAATCGTGATGAAGAAAATCTCCCTCAAGTGAATTTAGCTTTGTTATTTGGAGAGAAAAGTCTTCTGCCCATTTATTTCAGAAGTCTACCTGGAAGCATAAGAGATGTAAGTACCTTAAAAAACATTTTGCAAATAACAGAATTTCTTGAATTGAAAAAACCACATGCTGTAATGGACAAGGGATTTTTTAGCCACGACAATGTAAGGGATCTCTTTGCTAATCGAATGAAATTTACAATGGCCATACCTTTTACCTGTAAATTTGCCCGAGATCAAGTAGAAAAAGTTCGCCCAACCATTGAACATCACGAAAACTTTATCCAAGTAAATGGGCAAAATATTTTTTGTAATTCTTTAACAACCAAATGGGAAGGAAGACGTGTTTATGTACATACTTACTACAATGCCCATGTCGGAGCAGAGGAGTATGAAAAATTTCTTACCGACCTGTATCAATGGAAAAAGGAACTTGAAACAAATACACCAGTGCCGGAGCGCCAACTCTATTATGATCTGTATCTATTTGTAAAAGAAACTCCCAAAAGGGGTAGAAAAGTCACCTACAATCAACAAGCCATTGATGCATACAAGCAAAGTAGAGCTGGTTTTTTAGTATTGCTTAGTAACGTAATCAAGGATCCTGTAAGAGCTTTGCAGATTTACAGGAATAAGGATGTAGCAGAGAAGACCTTTGATAATTTAAAAAACGTTATCGACTCAAAAAGATTACGAGTTCATTTAGATGAGAGTATGAAAGGTAGGCTTTTTATCCAATTTATTGCTTTGATATTTATTTCCTATATTCTTAAGATTGCCCATGAAAAGGATATATTCAAGTTATTTGGCTCCGTATCTTCTATCTTAGATGAGTTAAAATTACGAAACGAGATATTAGTTTCAAGTCGAGCAAAGCCGATTTTTACCGAAACGACAAAAAGTCAACGGATCATTCTTGAAGCATTTGGTTTTGATTCGTGGTGACCTATGTATAATTTTCCGGCAAATTAGGTTTATAAAAGAAGATATACCCGGATATCGAGCATGTTTCCACTCAAATAACACTCTAATAATACTGAAAAAGTTTGAAAATTCATTTGAAGTAATATCTGACTTACTCCCCATAGATGGGAGTAAGTCAGTTCTTGAGAAGTGTTTAAAATAATAGATTAGAAGTCAAATCTGGCCGTGATCGTTAATCCATGCATCATTAAGTCTTGGGCAGGAACGATAGGGGCATAAGCTCCGGTTAGAAGATTAGTACTCGCTACTTGTCTCATCTTATTTTGATTTAAGAAATAATTCACTTCATATAGAGCAGATAAATCGAAATGCCAACGATTGTTGGCTCCAAAGTAAGATCCCCAGCCTAAACCCAGTGCTGCTTCCAAATTTGGAGTAATTTGCCATTCTGAGGTATCAACATTCCAAAATGGATCAACAACACTATGATCAGAATCAAATTCACAGTTATAGCCTATGGTCTCAAAGTGTTGATAGAATAGAGCCATAGCTGCATTGCCGATAAGTCTAAAATAATTGAAAAATATCCAGTCACAATCAATACCGGCACGAGGTCCTAGCATCCATGTTTTTTCTTCAAGATTAGTGATCCACGAGTTGCCAGAGGAAGGAGCCTCTACAGCAAAGCATATATTATAATATTGCTTAATAAGTCCACCTCTTAGGGCCCCAAAAGGTTTCATAACTAAATCCGTACCAACATAAAATGGTCTCGACATTTCTAAATCAATCATGTCATAGCGCAATTTCCAAGTAGCCTGCGAATAATAAAAATGCTCAGCTTCTCGTGTCCAAGATGTCGAAATATAATAACTATCTCCAACATCAGAAAGTATGACTAATTTTGTATCACTAAAATGTAACCATGTGTATTCACAAGATAATATCCAGTTATCATGGCCAAGACATGTTCCCAAGGCCACTTTGAATCCAGGTTGATATTGGAAATTTATAAGAATATTAGAGATAAAATTATCTTGCCCGGGTTCTCCAGGATCTTTGTAGAACACACCTAGTTCTAACCCTCCTTCCATTGCTTGCCAATAGATAAAACTACCAGAGATAAACACATTCCAACCATCAACATTTATCCTGGCTTGATGGTTGTATCCACTTGGAAATTGATTTTGTGAGATAGCATGTCCCTGATCGTATGGCATTGTCGGTGGCGTTTCCGTTGCATAGCCACTAGCAATAAAACACATTATTGCAAAAAACAAAACATTATCTTTTTTTCTCATCAGTAACCTCCCGTTATATTGTCCATAGTTTATCCTGACAACATTTAACGTTTTTTACAATAATAAAAACGCATCTCGGTTTTTTTTTGATATTTAAACAATGGGAAATTAAAAGAGCACTCCATTTATTTCTGCTTGTAGTAGAGACTAAAAATCGATCTTGTAATTTTTGACGAAATTAGGGTTATAACTCTTGTTTAAAAACCACTTAAATCATGTTGGATTAAAATTAATTACAGGGGATTTTTGTAAGCGACTGGTTATTAAGAAGTTGCTGTTGATGGAAGCGGTAAAAAGCATTGTTTTTTTGTGTTAAAATATTTTTTATTATGGTATAATGAATTAATTAACAGTGAGGTAAATTATGACGGTGTCGGGTGATCTCAGGCGTCAAAGGCGTGTAGAAAGCCATAGTTTCGATGTTGTGTTAGTAGATGTTCGCATACCAGATATTAGAATACATCGTGAGGCACTAGAAATACTGCCAACACGGCGAATAGACGTAGCGTTGCCGAGTTCGACAATACATCCGCCGCGAGATCGTAATATTGTATTATTGAGAGGGCCATTACCGCTTCCGCAATCATATTGAAACATCTGATAGTTGGTTTCAAGCTTCTGCCTTTAGGCAGGAGTAGTTGATATCAATTAATAATTTTCATTAAGCGGTGCATTCATTCCTTGAAGTGAGAAAACAAGTTTTTTCATAATTGGCATTGTTTAATGCTGTTTTAAATTAATGTTGTGTGCAATTTAAATTTTCAAGTTAGTTTGATGATGATTAAAAAGATGATAAATAATTATGATATTACGGAAAAAGGAGGAATAAAATGAGTGCAGCAGGCGTTACAAGTAGCAGAATGATTGGTCCAAAAATCGTTGTTGATGTGAAAGTTGACCCAAAGTTTACCAAATGCGCCGTAAAGCCCCTGATTCATCCATGGGGATATAAGGCGCAAAATATTCCTTCTTTGAAAAGTTGGAATATTTTCCTTCTTCATATTTTGCTTAAAGAACTATAATACTCGCATGCAATATCGCTCGAATCGTAATGTCCTATATT
>Ga0233425_10010929_pt1 | contig 10821 bp, 10 predicted proteins | sample Watercolumn_Towu_2_FD_181712 | JGI IMG/M metagenome (GOLD analysis project Ga0233425, IMG submission 181712) | Freshwater microbial communities from Lake Towuti, South Sulawesi, Indonesia - Watercolumn_Towuti2014_140_MG | ecosystem: Environmental > Aquatic > Freshwater > Lake | place...
AGGGCGCAAGTCGCCGGTCTCGCTGTACGATCCGGCCTTCGCGACATTTGAGGCGGATCAGGTGTATCGACAGGCTGATGCCGAGGGATTCATCCGCCTGAATGCGCTGCGGCTCAGGATTCGGGCGCTCAGAAAGCGGTCAGCTATCAGCGGTCAGCGGTCAGCCCGCACGAAAGGGAAACGGTCGGAACGATGAAAGCGGGATCGAAGACTCGAAAGCCCTGGGGCGGACGATTCAAGCAGGCGACCGACTCCCGCGTGGAAGCCTACACCGCCTCAATCCACTTTGATCGCCGCCTCTACAAGTACGATATTGCCGGCAGCATCGCGCACGCGCGGATGTTGGCGAGCTGTGGCCTGCTGACGAAGGCCGAGGCCGACAAGATTACGGCCGGGCTCGATGAGATCAGGGGCGAGATCGAGCGCGGGGAGTTCCAGTTCGATCCTTCGTTAGAAGATATTCATATGGCGATCGAGACCCGCCTGACCGAGAAGGTGGGGGAGGCCGGCGCAAAGCTTCACACCGGTCGGAGTCGGAATGACCAGGTAGCCCTTGACCTGCGCCTCTTTCTGCGCGATGAGATCGGGGAGATTCGCCGTCTGATCGCAGGGCTTGAGCGGGCTCTGATTTCGCAGGCCGAAGCCCACCTCGATGTGATCATGCCCGGCTACACTCACATGCAGCGGGCTCAGCCGATCCTCCTGGCGCACCACCTGATGGCCTATGTCGAGATGCTGGAGCGGGACCGTGAGCGGCTGCTGGATGCGCTGCGCAGGGTTGAGGTCCTTCCGCTTGGCTCCGGCGCGCTGGCTGGGGTCGGCCTGCCGATCGACCGCCGCTTCGTCGCCAGGACGCTTGGGTTTCCGGAACTGTCGGCCAACTCACTGGATGCGGTCTCGGATCGCGACTTCATTATTGAGCCGCTATGCGCTTGCGCGCTCCTGATGGCCCACCTGTCCCGCCTGGCCGAAGAGATTGTCTTGTGGGCGTCGGCAGAGTTCGGGTTTATCGAGTTGCCGGATGCCTTCGCCACCGGCTCCAGCATGATGCCGCAAAAAAAGAACCCGGACGTCGCGGAATTGGCGCGGGGGAAGTCCGGTCGCGTCTTCGGCGCCCTTGTGGCGCTGCTGACTATTGTCAAAGGGCTGCCGCTCAGCTACAACCGCGATCTGCAGGAAGACAAGGAACCCCTCTTCGACAGCGTGGAGTCCGTCAAGGCGACGCTCGTCGTCATCGCATCGTTGGTAAGCAATCTCTCGTTTTGTGGGGATCGGATGCGGCGGGCGGCAGAGGACGGATTTTTGAACGCCACTGATCTGGCCGACTATCTGGTGTGCAAGGGGGTGCCGTTCCGACAGGCCCACGAGGTCGTGGGCCTTCTCGTTCGAGGTGCGCTTGCCAGGCGGTGTCGACTCGAAGAGCTGTCGCTGAAGGAGTTGCGGGCCGCCTCCCCTGCGTTTGAGAAGGATGTCTTTGCCTACATCGCGCTCGAGGCCTGTATCGAGCGACGGACGGCTACCGGCGGGACCGCGACAGGCGCGGTGAAGAAGGCGATCAAAGCCGCCAAGACCAGACTTCGGAGTCGATAAGATGCGGTTTCGACAGATTATTGCGACAACGTCCCTTGGCTTGTTGGTGCTCTCCGGTTGCGGCAAGAGTGGACCGCCTGTAGTGCCGATCCTGGCGGAGCCATCGCCTCCGACCGACCTGACGGCGCTTGTGCGGAACCGTACGGTGATCCTCGCGTGGACGAGGCCGACAACGAATATCGATGGCACGGCGTTGAGATACCTGGCCACATTCCAAATATCCCGGGCGCAAACGGCCCCTCAGACCTCCGACTACTCGGTCGTAGCCACCGTGAAGGCCGAGAAGCCGGACAACGCCGTCGCATCAGGCAATCGATATGCCTTCACTGATAAGGGCGTGGTGGTGGGCGCCAGATACGCATACACCATCGAGGCGGTGAGTCGGCGAGGAATCGTCGGGCCGCCGTCACTGGAAGCAACCGCTCTGGTGACGGTCGACATCGAAGCCCCATCCGGCCTGCTGGCAGAGGCCGGCGAACGCTCGGTCCGCCTCTCCTGGGAGGCGCCGACCCGGCGAGGTGACGCAAGTCCGCTGGGAATCGTCCCACGGTACAACATCTATCGGGGCACGAGCCCCGGTCGATACGATCCGTCCCCAATCAATCGGGAGCCGGTCCGGAGTACGCAGTTTCAGGATGCGGGTCTGGTGAACGATCAGACATACTACTACCGGGTGACGGCAGTCGAGAGTCAGGAACCGCCCTGGCAAGAAGGGGTACCGTCAGATGAGGTAAGCGTCTCGCCGGTCGATCTGACGCCTCCGGCCCCTCCACAAGGTGTACGGGCGGTTGTTGGGCCCGGTCCGGCAGTCTCGCTGAGCTGGGAACTGAACCGCGAATCGGACTTAGCGGGCTATCTTGTCTATCGAAGCGATACTCCGGAACGTCCCCCTCAACGACTGACCGAAACTCCGCTCAAGTCGCCCACCTTCACCGACCGATCGGTCCGATCGCGCGGTCGCTACCTGTACACAGTGACGGCCGTCGACGCCTCTTCCAACCGCAACGAAAGCGTCGCCTCCGAGGCCGTCCAGGTCCGCGTCCCGTAGAAAAGCGGCAGGGATGTTTTTCTTAATTGAATACGACCGACCAAAAGGTCGGATTGTTACCTTTACAACATTCAAGGACTCTAAACGGTTCGGCGCAGAAAAATCGCGGCTTGACCTCGAGTTGGATCTGAATCGTAAAGGAGTAGATCACGAGGTAGTCATACTGGAGGCGAAGAGTGAAGAGGCGCTACGGCGGACGCATCGGCGCTACTTCGAAGATGCAAGGCAGATTGCGATGTCTGCCAGTGAGCCGGTGAGCCGGTCGTAGTATCTGCCCCTTATTTAACGTGCGTCAAAAACTCCTCCACCTCGATGCCCGCATCTCGCAGCGCGCCCTTGAGCGTGTAACGATCCACTTCCGGATGATAAGGGAACACAATGCGGCGTCCATCGGGATGTTCCATCTTGACGTGGCTGCCCCTGCGGTCGATCTCAACAAAGCCAAGACGGGTCAATGCGGCGAGTATTTGCCGACCTGAAAAGAGGGGCAGCTTCACGCAATCTCAACCACTTCGCGGGACGTATCGGCGATCGCCTGGCCTGGTGCGGGTTCGAGGTATAATTCAATTGCCTCGCGGATATTCTGTAGCGCCTCCTCACGGGTTTTGCCCTGGGACCAGCAGCTTTTCAGGGCCGGGCAATGCGCGACGTATTGTCCATCTTCTCCTATCTCAAGTATCACCTTGATGTTCATACGGAGAGTCTACGCACGTTGTGGAAAAATGTCAATCGCCTGTGAACCGAACTAGTCGCTTCGCCACTATGACCAGGACCTTCTCGCCGTCAAGCAAGTCAGGCCATCCTAACGTCGTCCCTCAAGCGATGCGAGACCGATGCATCAACGGGGAAGCGGCGCCACTACTAAACCTTATAATCTCTCCCACTACTGTCCGGTTAAGCGTTCTGCGAATGTGCACCAGAGTCCGTAAAATCAATAAGATATCACGCACAATGACTGTTTTCGACTTCAATTCCCGTCTACACTGTGGTCACTGTACTTTCCCTCTTACCTGGAAAGGAGTGGCCAATGTATACGGGACGCATCCTGTTCGCCCAACTGTTGGATTTCCTCCCCACGTACGAATTCCACAAGTGTGTCCGCCGCTATCGTGGGTACCGCAGAGTCCGGCGCTTCTCCTGCCTCGATCAGTTCCTGTGCATGGTATTCGCGCAGCTCACGTATCGCGAGAGCCTGCGCGATATCGAAACGTGTCTACGGGCGTTCCAGCCAAAACTCTATCATGCGGGCATCCGGGCAAACATTGCCCGCAGCACACTCGCGGATGCGAACGAGCGGCGCGATTGGCGCATCGACGCCGACTTCGCGCAGGTCCTCATCGCCCGTGCCCGACAGCTGTACGTCGGGGACGACTTCGGAATCGCCTTGGCGCAGACCGCCTACGTCTTCGACTCCACCACGATCGACCTGTGCCTGACGCTGTTTCCCTGGGCGCGCTTCCGCCAGCGCAAGGCGGCCGTGAAACTCCATACGCTGCTCGATCTGCGCGGCAACATTCCTTCGTTCATTCACATGACCGACGGCGCCACGCACGACGTCACCGTCCTCGACCTGTTGCTCCCGGAGCCAGGAGCCTTCTACGTGATGGATCGCGGCTATATCGACTACAGGCGCCTGTACACCGTGGCCCAGCGTGGCGCGTGCTTTGTGGTACGCGCCAAGCGCAATCTCGCGGCGGCTCGCCGTACCTCCCGACCGATCGACAAAGCGACCGGGCTTCGCAGCGACCAGACTGTCGTCCTGACCGGCCCCAAGACGTCCCGCGAGTATCCGGATCCCCTCCGGCGCATCAGCTACGTCGATCTGGAGATCAACAAGCGGATCGTCTTCCTCACGAACAACTTCACGCTCCCTGCCGTGACCATCGCCCACCTCTACAAGTGTCGCTGGCAGGTGGAACTGTTCTTCAAATGGATCAAGCAGTACTTGCGGATCAAGGCCTTCTACGGGACCTCCGTGAACGCGGTGAAGATTCAGATCTGGATCGCGATCAGCGTCTATGTGCTCGTGGCCATCGTGAAGAAACACCTGAAGCTCGACCGGAGCCTCGGCGAAATCCTCCAAATTCTGAGTGTCACCCTCTTTGAGAAAGATGCGCTTTCTCGCGTACTTACAACTGTGGATGTACACACTGAGACCCACGGTTCCTGTAACCAATTGAAACTATTCGATCTTTAACCGGACAGTAGTGAATCTCTCCTTCAGATCTTCTGTGTCCAATAGTTCTATCGATTCCCTTAAGCCAGCCACTTGCGATCTACACCGGCCGTCTGTCAGGCTAACGACCAAGCTCACGGGTGCGGCGCTTGCGGCGCGTCCTGCTCGGGACCCGGTTGGGCGTTCGAGTGGGCAGTGTCGGTTGTGTCAAGACGCACCTGAGCACCTTCGACCTTGCCTTCGGGCGATCCATCGCAGTCCCGCAATGCACCGGGTAAGTGCTCGACGAAAGTGAGTGCGGTTCGGTACAACGCATAGATCTCATCGAGCGTCTTGTCCAAAGGAAATGTCGTATAATCCTGATGAACCAGCCGATTACGCTCGCTTCCCAGCTCCAGGAAAGCCGCGACGCCCGTGCGGAGGTCATCCGATCCCTTTACTCGGTTGCTCATTTCCGACCGGAACTGGGCTCCAAATAGACCGTAGAATTGGTTCGCGTTGTTTTCGTCCCATTGAAACCAACTGTGATATTGGCGCGCGACAGCTTTGTTCCTCACGAAGTTTTCGACAAGGGCCGAACCACCTGAGCGCTCTCGCACGAAGTCCAAGACGCAGTTACACATGCGGCGCTCAAAATAACTTGCAGCGGCAAGAAGGAGAGCCTTCCTGAAGTGGTCCCCAGCTATCACTTGCAGGGATACCTCGGGAATGCCCTGCAACGCTTTGATTACCGCCGCCGCCTCTTCGTACAGCCTGTCTATAGTAGTGACATCGGACATAATTACAGGGAGCCTAGAATGGCTTTCGCACGTTCCAGACGCGTCTTAACGTTCTTAGTCTGAGTCGTGCCCTCAAGCATCGCATTGAGAAACTCCTTGTCCTGTTCAAGCTGAGCCAGCTGAACAGCAGAAACGGTGCCCCCCAGTAGGTGCCTTTCTTGAAATGCGACGCTACAGATTGCAGCGAACGTGGCCTCGTATAGTCCGACGTTGAAGCGTCGGTTCTTCTTATTCAGGAAGGCATCTTCAGGGAGGCCCGCACAAGCCGCGAGGAATGATCCGAATAAATCCGAGAGATACTTATTCTGCTCCGCCGTCTGGCTTCGGCACTTCCTGGAGAATTGGTTCAAAAACCTGACCATTGATGGTGCGTAGTTCTCGCCGTCAACTAGCATTGCGAAGCCTCGGAGCAGAATCTCAACGTCCTTCATGTGCAGGTCGGACTCCTCGTATGCAAGGACGCGACGCCACTGCGGCAACGAATTCGCGTGGTAAAGCATCTCGTAGAAAGGCGAGTGATACATACTCGTCCGGATTTCCTGCGGTTTAAGATTGATCCCTCCGGTATTCAATCGGTTGAATACTTCGTACATCGAAGAGTCATCAGTCTGCGGTGCGTTTTGCTTGATGATGACGTTTCTGATGGTCCGTAGCTCGAACTGGGTCTTGTAAGTGCCGAGTGTCGCATAGCTCAGCCCTTTAAACCGATTCGGGTGCCTCGGGAGGACTTCAGGCAACTTGAGCCGGAAGTTATCGAAGTATGAGTCATCGTGAACTACTTCATCGGGAATCTTTCCATGTTCATCGAAAATAGCGCGTAACTCGGCGCGCTTCTCTTTTTTCGGGAAGCGCTGTTTTACGAAGTAATAAATGGACATAAGGCGTTGCTGTCCATCTATTACGAGAAACCTGCTCCTTTCGACTTCATAAAGAAACACTTGGGGGACGGGAAGCCCGAGAACCAAGGATTCGATGAGTTTAGAAGCGCGGCCCAGGTCCCAGACATAATTGCGTTGGAAGCCAGGGATGCGAACAGCTCCGGACTCAAGAAAATTAAAGATAGTAAGGACATTAAAGTCATTTGGGGCCGCCGTGATGTCGTACTCCTCGATCTGGATGTCTTCAGCGTCTTCAGCGTAATCATCGAACCACTTGGTTTCGTCGTTGTTTGCCATATTGATGTCCTTTACGTGAAGTCGAGGATTATAGGTATGAGTCTGCTGACCTGTCACTAGCGCGATGTACTCTTGCCAAGCCTCAACGGTCGGCTTCAGTGGCGCGCAGCGCCGTCCACTGCATGCCGTTGCTTGGCACCGGTCAGCTTCCCGCCTGGCTGATGACGATCCACGTCGTGTATCCGCTACCACTCGTGCGTAGACGCTTTTCGGTTCTCCATGCCCCCGCCGTTTGTCCGAACATGGCGTTCATCGCCTTCGGAACAAGGCGGTAGGCGATCTGGTCGCGGTCCGAGAGTACATTGGGCAGTGCCTCTTTCAGGCGCTCCTGGACGCCTCGCCATGGCATCCCGGTGCGCCGGAGCTTCTCAATGAACTGCCCGTCGGACCGAAGCGCGTTAATGGCTGCATTTTCGTACGAGCCGAGGGCGTCGTGCTCCTCGTCCGCTTCGGCGTCATCGTCTCGCGGCGGCGCCGGAGCTGCTGGCTGCGCCACGACCTTTGCGCCGGGTAGTACCTCCCGCTGCACCGCACCTCGTGCGGATGCAAGAGCGGTAGCGAATCGCTGCCGCAACTCCTCTGCCGCCGTCTTGACGCCCGGCTTGTTGTACTGTGGGTCCTGCGCCTGGTACTGGCCCTCGAACGAGAGCACCCGAATCGCAATCGGGTAGCTCTTGCCGCCCACGCTGCTCCAGAACACGCCGTGCCCAGGAATGGGTTCGTTGAGCAGCGACGAGAGGATGTCATCGCTGAAGTGCGCGTTGGCGCTCTTGATGGCCTTGAGGTCACCCGCCGACAGGAGGTGGAAGCAGAACCAGTTGTCGCCCTGACTCAGGATCTCACTTGAGATCGAGCCTGGCTGCTGCGTAATCAGAACGGCGCCGAGGTCGTACTTGCGGCCCTCCTTCACCCACGAGATGTATGGCCCCTCGCCGGAGCTGCCCCCACTACCGAGCACCGACTGAGCTTCCTCGATGACCGCGATCACGGGGATCGTCTGAGGCTGAGCCTTAGTGAACTCCTGCTGGTTCGTGTCGAAGATGCGTCGAAGGATTAGTCCTGAGAGCACCAATGCGGGGGTACCGCGCATTTGTGACACATCGATCACACAGAGCTTGCCGTCGCGGAGCGCCGCCAAGAGCATGTCCATCATCTGGCTCGATGGGTCGTGTAGCATCCGCACGATGGTCGTCATGTTCGCCCTTGCGGCGACCATCTCGGCATCCTGCTGGCCCGACTCAAGGCGCAACAGGGTCTTGATTGTGTCGCCGTCAGCCGCGTTGCCGTCTCGGTAGACGAGATCGACGAGTTGCTGCCAGTCCGCGTCGTTCATTCCCTTGAGCTTCCGAACGTTCTGCTGGTCCTGTTTCTCCGGCGGCAAAGCGATCGAGATCACGTCACCCGGCCGCAGCCGGCGAATGTCGAGGCGAATGTCGCCCGCGACGAAGGACTGATAGAAGGGGCTTGGTCCGGCTTTCGGCGTGAAGACCACGACCTTGTCTTGCAGGGCGGGCACATCGCACAGGCCCGGACGGTTCTTGTCGTCAGGCCAGAAGTACTCGCCGTCGGGATCGAAAATCACCGAGCCGACCGGAACCTCGCGTGCGCCCCGCTTCTCGACCGCTGGCATAGTCTGGTAGAGGTCGGCGAACAGCAGCTTCACGAGATTGGACTTGCCGAAGCCGGCCCGCGCGAAGACCAGCGTCCTGCGTGCCACGAGGTCAAGCACCCGAAACTTCGGGATGACGCACGGGCCTTTCACCTGCATCCACGGCTCGGGCTTGAGCCGCGCGTCGCCGGTTGCGTAGATGAACTCGCCGAGGGCGAAGTGGCCGAGCTCAGCCCCGTTCTTGATGTTGTGCCCGGCGACCTCACGAAGGAGGTCGGGGCTCAGAAACGCCACCTTACTGCCTACGTGAGGCAGCCGCCGATGAGACGCGGCGAAGACGACGTTCTCGCCGGAGTTGCGGAGCACGCCGAGAACCCGCATGTGGACCCGGTACTTCAGATACTGCTCGCGCAGGTCCTCCGGAATCTGGCGCTCCTCTGCGACGGCGCGTATGCCGTAGTCCTCACCGGCAGAGGATGCGAGCCGGCCTTCAGACGAGATCGATGTGATCCGCCCGAGCACGGCTTCGTCTTCGTCCTCGAGCTGAACCACGAGGAACTGACCGTGCATCGGCGCGCTCTGGAACTCGTTGCGGTACGGCAGGACGAGGTCGGCGTGGAACTCTAGGCCACCCTCGCTGAATCCCCGGAAGATGCCGACGGTCATTTCCCTTGTGAAGAGCTTCATTCGTACCTCCTGGCGGACATGTCGCCCTGAAGGCGGAGAGCCTCGAGGGCAGGTACCTCTTTGTCGCTGAGCAAGCCGCGTACGGCGTCCATCACCTCGTCCTGCAGGATGTCAAGGTCGAAGTCAACGATCTGAGCGAACTCGTGCGCACGCTGGAGACACCGCGGATAGAACGGCACCGGGAAACCATCGGTGGCATCCGCGAGCAGGTAGCCGAAAACCTCCGCCGCCTGGCCGACCTGGCTACTGAGAATGTCGATGGTCCACAGCGGATCGCCGCTGCGATCGCCGAAGCGGACGAAGTACATGTTGCCGGCGACGAACTTGGGCGCCTCGCCGCCGCCGCCTTCGGTTTCGGCGCCCCTTGCGTACTCTGGCCAGACGTAGGCCTTGGCTTCGAGGGAGCGTGGCACCTTCACGAAGCGAGGAGCACCGGCGGTGAACGCTCCTTCGAGTGCCATCGCCAAGTTGTACCGAGCGAGTACCTTGCTGTGCTTTGCGACACCTACCAGGTACACCTTCCGCCGCGTCTGCCGGCGGATGCGCTCGATGGCGTCCTCGATCCGCTTCCGAAAGGTGATGAAGTACTCGTCCCGAAACAGCTTGCTTCGCAGGAGGCCGTCTCGAACCAGCAGTGTGTCCGTGGCGAAGCTTCGGTAGCAGATGCGCTCGTATAACGCTGCCCACTCGCACAGGTCCCGGTAGACGAGTACCCAAGAGGGCGAGACCTCATCGGGCGCTTCGCGAATCTTCCGGCCTTCCGGGATCATGTGGCTTAAGCCGGCGAGGGTCCGCGAATCGACGCCGACGTCGATCATCACGCGGCCAAGCGCGGTGCGCGGCGTGCCATCGGCGCTGAACTGGGCACGGCTGAGCGCATCCGTGTCCGTCGTGGGCGTGACCGCGTCCAGGCAGAGCTGCTCTCCATACGAGTCGACCACGCGTACGAGCTGGACGTGGAAGGGGTCGAAGATGAGCTTGTTGTTCCCGCCGTCGCTGGCCACCAGCGACACCGAAGTTGTGGTCCTGGGCTGGATTGCGCGAACCTCCGAGGCGAGGCTACGTACTTCCCTGCGAAGGTCATCGAGAAGCCGGCGGTCGCGGATGGTCGCGTCCTGGATCGTGTGGCGCAGCTCGGATAGCTCCTTAGGGTCAAACAAGGTCAGACCTCCAGTCGCGCGTAGGCGTCAATCTCGCAGGTCGCGTCCTTGCTGCAGCGACCGAACTGCTGCGACTGCCGCTTGCCGTCGCTCGATGACCCGCCGTCCACCCATCGGGTGATGCGCCAGCCGGCATCCGCCTTAGCAAGCGAGGAGCGCAGCATGTCGCGAGCGTCGACCGGGATGCTCGGTAGGTACCCGAAGCGCACGACGAGGCGCGCCCCGTTGTGGCAGCGGCGAGCCACCGCCCGCCACACGGCGGCGAGTTCATCGGCGAACTTGTCGGCGTGATGCGCGAGCTGGCCCTCCTGCGTGTAGTCGACCTTCGGCTCGCCACCGAGGAACCAGTTGCGGAGCCACTGGTCGGGCCGGTACGTCCGCATCCCAAAATACGGCGGCGATGTGATCACCCACGAGAAACATCGCCCGGGCGAAAGCAGCCGGTGCGCGTGCCGCGCATCGCCCAGATGGACCTCGCCGCCAGCGGCTGGCGGGGTCGACATGAAGGTGTGGTGTGCGCGCCGACTGATCGCATCGAGAACGTTTACCGCCGGGGGTCTGGTGAGCCGCTGCATCTTCCAGAATCGGATCGCAGCG
>Ga0233425_10010930_pt1 | contig 10820 bp, 5 predicted proteins | sample Watercolumn_Towu_2_FD_181712 | JGI IMG/M metagenome (GOLD analysis project Ga0233425, IMG submission 181712) | Freshwater microbial communities from Lake Towuti, South Sulawesi, Indonesia - Watercolumn_Towuti2014_140_MG | ecosystem: Environmental > Aquatic > Freshwater > Lake | place: Indonesia...
AGCGCCTTTGCAGGCCAGGTGCTCCGACTACCAGACGGTGGTTATCCACCGCATGGCAGACCAAAATTTTGGTTCTTGATGCCGTTTTTGATCAAATCGCATCTGATTGCACAACCGTTACGCTAGTTCCGGATAATTGACAACAAGTCCTCTGCTGTGATAGGAATGGGTCGTCACAACACATTCTTTCACACCAGAGGACAAGGACATGATAACTGAATTTGAAGACTTTTGCACATGGGTATTTTGCGTGGTAGATGACATTTGGAAACAGATCTCTCCATTCTTCAAACGGCCGGGGCCTGCGCCGGAATGCTCAGACAGCGAACTGATCGCCATGGCTTTGATCGGAGAATGTCGCGGTTGGCACATGGAGACCGAACTGCTCAGTTGTTGGAAAGAGTATCGTGACATGTTTGCGCACATACCTTCGCAAAGCCGTTTCAATCGGCGACGCCGGAACTTGATGCAAGCCTTCAATCTGATCCGCCAAGTCATTCTGCGCAGCATGGACTTGAGCATGGATCGTCAATGCATTATCGACAGTCTGCCTACTCCAGTAGTTCAATTTCATTTGGTGCCCGGTTCGACAGGCGATTGGCGAGCCTTTGGAGCCACTTTTGGCAAGGTTCCGACGAAAAAACAGACGATCTTTGGCTACCGTTTGCATCTTCTCATCACCATGGGTGGTCTCATCCTGGATTTTGAGTTGACACCAGCCAATACACCTGACTTGGAAGCCGGTTTTGAATTGCTCAACGAACATACGGACCTGGAAGTGCTTGGCGATAAAGCTTACATCAGTGTTGCGAAGGCTGCTGAGCTATGGGAACAGAACCGCATCCGTCTGCGCACCTTATCGCGTAGAAATCAAAAGGTCCAACATTCACCCGTCTACCAGCACCTTCACAATGCCATTCGCCAACTCATCGAGACGGTCAATGGCCAGTTGTCCAATCAGTTCGCCATCGAAAAGAACTATGCCCATTCCTTCTGGGGCTTGTGTACTCGCTTGATCAGCAAATTGACTGCACATACTTTGTGCATTTATATCAACCGCTTGTTGGGAAAGCCAGATTTCCTTCAAATCAAAGCCTTGGCTTTCCCAAACTAGCATAACGCCCTATTAAGGATTGGGCGCTTCAGTTGGTTGAGTTGTTGGAGGCTGTTTAAGTCTACCAATAAAGATAACTTTTCTATAGGTTATTCCGTTTTCAACAACAAATATGGAATCAATGGGTATCTTATATAACTTAGTTCCCTGCGAATTGATAGAGATATTCATATAATCCCCACCTACAGAAGACAATCTAAAAATAGGGCTACAGGATCCAGGATCAATTTCCTTGCGGGATTCTGTAGAGGGTGGCGTTGGTGTTGGTGTTATTAATATAAACGATAATTTACTCGCGTCGCTAATACAACGTTCATCTAAGAATCCCTTCAATATCACTAAATCTGACTCAATATCAAATAAAGAAGACATGCTTATTTCTATTTTTTTGAATCCGGCACTAAGAATAGTATTCTGATTAAAATTTTGTATTCGGTTCGCGAAATATTTATCATAAGACAAAGCTTGTGAATATATTACATTCACGCTAATAGTTTCAGAGGAAGTATAAACGCTACCATCCAAATCCAGACCGATGATGAAATCAACATTGCTTGGGCCATCGCTTGGGCCATCGCTTGGAAATGTTATAGATGCTTCTGCCTCTCCAGTTATATCCGTTGCTGGAAAATCAACGGTAGTATTTTCATACTTAAGTTGAACGTTTTCGCCTTCAAGGGGCTTCCCATTCTTATCATGTACATGAACAACAGTTGTATAATAAATCTCATTATCAGCAATAAATTTATCGTTGCCAAGAAAATCGCTAAAAGCATCAACTTGCTTTATGTCTACTGAGACTTCAGGCATTTCTTTGATCTCGATATTTGCGGGGGTTATTTCCACCGGCTCGTTGGTGTCTGCAAGATATGCTTTTAATGACGCCTCTCCAGGTGTGTCACCAACAACGACAGAAGCAGAATCTCCGCTTCGGCTATTGAACTCGATGCTATTTGTTGCCCCATTGGCAGAAGTTACCTCAAGCACAAATTTTACCTTTTCGGCAGTGACGTTCTCAGATTGAAAAGAGAAGGAAAGCTCTTTACCGGTATAGATACGCGCGGGAAGCTTTTCCGTAATGTTTATTTTCTTGATCGGCTCAGAGGTTTCCGGAGGTTTAGAAGGGGTGGGAAAGGGTGATGATGTTGGCGCTTCTGTGGGTTGTGTTGGTGTTAGTGTTGGAACTGGGGGAGGAGTAGGAGTTGAAGATAAATGCCAAATGAAAAGACCCGTAAGAGCCAAGAGGACGCCCCATGTTAATATCCGTTCAATTGTTATCGGATTGGGTGGAAGAGGGGATGGTATAAGTACTTTTTCTTGCCCTTCAGTTGGCAGTTCATTCGTTTTTCTCTCATTCATAGTTTTAATCCTCGCTGTTGGAGTAACTCTTCCTTGTATACCGCTTTTCCAAGATTGTTAGAAACCACCTTAGCTCGAAGGCTGGGTTTTTGTTCCCGTAGTCTCAACGGAATGACTGCTGTCCTCTACATCATCATTTTTCGATTCTTCTTCAGCAGCATGTTCGCCTTCAACATTTCCAATTAGCTTGCCCGTGTAAGATATATAACTATTCCACTCCTGTTGTCTCTTCGTTGTTTTTATCCAATGCGTCTTCTTCTCAATCATCTTTATCTCACCGATAATAAATTTCAAATCTTCCAATATCAACTTGCCATAGGTAACATCATTCCCACCAGGTGAAATCGCCAAAATTGTTGGCGATACTTCCAGGATAAAATCGTCGAGCTTCTGAAGGATTTGCCATAATTGCGTTTCTTTTATTTTTACTTTGGACCTTTTATTCCCCTTAAGATCCCTTATCTGCTGTACGGAAACGCGAATTCGATTTAATTTTTGTATGCTTTCCTCAACTCTTACTGCAGACCCATTCTCATAAGTGTCTTGATAGAGCAATGCTGCCAGGAAATCTGCCTTAGGATATTTATTCAATAACTGTCTAAGCGATTTTGACGTTTCAGGACCAAGTTTTTTAGACTTTTGCATTTTCTTATGGATTTCGTCAACAATCTCGATACCTCCCTCATTCTCGATTTTTGTGAGTACCTTATCGGCCTGTTCTAGGTATTTAAGCCAACTATTTTGCTCAGGATCCATTTTTTTATGCTGCTTGGCCTTATTAACTTTATTCTTGAGTTCTTTCCGATCGAGCCAGCTTAATGCTAAATCGCCTTGCATTAAAATAGTCGTTATTTCCTGCAATTCTCGAACTTTTTGCATTTGTTCGAGAAATCCCTTTAGGCTCGCTGTGTATTTTTCAGCAACCTCTTTCTGGTCTGCGGTCAGTTCTTGAATGTTTTTTAATTCTCCTAACTTAGCCTCTTCTTCTTTTTGCCAATAGTGCATAGTCTCGAGAGATATTTCTGGCTCCCAAGCAAAGGAAGGGTCAGCCTTCAATTCATTGCTGACTTGCTCCCAATTGCCTTTCCTGAGATTATCAATGATATTCTTCAGTTTATTGTCGCGAAGCGTCAATTCCTCTTCCTGTTTTTTCACTTGTTCATCGAGTTTTTTCAACCCATCATCGAGAGCGGTTTGTTTATTTTCTTCCATAAATCTCACTCCGTTGGAAAGGGTACTGGTGTTTTGTCAGTTATGCATGCATTGACGAGAGCAATGAGTGGCGGATAAGGCTCTGCGTCCTGTGATTCTTTACTTGCTTTCCGACTCCCTTCTATTTCAACCACTGCCTTAAATATCTCTTGCATCCTGTTCTTGTTGAAAACCGCGCTGGTACGGCCATAATTAGCATCGGAAGCCTTGTACAATTCTATTAACTTAGTTACAAGCTTGATATATTCTGTTCCTGCATCTGATAACTCCTTTGCCCATCGAGGAGAAGGAAGTCTGCTCAGATTATATGCTGCTTTTACTCCATTCCCCCAATCTTTATAGCGCATAAGATAACATAAATTAGTTAGCTCTTTAAGCCATGTTTCCGATTCTTGGTATAAGGATTCATTAACCTTACCGCGCGCATAGTGAAGACGCCTGGCGAGTTGGACTAAGTCAGCTTGCCATTCTTCCTCAAATGCCTGGTCCTTTAATTTCTTTTCTGTCTCAGCATGTCTTTTCGCAATGTTCGGTAAAGTGCTCGCGAGCAATCTGCAATATTCCAGAATATCATTGTTTATAAAGCGATCCCTCACTGTTTTCAAGGTATCGCATTCATTATTGGCAGAACTAAGCGCATCCAATTCCAAATCTATTTTCCCTCCTTTTTCAAATTCATCGGCGCGATACAAGAATTTCTTTATAATAACTTCCCGTTGCAATTCGCTGAGTATTCTCCTCGTTTCTTTCTCCCATGGTATAGTTTCTACGATTTCTTTATATCTCATCTCTAGAGGTTCGGCAGACTCTCGACTACCATTTGGATACTCAAGAAGCTCCTCTATCTGACCCACCCAACCAGCCAAATCTTCCCATATCTTAGGGAGAACATCCAGCTTTTCATCGAGGGCCGTGTGACGAGAATGGAGCAATAGTTTCCAGCGCGCCACTCGAAATTCCAACCTTGCGCTTTTCGCCCGACGGGCAGCTTCGGTTGCCCACTGCGCCGCGTCGGCTCCTTCTTTAAATTTGACTATCTGATAATTATGCTTGACATATTTGATCAACCGATCTGCTTGGTGCTTTACTAACTCTCTACATTCGCCAAGAATAACCTCCATATCTCTGCGGCCGTTTCGCCAAGCCATATCGAATTTGATCAAAGCCTCCCATTCCCCATTGCAATCTGGCAGTGGAATCGCTTCTCTTGATCCAGCATTTTGAGTGTGCTGGGAAAAAATATTCTGGAATTTTTTATCCTGTTCGGAGACAATGGAGTATTTACGCTTAGCCTCTCCTACTAAGTCATCAGACGATTTTTCAAGGATTTTTCTATGCTCTTGGAGAGCCTCCAGTAACTCGGAAGCATCGTGGTAGCGTTCTGCCGGAGAATTGGCAAGCGCTTTGGAGATTATCCGTCGCGCACCCAAACTTATCGTCTGATTCTCATCGCGCGACCACAGTTTTTCATCCAGGGGATCAGGATCTGGAGAAGCATATTTGCTTACTAGTAGCTGAAACCAGAGCGAGCCAAATAAGAAAATATCGTCAGGAATGAAATCTCTACTTTCTTGGACAACATTCCAATCTAAGACCACCAGTCGCCCATCTTGGGGGACATTCTCATCCTTTACTTTCCAGCGAATATCGGTCAGTTTGCGGTCTTGACAGGTATAACCAAGTCCATGAAGTTTGACCAATAAATCAGCGTATTTCAAAGCTGCATTTATAGCGAAAGTTTCGCGTTCCAAAAAAGAAAGGCTATTCTCAAACAATTGCTTGCTAAGTAGCAGATCTTCACCAATAAACTCCATCACCAAGGCCTGGCTGCCAGTGGCATCAACTGTTCCCTTTTTTACCCAAGGAATCGGCAAATCATCACTATCAAATTGCTTGGCTATCTTCTTCATCACTTCGTATTCTAGCTCGAAACGTGCGCTGATATCACCTTGCGCTCCGGACGGAGGAACCTTAACTGCAACCTTTTCATACGTGTTACCATATTTTTCTCCATAGTATACAACGCCAATTAACCCGGCTCGCAAATAGTTGCCTAGCTGATAGCTAGTCTTATCTTCACAATGGACAAATTTATCCGTCATCATTTACCTCATTGCTGCGGTGCATATTCAAAATTCCTCAATTTTTCAATCCAGTGAGCGTTGCCGGAGCTCGTCACGCACAATTAAGGACGTGATACAAGCCAAATCAGCCGCAGCTGATCCTGAAGCAAGCAATTCTTCAGCTAAAGGATGCTGCCTCCAGTCAGGTCCAACCCAACTCTGCCACGAAGCGATCACATTTTCATTGGGAGTTGTCAGCGCTGTTCTTAGCGCATTGACCTGCTCGGGTGTTGCTTCTGTAGAAAATCGTACAAAACCGCTCACATAAGGACTCGACAGATCAGATTTATCCATGGCAAGGTTAGCAGTCCAAATGTGAGAATTGCTATCTGCTGAAATGAAAATTTCATTTCCTATTCGGCGTACCCATCCTGCTGCAAGCGCCTGTGAGAATAACACTGCAGCCTCATCAGAATTGAGCGCAGTTACTATTATTGGATGCAGTATATGTGTGGCCTGATATAACTCTGATTGTAAACGCTGCTCAAAGGCAAGTGCAATGCTTTCAGCTCGATAAACCGCTGATGGCTCAGCATGGGGATCGATCCCCACTCGCGGCAATAAACCATACCATCGACGATATGTCTGTTCTGCCGATATTTCTTCGGAAAAAAGAGAGTCGATTGAATTCAAAGGAACTACATCCACTGTCTGAGCAAGAAGGAGACTAAACGGATCTGTTATCTCCAGTTGTTTTATACTTTTCTCGTCAGGCAGACCTTCAAAGAGAACATTATTGAGGTTCGTGGTAAGATCAATACTTGCATTAGCACCCAGGATATATGTCTGTTTTGCTTGCGGGGCTTTAAAGGTATCGTATCTAAGCACCGGCTTGGAATGTTCCATGAGGTGATATGCAGTTTCCGTAATGTTTTTAGGTGCTAACACTGTTTCTTCCAGAACAGAAGCCAATGTCTCCTTCTGGAGCAGATTACTTCCCGCAAATCCAGCCAGACGAAGCAATTCCCTTAGAAAATTCTCTCTTGAGAATAGGTTCATCTCCAATAAATGATCATTCCAAGAACGCAGGCTCAAGGCAACTTCATTTTCCCGTTCCACCCAATGGAGTCGTGAAAGTGCTTCTTCGTGAAAAGCCCGGTCGGAGAAATAATCGTTGTACCATCTGTCGAGTGTTTGATCAGATGGAATGATATAATTTCGCACGAGAATGCATTCCAGATCTTTCAACCGCGCTCGGCAATTGATCTCGATATCCTCTAACGATTCATACAACCCTTTGCTCTCGGCCTGTTCCTCTGACGCGAAACGCTGGCTGATTAATGCGATCTGCTGACGAAGGCTCTGTTGTGCAGCCTGGACTTCATTTTGGTAAACAACGATGAGGCTGTTAAGCTGGGGGTGTTTTTCTCCAAGGTTATTTCTTGCTTGATCAAGGACAACCTTAACCGTGTTCAGGAAGAATAATACATATCCCAATTTACCGCTACGGGCTTGAATAATGCTGCTGGATTGCAGCCCATTAAGAAGTGCCAACAAAGCGCCATTTAGGTAGGTGCGAAAAGCTTTTGCGTCTTCATCGAAACTCGCCGCAAACTCCAGGCGTTTGATATCATCATCTAATTCTGGATATAAGCCCTCATAAGCAAGTAATCCTACCAATTGAACAACCGCAGGAATAGGTGGTTTCTCATAACCCGCGCAACCGATCAGGAAAAGCTGCACTTGACGAGAGATATCGCCACTTTGTTTTTCCTGGTTTAGGGAAGCATCCACGCGCACAAGTTCATCGGGATTCCCGACGAGTAGAAAGTGAAGCAAGGAACGTACCCAGCGCGCTTTCAATTCCTCGAAAATGTCTAGCATCGGTAAGCGATGGACATAGATACCCGCCCCTCCAACCACAGCCCGGCCGAGTGCATTTTGCTCTTTCGAAACATCGCTTTGGATAGAACGCCTGTGAGCGTTGAGCGCTCCGGTTCGAGCCGTCTTATCCAGCCAGAGAGTGATCATATCTGCAATAGCCGGAAAGATGGTCGCCGATGGTTGGTACCAAACATCATTCTGCGCCGAATTGGCAGGTTCGATCGAAGGGATCGTGTCGAAAAGATAGACTTCGTCCATTAACCGCCAGTCTATTGTGCCAAAAAGAATAGGATCTTTAACTGCATCATGCTTATATATCATTCTACAATGATAACCCTGTGCCAGTTGAAAGCGCTCCAACTCACGCAATGCTGCGTAAGTGTTCACCGCGTTTGTTTCCCCATGAGCGGTAACCTGGCTGAAAGCCCCGTCGGTGACTAAATATGCCTCCACGCTTGGGCTTGTGACACCTGCCTTTTTCCCAGCAAGCCGACTTAGATAAGCAATATCGGCTGCAATTGCACTGCCAAACCCACCGGCTAATGAACCAACCAGGATGATGCGCAAATCACTACCATCCATTGCCTTTCGAGCAGCATTGTGCAACAAACGCCAAATCCGCGACCCTTCACCCAACCTTCGCGCAATAGTTACATATATTTTTAATAAATCTTGTCCATTCGGAGCGTAATAATATTGCAGATTATCTTGGATGGAGATTGCGATTTGCTTCATCAACCCATCATTGACATCCCCAATTCCAATGGTTATTAACCGCACCCCAACATCTTTCAAACGCTGCGCTTGTTCCAAAGCGGCTTCAGGAAGGCTCTGGCCATCAGAAAGCAATATCACAACCGGCAATGAAGCTTGAATAGAACCAAGCACATTTTGAGCAATTTGAAGACCAACGTCCATTGCAGTACTTCCATTCGGCCTGATTCCTTCAATTGATCTTTTTATTGCTGGAGCATCCTGACTGAATGGTTGGACAATCTCGGCAGTTTCGTTGAACTGTACAACGGCCACCCGATCCAGTGACATGTCAAGTTGGTCAATGAATTGCTCTGCTGCTTTAATCGCCGCATCCATTTTGTTGATCGTTTCAGAGCTGTCACTGAATGTTTCCGCCATGCTCGAAGAATGGTCGATCACCAAAACTACATCCACTCCACCGGTCGGAACGCCTTTTTGGATATCGCGAACCAACAAAGCGCGAGCTGGCGGACGTCTCTGCCGCGTTCCATTGGTCAAATTCAGTTCATCAGGGGATAAACGTTTGTGATAACTTGAATATGGGAACCAACCGCTGATTGCGGGATCCGAATTTGGATCCTTCACGAGGGCATCTTTGAGAGGGTTTAGGTTCTCACCCAATTCAACGATATCCTCTGCTGAAAGAGACACACCGGCAAATTCAACCGCGACTTTCTGGCCTTCGAGTAATTCGTAATCGGAGGTATCCAAAAGAACCAAACGAACCTTATCCGACAAAGAACCAGCACCTGCATCCAGCAGGTTCTTTTTCAAATGCGATAACACATGTCTTCCCGTACCGCCAAGGCCAATGATCAATGCTGGTTGAGGCTGCCAGATGGGGGGTGGAGACCAACGCGGCCCCGCGATCGCGGGCGGGACGGGAAACAGCTCCTGAGGTTTATCGAGCGGATACAATTTCACCGTAACCTCGGTTTTTCTCCCCTTTACTTCCGCTCGTTGCACAGCAAGGCCGTATCCATCGGCCGACGCTGTAATTTTGTAATGGCCTGGGGGAACCTTCGTTTGGAAAATGCCGGAAGTACTGCTTACTCCAGCGCCGGCCGGTTTCTGTTCGATGTCTGACATGCTTTTTCTCCGAAAAGATCAAGGTCTCGGTTGAATATCTATCTTGGCATCTTCAATAGTCTCGCCTGATATCGCATTCACGGTGCGCACGACCAATACGTTTTCACGTTTCCGGCAGAACAACCATCCCAGGATCAACAAAGCGACCAATGGGATCAACCAAGGCCATAATGCCAACAATCGCAGCCACCAGGGTTTCTTCACAGGAACAACCCACACCGGGTGAAACTCCTCGTCTGTAGCGGATGAAGCCCCGGGAAGGATACAAGCTTCGGTGGATTGACCATTGGATCCGATCTTGGCCAGGTAAATGTCAAATTGGCCGTTGAGGCGATCGCTGGAGAAGCCAAGCCATTGTCCATCCGGCGACCAGGAAGGCCAGGAATCCGCAAAATCTGTCCGATTGGCCCGCAACAGGATGCGCTGACCGCCGCCGGCCGGTACCAGGTAGAGATCCGCAGCGTCATCCGCATAAGTGTCTTTGCCAGTAGTATGATGTGTAAAGGCAAGCCACTTGCCATCCGGTGAGTAGACGGGGTAATAGTTGAAGCCCTCGCCACTGGCACCTGGGAGAGGCAAGGCAGTTCCTCCAGACGCCGGGACGGTATAGATATCGGCAGGAACGTCAATACGGGCGGTATCGGGACTCGTGCGCACTGCTCGCACAAACGCAATCGTTGTCCCGTCTGGAGACCAGGCCGGCATGGTTTCGACCACATTTGCTTCACTGGCCCCTGCCAGAGGGGTCAGCGTCCCTGTTTTCAAGTCGAGAATCTGAATATCCTTGTCATTCATGGAGATGGCAGCTTGTTTGCCATCGGGAGACCAGGCCAAGTAAGAACCATTGACAGGCGGGATGGGGACTTCTTCTCCTGTCAAAGACTGCATGAGGATCAACCCGTTCTGTTCGTCGCGCACTGCCGTCAGGATGGGATTCTCCTTCGAACCGCTGACTGCATGGCAAGCGACACATTCAGAACCGCGGTTCATGCTTTGTACCGGACTGGCGCTCTGTTCGCCAAAGCGAGTTACATAGATTCCCACATCACCGGCTTGATTGATCTTCCAGAAGTAAATGTTATCTGCATTGCACAGGTTGCCGATCAGAGAACGAGCGATGAGGGTGATCAGGAACAGCGAATACAATAATGTTAGCGCGGCCAGCAATTTACACACCCATGGTTTCTTCCATAGGTTCTTTCCAAGCGGGGTGAGCCAGAGCAATAGCGCCAGGAGGAACAGCAGAAGGATCGGCGCCAGCCACCACCAGGGGAAGAGTTGCCACCAACTGCAAGCAGATTCACAGACGCGTGGCTGTGTTGGAAGAATTGTGACAACAGGCG
>Ga0233425_10010931_pt1 | contig 10819 bp, 9 predicted proteins | sample Watercolumn_Towu_2_FD_181712 | JGI IMG/M metagenome (GOLD analysis project Ga0233425, IMG submission 181712) | Freshwater microbial communities from Lake Towuti, South Sulawesi, Indonesia - Watercolumn_Towuti2014_140_MG | ecosystem: Environmental > Aquatic > Freshwater > Lake | place: Indonesia...
CGACTCCAACCCGATGCATCTTCGCAGCCCGAAGGTGGAATCGATCGCGACCTATCTCGACCTGATCAAGGACCCGGCCACCAGCCCCAACTCGATCGACGTGCTGGCTCCGAACGTCGATGCGGTTCCCGAGCTGACCAAGCGGCTAGAGGGGCTCGACGCGGTCGCCAAGGTGATCTCGATCGACACCTTCGTGCCCCGCGATCAGGACCAGAAGCTCGCCACCATCCAGGAGACGGCGCAGCTCCTCGCCCCCGCCCTCAACCCGGCCCGCAAGCCGCCGCCGCCGACGGATGCCGAGAACGTCAAGGCGCTCAAGGACACGGCCGCAGCCCTGAAGACCATCGCCAACGGCGATTCGGCGGGCGCCAAGGCGGCGGATCGCCTGTCGGGCACCCTCGATACCCTCGCCGCCGCCCCGGCGGAGAAGCGCGAGGCGGCCAGCGTCGCGCTCACCACCGACCTGAAGACGCTGATGAGCCGCCTGTCCGGGCTGCTCGATCCGAAGAAGATCACCCTCGACAACCTGCCCAAGCCCCTCAAGGCCGAGTGGGTGACGAGCGACGGCCGTGCCCGCATCGAGGTGCATCCGAAGGGCGATTCGAACAACGACGAGGTGCTGCGCCGCTTCGCCAAGGAGGTGCAGACAATCGATCCGCACGCCACCGGCGCGCCGGTGGCCACGACGGAGTCGAGCTACACCATCCTGGGCGCCTTCGTTCAGGCGGGCCTGACGGCGCTGGCGCTGATCTTCATCCTGCTCTCGGTCGCGCTGCGCAAACCCTGGGACGTGGCGATGACCCTGGGCCCGCTGGTGCTGGCGACGCTGTGGACCCTGATGGCGCTCAAGGTCATCGGCATGCCGCTGAACTTCGCTAACATCATCGCGCTGCCGCTGATGCTGGCGGTGGGCGTGGCCTTCCACATCTACTACGTCATCGCGTGGCGCGCCGGCGTCGTCGACATGCTGGCCTCCAGCCTGACGCGGGCGATCTTCTTCTCGGCGATGACCACCGGAACGGCCTTCGGTTCGCTGATCCTGTCGAGCCATCCGGGCACGGCGAGCATGGGCGAGTTGCTCGCCCTGTCGCTGTTCTTCACGCTGATCGCGGCGTTCTTCGTGGTGCCGGCCTTCCTCGGGCCGCCGCCGAAGCAGCCGGATGCGGATCGCCCCGAGGGCACCGAAGCCGCCCGCCCGCCGGGCGAGGTCGTCCGCGAGCCCGCTGCGGTGAAGTAGCCCCCGCTCAGGGGCTCAGTCGCCCGCCAATCGGGCCTGGATCGCCTCAAGGATCCAGGCGTCGCGGGTCTTGCCCGCCTTGGCCGCGGCGGCATCGATCTGCAGCGACAGCGCCGGCTTGACCGGCAGGCTGAGGATGAACGCGGTCTCGCCCTGCGTCGGATCGGGGGGATCGTAGACGAGGCTCGTCAGGGTGGAGGCGAAGCGGCGGACCGCCTCGCGCTGGCGATCGAGCGTCAGGCTCCCGTCGCGGGCGACCAGCGGGCAATAGGCGGCCACCGCGTGATCGACGATGACCGCGCGCGGCACGCCCTCGCTCCTGAGACGCCGGACGGCGGAAGCGAGCGCCGTGCCGGCATTCGTGTCGAGTTGCGGCGAAACGATCGCCTGCGTCAGGACGGCATCGGCTTCCGGGTGCGGTGCCGGCGGCGGGCCGCAATCGAGCCCGGCGGACGAGGCGGGGGGACCGGCCAGGGCGCCGGCCAAGCCCGCCGCGATACCGAGCCCCTTGAGGGTGACCCGTCGTCTCATGGATCTGCGTGCCTCTCGGATGGGGAGCGGCCGGCCTCCGTCCGGGCGATTGCAGGCGGAGTTCGAGCGACGGCTCCCTTCGGAATCGTCTCCCTTCGGAACATGCCCTTCGACGCCTCGCCCGGCGTTGATTTCGATCAGCGTGCGATCCGCAGCCGCATCGGCCCCGGCATGATGGATCGGGTCCGATCGCACCGTCTGCCGGACCGTCTGCGGACGACGCGCGAGGCCGTCATGCAGGTTCTCGCGCGGTGAGGCCTCGGGAGCATCCCGCCGCGAAGAAGCTCAGGAGAGGAAATCCGAGAATCCGCCCCGCGCCGCCCCGCTCCGGTCGGCGGCCTGCCGCGCCTGCGGCGCGACCAGTGCGTCCCGCTCGGCCGCGTACAGGTAGCCGGGCGCTTCGCCGGGGAAACCGCCCGCTGTCGCAGGATGGGTGTAGAGCTCGGTCAGCCCGTCCGGCAGATGGCGCAGCAGGGCGGTGACGCGCTCCGGAGTCATGGCCCCCGACCATGCGAGGCCCAGTGTCCGGGTCGGGATCAGCAGGCCGGCCTGGCGCGCGCGGACGGCGAGGAGGGCGGCCCAGGGGGCGGTGTCGAGGGCGGGCCTGGGCTCGAAGCCGGGCTCGGCGCGGCGCAGCAGGTCGCGCGGCTCGCGCGGGACCCGAAGCGCCCGCATTCCGTACTCACGGCCGATCCGCAGCACCATGCCGGCGATCAGCGGGTGAATGTGAAAGTGCTTGTGGGCGTTGACGTGATCGAGGGGGAGGCCGGTCGCGCGGAACGCCTCGAACTGGGCCCGGATCTCGGCGGCGAGCTGGCGCCGGGCGCTCGCCTTCAGCGCGAGATCGAGGCCGAGCCGCTCCATGTCGCGCCGCATCAGACCTTGCGCGTCGGTGAGATCCGGCAATTGAGCGGCGGGCAGCGTCGGCCAGGCCTCGACCAGAACGAGGTGCAGCCCAACCCGCAAGGACGGCACGCGACGCGCGCGCTCGACGGCGTCGGCGGCGTCGGGCGCCGAGACCATCAGGCTGGCGGCGGTGAGGATGCCATCCCGATGCGCCTGCTCGACGGCCTCGTTGACCGCGCGGCTCAGGCCGAAATCGTCGGCGGTGACGACCAGTCGCTTCAAGCTCTGCCCCATGTCTCGGGTGTCGCGAGGGCGAGGCCCCTCGCGGGTCAGGCGCGGAGCCCTGAAACAGGAATGGCCGGGCCCCGGGGCCCGGCCATTCCTGCACTCGATGCCGACGGTCGGCGTTACGCGGCGGCCTTGCGGTCCCGCAGGAAGTGCCAGAACTCGACGCCCTCGCGCAGGCGGCGCTTCATCATCTCGGGCGAGCGGACCATCTCGTTGACGATCGAGGCGATCTTCGGGGCGCGGAAGTAGAACTTCCGGTAGAACTCCTCCACGGCGGAGAAGATCTCCGAGTGCGACAGGTGCGGGTAGTGGAGCGGGGCGATCTGCACGCCGTTCTCGTCGACGAGCTCGGCGTTCTCGACGTCGAGCCAGCCGTTCTCCACCGCCTGCTTGTAGAGGAAGGTGCCCGGATAGGGCGCGGCCAGCGAGACCTGGATCGTGTGCGGGTTGATGCGCTTGGCAAACGCGATCGTCTCCTGGATCGTCTCCTTGGTCTCGCCGGGCAGGCCGACGATGAAGGTGCCGTGGATGGCGATGCCGAGGTCGTGGCAGTCCTTGGTGAATTTTTCCGCGACTTCGACGCGCATGCCCTTCTTGATGTTGTTGAGGATCTTCTGGTTGCCGGACTCGTAGCCGACCAGCAGAAGGCGCAGGCCGTTCTCCTTGAGGACTTTAAGGGTCTCGCGGGGCACGTTGGCCTTGGCGTTGCACGACCACGTCACGCCGAGCTTGCCGAGTTCGCGAGCGATCTCTTCGGCGCGGGGCAGGTTGTCGGTGAAGGTGTCGTCGTCGAAGAAGAATTCCTTCGTCTGAGGGAATTCCTTCATGCAGTACTTGATCTCTTCGATCACGTGGGCGACCGAACGGGTGCGGTAGGTATGCCCGCCGACGGTCTGCGGCCACAGGCAGAAGGTGCAGCGGCTCTTGCAGCCGCGGCCGGAATAGAACGAGATGTAGGGGTGCTTGAGGTACCCGATGAAGTACTTCTCCATCTCGAGATCGCGCTTGTACACGCTCGTGACGAAGGGCAGCTGGTCCATGTCCGTCATGATCTCGCGGTCCTCGTTGTGGACCACGACACCGTTGGCGTCACGATAGGACAGACCCTTGATCTCCGACATCGGCACGCCCTCGGCGACTTCCTTGACGGTGAAGTCGAACTCGTTGCGGGCGCAGAAATCGATGCAGGGGGCCTGGGCCATGGCGCCGGCGGCGTCCACGGCGACCTTGGCGCCGATCAGGCCGGCGATCAGGCGGGGGTTGGCGGCCTTGAGGGCCTCGACGGTCTTCACGTCGGACTTGAAGGACGGGACCGAGGTGTGGAGTACCACGAGGTCGAAGTCGTTGGCCTGGGCCACGATCTCGTCGAGCTTGATGTTGTGGGGCGGCGCGTCGATCAGTTTCGAGTTCGGCACCAGCGCCGCCGGCTGGGCCAGCCAGGTCGGATACCAGAACGACTTGATCTCGCGCTTGGCCTGGTAGCGCGAGCCAGCGCCGCCGTCGAAGCCGTCGAAGGTGGGGGCCTGCAGGAAGAGCGTGCGCATGGGGTTCAAGGCCTCAAGGCTCGGGACAGTATTCATGTGAGGTTTTGAGAGTTCAGACCGAGGTGGCGCGCGACTCGCGACCGAGGCCGTGCTCCGGAATCAGCGTACCGTCCGCAACCACACGGTAATCGTGACCTTTCCATGTCACCGCACCCGAGACGAAGCTCCAGGTGAAGTTGATGAAGGACAGCATGTCACGAATCGGCAACAGCCAGTAGGCGTGGGGGGCGAGCCCGAAGGCCCGCTCGATGCGAAGGCACAGCAGGATGCGGCAGGCCAGCGCCAGGGCGGCGACGGCCAGCGCGCCGGAGCCGGCACCGGGCATCAGCGCGGCCAGCAGGGCCAGCGGGAAGGCGTGGGTGACGACCGAGCCGGCATAGCCCTTGGGATCGACGTTGCGGATGGTGCGGTTCCAGCGCAGCTCGTGCCGCCACAGGCCGGACAGCTCGGTATCGACGCAGGCATGCCCGATGGTGAGGGCGGGGATCGCCACCGTGCCGCCCTCGGCGCGCAGGGCCTCGCCGATGGCGTAGTCGTCGGCGAGATCGTCCTTGAAGGCGCGGAAGCCGCCGATGCGGGCGAGCGACTCGGCCGTCATCGCGATGGTCGAGCCGAAGCAGGGCCGGGCCAGATCGAAGGTGGTGCCGAGGATGACGTTGGGCACGAACTGGACGTCGATGGCGAGGGCCGCGAGCTGAGCGCAGACGCCGCGTTCGCCCGGCACGCCGTGATAGAGGCAGGTCACGCCGGCCACATTCGGCTGCGACAGGGCGGCGACGACGCGCTCCAGATAGTCCGGCTTCACCGACATGTCGCTGTCGGCCAGCACCACGACGTCGTGGGCGATCCGCTCCGACATGTTGATGAGGTTGGAGACCTTGCGGTTCGAGCCGTGCTGGCTCGCATCCACCACGAGGTCGATCCGGAGGCGCGGATGGGCTTCGCGCAGGCGCTGCACCACACTGAGCGCCGGGTCGGCGGCGTTCTGGACGCCGAACACGACCTGCATCGGGCCGGAATAATCCTGGCGGCAGAAGCTATCGAGGTTCTCGAACAGGTCCGGCTCGAGGCCGCAGAGCGGCTTGAGGATCGTCACGCTCGGCCGCGGCGCGTCCTGTGCAAGAGCGGGTGACGGTCGGGCGGCGAAGCGGCCGACCAGGCAGGCGGCGAGCAGGGCGTAGACGCAACCGGCGAGCGCCATCAGCAGAAGCACGGGCGCGATCCAGGCCGGCAGCTCGTTCAGGTCCATGGCGCGGCGTTGCTCGCTGCTGTCTGGGGTCGGGGCCGCGGGCGGCGTTCGGGATGGATCGAGGCCCGGATGCCGACCCGACCGGGTCGCGGCCGGCTCCGGGCCTCTTCGTCCTGAGGGACTCGTTGCTGCCGAATCGGGGAGGCGCTTCGGCAGGAGGGATCGCTTCTAAGCCCCTACTCTCGGGGCGAGACTTTGGCGGCGAGCATGCCGTCGGTGCGGTCGCGCATGAATTTCAACAGGCCGTCGGCACCACCCTTGAGCGGATCGGCGAAGCTCGCCCGCATCGAGGCGACCTCGCTGACATTGCCGTTGAGCAGGACGTCCTGCACCCGGTTGCCCGCGTTCACGACGTAATCGACGTCCGACTCGTCGCCGTCCTTGTTCGAGACGCGCGTGGCGACGACGCGGTTGGGCCCGCGCTCCTCGCTCTGCGGCTTGATGTCGAACTTGCCGCCCGCCGCCTGCGAGAGGCGGTTGGCGTAGAGCGTGACGAAGTACCGACCGAAGGCCTCGGTGAGCGCCTCCTGCTGCTCGGGCTTGAAGGTCTTCCACTTCGGGCCGACGGCGGTGCGCACCATGGCCGCCGTGTCGAAGGTCGCGGCCAGGGTGTCGCCGACGATCGCCAGCCGGCTCTTGAGGTCGCCCGCGCCGTTCTTCAGCGCTTCCTCGAACTTGGCGTAGAGCCGCCGGATCGGCTCGACCGCCGGATCCTCGGCGGCGCGGACGATCTGCGGCGTTCCCGAGGCGGCGACCGTGGCGAGCGCTGCGGCGAGGAGGGTGCGGCGGTTCAGGCGCACTTCTGGAGCGCTCCAGCTTCGTTGTCGGAGGAGAGGGGGGCCGAGGGGCGGGACGCGGGAAAGCCGTAGGCCGGAGCGCGCGGGGCGGGCCCGAGGCGGCGGCCGAGCCGGGCCCGGATCGCGCCGAGTCCCTCGCGCACCGCCTCGGCGCCGTCGGGCTCGGGAGAGGCCGAAGCCTTCCGCTCCATCAGGTTCCAAAGGGCGAGGCTCGGCAGGCCGACGGCGAGGTCGGCGACGCGCTTGACCAGCGACAGGGCGAGCGCGGCCTCAGCAGGGATGCCGAACAGGGCGCCGAGCGCGATCAGGCCGCCCTCCTGGGCGCCGATGGCGCCGGGCACGACGAAGGCGGCGCCGCGCACGGCCTGGGCGAGGCTCTCGATCACCAGGGCGTCGAGGAAGCTGATCGAGTAGCCCATGGCGTTGAGGGCGACCCACACCTCGACCGTGCCTGCGACCCAGCCGGCGAGATGGATCAGCAGCGCCGCGCCGACGCGGGCCCGGCTGCCGTAGAGCCGGCGCAGGTTCTCGTACAGCACGTCGATCGCGCCGAGCGCCCGCCACTCGCGGCCGGCGGCGAAGCGGCTGAGCGCCGCCTCGATCAGGCGGTGACCGCTGCGGCGCTGGATGACGTAGAAGGCGGCGAGCGCCGGAATGGCGATCAGCACGCCGCCCGAGACCGTGCGGACCAGCGGCCCGTCGCCGGTGATCTGCATCAGGAGGAGGAGCCCGGCGACGGTGAAGACGAGCTGCGTCACCGCCTGGGTCATCAGGTCGACGAACATGCTCGCGCCGGCCATGCCGCCCGGCGTGCCGCGGCGGGTGAGCAGGCGCGCGCCGATGAGGTCGCCGCCGACCTGCGCCACCGGCAGCAGCGTGTTGATGCCCTCGCGCACGAAGCGCAGCGAGATGCAGTCGCGCAGGGTCGGCCCGGCGCCCCGGGGGAACACCGCGTGCCAGCCGAGGCCGGCCCACGCGACCGCCGCGAAGCGGGCGAGCACGACGGCGAGCGTCCCCCAGCCCGCGCTCACGACCGCGGCCGTGACATCGGACACGCCGGAGGACAGGAACAGCGCGAGCGCCGTGCCCAATCCAACGATCGATGCCAGTGTTGTGAGACGCTTCATCAGCCTCTTTCGAATGATCGCGAAGGCTTGTGTTGTCGAAATCCCACCCGAAGCGACCATCGAAGCTTAGCCGGTGGCGGGAAGCGTACCGGCAGGTTGCAGCTTTGCCCTGCCGTGTCTATCACCCGATTGACACACCGGGGAGCAAAGCGGCGCCCGCGGTGGACGCTGGCGACGATTGTCGCGCGATGCCGCTTCTAGGGAGCCTCAAATGGATCGCGAGCCGCAGATCACGGCGGATTCCGCCCTGATCGACGACGCCTCGGCGAACGGATTTTCGCAGGGCTACGAGAGCCGCCACGACGTGGAAGGCCGTTCGCCCGCCCCCCAAAGCCCGGTGATGGCCTGGAACGAGTGGGATCCGCTGGAGGAGGTGATCGTCGGCTCCCTCGATGGCGCCACGATCCCGACCCATCACCTGACCGTGATCTTCAACCTGCCGCGGGCTGCCCAGCCGTTCTATCGCTTCGCGTCCGGCTGGAAGTATCCGAAGTTCATGAAGAAGCTCGCCCAGGCCGAGCTCGACAACTTCATCTCGATCCTGGCCGGCGAAGGCGTGAAGGTCCGCCGCCCCGATTCGGTCGACTTCTCGAAGAAGTTCAAGGCACCGCGCTGGACCTCGCGCGGCTTCTGCGTCGCCTGCCCGCGCGACCCGTACCTCGTGATCGGCGACGAGATCATCGAGAGCCCGATGTGCTGGCGCTCGCGCTACTTCGAGGGCGACGCCTACCGCTCGCTGTTCAAGGAATATTTCCGCGCCGGCGCGCGGTGGACCTCCGCGCCGCGCCCGCAGCTCACCGACGACCTCTACAACTACGACTATCGGGTGCCGAACCTGAAGGCCGGCGAGCCGATGCAGTTCACGGTCAACGAGTTCGAGCCGGTCTTCGACGCCGCCGACTTCGTGCGCTGCGGCCGCGACCTGTTCGTGACCCGCTCGAACGTGACGAACCTGATGGGCATCGAGTGGCTGCGCCGCCACCTCGGCCCCGGCTTCCGCATCCACGAGATCGAGAGCCGCTGCCCGCAGCCGATGCACATCGATTCGTCTTTCATGCCGCTCGCGCCGGGCAAGGTGCTGGTCAACCCCGACTACATCGACGTCGAGAAGCTCCCGGCGGTGCTCAAGAAGTGGGACGTGCTGATCGCCCCGCGCCCCGACCCCGTCTCGGGCTTCATGAGCAAGATCTCGATGTGCTCGCCGTGGACCTCGATCAACGTGCTCGCCATCGATGAGAAGAAGATCGTCGTCGATGCCAGCCAGCCGACCCTGATCAAGGCCCTGAAGGATTGGGGCTTCGATCCGATCCCGGCGCCGTTCCTGTCCTACGGCCCGTTCGGCGGCTCGTTCCACTGCGCCACCCTCGACGTGCGCCGCCGCGGCGTGCTGAAGTCGTATTTCTGAGGGGCGGTCTCGCCCGCGGGGCGAGGCCTTTCACCGATCCGGAGCCTGCCGCGAACGCCTCGCGGCAGGCTTTTTTCTGCCCGGCCACGATCGCTCCCGTGAGGACGGAGACGACCATCCAGGCCGTCATCGCGCGGCGAGGCCGAAATCATCCCGTTGCTCAGCCGTTCGGAGCAAGGCGCTGAAACGCAAGCCTTTCTCGCGCCGAAGACGCGTCACTCGGCGGCGAACCGCTCCGGCACCCGCGTCGCCCGCCGATAGGTCGTCCCCGCGAGCAGCAGCGCGCCGCCGTATTGCAGGAACCCGTTCTCGGCGAGGCCGTCCGGCGCCAGATGAGCCTGGAGCGCGAGGCGGGTCAGCGCATTGAGCGCGATCACCCCGAGGCAGAAAACGGCGGATGCGAGCGCGGCGGCGACGAAATCGGGCATGGTGGCCTCCCGGTCGGGACCGCCCAAGCTTAGCAAGGGCCGAGCCAGCCGGAAGGCCCCCGAAAGGCTAAGCGGCGGGCGGGCGCGTCGCCACCATGGCCGGTCGCTCCCCGAACCGGGCGAACCACGCCGCGAGCCGCGGAGCGTCGTCGCGCCACGCGATATCGGAGAAGCGCAGGTCGAGGTAACCCAGCGCGCAGGCAAGCGCGATGGTGCCGATATCGACCCGCTCGCCGAATGCCTCCGCCTGCTCCTCGAACCACGCCAGCGCGCTCTCGATCTTGGCGGTCTGCCCCTCGATCCAGGCGGCCGAGCGCTCGGATTCCGGGCGCGCCGTCAGCTCGTAGCGGATCAGCAGGGCGGCATCGAGCACGCCGTCGGCGGTGGATTGCTCGTTGAGCGCCCGCCAGCGCGCCGGCCCCTGGCCCGGGAAGAGACGGCCGCCGGCCTCGGCATCGAGATACTCGCAGATCACCCGGCTGTCGGCGAGGCTCTCGCCGGTCTCGAGGATCAGGGTCGGCACCTGGGCGAGCGGGTGCTGCGCCAGCACCGAGCGGTCGCGCTTGACCGGGTGGACGGCGCTCGGGAGCAGCTCCAGCCGCTCGGCGAGGCCGAGTTCGTGGGCAACGACCATCACCTTCCGCACGAAGGGCGAGCTGTGCGAGTGGAACAGCTTCATCGGCGTCAAGGAATCCTCTGCGGTTGTGGATGAGGCGAAGGGTCAGCGCTGCACGGCGGCGGGCGACGCCGGCAGCTTCGGCGTCTCGACGCCGAGGCGCTTCACCGGCCAGCCATCGCCCCAGCGGCGCATGTCGCTGAAGGCGGGGTCGTTCTTCAGGCTCTGGGCGTCCTTGCCGGCGAAGGCGGCGGCGGCGGCCATGTCGAAGGTGCGCCAGTAGGCGAGGAAATCGAGGCTGTCGGCGCGGGCGTTGTTGATCTGCGAGACCAGCGTGGTCTGCTCGCCCGAGAGCGCCATGTCGGCCGACCAGCGGAAGGGCGGCGGCTTCTCGCCGGGCGGGTCCGGCGGCAGCTTGATCGCCCCGCTGTCATAGGCCGCGTCGAGCCCGGCGGGCGAGGCGAGCGTCGCGGTGAGCGCCGGGAAGCCGTGGTCGTCGGAGAGCGCGCGCACGAACAGCTTGCGCTCCGGCGGCACGGAATGGGCGTCGCGCAGGATGCGGCGGGCAGCGGCATCGGCGGCGCGCGCGTCGCGGTCGCCGATCACCGTCACCAGCAGGGTCTTGGGGGACATGCCGTCGAGGTCGCCGAGCGGGATGCCGCGGGACTTGGCATCCCGGGCGATGCCGCCGGGCATCACGACGTAGACGAGTTTCGGCGCCGGCAGGCCCTCCTTCTCGGCCTCCGCAGCG
>Ga0233425_10010932_pt1 | contig 10815 bp, 9 predicted proteins | sample Watercolumn_Towu_2_FD_181712 | JGI IMG/M metagenome (GOLD analysis project Ga0233425, IMG submission 181712) | Freshwater microbial communities from Lake Towuti, South Sulawesi, Indonesia - Watercolumn_Towuti2014_140_MG | ecosystem: Environmental > Aquatic > Freshwater > Lake | place: Indonesia...
GCCATCCGCAACGCATGTCTTCTTCAAAATCATGGAAGAACGGCAAGGCGTGACCCTAATCGATCAAGTCGGCGACGACCTGGGGGCGCGCATGACGCAGGCCTTCGCGACCCTGTTCGCGCGAGGCTGTGGTCCTGTCCTCATCGTGGGAACCGATGTGCCGACCCTGCCCTCCGACCATTTCAAGCAAGCACTCGCCCTCCTGGAGGCGCACGATCTCGTGTTGGGTCCGGCCCTCGACGGCGGTTACTACCTGATCGGGCTGCGCCAAGCGGCTCCCGAGCTGTTTGTTGGCATCCCCTGGTCCACCGGGCAGGTTCTTGAGATCACCCGGGAGAAAGCGACCAGCCTGGGGCTCAAGGCCGTCACGATTGGGGCGTGGCGCGACGTCGATACCATCGACGACCTCAAAGCACTCATCGAAGCGGCTGCGCTCGACGCCAAGAAGTCCAAGAACCAGCGATCGTTTTCCGCCCGGACCGCCGGCGTGTTGCAGCTGCTCGCCAAACGGCTGCAGGCGAGAGCATAATAGATTCGTAATGAGAGGAACATCATGAACCACCGTGTCGCCCTCATCACTGGAGGAGCCAAGGGCATCGGACGAGGGGTCGCCCTCGATCTTGCCGCGCAACATTGGAAGATCGCGTTCTGCTATCGCGCCAGCGAAAGCGAGGCCCAGAAGACCGCCCGCGCGATCACGGAGCGAGGAGGCCAGACCCTCGCCGTGCGTTGCGATGTCTCAGACCCGACGGCGGCCAAGGCCATGGTCTCACGGGTGGAACAGGAGTGGGGTCGGATTGACGCGCTGATTAACGGCGCCGGTCCCTACCATCGGATCAACCTGCTGGACGAGACGGTCGAGGGATGGAACGGAATGTTCGACGGCAACCTGCATCCCATTTTTTATCTTGCCCAGGCCGTCGTCCCGGGCATGAAAGCCCGCAAGGCCGGGCGTATCGTCAACTTCAGCATGGCCAATGCGGATCAGATGATCTCCCAGCCGGACGTGACCGCCCACTACATTGCCAAAGCGGGCGTGCTCATCCTGACACGCACGTTGGCCAAATTGCTGGCGCCCTACGGCATTACCGTCAACGCCATCTCTCCCGGCTTCATCGACTCCGGGAGCGCGCCGGCGGCGGAATTGGCCGCCGTGACCAAACGCATCCCTGCCGGCTATATCGGAACCGTCGAGGATACCGTCGCAGCCGTGCGTTATCTCCTCAGCGACGAGGCCCGTTACGTCAACGGCGCGAATATTCAGATTAGCGGGGGATGGGGAATATAGTGGATAGAACGACATCCAGGTTAGTTCCTTGCTCACTGAGCGCGCACTCGGAATGATCATATTTTGAAGTGAAGGGCTGTGCTCGCTCAACATGCGCAATGGAACCAACCTGGATGCCGTTCTCGAGTGCGGAAGGAGAGTGGCGGTGCTCGGTGCATGCGCGCAGTTGAGGTCACTGGATTCACCCCGCTGGAGAAGGTAAGGACAAGACAAGAGGGTTGCAAGATCTGGAGGATTATCCATGAAACGCGAGCAAGAGCGCGAGGTTCATCGGCGATTCGTTCAGGCGCTGCAGCACAAACCGCTCACCTGCGCCAAGACCGGCTGCGGGGGACAGATGGACGTCGTCGATCTCACGCCCCATCTCGCCCGGATCAAAACCTACGAAGCCGAATGCAAACGATGTCATACAAAGGAACAGATTACCGGCAAAGAGCAGACGACCCCACCGTGGGACCTCGCCTCGATCACGATGATGGCCGAGGTCCACCTCCTCCATGACCAGCCGACATGCCCATATGACAATACGCCCATCACCTTTACGTCCATGCCCAACCCTCGCCGCAAAGCCCGCTACCGCCTGTCTTGTTTCTACTGCGGCCGCCACACAGAAATGAACTGGCCGCCGCCAGAGGCAAAACGATGAGGAGAATAGTTGGCTAGATGGCGAGAGATCTCCTCACGAATTCGGCAAGCCGTTTGAAATAGGCCCCCCCCTCCCACCTGATACGTATCGTTATGATCGGCGCCTTGAATCACGTACCATTCTTTTGGTTGAGCCCCGCTGCCTCAAAGACCTGACGCCCTAATTCGAGCGGGACGATATCGTCCCTGTCCCCATGGATGATCAGCTTGGGAAGCGTCAAGCGTGGGAGGCGATCGATCAGCCGGAACTCCGCCCCGATCAGCCAGTGTACGGGCAACCCTCCATAATGAAACTTAGCAACCGCCTCCACCGAGGGAAACGAGGATTCCAGAATCAATGCCGAAGCCGGCCTCTGTGCTGCAAGTTCTCCGGCCACGGAGGCGCCGAGCGATCGACCGAACAGCACCAAGCGCTCGGCACGGATGGACCTGACCCTCGTCAGATAATCATAGGCTCCGACCGCGTCGTGATAGAGGCCCTGCTCGCTCGGTCGGAGGCTCTGGCTTCTCCCATAGCCCCGGTAATCGAACAGGAACACCGAGAGTCCCCTCTGATAGAGAAACTTCAGATTGTCGAGACGGTGGACGATATTGCCCGCGTTCCCATGGCACCAGAGGATGATCGGACGATCCGCTTGTGTCTTTACGTACCAGCCGAACAGCCGTGCGCCATCGGCAGCCTGAAACCACACATCTTCAAGTGGCAACCCACTGAGCCGCGCCCAGTCGCGATCCTGCCAAGGCTCGGGGTGATAGACGAACAGCGGAACGCACTGTTCTATCGTTTCCCAATAGTAGGCCATCAGTTTCTTCACATCCTGATTGCCCGTCCCGGCAGCAAACACGGCCCCCAGCACCGACTTAATATAAAACCGCGACAGCCGAAACAAGAGTGCCGATCGCGGGCGTGAAATCTCAAGCAGGAGGACGATCCCGCGTGGTTTCAGGACACGGCGATACTCGGCGAAGACAGCCCTTATGTCTGGAACATGGCGGAGCGCATAGCCCATACTCACAAAATCGAAGTGCTCGTCGGGGAACGGCAGGCGCTCCCCCACCCCGCGCACCAGGTTTCGGCAAGGCCCCTTCTGCGCCTCACGCAGCATGCCGATACTGGGATCGAGCCCGATCACCGAACCGGAAGGCCCGACGAGATCAAGGGCGCACTGTGCCACCAGCCCGGGCCCGCATGCCACATCGAGCACGGTCATGCCAGGCATGAGCCCCGCATCAAGCAGCGCTTTCCTGCGATACCACAGTCCGGACCCGAAGCCGGTGGCTTTTTCGATATTGCGATATTGATAGGCCGTCCGGTTGAAGAGTCCGTTGAGGAATTCCTGCCTGGCCTCCGTTTCGTCATAATACCGGCGCAAGGGCGGATGGGGAGCGACCGGCCGGTCGGCGGGACTCGTGATCTCTTGAACGATCGGTTCTGCAGATTGGCTCATCAGCACATCCCCTGACCCGCACGTTCACACTTGTAGCAGGACCCTCTCTCACGGGCAAGAGGAAGGGCACTGGTGGGATTTCCGATCCTCCCCGTTAGAAGAATGCTTGGAGAGAGAAGACCACGTCATTGTCCCGGTCGCGATGATTGTAATCCACCCGCACCGCCCAGTTCCTGGCGAGCGTATAACGCGAACCGGCATACCACCGGATGTCGTCAGACTTGTCTCCGAGCGGATAGCGAAGATACGACCCCGAAACCATGAGCTTCCACCGATCAGTCACATCCGCCAGCATACCGACCGTGGCACCGCCGCCGATGCGATGCCGCTCTTCATAGGCTCTACTGACATTCGCTTCGGCATCGGCGAACGCGAAGTAGACCTCTCGCTTGAACAGCTGCGATTCCACCGCCGCCCCGATCCCGCCGCCGGCCACCCCGTTGCTGCAGAGTTGGCAGTCCCGGTGGCGAATCGTCTGCATCCCCAGATTGACCTTCCACGAGGGCGCGCGGAACAGATCGTCCATCGGTGAGAGCGACAGAATATTGAGCAACGTCGCCCGTTCGACCCTGGTCTGTTCGGCCCGGTTGTAATGCCGGACGGCCAGCCCGAACATCTCGATCTGTGCGTCAGGTGTGTACCCCTCCTCAGGATCCAGGAGGTCGTGGTACACGGCGCGGAAGGAGGCTTCTTCGAACGTATCGTGATTGCGCCAGCCGCCGCCGAGAGTCGCGCGGGAGGTCCGGTGCCCTGCGTCCGGCTGCTTGGTATAGGGAAGGATTTCGACCTCTTCGGAGGGGACCAACAGCTTGCTCCGCTCCGTCAGCACCTGTCGGTTCCGATCCTTGTAGACCGTCACCTCCGGATCGTCGCTCTCGCCTTTGTATCGAAGGTAGTCCGAGACGACATCCAGCACCAATGCACGTCTCTGAAGCGGTAGCGTGGCAAAGGAGGCATCCCCGATGATGTCCGGAGCGTTCAGGATGTGCCTCGACAGGGTCCGTTCATCGGCGGTCAGAAGCGTCCGTTTTCGCTTGATCATTGTGCTGCGGGAAGGCCGGTAGGTTGCGGCACCCACCAGACCGGGGTAGTCCATGATGACCCGGACCGTCTCGGCCGGAATGGTCCAGAGATGGAACCGGTCCCTCAGATGTAACTGCGGATCGGCATATTCCAGAAGAGACAGGATGTGATACGAACAATTTTCTTTGAAAAAGAAATAGTCGAAATAGGCATTCCCCATCTCCCACGCATGCATGAGCAAGCGATCGACCTGGGAGGCCGTGAGATTCAGCTGATATTCCCACATGTCGCGATTCTCGATATCGCGATAGGCCTGGACTTTGAGGTAATAGGGAGGCGTAGAAAAGAAACCCTTGTACCCCCCGAAGAGGCCCTGGTAGGCGTACTCAATACCGGCATTGGGCGGCACATCTGCGGCATAATCGATCGTGTAGGCCAGGACCCTCGTCTGTTCGGTATGCCCCTTCTGATCAATCCGCAGGAACGTATGGCCGAACATGGAGGCCGGATTGTTCATGAAGGCCGCCGGGAAGATCAGACTGACTCCCTGGGGATTCAACTCGGCCCGCCAGCGCTCAAATCGATCACATGACAGGGGCGCGAGCCGGTCGCGGTCGAACCGCAGGCGCTCCTTCAGCCAGTAATACCGGGCAATGAAGGCGCACTGGGCCGGCTGTTCGGAGCGTCCTACCGGATCGGCGGAAAAGAACTGCGCGATCGTCGCGTCGAGTTCTGCCTGGGGATCATGCTTGCCGCGGGGCGACAGAAAGAATCCTTCGTCATCTTCCTCGCTGGTGACTCCACCAAAAAGGTTGGCTCCATAGTGCAATAATAAGTACCATTCCCGCTCGTCCGCTAAGCGCGTCAGCCGGGCCTGTTCAATGAGCTCCTGTTGATATTCCCGGGAAACTGCTTCTGCAAGGCTCTGGCTTGGGATACCGATGAAGACGATGATGGCGAGCAGGATCTGGATCACTGCTTACGAGGGGCCAACAGGGGCTTCCACCATAAGGTGGAAGCCCCTTGTGAGAAACGCTACTTGTTAAGCGCAACCTTAGTCAACGAAGGATCGGCGGCAATCGCGTCGTTCATGGCCTTGACCATCGCGGCCGGAGAAAGATCGCTCGCACCAGCCAGCGTGGTATAGCGTGCCTGGGCCATCGAGAAAAACGCCGGATGCTGCTGATCGGGAACCCCCAAAAGCGTCGCCAGCGACGCTAGGTGCTCGCCTCGCCCTTGCGCCATTTCCTGCCCCAGCGCATCGGCATTCAACTCAGCGAACATCACAGCCTTCTGCTCAGCCCACCACTTGCCGTCGTCCGTGCAGCCTGAGGTTCCGGTGGTGATCCCGAAGGTCTGCGTGCCGAACGACCCATTGGTGGTTGCGATCAGGAGCTGCGCGCCCTTGGTTTTGGAATTTGGATAGTTCTGCCACGCGACCTTGCCCAATCCACAGCCCGGTCCCGTATCCGGCGTGCCAGCCGCCAGGGCAAGACCACCCTGCATTGCAAATGCAGCCACTATTGCAAACAGTCCCAGCTTCTTCATGCACGTTCCTCCTTTGTATTGATGATAGGCACCAGGGCACAAAAGATCTTCGACGATTATAGACGAATCGCGGTCAAGCGCCACAAGTTTTTCCTCTCCAGTTTCTGATTAGTCGGCCGCTGACATTCACCTGCCATAACAGAAGATCGAGCACAACATGTCCCTACGGATCAACGACCGGCTGACTCCCGATCGAGCCTCGAACCTTGGCCCAGTCGAAGGTAAAGGGCTCAGGGGTTTGTTTCGGCATGGCGGCCAGCTCGGCCTTCAACCGCTCGGCTCGCGCGCTACTCATTGGATGGGTTGAGAGCCACTCCGACCGTCCTTCGTCTTTTTCCGACAGCCGTTCAAAGAAGGTGATCATGCCGGACGGGTCGATCCTCGCCCGATAAAGCAGCTGCAGCCCGGTCAAATCGGCTTCCGTCTCCTGTTCCCGGCCGAACTTCAGGGTCAGCAACTCGACACCGATCTGTTTCATAAGCCCGAAGAGACCCTGTTGGTCTCCCACGATAATCGCGACGACGGCAATCAGGCCAAGCTGTTTCACGATACGTTCGAGCCCATGCCGCTGCAAGACGTGGTTCAGCTCGTGGCCCATGACGCCCGCCACCTCTTCACCGCTTTCCGCTTTTTTCATCAATCCCGTGAAGACAATAATAAAGCCGCCGGGGAGGGCGAAGGCGTTGACGACGTCGCTCTTCACGACCGTTACCTTGAACTTGTAGGGGTTGTCGGGAATCTGCTCGATGAGGCGATCGGTCATTTCTTCGACGGCCGACACCGCGATGCCTTCTTTCATAATCTCTTGATGGGCAAGGAAATCGCCATACGCTGACTCGCCCAGTTTCTGCTCCCACTCCACCGGGATCCGATCGACGGCAATTCCTACCAAGAGGTCTGAGCCAAACCACAGTCCCAGCACCACGACAAGGACGACCCCCCCGACGATGCTCCATACCGTTCGGTGCCCGTGGCGCACCCGGCGGACCCGTTCCGCGGCCCGTTCAAGCTCGGCGTTCAGCTGATCCGGCGCCGCTTGGCGAAACGCACGGATCACGTCGGCATTGTTGAGATAGAGCGTGCGCTCCCCCTTGGGCCCCACCCATTTCACGACGAGCTGGTCATGGTCCAGGCCGCCTGCCGAGACTGTCAGGCTTGAGAATGTCACCGACTCCAACAATCTCTCACCGGTCTCGGAAGGAAAGGTCACCCTGATGCCGTGGCCCTCGACCTGGACCAGGCAAGGTGCGCCGCTCGCAGGAAACTCGTCGCCGAAACAGAGGGCATTGGGCTCAAACGACATGGGGATTCGTTAACCGTCAATCGTCATTCGCAGGAAGAGGATCGGCCTTCTGTCGTGTTTATCTGATCATCACGCGTGACTCTTGACGGTTGGCGAATGACGCGCCTCATCACTCGGAGACGGGGATGAATTGCCGTATCCATGCGCCAAAGCTGCCGGGATTGCGGCTCTGGATATAGACCACGCCTGGACCGCGGAACCGGCAGACAAATCCTTCGCCGGAGGTGAAACTCGCCACCCACCCGGATGCGGCTTTCTCGATGTTGTAAGAGGTCGTCACAGACCAGGCCACAAGGTGGCTGTTGTCGACGATGTATTCCTGGTCCGGCTTCAACTCGATTTTGTGAATCGCCCCAAAGCTGTTCAGAATCAGCGTACCCTTGCCTCCGATCTTCAAAATAAAGAACCCCTCTCCGCCCATCAGCCCACGGCTCAAACTCTGCATCCTGCTCTCAATGTTGATCGTGTAGGCGCCGGCGAGAAAGCCATCTTTCTGGACCATGTATTCGTTTACGCCATCGAGCTCCAGAACGACGATCTCCCCCGGAACTGTCGGCGCCAGCAACACTTCGCCGGGCCCCCGGCTTGCCCGCAAGGTCTGGAAGAAAAATTTCTCTCCCGTGAGCAACTTGCGGGAGAGCGCCCCGAGAAATCCGCCTTCCATCTTGCTTTCGATATCGATCGTGGGAGAAGACGCGACCATCGCGCCGGATTCGGCCTTGAGGTGCTCTCCCGCCGCGAGTTCGACCCGCACCATCGGAAACGCTCCGGGATACAAAATCTCACTCCTCATTCAGACTCTCCTTCCTCATCTTTTGGCGGGGCGGGGTGCGAGGACGGGTGGGCTCCTCATTGACAGGACCCGCATCACCCCCTCACCACCCATCCATACACCCTCCGGCTCGGCTCCGGTCCCTCTTCCAGATAGCTCATCCTCAGCCGCCCCAGCGCATCGCCCGGTACCTCGTTCCGTTTCGCATTGACATCGATACCGAATACCCGCGCTGCGTTCAACCCAAAAATTCGTTCTTTCACCTGTCTCGTCAACGGCTGGTAGCGATACTGGTCGGCCAACTCGGCCGGAATCTGGAATCGACGAAAGGCCTCGATCTGCCATTGGGGCGTGCCGTACCAGATGGAATCCGTACCCCATAGCACGTGATCGACGCCGAATGCTTGAATAATCTGACCGAGTAAGTGGGCGCAGATGCTCGGATGAGTCGTCACCAGCTGGCCGAACGTGGAGCCCAGCTCCATGTAGATGTTCGAGAGGTCCGGTCCCTTCTGCTTCGTACGGCAGAATTCCGTGGTCCATGGGATCTGGCAGGTCTTGGAAAACACCTCGTCAACCGATGCCGTACTTCTGAGCCCTGAGTGATACACCAGGAAGTCGATGTCGGGAAAATCCTTGGCGGCTTTGATCAAATCCCTCGGATGGTTGTAGTCCGGCACGGGACCGAGCGGCAACCCTTTATGGATACAGACCCGTTTGACATTCAGCTTTCTGGCCTGCTCCAGCATCGGATACGCGATCCGCTCATCGTCCATCCACCAGCCTCGGTCGAATCCCTTCGGACAGGACCCCGTGTAACACTTCCAGGCATCGACGTTCAGCGTCTCGGCCTACATCGCCATGAATTCCAGATCCGCCTCGCCAAGCTGGGGCGTGGCAAGCCCGTGGGCCAGCATCCGCTGGGAACCAGCCACCCGATTGATCTCGTCGCGAATATGCGCCATTTCCCTGGGCGGGACCACCGCTTCCTGCGGATAGGGCCCGGGCGGCGTGCTGATCAGTCCGACCGTTGTTTCACTGTCGAGGAAGACTTCCTTCACGAAATTCCTCCACGACAGATCATCGATGGTACCCCGATCGCCCGCGAGCTTCGGATTGAATCCTGCTTCGCGGATGCGCCGTCTGAGCGACAGCAGCGCCTGCTTGGAGACGGCGCCCTTTCGATCGGATTCTGCATCGGTCGGATCGTAGTGGGCACTGACGTAGTGCGTCTGCACATCGAAGATAAAAAAGGGCGCTCCCTGTTGCTCCGCAAAGGCCGCCGGTTCAAACAACTCAATTTCGCCGACACTGAAGAAGCGGCCAAACACGGCATTCATGGCCAGCAGGGCAGCGGCCATGCCACCCGTGGTCTTCAGAAACTCCCGACGCGTCACACCCCGGCAAGCCGCGGTCCGTTCCACCAGCCCGGCGGCAACCTGTTCCACGCGGGCTTGATCCGCCGTTCGGCCGAACGGGACGAACTCTTCGTTCGACACGATCTGCGTCGGGATAGCGGATTGAAACGTGGCTCCCTTGACCACCAGTGGAGTGAGCCGAAATGGTCTTAATGTGGGCGGCATCGAACCGATTCGTGTGAGCAGTGCAGGGCTGATTGTGTGGAATACCGTCTGCGCTGTCAAGCAACCGGCATGCGGGGGCTAGCGATCTGGATGAAAGGGCCGCGACTCGAGAGGCCGGCTCTGCGGGGGGAGTCTCTCGACGTGCATGGTCGAACAGGGGAGCAAGAGGCGGGCTCACCGCGACTTGGGCGAGCCGGAGGAGGTCTTGTGGCCTGCTGGGACACTCGGATTCATCGGTATCGCCACCACTACATCGGCCTGCGGGTCGGCGTCCTGGTCTTTGCCGTCGTGCCCGACGCTGTACATGGAGCCTTTCTTCAGATTCACCAGCATCGGCAACCCTGTGTAGGGATCATAGAAATTCTGCCCGGCTTTGGCGATGCGTGCGAGAAGATCCGCATCCTGCGCACCTCGTCGCAGCCAGGCCTGCAGAGTGGCGAGACGGAGACGCGCGTCCGTATCGACGACCAATCCATTATAGAGATCCCATGGCGCCAGCGGTTCCAGACCGACGAGGTTTTCGATTGGATTGGCCAGATAGTCCATCACGGTACTGGGCGGAAATTGTATGTAGTTTTTCCACTTCGGCAAGGCGCCATGCCGCCCCTCGCCGGCGGCTTTGTACGAAGCCTCGTAATATTCCGCATACGCGTTGAGCCGGCGTTGTTTCGGCAGAGGCAGGGCGGACGCCACTGCCGCTGTGAGGCTTTGTTCTTCGCCTCGTTCGGCCTTCAGCCGGGCTTCGAAGGTCTTGGTTGCGGAAACCAGCTCGCTCTGCATCGGCCAACGGATTGAGAGTTCAACCTGATCCAGCGGACGAAGCAGCTTGGTCAACCGAGGAAGATACCTGCCGTCGAAGTCGGGCTGCACTAACAATCCGGATGCGACCGCGATGTCATCGTTGATGGCCTGAAGCGCCAGGGTCTTGACCGGAAGCGTTTTCGCCTGGGCCAATGCGATGCGCCATGACTCCATGTCCGTTTCGAGTCTGTCGACACCGCTATCCGCACTCTGCAGGAACCCCTCCGCCAGATACAGACGGTGGGTGAAGAGAATCGACGCACAGGGCGGGCTTATCGTGACCTCGCCCCCTTAAACGGGTCCAGATCCTATGCTAGGGTCGGGCCGGAAGGAGGGGCAGATGCCACGATTGCGTCACACCGTCGAACAGATTCTTGCGAAGCTACGTGAAGCGGAAGTCGCCC
>Ga0233425_10010933_pt1 | contig 10813 bp, 7 predicted proteins | sample Watercolumn_Towu_2_FD_181712 | JGI IMG/M metagenome (GOLD analysis project Ga0233425, IMG submission 181712) | Freshwater microbial communities from Lake Towuti, South Sulawesi, Indonesia - Watercolumn_Towuti2014_140_MG | ecosystem: Environmental > Aquatic > Freshwater > Lake | place: Indonesia...
GCGCTCCCGGAGCTCGTCGGCCTGCTGCTCGTCGGCAGCGCTCGTCGCGTAGGCTTTGCGCATCTGCGTGACGAGGCCCTGATAGGCGGCGCCCACCTCGTCCGCCACGGCCGGGTCGGGCATCTTTTCCAGCAGGCGGCGCTGGATGACCTTCATCACCTCATCCTGTTCCACCGGCTCGCGCAACGCATCCTTGCGCCCGACCATGTGGTCGAGCGTCGAGAGCAACTGGCTGTGCTGGAGCGTCTCGGTCGGCTGGCTGGACGGCAGCGCCATGACCACGACGGTGCGGGGCGCGTTGGCCGCCGCGACGGTGAGTTCCTTCAAAAAATTCAGCGTCTGCTCGCGGAGGTCGGTCTTGAGCACCTTCACTCCGCCGGCGTTGATCAGGTATTCCAGCACCTCGTCGAGCAGGATGAGGTTAGGCTGATCGCCGAAGAGCTTGAGCAGGTCGTCGGCGCCGGGTGCGACCCGCGACTCGTCGTTCTCCTTCAACAGGTCGTAGCCCTTCCTGCCGCCGAGCTTGAGGGCGAGCCAGCCCCACAGGGTTTGCACATGGACGCCATCGGCCTCCTTGCCCTTCTGGGCGTTGAAGAACTGGCCGTCCACGACGGCGATGCGCGCCGCGCCGGGGCCTGCCTGCGCCGCCCCGGCTGGCAGGCCTGCCTGCGCCGCGCTCTTGTTTGCCGCCGGCGCGGCAGGCAGGTCGGGCAGCTTCTTGCCCTCGGGAATGGCGTTCAGCGCCTTGCGGTTGCCCGCGCCATGAAACAGCGCGGCCATCGCGTGCGACTTGCCGCCGCCGAAGGGTGTCAGGAGTTTCAGCACGGGCGGGCCGCCCTTGCCGGCGAGCCGCTTCAGCACGTCCTCCAGGAGCGATTTGAGTCCGGCGGTCAGGAACGATGCTCTGAAGAACGTCTCCGGGTCGCGATAGACCTGGGCGACTGTGCCGGAGTTGTCGGCCAGCGGTCCGAGGTCGAGGGCAAAGATGTCCGTGCCGGCGTCCTCCTTCAGGACGTCGGCGTGCAGGGAAACGGATTCAATCCAGGGTTTGGGGGTCATGCGGAGTGCGGTTCAAACTGAGCTGTAACGACGCCATGTTCTTGCCTGGATGCCATCGTACGGCATAGTCCGGGTCGTTGATGAAGGCCCGGCTGTACCTGGAAACCACCATTCCGAGCTACCTGACCGCTTGGCCGAGCCGGGATGTGGTGATGGCTGGCCATCAGCAGGTGACCCGCGAATGGTGGGAGCGGCGGCGGCGCGACTTCACCATCTACATTTCGACCTTTGTGCTGGACGAGGCCGGTGACGGCGATCCTGCCGCCGCGCAGCGACGCCTCGAGGTTTTGAGGGAATTGCCGCTGCTCGCCGCCACCGCTCCGACGCTCGAATTGGCCGGCCGGCTGGTGCGTGATTGTCGCCTGCCGCCCCGGGCCGCCATCGATGCGGTCCACATTGCCATCACTGCCGTGCATGGCATGGACTATCTGCTCACCTGGAATTGCACGCATCTTGCCAACGCCGAAATCATCCCCAAGGTCAGGGCTGTATCCGAAAACGCCGGCTATGTATTCCCGATGATTTGCACGCCCGAAGAATTGATGGGAAGCTGAACCATGAACGATCCGATTGTCACCGAAGTCCGTCGCATTCGTGAGCAACGTGCCGCCAAGTTCGGCTTCGATCTCAAGCGCATCATGACTGACGCCTGCCGCCGTGAACGCGCCTCCAGTCGCAAGGTGGTTACGCTCTCGCCGCGCCGTCTGGAAACTGCTGCCAAACGTTGAGTCCGGCCGCGACTTGGATGCTTGGCAGGGGTGGATCTTCACAGAAAACGCTGTTGGCCTGCCTGCCGGTCGGCGGTGGCCGCCCGGCCTTGGATGACGGTGTTCCAGTTCGCCAGCAGCTTGCTCAGGGCGGCCTGTTCCGCGCCGGGTGAAACGTCGGCGAGTTCGCCGCCCTTGAGCGCGGGTCCGGCGAGCGCCTGCGCCACGAGGCGTAACTGCTCGGCGCTCACGCCGGCGTCCGCCAGAAACTGCGGAATGCGAGGCGGTTTGTGCTCCAGCAGCCAGAGCAGCCGGTGCAGGGTGTCGACGGTCGGTGGCGCGGCTCCGGCTTTGGTTGGCAGGCCCAGATGTTCGTCGTCCCCGCGCTCGGTGAAGTCACGCAGGGAATAGGCGGACTTCTTCTTTTCGAGGATGGCGTTCGCGCCGGCGGTCAGACCCTCCGGGCCGTCGAGTTCGACGTGGGTGCCGTTGGCGAAGATGATGGCCTCGCCCGCGTCGAGGTCGGCGTTCTTGTAGGTGTAGCGCCAGAGCACGTAGAACCGCGTGGCGGCGTCCAAACCCCCGAGACTCGTGCTGCCACCTTTGCCGCCCACCTCCTTGGCAAGCCGGGCGAGGATGGTTTCGAGGACGACCGTCTCCACCTCGGCAAGAAACCGCTCGGCGGGCACCTCCTGCCCGTTGGCGTATTCGACCCGGGAGAATTGCGTGAACGCGCGCAGACCCCCACCGACGCAGGCGATGACAAGGTCAGCACCCGAAATTCCCATGTCCCAAAGCGTGTCCACCCGCTCACGGACGATGGCTTCCAACTCCGGCCGGACTTGCTCCTCGTAGTTACCCGTCGCCGTTCCTTCCCGTTTCCGTGCCACGAGGAAAATGCTGGATGCGAGAGCCGCCGTATCCATCGCCACAACCGTGACTTCATCTCCGTATCCAATGGCCAAGCTTCGTTAACCATGAAACCGGCGTTGCGGAGGGCGTCCACCAATGTGGCCCAACCAAGCGTCGTTTTATGGGCATAGACAATGACCAACGAACCGCCGGGCTTGAGCACGCGGTGCGCCTCGGCAAATGCTTGGCCCATCATGTTCTCGTATGCTTTTCGCGCTTGTTGCCTGCTGCCACCATAACGAACGGGATCGGCAACAGTCTCCTGCTTTTTAGGAGTGCCTAAAGCGGCGAAATGCTCCGGGTATAGTTGTCCAATCGTCCGTTTGAGCCAGACGTAGAAGAAATCGGAGATTTTCGCGTAGTCGACGTTGTCGTAGTATGGTGGATCTGTGATGACAGCGTCCAACAATCCATCTGGCCAAGGCAAAGCAGCGGCTGAGCCACGTAAGACAAATGAGGCTTGCGGCACGTCCCAAGTGTCATTCCAGCCTTCAATCGTCCGCCCAACCTGACTTTGCCAAGAGCCACCGATGCCCGAAAAGGCGACCTGCTCAGCGAAATCCCAGACCATTGGCAACGCTTGTCGCCCAAACGCACCAACACACAGTTCAGCATCTGGCTTCCAACGCGTGAGAGAGCAATTAAGGTCGCCAACCTTGTCCAAAGCCATTGCTAGACTCGTTCCCACGGCCTTGGCGTGTTCGCTTTGGGCGGGCATCTGGCTGAGGATGCAGCGGATGGCGTCGGCAAATGATAACATGCATAGCATCTGCCGCTGCGTGAAGAGCCTGCCAAAGTCTGTGAGACCATAGGGTAAACATATCCCGCCTGTCATTCTAGCTTCGATCTGCTCACTAGGCACGGAGAGATCGGTTCGTTGGCAGAATTGGGCAATGCGGCTATGAATCACAACATCGTCCGGCATGAATTGAGGGTAATCATTGGCTGCCAGATTGATTTTCCCTCGGTGTCTTGGTCGGATGCCGACAACGACCATCATTTGATAGTCTATTCTTCCGGCGCAGCCTTCGATCTTAGCGTAATCGCCGTCAGCCACTGTTCTGTTCCGCAGAACGGACAGGCGACGTTACCCCGCTTGCCGAAGGCTTCAGGATCGAAGCCCAGGCCCTTCTCCGAAGTCGCTTCGACGACCTCGAACCGCACCTCTTTCTTGCCGCGCGGCGCGATCATCTTCATCGCTACGAAGCGCCCTTGCTTCTTGCAGAGCCAAGTTTGCTTCACCAGCGGCACCGTGGCGCCGCAGGCGGGGTTCTTGCACTTCACGGTGCGTGTCCAGAGGTAGGCGACCGGCGTCAGATACCCCGGGGGCAGCACCGCCTTCCGACTCTCGCTTTCGGCTTCGCCTTCAAGTGACAACTCCGGGTCGGTGGCGAAGTCCATCGCGCTTTGCGGCGCGACCACACCCTTGCCCGCTTTCTTCGGTTGTTTCACGACCCACTCGCCCGTGGCGCGGTCGAACACAATCTCGGGTCGCTTGCCTTTGAATTCGGGATCGGGGATCGGCGGGTAGAGATCGCCGATCTCGCACTTCACCCTCGGCAACACCCACTCGCCCCAGTAGCGGACCTCCTCGGCGAGCCCACCCCACGTGGTTTCGCCCTTGGCGTCTTTCGGCCCGGTCATGCCACGCGCGTTCGGGTCGGGTTTCCCGTATTTCTGCGGGTAAACGAGCGTGCAGAGCTGGATGATGTGGGCGACGGGATTGAGATCGAGGGCGTAGGCCTCGCACCCGAGGCGCAGCGCCTCCAGCGGAATCGCCCCGCCACCGGCAAACATGTCGAGCACCTTTGGCCGCGGGGCGCGGCCGGCGAGGATGTCGTCCACGGTGACCTTCTTGCCGGCTTCTTGGGTGAGCCGCTCGGCGTGCGCCTTGAGGATGTGCCCCTGCGCCTCCTTGATGGCGCGTTCGATGTCGGCTTTCTCCTCGGGCTTCGCGTCGCTCGGATACCGGCAGAGCCGCTGCATGAACTTGGCGGCGTTGGCCCGACCGAGTGATTTCTTGTGGGTGTCGGACCCGTTGCCCGGCACGAACTGGGTTGCCGGCACGAGCGCGCCATACACCGCGGCGCGACACGCGACGAGCGGACGCCGCGCCCACCACAGGTGCAACGTGGAGATGTGCCCCTTGCGCACCGATTTCTCGCGCGAAGCCTCGGCGCTGATGGCCTCGATGGGCAGGTAGTCCTCGATCAGGCGTTTGTCGTCTTGCGGCATAGCTAATTCCTCCGGATCGCTTTCAGCAATTGTCGCTTCGCCTGCTTCTGCTGCTCGGAGAGCACCGCTATCGCTGCAATGGTCTTCTCATGGCGTTCATCGTCAGGCTTCGTGCTCTCGTCGACTTGAACGTAGCGCTCGACCTTCTTGCCGAAGCGCCCCTTTTGGCTGTTCATTGGCGGCTCCGCTACTTCGATGAGGATTCCCTCGATCACGTTGGCCAAGTGGGCGGAGGTTGTGAGCTTCAGGCGACCGCGGTTGCCAACTTGGTTGTCCGTTTTGCGCACAGACTGCAGCCCAAACCAGGAGAACATGTCCCAGCGACCCGCGAGATCGTCGGTGAGGTGCTGCTTCAGGCGCGTGCCTAAGCAACTTTTGTCGGTCAGTCCGGCTTGGCCGACGTATACTAACCGGTAATCTGCGTAGAGGGCGTAGATTCCTGTTTGGATCCAGAAATCGACTTCGCCTTGTCGTTTGGCAACTGCACGTCGCCCGGCAAGTCGGTGTCTGCCCACTTTCCGGTTACCGCGCCAGCGAACTCGGGCACGATGCCAATAGAGGCCCATGTTGCGGACTATCTTTTGACCGCTGTCTCTTCGTTTTCGTCTTCTAGCCATTGCGGTGTTCCTCCGTTTGTGCGGCCGCTTCGACGGCGGCGGCGGGGATGTCAAAAAAACGGGCGGCCACGACCTCCTGTTGGCGTGGTCGAGGTGCTTGGCCGGGTTTTGGATGCGCAGCGGCTCAAGGCTGGGGTTGCCTGCCTGCCGCGCTCCGCCCGGCGCAGGCAGGGCGAGCGGGTCCCATACCACATAGAGCCAGTAGGAGTCGCCCAACTGGACGGCCTTATACCATTCGTTCGTGGTGAGCCGGATCGGCTGTCCGCGCTTGCGGCCCTTGACCTCGATGCGGCGCAGACCGGTGACGGGATCGCGGTAGCCGGTCTGCGGATCGGCTGGACCGAGGCTGCGCACGTCGAAGCCGATTTTCAAATGGCCGACGCGCTCGGGTTCCCAGCCGCGCGCCTTTTCGTAGGCGACCACGATGTCCTCGGCCGCCAGCTCGCTCGCGCGCTTCGTCTCCGGATGGAGATCGTCGAGCAGGTCGGCGATCGCGGCCTCGGGCGCTTCGGTGGCCGGCACCACGAGCGCCGTCGCGAGATGGCGCACCGGCCCGTGCCGGGCGATGGCCAGACGTTCGAGCCCGGCCAGACGCTCCCGCTGTGTGCGCTGCAAATCGACGAGTTCGGTTTCGGCGCGTTGGCGGGCGAGAGCGACGGATGAGTCGCCCGTCTCGCGGCTGCGGAGCGCCATCACGCGGTCCTGCGCCGCACGCACCCGCGCGGCGAACGACTTCTGCAGATTGTCGCGGCAGACTTGGATGAACTGCTGCCGTTCCTCCTGACACCGCTGCCGGCACTCGGTCTGGTGGGTGCTCTTGAGAAAATCCGCCGCCGCCTCGGGGTTGGCCCGGTCCACCGCTGCGGGCGGGTTCGCCAGCGCTGGCAAATCGAGCAGGCAGTCGGGCGGCACCTCCTCGTAGCGGGTCTCGCCGGGCGGAGCCTCCTCCACCTGCCACGAGAAGCTGAGGTTCTCGCGCACCGCGACCAGCTCGGCGAAAAGCGTCTGCGACTCGCCCTTGGTATCGAGGCCGCGGATGGAGAGCTCGAAGAAGTGGAGGCGGTAGGGCTTGGCGGCGATGGGATCGACAAACAGCCCCATGCCGCCGCGCAGGGCACCGAGTTTCTGGTCCAGCCGCTCATCGACCGCGGCGTAGAGAGGGTGTCCGGGGCCGAACAGCACGGCGTCGAGGTGCTGGTCGTCGTCGAGGTGCTCCTTGCGGAAGGTGAGCTTGCGATAGGCGAGCTCCGGCTTGCCCAGCCGCCGGACGGAGGCGAGCCGGTCGGACCGCAGATCGGCAAGGACGTGTTCGATGCGCCAGAGACCGTCGGCGCGCTGCTCGATCCTCAGGCCAATTTCGGCGCAGGCCTTGACAAAGTGCTCCTCGACATAGCGCGGCATGAGGCGGCGCTCCTCGACCTCGAGGTTGGTCCGCTGGAAGCCGGAGAAATCGACGTTGGCCCGGGCGAGGGCGATGCCGGTGGCCTGCTCGTATTGGAGCAACAACTGGGGATCCACCCTCTCGATGCGGTCGAGGTATTCCTGCAGGCGGCGCGGGTCATGGGCGGCCTCGCGGAGAATCTCGGGCAGGTTGACGTCGTTGAGCGAAAGCACCTCGCCCACGACGTCGAACACGCGGTCGGCGAGCACTGTCCGCATCTGGTCGAGCTTTTCCAGCAGGCGGGCGAGGATGCGGCCCTCGACGATGTCCTGCCCCTCCTCGGACTGGGCGGCGACGAAGTTGAAGGCGTGGACGTCGCGTTCCTGGCCGATGCGGTGGATGCGGCCGAGGCGCTGCTCCAGGCGCGTCGGGTTCCACGGCAGGTCGTAGTTGATCATCAGCCGGCAGAACTGGAGGTTGATGCCCTCGCCGGCGGCCTCGGTCGCGACGCAGATCTGGCGGGTGGTGCGAAACTCCTCCTGCGCGCGCTTCCGCTCATGGGGATTCATGCCGCCGTGAATCTCGGTGACGGAGTAGCCCCACTTCTCCAAGTGGCGGCGCACGTGGTTCAGCGTGTCGCGATGCTCGGTGAAGAGGAGGAGCTTGCCGCGGCCGTCGGTCAGCTCGTGGAACTCGGCACGTTTCAGGCAGTCGTGCAGCGCGGTGAGCTTGGAATCGGTGCCCTGGTCGCGGACACGGCGGGCGCGGCCGAGCAGCTCCTGCAGGGCGGCGATTTCGGTCCGGAGCTGGTCGAGTTCGAGGGCATCCGTGAAGCCGTCGGCCAGCAGGTCGCGCTGGGATTCGTCGAGGTCGTCCTCATCCTGCTCGGCGTCGTCGAGGCGGCCCTGGAGCTGGGCGAGCCGGCGCGCGCGCTGGGGCGGGGAGAGTTGCTCGAGTTCCTCGAGCAACTGCTGCTGCTTTTCGAGCCGGCGGCGGATCGACTCGAAGATCGCCATGGTCGAGCTGGCCAGCCGGCGCTGCAGGACCGTGCGGGCGAGGGCGACGCTGGCTTTCTTGCGGCCCGTGGCCTGCGGGAGGAATTCGTTGATGTAGGCGGTGACGGCTTTGTAGAGGTCGTATTCGTCGCGACTCAGACGGAAGGTGATCGTGTGGGCGTGGCGGTCGGGGAAGAGCCGGTGCCCCTGCAGGTCCTTCAGGTCCTCCTTCATCCGGCGCAGCGCCCACGGGCAGTCGGGGCCGAGGCTCAGGATGTCGCGGCGGAGTTCGCCGGCTTTGGCGGGATTGCGGTGCGGCTCGGGGAACAGATCGGGGTCCAGCAGCCGGATGAAGTGGGCGAAACGGTCGTCGTCGCCGTGGTGCGGCGTGGCCGTGAGCAGCAGGACGTGGCCGGCGGGCTGGGCGGTCAGGTGCTCGGCGAGCTGGTAGCGCTTGGTCTTCTCGGCCTCGTCCCCGCGGGAGTTGGATTTCTTGGTGTAGGCGCTGCATTTGTGCGCCTCGTCGATGATGATGAGGTCCCAGCGCTGCTGCCAGACCCGCTCGCGAACCTCGTCCTGTTTCGCGTAGTCGATCGAGGCGACGACCTGGCTGGACTTCTGCCAGGGGTTGGTGAGCTGCTGCTGGTCGACGGCGGAGAAGATGATGTCGAACGACTCGCCGAACCAGCGGAGCATCTCGTCCTGCCACTGGATGGTCAGCGGCGACGGGCAGAGGATGAGGATGCGCTCGATGGCCTCGCGGAGCTTGAGCTCCTTGATGAGGAGGCCGGCCATGATGGTCTTGCCCGCGCCCGGATCGTCGGCCAGCAGGAAGCGCAGGCGGGGCTGCGGCAGCATCTTCAGATAAACCGCCTCGATCTGGTGGGGCAGCGTGCGGATGCCGGAGAGACTGACGGCGAACTGCCGGTCGTGCGCGTAGGCCAGCCGGATGCGGGCCGATTCGATGAGGAGGCGAAGCTGCTCGGCGTCGGCGAGCGGGGCTTTGGTTTCGGCGGCGACGGAGGCACCGGCGAGGGTGGCGGCTTCCTCCGGGCTGATGATTGCCTCGTCGAGCGTGCCGTCGGGCAACCGCACGCGGCACTCGTAGCCCTTGGCGAGCGGGCGGGCCGCCTCCAGCACCACGGGCACGTCGAAATGCCCCGGCAGGGAGACCGGCTGGCCGATGGGAAGGGACAGGCTGCCGGATGGCGGCCTGCCGGCTCCCGAGTTCTCGGAACTGGGCGACACGGGCGGATGCTCGCGTGTGCATCAGCCCTGTCTTGTCCGCCGAAGCTCTGAGCGAAGGCGGATCGGGATGGCTTGTCCTTCTGAAGACCCTGCGGTGCCTGAAAACGAAGAGGGGCGTGCCTACACACGCCCCGCATCAGGCACCGGTAAGAGCCTCCAGAGGGACGCTTTCGACACGCCCCCAGTCGGGGGCGCGCCTCAAGCGATGTCCTCTGAGTTCGAAATTACCGGTTTCGATGCGGACAGCAGCCGAAGCTACGCGAAATTGAATTCGTTGATGAAGTTGTGACCGACGAAAGAACGCTGCGAGCGAAGCGTACCCCACCGGTCGACGCAAGCGCGCGGTCGGGTCATTTGGCGCACGAGAATCGCGACCGCACAGTGGTGCGATCGCCGCGCTTCCACCCAAGGCGGTCGTTTTCTTCCTCTTTCGCTTTTATCGGCCAACCCAAATTCTTCACAGCGGGCGTCCCGGTTCAGCGAGAAACCCTTCCTCCGTCCGTTCAGGGCGAGTCGGGCAAAGCGACTCCGGATCCGCCCGGTTCCCCCTGGATTCGAAGCGCCCAAGAAGATCGGCCCGGATTCTTCACCGTGAAGAGACTTCTGGTCAGAGAAAAACCCGCCCGCCCCTCCCCCGACAAAGTCGGCCCGACATGGCGGAAATTTCACACCCGTGAGTGTGAAATTTTCGGACTGGCAGGACCGTGTTTTCCCAATCCATGAACGTTGCGAGGCCAGGGCGTCGGGGCGGGCGCGCAACCGTCTCCTTGGGAATGGTCCCTTGACCGGACTCCGGTTCGCCATAAAACCAGATTCATGAAAACCACCCTCGATCTCCCCGACGACATCGCCCAGGTGTTGCGCCTGGAATCCGCCCGGCGCGGCGGGAGAAAGGCGGCTTCGCTCACGTTCTTGGTCTCCCACGCCGTCCGCAAAACCTATGGCGTGCCGACCGTGAAGAAACCGCGGATCGACCTGACGCCGGGCCGCGTGGTGATCAACGCCGCGGCCGATGCCCCCAAGCTCACGCCTGCGTTGATCAACGGAGTGCTCTACGACTGAAATGAAGGCCCTGTTGGACAACAACGTCTTCTTTGCCGCCCTGGTGCGCCATCACCCCAGCCACGCGCTGTCGCGCCGCTGGCTGGATCGGGTCAAGCCCGGCGGCTGGGGCATCGCGAGCGAGACTTATCTCGCCGCGGTGCGGCTGCTGATGAACCCGAAAGTGATGGGTTCGGGTGCGCTCACCTCCGCGGCGGCCTTGACCGTGGTGGAAACGGAGTTGAGCGGCCCTCATCCCGGTCTCGTGATCGTCGCACCCAAACGACCGGCCCGGGCCCTGCTGGAGCGTGCCACCGGCCACCGGCAGATCATGGACACGTGGCTGGTGCAGATTGCCCGGGACACGGGCCATAAGCTCGCCACCCACGATACCGGCACGCTCGCCCATTGGCCGGAGCAAACGATCCGCGTAGGTTGACCGGCGCCGCCCTCGCCGCAGGATTCCTCCTTCTTTCGTCGGTTTCCCCCTCTTCTGTTTGCTGGCGCGATTCGGCGTCGTCCGGTTCTTTCGGCTAGCCCAGATTTTTCACGGTGACGAAATCAATTTTTGGAGAAAAATCCGTCCGCCCTCCCCCGACCAGTCGGGGGGGGTTGGGC
>Ga0233425_10010934_pt1 | contig 10812 bp, 11 predicted proteins | sample Watercolumn_Towu_2_FD_181712 | JGI IMG/M metagenome (GOLD analysis project Ga0233425, IMG submission 181712) | Freshwater microbial communities from Lake Towuti, South Sulawesi, Indonesia - Watercolumn_Towuti2014_140_MG | ecosystem: Environmental > Aquatic > Freshwater > Lake | place...
TAAATTAAGATAAAAAAAGAGATAAATTATAAAAAAGGTCTCAAAGATACTTTTATAAACCTCCTTCCTCTAAACAACTGCATGGAAGAAATGACACAGGAGCAGCGCAAAGCATACGAAGAAAAGCTCAAAAATATGTCTCCAGAAGAACTCAAACAGTTCCAGAAACAGCAGTGCATCTTCTGTCAGATCATCGCAGGAAAAATACCCAGCAAAAAAGTCTACGAAGACGACAGATGTATCGCCATATTGGACATCAATCCTGCAGCCAAAGGCCACATTCTTTTATTACCCAAAGAACATTACGCCATCATGCCCCAAGTCCCAGAGAAAGAGATCGGGCATCTTAACATTGTCTCCAAATATCTCTCTCAGATCGTTCTCAAAGTGCTTCGATGCAGCGGCACTAATGTTTTTATTGCCAACGGCTTTGCAGCAGGCCAAAAAGCGCAGCATTTCATGATGCATCTCATCCCAAGAAAAGACGGAGACAATCTTCTTCCGATTCAAGAAAAATTAATTCAAAGAGATATGCAAGAAAAAGTCAAAGGAGCTGTTTTAAATCGTCTTAACGCGGTTCTTGGTGTTAAAACAACAATCCCTCCTCCTGAGAAAAAAATAGAGGAAAAACCCCAAGAACCAAATGTCCCCTCGAGACAAGATCCTCCAAAAGAAGAGCAACAATCTCCTCCTTTTTCCGTATCTCCACAACCCGCTCAAACACCATCACCCTCCTCAACGTCTCTCGAGAAAAAAAAGAAAAAAACGTCTAAAAAACAAGAACCTCAAGAAGAATCAGATAACAAAGAGCAAGATAAAGAAAACTCCAAAAGAAATCAACAAGAACAAAAAAATGAAAGAGTAAGCTTGGATGACATTGCCAACTTATTCAAATAATGAAAATCTGTTCATTCGTGGCTTACCACGGACTTTGTCCGTGGTTTTTCCTCCCCTCATCTTTGAACAGATTTTCAAATTAGAAATGGTGGAGAATTAATTACGGACTTCGTCCGTAGTCTTAGACTTACACCATTTCTAATAAAAATGTATCAATCAACATGAAATGCGAATATTGTGAAATCGTAAGCGGCATGGAAAAGTACGCCGTCCTGTTTGAGGACGAACAGATAATGATCGTTGTCAAAGATCTAATCATAACGCCAGGTCAGATCACCATATTTCCTAAAGAACATTTCACCATTCTTGAGATGGTTCCTGATGTTCTCCTCGAAAAATGTTCTATTCTTGCCAATAAAGTAAGTATTGCCATTTTTGAAAGTTTAGGCAGCCACGGCACGAACATCCTCATCCAAAATGGCCTTGGCGCCGGCCAAAAAGTACCTCATTTTGCCATGGAAATAATCCCCCGGATAGAAAATGATAATTTACCTTTGCAGTGGCAGCCAAAGCAACTCATGGATGATGACATGGACACTGCGCTTTTAATGATCAAACAAGAGAGCGATAAATTAGTTAATATCGGCAAGAAAGAAAAGAAAGAGATAGACACGGAGAAAAAAGAAGAGCAGCCAAAAGTAGTTGAAGACAAAGAAGGAAAGAAAAATTATCTTTTAAAATCAATCAATCGATTACCTTAAAATGAACCAACAAAAACAGTGAAAATGAAATTCACCATTTAAAAGAAGTAAGGCATATTTATATTCTAAAATAAATTAACTCTAAAAAGACACGGATAATTCGGTTGTCCTGAAAAGGATGCTACTATAACAGCCTCTGGCAAATGCTCACAATACTACGGTGTCTGGACTATAACTCACCGCTACATGCCTACATTTGTTACAGCTTGATTATAGCGCGAGAAAGATAACCTTTAAAACTACCCATCAGGTTTAGTAGATAATGGTCGTGTTTAAGGCGGCTTTTTCACCGAGTCCAGTTGTCAAACAACTCAAAATGAAAAAAAGGCAGACATTCAAGCGAAAAAAAGTAACCACTTCTAAAAAAGGAATAACAAAAGTTACAAAGAGAAAGCACACCAAAAAAAGCAGAAGTGCCAGTGCAAAGACAAAAGACACTAAAGTGCAAAAATTAATAAGATTAGCTAAATTAAGAAAAAAACAATCATCTAAGAAAGTAAACAAAAAGAAACGGTAAATTTTTTCTCCCTTCTTCTCAACAATCAAAAATGTTATAAATATTATTTTTTTCATTCCATCACATGTACACGGTGATAGATATAGAAACAACAGGTCTTTCCAAAAAGGAGCACCATATCACCGAAATAGCCGCTGCAAAGATAAGAAACAAAGAAATTGTTGAAACCTATCAAACCCTTATCAATCCTCAAGTTAGAATTCCTTTTTTCATCACGCAGCTCACCGGCATCAACAACCAGATGGTCAAAGATGCGCCGACAATCAAGCAAGTTCTTCCTAACTTTACAACTTTTTTAGGTAAAGATATTTTTGTTGCCCATAACGCCACGTTTGACTTTGGATTTTTAGATCACAACTTAAAAATTCATCAGGGTCATAATCTCATGAATCAACGATTATGTACAAAAAAACTCGCCAACCGTCTATTACCTCATCTAGAACGCAAGCGGCTTCAGGACTTATGCCAGCACTTTAACATCAACAACAACCAAGCGCACCGCGCCATGGGCGATGTGCAGGCAACCGCTTTAGTTTTCAACAACATGCTCAGCATCCTGCAGGAGAAAGGAATTAATGAAATTAAAGACGTGTTAAAATTCGAAAGGTCATCTATTTCTCATAAGAGATAAAAATATTTCTCATCTCTTTTCTTTCTTATACACAAAATACGAATAAAACACAATGAAGATAGACAAAGATATAACCGGAACAATCACAAGATAAAGAGCATACTTCCCTAAAAAAGCGCCAACAACTGCTAAAACCCCAGCAATCTGAAACAATCGTCCTCCTAACTGATGGGTCTTTTTCCATACTTTATCACTGCTTAAAGTCCATGGCGTTCGAATACCGATAAACCAATTACGCTTTGCTCTCAAACAGAGTGCTCCAGAATAATAAAAAAGGATACCAATCCCAACAGGAACGACAAAACGAACACTCAAGCCCCCTCCTAAGTTCCACAAAAATGTCTGCAAAAAGACAACCATCAAAAAAATCAACAAAATAGTCACAAAACGCTGATAATAAACCAAAAATCCTTTAATATTATTTTTAAGTGGATCAATGCGAGGGATAACTAAGAATAACACCGCCATAATAAGCATCGTCATAGGAAACAGAAAGACACCAACAAATCTTGAACTATACCCATTCGCTTCTCCTTCAAAATTCCAATGGGTTGCCATTCTCGCCGGCATCTGCGGATAATAATAAAAAGCAACTCCTACACTCAAAAGAAGCAAAACAACCCATAACCACTCATATTTATCCATATTTTTTACATTTGCAAGAAATATAAAAACATTTCTATCAATAATTAACCACAAATGAGGAATAACATTTATAAAGTAAGATTATCCCCAATGGTTTATGACAAGTATTATTATTCCCGCTGCTTTAGAACAAGCGATAAAAGAAAATTTTGACACCAACTACGAAGTAGGTTGTTTTTTTCTCGCAGCAAGAGAAATAGATTCTTTGGTCATTAGAGAACATCTCTTTATTCCTTTTTCAGAAAATAACGTCAGTGCCAGTTTTCTTAATAATATTCCTCCTCATTTTTTGAGTGCTCCTGAAGAAGAATACGAAATAGTAACGGGTCATATGCATTCTCGAAAGTACGGAGATCAAATTGAATCTTTTGATCCTTATTGGACAATTCCTCAAAATTCATCTTTATACCAACCAGGAGAGATAGTTGACGGAAAATTTTTTGTCACCAGAAAAGAAAGAGCGCAAGGCGACAGCGGCGCTCTCAAACACTGGACAGAATATTTTAAAACAACCCGCTTCAAAGAGGTTGATAAAACACTCTTTATCCATCCTCATTATGGATCAGAAGGAAGACAAATGACTCCCGACTTAGTTTCAATAACCGCATATCGTTATGCTGCAAATTTACCATTTAATGTTGAAGAGCTTCACATAATGATTAAATAAGTCATTTAAATAAGAAAAACCTATGAAACTCCACTTTTATCCCTACGATTTTGAATACAAAATAAAAGATAACAAGACCTATTTATATCTCTACAGTAAGTTAGACAGCGGAAAGAAAATCTGCATCATGTACCATTATGACCCCTATTTCTACGCGGACATCAAGAACTTAAACAAAGAACTCCTCCTCTCAAAATTAAACACGCTCGAAATACAAGATAAAAACGACATTCTCAAAATAACGAAAATCGAAGAAACAGAAAAAGAGCTGCTGGGAAAAAGAAAACCATTTCTCAAGATCAGTGTCAATTATCCTAAAGCTGTACCCCTCATCTCCAAAGAACTCAGCGCATTAGGAATAGAATGTTACGAAAAAGACATTCTTTATACTCATCGAGTTCTCAAAGATTTAGGAATCATTCCGATGATGTTAACAGAAGCAGAAGGAGAATATCTGCCCGATAACAACCATCTTCTTGTCCCATTATTCCAAGCAGAAAAAATAACCTCTATCAAAAAAGAAACGACCAAATGGAAAATATTAGCTATTGACATCGAAACTTATGCGCTAAAGAAAGAGATCGATCCAGAGAAAAATCCCATTTTGATGATCGGTTTTTATGGCATTAATGATAACGGAGAAGAAATAAAAAAAGTCATAACCTGGAAAGAATTTCCACATAACTTAGATTACCTTGAAATAAAAGATAACGAAGCAGCTATGATTGAATCAGCCCGAGATTTCATAAAACAATTCCAACCCGATATTATCACCGGCTATTTTTCTGATGGGTTTGACTTCCCTTACTTAAAACAAAGAGCGGACAAATTCAAGATAAAGCTCGACCTTGGACTTGACTTCTCTTCAATCAACACGGGAAAGAAAGCAGAATTTCGAGAGGGAGAGACAAAAATAACCGGTATGCTCCATCTTGACATCTTCAAGTTCATCCGCAACATCTTTGGCAAGAATCTTAAGACTGACAGCTACTCATTAGATGCCGTTGCCAGTGAACTGCTTGGTCACAAGAAACACGTTGTCAATCTCGACGAGTTAAGTCCTTCGTGGGATCAGAACTCTCCAAAATTAGAGGATTTCTGTAAATACAACCTTCACGACGCTTTATTGACATGGAAGCTTACAAGTCAGCTGCTTCCCGACGTCATCGAATTTACCAACACTATCGGACTCCCTTCATTTGATATAATTCGCATGAAATTCAGCAGGTTAGTTGAGAGTTTCATTATGAAACGAGCAGTTGCAGAAAAAGTCATAGCACCAAATAGACCAGATGATCGTGAATTAAATCAACGCATGAAAGAATCGGTAGAAGGAGCATTCGTCTTTGAGCCAACGCCGGGCATATACCAAAATATTGTTGTCTTTGACTTTCGCTCTTTATATCCAACCATCATCAGCGCTCACAATATAGGTCCAGAAAGTTTCAGATGCAGTTGTTGCAAAGATTCAGCAGCAGTTCCAGAAAAAGAAAACTACTGGTTCTGTCAGAAAGAAAAAAAATTTATTCCTAAAGTACTCGAGGAACTTATCAATCTTCGAGCCCAATTCAAAAAACAGCTCAAAGAAGCGAAAGCAAAAGGAGAAGACACAAAATATCTTGATGCCAGGTCTTATACTGTTAAAGTGATGGCAAACTCTTTCTATGGTTATCTTGGCTTTTACGGTGCACGGTGGTATTGTATTGAATGCGCTGCATCAACCACAGCCTATGCCAGAAATTACATCAAAAGCACGATCAACAAAGCAGAGCAAGACGGCTTTAAAGTAATCTATGCCGATACCGATTCCTGCTTCATGCTTCTTGGTGACAAAACGAAAGAAGATGCAGCAAAGTTCATGGAACAGATCAATGAAAATCTTCCTGGCCAGATGGAACTTGAATGTGAAGGGTATTATCCAAGGGGCATCTTCGTTGCCATCAAAGGAACAGAAAAAGGTGCAAAGAAAAAATATGCTTTAATTTCAGATCAGGGAAAAGTAAAAATAACGGGCTTTGAAACAGTACGAAGAAATTGGTCTGCAATAGCAAAAGAAGTGCAAGAACACGTTCTCAAAAAAGTATTGGAAGATAAAAAAGAAGAAGCCCTCAGCTATGTCAAATCCATCATTCAAGATTTAAAACAAGGAAAAATTCCTATTTCAAAATTAATCATAAAAACACAGATTACCCGGGAATTAACAGATTACAGTTCGCAAGGTCCCCATGTTGCAGTAGCACAGAAAATGAAAGAAAAAGGCGAACGAATCTATCCCGGAATGCTTGTAGAATATATCATCACCAAAGGGACAGGTTTGATTCGTGACCGTGCTAAAATTCCCAAAGAAGTCAAAGAAGGAGAGTATGATGCCGATTATTATTTGAATAATCAGTTAATTCCAGCTGTCGCCAGCATCTTCGCAATATTAGGATATACCGAAGAAGACATCTTCAAAGAAAGTGCTCAAAAGGGGCTTAAGCATTTTTTTTAAGATTTTCTCCATTACCTTTATAAAAATCCATCCTCATCCACAAAAAATGGAAGTTGGCGGTCAAGCAGTTATTGAAGGCGTCATGATGCGCAACAAAGAAAAATTTGCTGTAGCCGTACGTCTCAAAAATGGCGAGATTAACATCAAGACTGAAAAAAACACCTACTTCCCAAAATTCTTCAACATTTTCTTCATAAGAGGTATTGTTGGTTTAAGTTACACCATGTACGATGGCATCAGGGCATTAACTTGGAGCAGCAACCAGCAATTAGAGACAGAAGAAAAACTATCACAATGGGAAATAATCAGCACAATAGGAATTTCTTTAATTTTTTCGATTCTTTTCTTTGTCGCTTTGCCCTTTTTTTCTGCTCGTTACTTTCATAGTGATGGACTTTGGTTCAATGTGCTCGATGGTTTTTTTCGTATAGCACTTTTTATAGGTTACCTCGCCCTCATCGCCAAGATGAAAGAAGTCAAAACTTTATTCGAATACCACGGCGCAGAACACAAAACGATCTATTGTTACGAAAATAAAGAACCGTTGACTATTGAGAATGTGAAGAAATATACTCGTTTTCATCCTCGATGCGGAACATCTTTTATCTTTATCGTCCTGCTTCTCTCAATAATAATATTTTCATTCATTGATGGCTCTTTATGGATAAAATTTGCAGGAAGGATACTTGCTCTTCCTCTTATAGCAGGAATAGGCTACGAATTGATTAAGCTCAGCGGCAAATATCAACGCAACTTCTTGGTCAAAATTCTCATAGCACCAGGTTTGTGGCTCCAGCGCATCACAACAAGAGAACCTAGTGACAAGCAGCTTGAAGTTGGAATTAAAGCATTAAAAGCAGTATTAGAGTAAATAGCTTTCTGATTATCTCTATTTAATGATAGAATTGTTTAAAATATAGTAAACCTACTAAATAATTTGGTGTTTAATAGTTGGTTTACTATTAGTAATCCAACACAAGATACTGAAAAATATTGTTGGATTACTATAAAGTTAAATTTAACAACAGTGAATTACCATGTCAATTGAAAAACCATTATATCGCTTACTTCGTGAATTGAGTGATTATATCAGCAATAGAAATGAATGTGCCTCAATAGTAGGATATACTTTAGCACAGAGCATACTCCATTTCTCCACAACCAGCGGCGATCCACAAGAAATAAAATTTGAACAAGTAAAAGATTTATATCGAAGAATTCAAGAAAATATTGATGATTGCAGAAGAAGCGGAAGTGAAGATTCCTGCAAAAATCCTGGATTTAATATCTTATCTAGTTTAGAAGCGCGATTAAGTCCAGAATTAAAATATGAGGTTCTTCAAAGTTATTTTACCGCAGAAGCAGAACCAGAGGGAAAGAAAAGAGAAAATAGAACACCATTAAGACCTGCTCTCGTTCAATCACTTACCAGAAGAACACACGGCTATGAAGAGAGGTTGCGAAGAATAGGTTTAAACTTGATTGATTCCGCAAGACCATCTAAACCAAAAATGGGAGCAAGAGAGATATTAACACAAGATTATGATACCATCGCGGGGTTATTTAAATAAACATGACAACAAACACCGATTATCATCATGTCTTTATACCTTTCCCAGATATCTTTGAATTAAGTGGAAGTGATGTTTTTGACAATCTTCAAGCAAAGCCCGGCAACAGGAATCTTGTCGTTGTTGCCATGCCCATGGTCAATTGGCTCGATGAATTAAAAGAATCACATAATTCTGTAGGTGCTTCAGATACGCTGCAATATCTCAAAGAAGCGCAGCGTAAAACAAAGCAAAAAGGAGACGATATTGCCATTTGTTCTATGTCAGAAGGATTAGATATTGCTTTCATTAACGATCCTAAATTAAAAGATGAAGATTTCATCACGCCACTTGAAGAAAAAGTAAGATCTTTATGGAAAGCGCAAGATAGTGATGGACGTCCTATATTGATGACAAATAGGGAAAGAGATCATATTCGTTTCAGAACGCAGGGAATGCGTGTCGATGACCCCCATTTTTTGCAAGTAAAAGCCGATATCGTTGATAAAGGGATCATCACCGGAGACCACGAGTTACTCGCAAAATTATATGAAAGCACGAACGGGACGATTGATTTAGAAACGGCACAATCCTTTTTTGAAGAGGGAGAGCTTCGTCCAAATCAATTTATTCGCTTTACCGGAGATAAAGATTATGTTTATGCTCGGGTAATGGGCAATCCGCTATGGAATGGCAATCATAGTAGAATGACCAGTATAGACAATGTCAGAGTAAAACTTCTTGACACCAATGAATACGGAAAGAAATTATCAATAGGTGAGACACAACAAGAAAATATTCTCGGAATTGCACCACGAGATATGGAGCAATATCTTGCCATGCAATACGGCTTATTAAATCCTGATGTCTCATTATTTTTCTTATGTGGTTCTCAAGGATCAGGTAAAACGTTATTAGGATATGTCTGTGCCGTAGATCAAGTACTCATTTATGAACAAAAAGAAAGAACAAAACGCAAGAGCAATCCAACCCCTGGAAAAACCGGTTTTTTTAAACAGATAATATTACTTAAACCAAATGAAGTATTGGGTGGAAAAAGAAGAGACGTTGGCGCGCTGCCAGGAACATTATATGACAAATTAAAACCGCACTTGGCCCCTTATATCGATGCGCATCGTGAATCGCAATTAGGCCGCTTATTTCCATTTGATGAAATGCTTCGTCATCCTCATTTTGAAAATGATTTTGGTCCAAAAAGAAGCGATGCAGCATCAAACACTAAAATTAATGAGTGTGCCTACCTTCCAAAATATGGCGAAGTCGTTGAAATGACCTATTCAGGGTTCATGCGAGGACGTTCTTTTAGAGATTCTCTTGTCCTGCTTGATGAAGCACAGAACTTTACCCCGTACGAAGTAAAGACTATCTTAGAAAGAACTGGAGAGGGGTGTAAAGTAGTAGTGATGGGCGATCCCAAGCAAGTTGACAATCCTTTTTGTTCAAGAGAGATAAACGGTTTAACCCATGCGCTGCAGCAATATCTTGATCGTCCTTACGTTGGGCTGATAACTTTAAGCCGAAATTATCGCAGCCAGATGTCTGATGATGCAAGGGACTGGAAAGTTTTTAGTCAAAGTTGAATTTTATCATTTTCATGTCAATACTTTTATAAGCTCTTTAGTAATTACTTTTTTATGGGAGATTTGGCAAGTGATCATGAAGCCGTAATCAAATTAATTATAGGAGAATATCGTAGATTGTCTGCACTTAATCCAAGTCATGAACTTTTGCAATATGTTACTGATGTTAGCGATCATAGTTTCGAAAATGTAAGAGATAAATATGATGCTTTCTTGGATAGATTCGAAACATCTGAAGATAAAAAATTAGATTATGTTAAAGTTGCAAAAGTTCTCACTTCCTACTTTGTTGCTTTAAGAAATGCTTCTGATGAAATCGAAGGTATTGATAGGGTTGTAAAGCAACCTGTTAATGTTACTACCATCCAAACTTTAGATGGTATTGGTGATTTACCTTTTTAATTTTGCCCCTGTGCGACTTCTTCGCAAAATCAGAGGTTTTGCTCAATCACATTGTATTCTCACTCCACTTCGTTCTTTCTGGTGATTTTAACACCACGACGTTATAAATCATTTCTATTTTTTTAGAATTGAGTAAGAACTATGCCACAACCCCGCTCACTTGCCCTTCTTTTCTTACTCGAATCACATTTTCAACAAACGTCTCAATCTTCTGCTCATGCGACACGATTATAGTTTGTTTCAACTGCAGCCGTTCTAAAACCTCACGAACTTTATCAAGCTGCTCGGAGCTAAAGCCATCGGTCGGCTCATCCAAGATAAGCAGATCTTTTGTCTTGATATCATGAATGACATCATTGATCACGCGATTGAGGGCTAATCGATAAGCAAGAGACGCCGCCGTCTTCTCTCCCCCGCTTAAATTAGGAAAAGCGATCTCATACCCATTTTGTTCGATAACCGGTGTAAAAGAATCATCCAGCCGAGCATAAACATTCTCATCATCAAGCAAAATAGCAAACCATTCTTGGAATAATTGGTTGAAGATATGGTAAATGTTGACCATCATCTGCTTTTCGATGGCATACGTCAATTTCAAGAAATATTCTTCCATCCAGTGATACAATTCTTTTCTATGTTTTAATGTATTACTTTCTTCCGTAAGGAGTTTAACTACGTTCATCACATCCGTAACTTGCCTTAGGATATAC
>Ga0233425_10010935_pt1 | contig 10812 bp, 8 predicted proteins | sample Watercolumn_Towu_2_FD_181712 | JGI IMG/M metagenome (GOLD analysis project Ga0233425, IMG submission 181712) | Freshwater microbial communities from Lake Towuti, South Sulawesi, Indonesia - Watercolumn_Towuti2014_140_MG | ecosystem: Environmental > Aquatic > Freshwater > Lake | place: Indonesia...
GACCCTACCCATGCACCTCGGCCCAGTTGGACCCAACCCCCACGTCCACCTTGAGCGGCACTTCCAGCGGGAATGCCGACTCCATGACCTCCCGGACCACACGAGCCGTCTCTCCGGCAGCCGCCTCCTCCACCTCCACCACCAGCTCGTCATGCACCTGCAGGAGCATCCTCGCAGGCAACCCGTCCCTGCGAATTCGCTCGTCCAGCTTCAGCATCGCGAGCTTCACGATGTCCGCAGCGCCCCCCTGGACCGGCGTGTTCAGCGCCATCCGCTCGCCCATGGAGCGCACCTGCCCGCTGCTCGCCGCCAGCTCCGGAAGGGGTCGCCGCCGCTTCAGCACGGTCTCGCTGTATCCCCGCTCACGGGCCAGCTTCACCACGTCCTCGAGGTACTGCGACACCCCCGAGTACCGGGCGAAATAGGCATCGATGAACGCCTGCGCCTGCCGCATCGAGATCCCCTGCTCCCGGCTCAGCCGGAACGCACTCATCCCATAGATGATCCCGAAGTTGATCGTCTTGGCCACCCGCCTCATGTCCGCAGTGATCATCCCGGGCAGCACGCGGAAAATCTCCGCCGCAGTCCTCGAATGGATGTCCTCTCCCCGGCGGAACGACTCGATGAGCACTTTGTCCCCCGCAAGGTGCGCCAACACCCGAAGCTCGATCTGCGAATAGTCCGCGGACACGAACTTCATTCCCGGGGCAGCCACGAATGCCCGCCGGATCGCCTTGCCGTCCTCCCCCTTGATCGGGATGTTCTGAAGATTGGGATCCGAGCTCGACAGCCGCCCCGTCGCAGCAACCGCCTGGTTGAAGCTCGTGTGGATCCGCCCGGTCTTGCGGCTCACCAGCTCCGGCAGCACGTCCAGGTACGTGTTCTTCAACTTGGCCGTGCCCCGGTGATCCAGCATCAGCTTCGGTACCGGGTGCATCGGAGCCAGCTCTTCCAGAACCGACACGTCCGTCGAATACCCGGTCTTCGTCTTCTTCCCCCGAGGCAACCCGAGCTTGTCGAACAACACCTCGGCAAGCTGCTTGGGCGATGCCAGGTTGAAGCCCGTCCCCGCAGCCTCGAAGATCTCCCGCTCCAGCCGCAGCAACCGTCCCTGGAACTCCACCGACAGCTCCCGCAGCCCGGACGAGTCGATCTGGACCCCCGCCTGCTCCATCCGCCCCAGCACCCTCGACAGCGGCAGCTCCACGTCCGACAGCAGCGACGAGAATCCCTCGGCCTCGATCCTGGGTCCCAGCAGATCCGCCAGCAGCAGCGTCGCCCACGCATCCTCACCGGAATACGTCGCCGCCGCCTGGATCGGGACCTGGTCGAAGGTCACCTGCCGGTTCCCCTGCGAAGTCACTTCCTTGTAGCTGATCAGCTTCACCCCAAGGAAATCCGCAGCCAGGCTGTCCAGAGAATGGCTCGTCCTCCCCGGATCCAGCAGGTACGATGCCAGCAGCGTGTCGAACGACAGCCCGTCCACCTCGAACCCGTGGTTCCACAACACCAGCGAGTCGTACTTGAAATTCTGCCCCACCTTCCGCACGCCCGGGTCCGCAAGAACCGGCCCCAGCACATCACGCACCAGCCCCAGCGGAAGCTGCTTCTCCGGCACCATGCCGCGATGCCCGACCGGAATGTAGTAGACCCGCTCCGGGACCGTGCAGGCCGAAATCCCCACCAGCACGGCATCCACCGGGTGCGTCGAAGTGGTCTCCGTGTCCACCGCAGCCCGTCCCGTCCTTCTCATGTCCTCGGCCAACGCCCGAAGCTGCTCCTCCCGAGTCACCACCACCGGGGCCGGCATCCTCGGTCCCTCCACCGCAAGCGATGCCACCACGGACTGGATACCCGGTTCAGGGGATCGGGGGTCACCCGTGGGGGCCCCTCCCGCGTGGTCGGGGCTGTGTGTGGATCGGGGGGCACCCGTGGGGGCCCCTCCCGCGTGGTCGGGGCTGTGTGTGGATCGGGGGTCACCCGTGGGGGCCCCTCCCGCGTGGTCGGGGCTGTGTGTGGATCGGGGGTCACCCGTGGGGGCCCCTCCCGCGTGGTCGGGGCTGTGTGCCGTCAGCCCCGGCAATAGCGCCCCTCCGCCCCCGGACCCGGGAAGCAGCTCCCGCAGCAGGGACCGGAATTCGAAGAACGAGTACAGCTCCTTCAGTGCCGCCACGTCCCGAGGCCCGGGCACCAGCGAGGCAAGCTCGCAATCGATCGGAACATCCCGCCGAAGCTCAACCAGCCGCCGGGAGAGCCGTGCCTCACCTTCGTGCTCCTGGAGCAATAGCCTCACCTTCTCCCGAGCCACCTCGGACAGCCTCGAGTACACCCCGTCCACGCTGCCGAACTGCCGGATCAGGTCCGCCGCCCCTTTCGGCCCGATGCCCCGCACCCCGGGCACGTTGTCCGAGGAATCCCCCATGAGCGCCAGCACCTCGGCCACCTGCCCCGGCGGAACCCCGAACTTCTCCTCGACCGATCCGGCATCCCACAGCTTGTCCTTCATGGGGTCGAACATCGCCACGCCCGGCCCAACGAGCTGCATGAGATCCTTGTCCGCAGAAATCACGGTGACCGGGATCCCCGCAGCCTGCCCGCGCACCGCCAGCGTCGCAATCACGTCATCGGCCTCGAACCCCTCGACCCGCACCCCGGCGAGCCCCAGGGCCCTCGTGACCGGCTCGATATACGGAAACTGCTGCTTCAAATCCGGCGGCACCGGAGGGCGGTTCGCCTTGTAGGCCTCGTACATCGTGCTGCGGAACGACTTCTCCACAGGGTCGAATGCCACCGCCACGTGCGAAGGTGCAAGATCCTTCACCACCTTCGCCAGCATGGTCACGTACCCGTATACCGCGTTCGTCGCCACCCCCTGCGAGTTCGACAACCCCCGGATCGCATGGTACGCCCGAAACACATAGCTGCTGGCGTCGATAATGCAGAAGGTCCCCTTCATCTCTTCCTCCTGCCCCTATATAGCAGATTCCGCGCGCGCCAGGGAGGGAATTCCGCCCCCCTCTTGCCCCCCTTTTCAACCCCGCACTTTTTTTGACACCTGCCCCGCCTGAGCCACAATCGAATCCAGGAAGATGAGGTGCTCGCCATGAACGGCAACTTGTTTACGGAACAGGAACCCTGGGGAGAGAAGAGGGGCGGCAGCAACCGCAGAGACGTCCGCATCCGCATCGTGCTGGATGACCAGGTCAACCTCAACATGGCCGCCACGGTCAATCTCTCCGACGACGGACTACTCATCACCGCAGGCGTCGACCTCCGCCCCGGTACCCCCGTCACCATCTTCCCCCTCCTCAACGAGCTCGATGCCCAGCTCTTCGAGCTCAAGGGCAAAGTGGTCCGCAGCTTCGAGGACATCATGGTCGCCGCCTACTCCGAAGAACGCTTCCTCATGGGAGTCCGGCTCGACCTCAACGACACCCAGAAAGATGCCCTTCGCCGCTATCTCGAAGGCTCCAACAACTGACCCGGTCTCAGTCGACCTTGGATGACTTGACCGCAGCCGGCAGGCGGTGCTTCAGGCAGTAGACCACAAACCCGATTCCAATCAGCACGAACGGGATGCTCAGCCACTGTCCCATCGTGAACACCGATGTCCCGTGAACGTGGATCACCCGGTTCACCGGATCCACCGTCATCCGGGCCAGAGACTGGTGCTCCTTGACCAGCTCGACCAGGAACCGGAACGTGAAATACCCGATCAGGAATATCGATGCCATCAGCCCCCGGGGCCGCTTCTCCCCGAGCCAGCGATCCACTCCCAGCAACACCAGGAAGACCACCACGGCCCCGCCCGCCTCGTAGAGCTGCGAAGGATGCCTCGGCAGCGCCTCGGCCACGAACCCAAGCGGCTTGCCCATCCGCCCCTCGAGTATCTCCTGGTTGATCCGGTCGTAGCGGGGGAAACGGACCGCCAGCGAGCCCCACCACTCCCGCCCCACGATCTCGCTGTTCATGAAATTGCCCAGGCGCACGAAAATCGCCCCCATGCACGTCGGCATGGCAAACCGGTCCATCACCTCCACAGCGGAAAACCCGTAGCGCCTCGCATACGCCACCAGCGCCACGATCAGCCCGATGGTCGCACCGTGGCTTGCCAGCCCCCCTTTCCAGACTTCCAGGATCTTCCAAGGAGCCCGCAGGTAGATCTCCGGCTCGTAGAAAAAGCAGTGCCCCAGACGCGACCCGACCAGCACCGCGACCACCCCCCACACCAGGAACTTCTCCGTCACCACCCGGTTGTGCTTCGCCCGCATCATCTGCCATCGCCACAGGTAGTACCCCAGCAGCAACCCCAGTGCGAACAGGATGCCGTAGTAGCGGATGGTCAGCGGCCCCAGGTGCAGCAGATCCGGGTCCATGTCCCATATCGGATACGCGTCGAGTCTGACTCCCTCAGGCATGACATTCTCCTCCACGCAGGACGTGCTCGCCTGCGTAAACAAACGCCCCGGTACACTAGCCGATTGTCCCCATCCCGGCAACCCCGCGATTCTCCGCAAAGCCAATTCGCTGGACGATCGCTCCTCCCCCCGAAGTGAAATCCTCCTTGGTCAGATTCATCCCCACGTCCACTCCCCCACGACCCCCACGATCACCAGGTACACGATCAGCCCGAAACACTGGGTATCCACCCGGTCCCTCCTTCCCGGATCAGCGGCCCGCACGGCCTGCCGGCTATGTCGACGCCCGCATCCTAGCGCGGCAGGTCCGATGCCTCAAGGGGTTTTCCCGACTGCTGAGGTTGCGACCACCGACCACCGACCACCGACCACCGACCACCGACCACCGCCTCGGCCGATGACTTCTGGCACTCCCGGGGAGGGCATCGGCCTTGCAATGCAAACCAGGGCATCAGCCATAAACCCCCTGGCTGTCTCAGATGGGCCGCATTCCAGGCCATTTCGCGTAACATCGCTGTGTAGGCTGGAGTTGGCGAGATTGGGCTCGACTTGCGCCGGCTGATGTCACAAAGATGGCACAGGGACTGTCAGAGCAGGCTTCCGTCCGACTCGGATTCCAGGATCGTACGGATGGCCTCTCTCACCGCAGGAACATCCTCCGTGGCGGTCTTCCAGAGCACTGCCATGTCCACCCCGAAGTACTCGTGGATCACTTTGTCCCTCATCCCGGCCATCTCCCGCCATGGAACACCGGGATGCCGACGCCTGAACGAAGTCGGGATGCTCTTGGTCGCCTCGCCCATCAACTCGAAGGCCCGCACCACGGCATAGACCGTCTTGCGGTCCCCCTTGAACTGGGCCTGAGAGGACACTGGAGCCAGAAACTCCCGCATGGCTTCGGTGGCCTCCAGGATGTCCCGGAGGTAGTCCGCTATCACCCGCCTCTTGCGTGTCACAGGTAGGCCACCTCCGCCAGAATCCTCTCGCTGAGCCCTGGCTTGAGGGCACTTCTCATCACGAGGTCGACCCGGTGGCCAAGCAGGTCCGACAAGTAGTCCTCCAGCCGGATGAACTCGAACATGCTCACCGTCTCGTCGAACTCCACCAGCAGATCGACATCGCTCGATTTGCGCTGCTCCCCCCGCACGTAGGACCCGAACAGGCCGATCGACTTGACCTTGTATCTGGACGTCAGGACATGGGAGTGCTGGCGAAGTGTGTCCATGATCTGCTTCCTGGCAAGCACCGTTCCCCCTCCGTGTCGGACGCCCCGCCCAAGTGCAATCTAGCATGCGGTATCGGCGAACTCAAGACCGGGTGCGGCCCTCGAATTCAGGCTTTGTCACGCCTCTTGGCAGCAGCCGAGGCCCTCGGCCTTCCAATGCAAACCCGGGGATGAGCCATAACACCCCTGGCTGTCTCAGATGGGCCGCATTCCAGGCCATTTCGCGTAACATCGCGGTGTAGGCTGGAGTTGGCAGGAGTCGGCCCCGGTTGCGCCGGCTGATGTCACAAATCCGGCACAGGGGGGGCGTTCTCCCGCCTAGATGCCCCCAGCCAAGCCGATTCCCCTTCCGGCTGCCGGGGTGTATTATCCCCCTCGTACAGGAGGATACCCCATGCTCGAGTCGTCCTGCTGCGTGCGCCTGGCCGCCCTTGCCGCACTTGTCATGCCCGGTCTTACCGGGACCGCTTGCTCGTCCGGTTCACGAGCCCGGGAGACGCCGGATGTCACAGAGGACGCGAAGGGAGAAGCCGACACTCCCCGATCTTCTGGCGACGGCACCGGAACGCACGACTCCAACGCCGATCAGCTGCAGCCCGCGGATGCCGATTCCGGTTCCGACGCGGATGCCGCACATGTGGGAGACGCTGGCGCAGACTCGGACGTCGACGGGCTCGAAACGGCAGAAACCGTCGCCCCACTTCCCCCTGGCCCAGCCCTCCTGCTCGACTTCGAAATGCGCAATCCGATTTCCTGGTCATTCCTTCTAGATACAGTCAAGGGGCTCGGGCATCAGATTACCTATCGCCGATGGTACCCGCACGTCACCACGCATGACCTCGGGAACGACCCGGAGACCGGGAAACCAAGGTACTCGATCCTCATCGTCTCCGCGGGCAACGGCCCCTCCGAGCCGAGCGAACGCATGAGGCTCTCCGATGCCCAGCGCCTGGCGGACTGGCTGGCCAGCGGCGGCAACCTCCTCCTGCTCGTTCGCCACACCTGGCTCGACGGCTATGGCGGTGATGCCGAATGGCTGTTGTTCAACCGGGTCCTCGAGCAGGCCGGAGCACCAATTCGCATTGCCCGCAACACCGCGGTCGGTTTCGTCAGCCAGCCGTCGGGAGGAAAGCCCCCCCTGCACCAGGCGCACCCCGCTGCCTACCCCGGGTCGCTCGAATGGACCCTCAACTACCCCCTCGCCTACCCTGATGACAAGCACCCAGCCATGGCCGAAATCGGTGGTGCCTGGCCCGCCGGCGTCACGGCCACTCTCCAGTGCGACGGCAACGACGTGGCCGCACTGGCCTGGACCCACAAGAACATCCTGCTCTGGCAGAAACTCGACAACGCCCCGGACGCGGTCGAGATTCCCCTCGTGGCTCAGCCGCTCGTGCTCGTCGCTCCCGCAGGCAAGGGCATGGTGATGGTCGCCCCCCGCTCCCTGGCCCAGATCCCGGTGCACACCGAGTACATGTCAGACAAGCCCGTGCTCGACCTCGAACAGCTCCACCGTGCGGAAGCGACCGCCACCGCAACGCTGGCGCACCTGTCCGCACTGTCTCGTGACCGCTCGGTGCACGTGGCCGCTCCCTGCCACGTCCCGGCACCGGGAGGCCTGCTCAGCGCATCGGGCAAGGCTCTCCCCCCCCTTGGAAGCGGACCCGAGGTCATGGCGCTGTTCCCACCCTCGAATCGGCCCGTTCCCGAGGTCCCCCCGGCTCCTCCTCCCGGCGCTCCGGTGCTTGCCGAAACACCGGCCCCTCCCTCCCAGGGCGAGGCCGTCACCCCCAACTGGTACCCGTCCGGCCGCGCCCGCTTCGGCTACGGCGGCTACAAACCCTACGAGGAAATGCTCCCCTTCTTAGAGAAGGCAGCGGAGAACGGCATCGACTCGTTCGTCGTGACGGTGGATCCTGCCTGGCTGTCCGCCCGACACCAGTACGGGGTTCCGTCTCCGGAAATCGAGGGACTCGCCAAGGCCGCGGCAGAGACCGGAACCCGCATCTTCCTCGGCGTGAACTTTCTGCTCCCGAAATACGGAGACCTTGCGGAGCAGGTCGGGGCAGCCATCGGGGCCGACGGCCAGGAGATCAAGGCCCCCCCTCCCATCTCCAAGACCTACTGGGATGAAGCGCTGCTGCCCGTCTTCCTGGGCGGTGCCGAGCTTGCTGCGGAGCACGAGGGAATTGCCGGGATTCACCTCGACACAGAGCTCTACGGAGCCGGCCAGCTCTGGTACTCGCAGGGTTTCATGTTCGACCCCGCTACGTGGGACTTCCTGATCTCCAAGGTCTCTGCCCTCGACCCCGCGCTGGCCCAGGCCGCCGCCGATGTACCGCAGTTCGAGCGCCTCGCCTGGCTCGTGGACAACGGGCTTGCCGGCCTTGCCATGACAGCGCTCGAGACCCAGGTCGCAGCGCTTGCCTCCGACCTCCGCCTCGCGGTTCGCACCGTCAACCCGGACGTGGAGCTTGCCTTCTACGGAGTCATGCTTTCCACCGCATGGTTCTACCGGGGGCTCATGAAGGGGCTGGGCACCATGGAGCAGCCCGTCACGCACCTGTCGTACGATGTCTTCACCCTTCGAGCCCGCAAGATCCTGTCCGGAGAAGGAATCCACATCCGCGTGCTTGGCGGTCTGCTCGGTGTCCTTTTCAAGCCGGCCGACATGGGAAATGCCCTTCTCAACCTCGGCACCGAGGGCGACGGCTACTGGCTCTTCCAGTTCACCGACTTCCCCGTCGACTGGGACCCCGCCAATCCCCCCAAGATGCACGGAACTCCCGATGATTACTGGGCTGCGGTCAAGGCCGCCAACGAAGCCCTGGGTCTCCTCCCTGCCCCCTAGACTCCCCGGATCGATTATGGTAGCTTGCGCCCGCACGGCCCATTGGGGGCCGGGATTACTGCTTTGTGGGGGGAACATGAGCAACGAGAAGAAACGGATCGGTTTCGAGCCGGACGAGGCCGTGGCCAACGCCAGAGCCCTCTGGTCCATCGACGACATGCTGAGCGAAGAAGAGCGGATGATCCGCGACACCGTGGCCCGCTTCGTCGAAAAGAACGTTCTGCCCGACGCAGCCAAACACTTCAAGGCCGCCACCTTCCCGCTCGACGTCGGCCGCAAGCTCGGTGCCGAGCTCGGCCTCTTCGGCTGCACTCTCCCCACCAAGTACGGCGGCTCCGAGATCTCCAACGTCGCCTACGGCCTCGCCAACCAGCAGCTCGAGTACGGCGGCAGCGGCTGGCGCAGCCTCCTCTCCGTCCAGAGCGGCCTCGTCATGTTCCCCATCTACTCCTTCGGCTCCGAGGAGCAGCGCATGCGCTGGCTCCCCAAGCTGGCCAAGGGCGAGTTCATCGGCTGCTTCGGTCTGACCGAGCCCGGCTCCGGCTCCGACCCAGGGTCCATGCGCACCACCCTCAAGCGCCGCGACGGCAAGCTGATCCTCAACGGTGCCAAGCAGTGGATCACCAACGGGACCGTCGCCGACGTCGCGGTCGTCTGGGCCAAGGACGACGAAGGCAAAATCCGGGGCTGCGTCATCGAAAAGGGAACCCCGGGGTTCTCCGCCAAGGACGAGGAGCACAAGTTCTCCCTGCGGGCCTCCGTCACGTCGAGCCTCTATTTCGACGACGTCGTGGTACCGGAAGAAAACGTGTTCCCCAACGCATCCAGCCTCGGGGCCCCGCTCAAGTGCCTCAACCAGGCCCGCTTCGGCATCATGTGGGGAGCCACCGGTTCCGCCATGTTCAGCTTCGAAAACGCACTGCGCTACTCGCTCGAGCGCTGCCAGTTCGGTTCCCCCATCGCCGGGTTCCAGCTCCAGCAGCAGCGCCTCGCCTACATGTTCTCGGAGATCTCCAAGGGGCTCCTGTTCGCCCTGCGCGCCGGCCGCCTCAAGGATGCGGGCAAGATCCACCACGCCCACATCTCCCTCGGCAAGCGCAACAACGTGTTCATGGCCCGTGAGTGCGCCCGCATGGCCCGTGAGATGTTCGGCGCAAACGGCGTCTCCGGCGAATACCCGGTGTGGCGCCACATGGCCGACCTCGAAAGTGTGTACACCTACGAGGGGACCCACGACGTCCACACCCTCATCCTCGGCGAAGCTCTGACCGGAATCTCGTCCTTCAGGACAAAGTAGAAGCCGCTTTCACCACGTTGCGCAACAGCATGGCAACGGTCAACGGGCCCACTCCACCAGGAACCGGAGTGATGTAGCCCGCCCGCTCCGCAGCCGCGGCAAACTCGACATCCCCCACCAGGCCGGCAGGGGTAGGATTGGTACCGACATCAATCACGATGGCCCCGGGCTTCACCCACTCGCCCCGAACCAGGGCCGCACGCCCCGCCGCGGCCACGACCACGTCCGCACGAGCCACCTCGCCGGCGAGATCCTCGGTCCGCGTATGGCACACGGTCACCGTCAGATCCCGCTGCAGCAAGAGACACGAAAGCGGCCGCCCCACGATCAGGCTGCGCCCCACCACAACCGCCCGCTTCCCGGCCAGCCGAACGCCCAGACCGTCGAGGATGTGAACGACTGCGGCCGGAGTGCACGGCATCAGCCCCCCCGCACTCCGCATGAGCAACCCGAGATTCACCGGGTGGAAACCATCCACGTCCTTGGCCGGCGAAACGGCAGACACGACCTTCTCGACATCGATGCCCCGGGGCAGCGGAAGCTGGACGATGATTCCGTGCACCGACGAATCACGATTCAGGCCGTCGACCCGTTCCAGCAGCTCCCCCTCGCTCACCGACTCGGGCAATCTCACCGTCAACGAGCCAAGCCCGGCCCGCTCGCAGGCCTTCTCCTTCTGCCGCACGTAGAAAACCGATGCCCCATCTTCCCCCACGAGCACGGCCGCCAGGGTAGGGACGTTCCCGGTACGTGCTGCCAGGGCCGAGGCCCGTGCGGACACGTCCTCCAGAATCGCGTTCCCCAGCTTCCTGCCGTCGATCAACACCGTCATTCCACTCCTCCCGAACCGCCCATATAGCCGAAGATCGATCTTAATACAACCTTTCCCTCGCTTTTGGGTGTGATCGGCGGCGTGGCAACGGCCAACTCGGGGAAGCGTTCGGCAGCGGCGGTGGTTCCGAGAGGGGAGTCTGGTGAGGGTGAAGCGTTTTGCAGGGTGGACATCGGGGGGGGGATTGGA
>Ga0233425_10010936_pt1 | contig 10811 bp, 12 predicted proteins | sample Watercolumn_Towu_2_FD_181712 | JGI IMG/M metagenome (GOLD analysis project Ga0233425, IMG submission 181712) | Freshwater microbial communities from Lake Towuti, South Sulawesi, Indonesia - Watercolumn_Towuti2014_140_MG | ecosystem: Environmental > Aquatic > Freshwater > Lake | place...
GCAAGGAATTCAACGTACCTGAAAGCGAGGTACATGAGATGCTGGTGGTCGTATGAAGGCAAAAATAATCGTCATTGGAGATCCTGCCCTGGTGATGGGATTCAAACTTGCCGGCATTGATGATACCGTTATAGTGACAGAGAAAACAATTCAGGCAGAAATAGAGGACACGCTTCAGAATAAGGATTATGGAGTGATTATCACTAGCGAGGCTATGATAAATAAAGTAGACTGGAGGCTTAAAAGAAAATTAAGCAGCATTGCCTACCCAGTCATTATCCCAATGCCAGACCAAAGCGGCAAAAGTTCTGAAGGGGACGAGATAAGAAACCTAATAAAAAGGGCGCTCGGGTTTGACCTGGGGGCCAAAAAATAATATTTATGAGGGATTAAGATGGCAAAACAAAATTCAAAGGAAGGTTATATTGAAAGAATTAGCGGCCCTGTTGCAGAGGCATACGTACCAGACGCGAGGCTTTATGATGTCGTCAAAGTAGGAAATGAAAAACTCCTTGGTGAAATCATTAAAATCGTCGGTACTACTTCGGTCATCCAGGTTTATGAAGATACTTCTGGTCTTAAACCAGGAGAACCAGTAGAATCAACTGGTCAGCCACTTTCAGTTGAACTTGGTCCAGGTATTCTTGAAAGTATATATGATGGCATTCAAAGACCTTTGAAATCAATAGAAGAAAGCGCAAAAGGAGTTTTCATTACCAGAGGAATCGACGTTAACGCCCTTGATCGCAAAAAGGTATGGGAGTTCAAAGCCGCAATGAAGAAAGGTGAGATGGTCAAGGTTGGAGACATAATAGGAACAGTTCAGGAAACAGAACTTATCGTCCACAAAATCATGTCCCCATACGAAGGCAAATTAGAGACGATCGCATCTGGAAAATACATTGTCGAGGATACAGTTGCAACTTTGACGCACGAGGGTAAAAAATACCCGCTCAAAATGTACCAGAGATGGTTCGTGAGAAAGTCAAGGCCAGTGATTGAAAAATTCCCTCCAACAATCCCATTGATTACCGGACAAAGAATAGTTGATACTTTCTTCCCAATTGCAAAAGGAGGGACTGCTTGTATTCCCGGCCCTTTCGGTTCAGGTAAGACAGTCACCCAGCAAAGCCTGGCGAAATACTCGGATACACAGATAGTGGTGTACATTGGATGCGGTGAACGTGGAAACGAGATGACAGATGTGCTTAAAGAATTTCCCCACCTTATCGATCCAAAATCAGGCAAACCGCTCATGCAACGAACTGTGCTCATTGCAAATACGTCAAACATGCCAGTGGCTGCCCGTGAAGCCAGCGTATATACGGGAGTTACAATTGCAGAATATTTCCGAGACATGGGTTATGATGTTGCCTTGATGGCAGACTCAACCTCAAGATGGGCAGAGGCAATGCGTGAAATCGGCGGCAGATTGGAAGAAATGCCTGGCGAAGAAGGTTATCCTGCTTATCTGGCAAGAAGATTGGCTGAATTCTATGAAAGAGCAGGCCGTGTGAGATGCCTCGGAACTGACGAAAGGTATGGTTCGGTTTCGATTATTGGTGCAGTTTCCCCACCAGGCGGTGACATTTCAGAGCCAGTTTCGCAAAACACTCTCCGTGTTACGAAGGTTTTCCTTGCCCTTGACGCCTCCCTGGCATACAGAAGGCACTTCCCAGCTATTAACTGGCTGAAAAGTTACACGCTTTACAGTGATGGGCTTGAAGAATTTTATGCTGAGAATGTGTCCAGCGACTTTACCAAGATGATAAAGGCTGCCATGGCACTGCTTCAAAAAGAAGCAGAACTTCAGGAAGTTGTACAGCTTGTCGGGCCAGATGCCTTGCCAGAAAAGGAGCAGGCAGTTTTGGTTGTAACGAAAATGCTGCGTGAAGACTATCTGCAGCAGAATGCCTACAGCGACGTGGATGCACGATGCGAACTTAAAAAACAATACCAAATGCTCAAAACAATCATGAAATTCGGCGAAAGGACAAACAGTGCCCTTGACTTTGGAGTTCAGTTGAAAAGGGTGAATGAATTGAAGGTAAAGGGAACAATCGGTAGAATGAAGGAAATTAAAGATATGGCCGAATTCGACAAGCTCCAAAAGGAGATCGATAGCAGCTTTGACGAGCTTGTTAAGAGGTAAAGGAGGCGATGACAATGAAAGAATATAAGACGATCACAGAAATCGCAGGTCCGCTTGTTGTGGTGTCAGACGTTTCGGGCGTAAGCTACAACGAAATAGTCGAGATTATGATGCCAAATGGCGAAAGGAGAAAGGGCCAGGTGCTTGATGTTAGTACTAATACTGCAGTTGTCCAGGTCTTCGGATCAACAACAGGAATTAGTACCAGCCAATCCACAGTCCGGTTCCTCGGGGAAACGATGAGGCTTGGTTTGAGTACGGACATGCTTGGCCGCATTTTCACTGGTTTGGGCGAACCAAGAGATAAAGGACCAAGAGTGATTCCAAAGGAAAAAATAGATATTACTGGCCTTCCAATCAACCCATATTCACGTGAAATGCCCAACGAATTTATCCAAACAGGTGTGTCAACCATAGATGGTATGAACACGCTAGTCCGAGGACAAAAATTGCCAATTTTCTCTGGTGCCGGTCTTCCGCACAACCAGCTAACAGTGCAGATTGCAAGGCAGGCAAAAGTCAGAGGAACTGAGGAAAAATTCGCAGTCGTATTCGCTGCAATCGGCATCACTCACGAAGAAGCAGCATTTTTCATGAGAGATTTTGAAAAAACAGGTGCACTTGAAAATGCAGTTTTGTTTTTGAACTTGGCAGATGATCCATCAGTTGAACGTATCATTACCCCAAGACTTGCACTTACCACTGCAGAATACTTGGCATACGAACACGGAATGCATGTACTTACCCTTATTACGGACATGACTAACTACTGCGAAGCTTTGCGTGAAATTTCATCTGCAAGGCAGGAAGTGCCTGGCCGACGAGGTTATCCAGGTTACATGTACACAGACCTTTCAACAATTTATGAAAGAGCTGGCCGTGTAAGAGGAAGCAAAGGTTCAGTTACCCAGATTCCTGTGCTTACAATGCCAGGTGATGATAAAACCCACCCAATCGCAGACCTGACCGGGTACATTACCGAAGGCCAGATTTTGCTCAGCAGAGACCTTCACAGAAAGAACATTTACCCGCCAGTCGACCCATTACCTTCACTTTCCAGGTTGATGAACTCGGGTATTGGAGATAAGAAAACAAGGGAAGACCACAAGGGCGTTTCCGACCAGCTTTATGCAGGTTATGCAAACGGCCGGGACTTGAGAAGCCTTAGTGCAGTCGTCGGTGAGGAAGCCCTCTCAGCAACAGACAGAAGATACTTGAGGCTGGCAGATGAATTTGAAAAGAAATTCGTTCAACAGGGGCCATATGAAAACCGAGATATTGAAAAAACACTTGATATTGCATGGGATTTGCTCGCACTCCTGCCAGAAGATGAATTGAAGAGAGTGAAGAAAGATCACATTCCAAAGTACATGAAAAAGATAGCAGAGGCATAAGGAGGACATGAAGAATAAATCAGGGGAATTTGTAACCAAAAGGAGGTTACAAAGGAACCTTGGTTCCTTTGAGGGAAAAAAATGGCAGCAACTGACGTGAATCCAACAAGGATGGAACTGATAAAAACTAAGGAGCGCATAACCCTGGCGGTTAAGGGGCACAAATTGCTCAAACAGAAAAGAGATGCGCTTATCTTGGAATTTTTCAAGATTCTTAAAAAAGCACAGGATCTCCGTGGCCAGCTTGCCATACGCGTTGCTCAGGGTTATCGTTCTTTGGCACTGGCAGAAACCTACCACAATATCCAGGAATTGACTAAAGTTTCATTGGACCTCAAGAAAGAGATAGACATTGATATTGAAGTGCGAAACGTCATGGGAGTTAAAATCCCAAACATAGAGGCAAAGATGGAACATAAACACTTCCTGAGCCTTCCAACCTATTCCATTGCAGCTACAAGTGCCAAAATCGATGCTGCGGTTGATGATTTCAACGAAATATTACAGATGACGATTAGGTTGGCAGAAACCGAAACTGCAATGAAAAGACTGATTGTCGAGATTGAAAAAACAAAAAGAAGAGTTAATGCCCTTGAATTTGTTCTAATTCCACGCCTTGACGAACAGAAAAAAATGATTGCATTCAGGCTTGAGGAAATGGAAAGAGACAGCTTTGTGAGTTTGAAGGCGATTAAACGAAAGCTTGACAAGGAGAAAAAGGCAAAAAAGAGCAATTAAGATAAAAAAATCAACTCATCAACTGGCCTCTCAATTCGAAAAATCATAAAAAGTCGCTTTTGTTCGCTCATAATCGAGTCGTTGAAACTGTTAATTTGAGTAATTTGTTAAACATGTTTAACAAATTTGATTTTTCTAGCTTTTCCTCGAGGTCGATTATCGATTTATTTATTAAACTACCACCATATATATCAATTATATTATAACGAATGAACACGAGATGAATCATATGTCGAGAAAAAGACCTATTTTGATCATAGGTGGAACTGGGTTTGCAGATAGACTTGAAAAGATGGATGGAGTAAAAAAAACTTGTATAACCACTGGTTTTGGTGCGATTCCAGTTCTAGAAACAACAATCCACGGAAGAAAAGTTGTTGCAATAAAAAGACATGGTGAAGGCCATAGTGTGGCACCCCACATAGTGAACTATCGAGCACATATACAGGTTGCTGGAGAAATAGGTGCCAAGGCAATTTTTGCGAGTTCTGCATGCGGAGTCATCATACCTAGATACCATCTTCTAGAAACAGAAGGAAGAAGCAGACAGGCAGTGATGTTAAGCGCACCATACAGACCAAAAGATCTAATTACATGTACAGGTTTAAATGCAACTGGATTAAGACTTGCCAATGGCGGGCCAGTAACTTTATTCCATGATTTTTCTGATGGCCCACATCACGCGGATATGTCAGAACCGTTTAGTGCACGTTTAAATGCAATATTGGCTGAGGCTGCACGAAGGGCGGGGATAAAACTCAAAGAAGGAGCTAAAATGAAAACTGTTCCAGGCCCACGATATGAAACTAGAGAAGAGATAGAAGAATTTAGTTTGCTTAACTTGAGTCTTGTTGGAATGACCATAGGGTATGAAGCTATTCTGGCAGCAGAATTGGGAATTCCGTATGCAGTAGTAGTAATCGGAACTAATTGGGCTACAGGAATTACAAAGGGACGGCTTTCTCATAAAGAAGTTGATACGATGATGCGATTGAAAAGCAACGAATTGTATCTGGTATTGGACGGTGCAATTGAAATTTTATAGAGGCCTGATAGTACTAATTTCGCCCCAAACCGAAACAAAACCACAATGGTTTAAATATCGGCCTTGATAACCTAGACATGAAAAATTTATTATTAGTTCTTATGGTTTTTCTCGGAGGATTGCTTATTTTTGGTTGCATAACTAATTCAGACCATATCCTGGACGATGACAAAAACCAAACAATTACCGCTTGTACAGAAGAAGCAATGCTATGCCCAAATGGAGGAGCAGTAGGGAGAACTGGCCCAAATTGTACATTTGCACCATGTCCCGATTGCACTTGTCCAGAAGGATATGAACAGGAAGGTGCAGTATGCAATCCGGTTTGCTATTATAGCGACCCGCCATGCTTAGCCCCATCCATTGGATGCAGCAGTGGTATGATGGTTGGTAATGACAGCGACGAACATGGTTGTAAGGCATCTGCAGGTTATTCTTGGTGTGAGGAAAGCCAAAAATGCATAAGACCATGGGAAGAAGAATGCGGAGATTTATCAACAACTGAAACTTGTTCGGCCTATGTAAATTGCACTTCCGATATGGATTCGTGCGAAACTGCAGAGGTAAATTGTCAATGCAGTTATACAAATTGCACCGGTGAAGAGTGCATGAGTACCAATATAATGTGCATAGAGGGATATATGTGCAACGCAAACAAACAGGAATGTGATGTTCCATTCGATGGTCGCACCAGTGTTTGTTATGACGAGGTATGCCACACTGATTATTTTGATTGTGCTAATGGATATGTTTGGAATGATTTCACAGCAGAATGTGAAGTCGAGATAGACGAAAATTGTACCATCGAATACACCAACTGTGCCTACGATTCTTGCGATGAACCAGTAAATTGTACTGGGGATGAGACGTATGATGGCGAAACAGGGGGGAGTTATAGCCTATGCGAAGGGGACGAGTGTTTGATTGTTTTTGTTCAGTGTGCAGAAGACCACGTTTGGTCTGAAGCTGAAAATCAGTGTGTTTTACTAAAAGACGAGAATATCGTAGACACGCTTAATCAAACAACCTGTGAGGAGGTAGGGGGAACCTGGGACCAGTGTGCTCCGCCAGAAGGATGTTTGGAATGCGAATCCTGTAATCCAACTTGCTTATGCAATGAAGAGAACGGAGACTGCCCAAGCGGTTATGAATGTGTTAATGATTATTACGATACTGGCAGTGACATATGGGTGTGTGATCAGGAAGGGGACAGTGTATCAAGTGACACATTGGATGAAACAACTTGTGAAGCAGCCAACGGCCACTGGAATGAATGCGGTTCTGCTTGTCGAGGGGCGGCCCCAGACACGCTATGCACCATGCAGTGTGTCCAATATTGCGAGTGCGGGGGATTTGCAGGCTTTGGATGTCCAGAAGATTACTATTGTACTGATTATCTTCCGGAAGGTGCAGCAGATGCAATGGGCATTTGTAAACCACTGACCGAGGAATATTAGAACGTTAGATAAGAGTGTGATTTTATGAAAGAATGTTGTAGCGATGGAGAAGAGTGCGGAAGTGGCTGTGGAAAAATGGCCATAATTGCTGCACTTTTATTGGCATTGGGAATGATAGGCGGAGGATATATGCTTTCAAAAGGGGATTATGCACCCACAGTATATGCAAATAATGCAAATACCCCCCAGGAGCACGTAATCTCCACATCCGGGACAGTCACAGAACAAGCAACGCCAGATTTGTTAGTGATTAGGTTGAGTATTATAACCAACGAAGTGACTGCAGGAGATTCACAACAGCAAAATGCTGAGGTAGTTGACGAGCTTTTAACAGAATTAAAAAACCTCGGGGTGCCGGATGACCAAATCCAAACCACTGGATATGATGTGGATGAAGTATATGACAGCTATTATGATTGTGACGAATACGAAGAGCACTGTCGCTGGACTTCTGAATTAATTGGTTATGATACGACCCACGAGATAACAGTAAGTTTGGAACAGCTTGACTTGGGCGGTGCGGTTATAGATGCTGCTGCAAGCGCAGGCACAAATGAAACCTTTGTGGATTCGGTATATTATACATTGAAGGATGAAACCAGAGAAGAAATGACAAAGGAACTATTGCAAAAAGCAGCAGTCGAAGCAAAGGCAAAGGCACAAAAGATAGCTGATGGATTGGGCGTTTCATTAGGTGATGTGACATATGCTGGGGAGGACCACTATTCCACACCATACTACTATGAAAGAAGCCTATATTCACTGGAATCAATCGCGTATGACTACGCAACAACAAGCACCAGCCTATCCCCGGGAGAGGTAGAGCTAAGTGCGACAGTTAGCCTAACTTACGAGATAAGCAACTAATTTTATTTTTCCTTCAAATTTAAAGGACCTTGGTCCTTTTTATTTTTTCTTTTTCTTAATTAACTATGCAATGGCGAACACACATTTTGATAGGCGCAGTGGCAACAGTAATCTTTGGTTATTTGCTAGGCTTTCATGATATCCTTTTTCTAGCAATAGTTGGCGGGTTTGCAGCATTACTCCCTGATCTTGACCATGATATGAGCAAGGGGAGAAAGCTATTGGATATTGCGATTCTGGCACTTTCCTTTTTGTCCATCTATCTTTCCGAATGTAAAGGCCTGTGTATCCCCAAAACATCAATGCTGGTCATTTGGCTGGCCTTTGTTGGCATATATTTCACCATCTTCAGATTTTTTAAACCAAAACACAGGGGGATAACACATACTGTTGCTGCAGCTTTGGTTTTCACAACAGCAGGGTATTTAATTTTAGGATATGAATATGCATTTGGAATTTTCATTGGTTATTTATCCCATTTGACAGCTGATGGTGTTTTCAAATTGATTTGATGAGGCGGGAGTATGCACGATAAAACCGGTTTTGACAGCAGCAAATACGTCGAAGAACAGGCAAAAGAGATTCTGAAGAGAGTTGAAAAATTTGATAAGAAACTTTATCTTGAATTTGGCGGAAAATTGATGTATGATTTTCACGCAGCCAGAGTATTGCCGGGTTATGAACCAAATGCAAAAATGGAAATCCTTCACAAACTCAGAGAAAGGGCAGAAATAGTTTTCTGCGTGAGTGCAAAGGACATACAAGAAGGCAAAATGACCGGGGGCTTTGGTATAAACTACAAGGAACTCACCCTCAAGACCATAGACGACTTGAGGGAACTTGGTTTGAACGTTTCCACAGTAGTGATAAACTTCTTTTCTGGTGAACCAGCCGCAAAACAATTGGGCAAATATTTAACATCTAAAAATTTGAAAGTTTATTATAGGGGTTATATCGAGGGGTATCCAACGAACATAAAGAGTATTGCAAGTGAAGAAGGATTTGGAAAAAAACCCCATTTTGAAACTGAAAAACCTATTGTGATTGTAACTGGAGCGGGGCCAAATTCAGGAAAAATGGCAACCTGCCTGGCTATGGTCTATCAAGATACCTTGAATGGAAAAGATTCTGGATATGCAAAATTTGAGACATTTCCAATATGGAACCTTCCTTTGAAACACCCGGTGAATATTGCCTATGAGGCGGCAACTGCCAATATAGGAGATTATAATATGCTTGACCCCCATCACAAAAAAGCATACAATATTGATTCGGTAAACTACAACAGAGACGTGGAAAATTTCGACATAATCCAAAATATATTACATGCCATAGTTAGTAAAGATAATCAGATGCAGAAGTACAAATCACCGACAGATATGGGGGTAAATATGGCTAAAGTCGGAATAGTGGACGAATCTGCCTGTGCTGAAGCTGCAAAGCAAGAGATTGTAAGAAGATATTTCTATTACAAGGCAAATTTTATACGCGGGATGGAGAGGGAAGAAACCCTTGAAACCATGAAGAAAATAATGAGAGAGGTAGGGGTAAACGAGGATTATCGCACAGTAATAACACCTGCAAGAAAGGCAATGGAAGAGGCAAAAGAATCAGGAAAGGGCGATGGTAGTACACACTGCGGCTCGGCCCTTAAGCTTAATGACGGCAGGATTGTCACTGGAAAAAACAGCCCACTATTCCACTCTGAATCTGCAATGCTTCTTAATGCACTCAAGCTCCTGGCAGGAATAGCCGATGATAAACACCTCATAACAAAGGAGGTCATAGATGAAATAAAAAAGATGAAAACTCACGCACTTTCCGAAAAGTCTGCAAACTTAAGCCTTGATGAAACGCTCATAGCATTATCAATAAGCGCAGCAAAGGATAATGATGCAAGATTAGCTCTTGAACAGCTGAAAAAACTTAAAGGAACTGAAATGCATTCCACTTGTATGCTTGATAGAAGGGATGAGGGACCACTTAGAAAACTAGGCGTTGATGTTACGAGTGATGGGATAGTTCCATTGACAAAACTCTATCTGGGATGAACAAATTCGAAGTTAGAAGGGGAGAGATAGGGCTAGATAGATAGAGAATAGAGCAAAATATGTTAGAATGATGCTTGTTTCTTAACTTCACAACGGATATTTATTGTTTTTTCAATTCTTTTTTCGATTACTCCGTCTCGATTGAAAGAGTATAGCACAATACTACATTTGTACATTCTCGGCGCGGTTAAAGAAGAGCTGTAAATTCGAATGGATTTTTCTAAAAATTCGTTTTTGCTTATAATACCAATTCGCACTTTTCCCTTGCGAAGATGGCTATGGGGACTTACAGAAATAGTGTCAGGCACCGAGATATCTGCTTCAACCCATGCAACCCCGCTTCCGTGGTTTTCAACCCGAAGGATAAGCTCAACGTGGTGGTTGGAGTTAGCAAAAAGAACATCTGGATGGGATCTGACCGATAGAGTTACCATATTACCAATTCAAGTACTTACACAACTATTATTATAATCTTTCTCATAGAAATCGAACCATGATTCCTGAGTCAAAGCTTATTCGTTCAGAGCTAACGATAAGAGAATTGGCATTGCCAGAAGAAGTCCTGCTTGCGCGTAAATCACTCGTTAGATGGCTGGCACTCTCACTCGGCTTGATTATGCCAAATGAAAGCAGGAAGCTTTTACTTGACATTCTCGAGACAATATTAGAATTCCATATTAAGGGAGACGCTCCAACTACAAAGGACATAATTGCAAGATTAGAAGAGATGACAAAGGAGAAGCAAAATCCAAAGGCAGTATACTACCACCTTCAAAGACTTACCAAGATAGGCGTATTGACTAGGAAAAAAGGGAGATATTCCTTGGGAAATGGGGAAACAAAAAATCTTAATGACATATTCAGAGGATTTTATTTGAAAAAAGCGGATATAGCATTTGAAAATATAGCAAAAGCATTGGACAAGCTAGAACACACATATCGATAGTAGATAATGATCGTAATAACAATAGCAACAGCCAAAAACGGTGAAATAATGGAAGAACTTTCAGGATTCTATAAATTAAGCGTAGAAGAAAGATTGACAAAAATAAAAAGAGTGGCAAACCTTACTGATGATGAAACAAAACTTTTAGCGAACAGTGGCGC
>Ga0233425_10010937_pt1 | contig 10809 bp, 9 predicted proteins | sample Watercolumn_Towu_2_FD_181712 | JGI IMG/M metagenome (GOLD analysis project Ga0233425, IMG submission 181712) | Freshwater microbial communities from Lake Towuti, South Sulawesi, Indonesia - Watercolumn_Towuti2014_140_MG | ecosystem: Environmental > Aquatic > Freshwater > Lake | place: Indonesia...
ACCTGGATGCGGCGGAACCGGACGGTCGGATCCGCCTGCAGCTTGGCACTCGCTAGGGCCGTCGCCATGTCTTGCCCCCCACCATGCTCAGTACTCGACGCGCGACTTGAGCCAGCGGTGGATCAGGCCCACGCCGATCATCACGACGCCGAACCATACGACCGCCATCGCCGAGGGGTAGCCCAGGTCCAGCGTGTTCCAGCCGAAGGCCCGCTTCTGGACGTAGGTGGCGACGGTCTCGGAGAAGTGCATGGGCCCGCCGCCGGTCAGCACCCAGACGATGTGAAAGGCCCGCATCTTGCCCATGAACGAGAGGATCAACACCGTGACGAACGTCGGCATCAGCATGGGCAGAAGCACCCTGAGCGATGTCTGGACGGTGGTGGCGCCATCGATGTCGGCTGCCTCGACCAGCTCCTCCGGAACCGCAGAGAGTCCGGCCAGCAGCAGGATGAAAGAATAGCCGAAGGTCGCCCAGTAGTGGACGAAGATGACCACGGCGAGGGGCGTGTCGCGCCGCCCCAGCCAGTTCAGCGCGAGCTGGTCCAGCCCGACGGCCCGCAGGCCGACGTTGACCAGGCCCCAGTCGAAATTGAAGATCCACTTGAACACCAGACCGACGATGACACCCGAGACCAACATGGGTGCGAACCAGGCGGTGCGATAGAAATGGTGGAGCGGCACGCGGAAATAGACGAAGAACGCCAGCGTGGTCGCCGTGGCCATCTCGAGGAGCGGCCCGACCACCGCCCAGACGATGGTGTTGTTGACGGCGCGGAAGAAGATATCGTCCGAGAAGAGCTGGATGAAGTTCTCCAGCCCCACGAACTTGGTCAGGAGCCTGCCACCTTCCGGCACGATGGAGTGGAAGGCATAGTAGAAGGTGGCGACGATGGGATATAGGATGAAGACGGCGTAGTAGAGCATTACGGGGGCGAGGAAGATCGCGATCGCGCCCCAGGGCTTGCGCGAAGCTCCTGCGCGCGCGATGGATGCGTTTCGCGCCAGAATCGCCTCCGCTTTCGTCACCATCTGTCACCTTTCGGCGGGCGGGCGGATGGAGGGCGGAGCCTGATGGCCGCCAGGCTCCGCCTCTGGACTCACCTGGTTTCTTGCGCTGAGGGCGCAGGAAACCTCTGCTATTTCACGCACAGCTTGGCGTCGAGGCCCCTGATGGCCTCGTCCACCGTGACGAGGTTCTGTGTAATGCCCTCGTTCAAATAGGTCTTGGACGCGTCCTCGAAGCCGCCGCAACGGCTGACGACGGGGGTGGCGACCTCCAGCGGACCGTACACCTTGTTGAACTCGTCCCAGTACCACTGCCACATCTCGCCGCCGGGGACCTTGACGGCGTCCTTCTTCGGATCGTACTTGATGGCGGTCGGGCTGTTGGTGATGGCCACCCAGGATGCGCCATACTTCGGCTGCGACGCGAAGATCAGGACGTCCTTGGCGATCTCGGGCACCTTGGTCTGCGTGAGTATGGCATAGCCGGACTCCCAGCCGGCATACACCATGTGGTTGGCCTTGGCGCCCTTCATGGCCGGGTAGCGCAGCATGCCGATCTTGAAGCTGGACGACTGGCCGCCCTCCTTCTCGTCCTTGAAGGCGCGGCCGGTGTACCAGGTGGGCACGTAGAGCATGCAGGCCTTCTTCTGGGTGTGGAAGTAGACGTGGAACTCGTCGATCGTCATGGTGGTGAACGTCGAGGGCCAGAGACCCGTCTTGGTGAGTTCGACCACCCAGTTAAGCACCTGGCGGACCTCCGGCGTGTTCCAGGCCCGCTCGCCGCGCATGTACTTGCCGTACTCCTCGGGTCCCACCAGGTTGAACAGAGCCATCTCGCTTGGATACCGCCCCGGAAAGGCACGGTTGCCGATGGCGTTGGCGACGCCGGCGTAGCCGCCCGCCTTGCACTTCTCCACGACCTTCACGAACTCCTCCTGCGTGAACTGGAAGCTGTCCGGCACCTTGACGCCGAGCTTGGCGAAGATCTCCGGATTGTACAGGATCATGTTGACGGTCGCGCCGATGTTGAACTTGTAGTTGCCCTGGATGCCCGGATACTTGCCGTCCTGCCGCGCGGCGGGATTGAAGCGGTCCCAGGGTAGCACGCCCTCGATGTCCATCACCCAGCCGGCTTTCACCCAGTCGATCTGCTCGCTGTCGAGCGTCGTGATGTCCGGGGCACCCTTGCCGGCGGTCATGGTGTTGCGCACGGCGTCGCGCAGGGGGTTTTTATCCCACCAGGTCAGCACGATGTCCACATCGGGGTGCGCCGCCTCGTAGTCCGTGACGATCCCTTCGATGGCCTGGCGCTTGGCCGGCTCATTCGCCCAGTGGCTCCACCACGTGACGACCTTCTTGCCGGACGCGGGAGCCGGCGCCCCCTCCGACACTCCCGCGACGGAGCACAGGGCGAGAACCGCGGCACAGAGCAGAGAGACAGATAGTCGCTTCATCTGGATCCTCCTTTCGGTTGTTCCTGCGCTAAGCGCGCAAGAACCGAAATTGAAGCAGGTCGGGGAATCCCTGTGCAGTTGGTTTTTTGCGCGCCCAGCGCAAAAAACCAGGTCAATCCTTTCCGTACATCTTGTCCGCCACCCACATCAGGTACCGGCAGAGGACGATGAGGTCGAAGAGTTTTCGGAAATCGGAAGGAACGAATCGTATGGTGCGCGGCTCGACCCACTGGGCGCCCGGGATCTTGGCCAGGAGCGTCGCGTGGCTGTGCCACACGCATTCGAGGTCGAGCACGGTGGGTGTCTGGAAGGTGTAGGGCTTGAACTCCGACAGCCGCTCCAGGGCTCGCTGGGCCGCGCTTCGAATGCGGGACCGAGCCTCTTCCGCCGGGAGGCACTCTGCGGCGTTGTAGTCGATCGTCCGCTTGACGACCGCAGTTTCCACGTCTCCCAGGAAGGCCTTCAGGTCCTGGCAGATCACGTCGTCCCCGGTGACCAGCACGATCGGCACGCCGAAGGCTCCCGCCAGGCCGGCGGCGATCTGACCCTCCCCGGCGATCTGGCCGTTGATCTTGATGAACGGGTGACGGAAGAAGCAGTGGGCTCGCAGTCCCCTGCCGCCGGGCTTGTCGTGCCAGCCCACGAGCATGACTGCCGCGGTTTTCTCGTCCAACCCTTCGAGGAAGTAGAGCGGCATGTGGGGGCCGCCCCGGATGATGGACGCCGCGGGGTGGAGCTTGTTCCAGAGGATGTTGTCCTTGACGAAGCCATGGGAGTCCATGACCACAATTTCGGTCGCGCCGCCGGCCAGGGCGCCCTCGATGGCCGCGTTGGTGTCCTCCGTGATGGCCTCTCGAGCCCACAGCTCCTGGAGGTTGGCGATGCCGGAGATCCCTTCGATATCCACCGTGATGAGCACCCTCATTCACGTCTCCCTCTGAAGTGGAGCTTGCCCGGCGACCGCCCGAGCGGTCCTGTAACGGATCTCCCCGGTGCAGGGGCTTCGCTCGCACCGTCGCCGGCGGCATCGATCCACCCCATCTCCTTCAGGCAGGACGAGATCTCGCGGCGCGAGCCATTGATATTCTCGGATATAGCCGCCTCCGCCTGCGCCGGGGATTTGGTCTCCAGCGCGCCCAGAAGCGCCTTGTGCCGTTGGATGGATGAAGCGATCCAGGCCTTGCCGTGTCGCGGCGCGACGGTCGATGCGCAGCGGGCCTGCTTGATCATGTTCCAGTTTCCCAGAATCAGCTCCAGGAGCCGAGTGTTACCGGCTGCCTCGTAGAGTGCGCGGTGGAACTCATCATCGAGCTTCTCGTTGCGCTTCACGTCGCCCGCCTTGAGACATGCCTCCTGTTCCCGGATCAGTGCCCGCAGCCCCCGCAGCAACTCCGGGGTACGGTTCCGGGACACGGTGCGAATGGCAGCGCCTTCCAGGATATTGCGCACCTCGAAAAGCTCTTCCAGGTGCCGGGACGAGAGGGGCCGGACAACGACCCCACGACGGGGGACGCTCACCGCGAGACCGGCGGCGATGACGAGTTGCAGCGCGTCGCGCACCGGCACGCGAGAGACCTGGAACATCTGCGCGATGCGCTCCTGGATGAGCGGTTCCCCCGGTTTCAACTCCGCCTCGTAGATCATCTCCTTCAGGGATTGCGCGATCACCTCGGCGGTGTTTTGGATGGCGTGGATGCGGTGGGCGAGGTCGGTCTGAGCCATTGGCGTACCACCTGATCCTGTATACAGTCATACAGTACGCGAAAGATAATTCGCACCGGGTAGAGGTGTCAAGTTCTTTCTTTGGCTTTTCCTCCATGCTTGGCAAGCAACGCTAGGGACGCCCCGGACGGTACCGTGCCCGCCCGCGCCACTCGTTCTCCGGGCAACGGCTCCATGGAAATCAATCCGCTGGATGGAATTCCACTACTTCACCACGCGACGGATGTGGGCGTAGCGATTGACCTTGTAGACCTCCTCGCGCTCCTCGCCAGCCAGCAGGCGCTTGCGCTGTTCTTCCTCGATCTCCGCCACCTTCTCGGCGCCTTCCAGCACCTCTAGAGTGAGGTCTTGCGGGATGACGAGGACCCCGTCGCAATCCCCAAAGATGAAGTCACCCGGATTCACGGTGACCCACTTGGAGACATGGCCGGAGAGCCGAACGGGGATCTGGTAGTCGATGAAACGGCGTCGGCCCCAACTGAAGGTGCAGGAGCTGAAGCGGGAGAACACGGGGAAGCCCATGGTGATCAGGGCTTTGCGATCTCGGGTTCCGCCATCACAGACGACGCCGGTGGCCCCGGCCAGCTTCACGGAAATTCCCATGTTTTCACCCAGCCCGCCCGAGACAGGGTCGTTGCCCACATCCTCCACGTACACGCAGCCTGGAGTCATCGCCTTCAGCATCCGGTAGCTATTGGTGCGGATCTCGAGGCGCGGGGAGGATACCTTCTTGGTTTCCTCACTCACCGCCGATTTCGAGGTGAAGGCGGGGCCCGCAACAACCATGTTGATATCCAGCGGCTTGATGGAAAGGTCAAGCTGCTGCGCGGACAGCCCCATGGCATCCAGCGTGTCATAGATCAGGGCGGAATCCAGCTTTCGGTAGCGCTCGACGATCTCCTGAGGGGATGGCTGCGCGGTCATTGGTTTCCTCCTTGTGGCGTCTCCCTTTCCACGAATCCGCCGGGGCAACGGATCGGGCGCTAGAGAGCAGTCCCACATGGGGGGGACGTTGGTTCTGAAGTTAACTTTTCCCCGCTCAAGTATGCCCGGCCTTATGTAACGAAGCTCTCTGCCGAGTAAATGCGCCTCCCCCGTGAAGCACAAAACGCCGATCCCCATCCGAGAACCGGCGTTCTGCTGTGCAAAGGCTCCCTCCATTGAGAACGGGGACTGCCGGTCGAAGACGCGACGCGGGGAAGCGGGGAAACGGCGAATAGGAGAAACCATCGCGTCCGATCTTCAGGCCCATCCGATTCTGAGGGGCACCATAGCTCGTGCGAGACTTATATCAAATGCCTGTCCCCCGTGCAAGGTTTTGGGGGCTCCGCCAACCGGGAGGATTGTGGAAGAGGGGGTTCCGCAGGGTCAATGGGAAATTTCTACGGATCCCTTGGGAAAAATTCTCGATGGCGCCTTCGTTTCGGCACGGGGGGAGGGGAACCTCTAGCGTCGACTGAGGGGACACAGCCAGCACCGCGCAGGTTCGCTCGCCGGCGGGGGGCGCATCGGCTGCTTGTGGCCTGGTGCCATAACCCTACCGAGACCTGCATACACGAGACGGCCCCCCATTGGTCTCGCCGGCCCGCACCTGGTGCGACCTCGATCTCGACGGCGTGCGCATTGCGCGAATGATCGCAGGCTGGGCCCCCGGCAGCCAGTACTGCCGGAAATGGTGATAATAATTCACAGTCATGTACTTTGGTGATATATTTTCTCGCATGGTGGACGCTTTTCACGAAAATATGGTGAATTGCTTTCTCAAAGTACGGCGATGAGTGATCATGAATCCAGGACAGTGAGCGATTTTCGCGGGAGGAACTTGCCTGAGCCTGGGCAGCTTGCAGGCTACGCAGCCATCCTGAGGCAACTGCCAGAGTACCGGCGCGTGCTCGAGTCATATTCCCGTCCATTGTTGAACGTGATCGAGTGGCGCTCGACGCCGACTGGGAATATCGAGGTCCTGAACGAGACCGCGGACTTCTACCGGTATTTCGACGCGACGAGACACGCCGAGTTCCTTTACGAGTGCGTCGAACAGACCGTGGAGCGCGACCTCGTGGAGGAGGTCCGATTCCTCCGCGCCTACGACGTCTTTGTCAGTCGAGTGGAAGCGATTGTCGATATGCCGCAGGCGAAAGTCGAACTGCTCTGGCGGTTCCTGCATCAACACAGGGGAAAACTCTCCGCCCGTGCGCGGACAGAGGAGTTTGCTCCCCTGACCGATCCCGAGATCGCGCAGGTGGAACAGTTCTATGAGCGCGCCTGGGAAGAGGTTCTTGAGGGCCAAGCGCAGTCTCGCTGACGCTCATCACGCCTGTGCGCGAAATCCTCGTGTTTGCCAGATGTTTGTCAAGCACCAATGTGTACACACGAAACCCCGGAGAATTCTCCTCCGGGGTCTCATGTTTTCCGCTACCGGCCGTAGAAGAGCCGGGGCGGACGGAGCGTGTGCCAGACCTGGTCGCAGGCGTCCAGCTCCTCCTGGGAAAGGCGCACACCGACCGCCCCCAGGTTCTGGTCGAGCTGCTCAACGGAGGTGGTGCCGCAGACGATCGCCGTGATCCCGGGCTTGTTCAGAACCCAGGCGAGGGCGAACTGGCCCAGGCTCTTGCTGTGGTCGGCGGCGATCTGCTTGAGCCGCGCCACCGCGGCGAAATCCAGATCCGTCCAGTACTTCGCGTTGTACGTGAATCCACGGGCGCCCAGGCCGAAGCGTTGATCGGCGCTCGGGGGCTTCCCCTGCTCGTACTTGCCCGAGAGCAGGCCTGCCGCCAGGGGGCTGAACGATGCCACACCCACCCCCTCTTCGAGGCAGAGGGGAAGGAGTTCGTATTCGATGTCGCGCGCCAGCAAGTTGAAGGGCGGTTGGACGATATCCCAGCGGGCCAGGTTGTGCTTGTCGCTTAGCCAGAGGGCCTTGCTGAGCTGGAAGGCGCGGAAGTTGGAGCAGCCGAGGTAGCGCGCCTTCCCCTGGCGGACCAGATCGTCCATCGCCCGGAGCGTCTCGTCTAAGGGTGTGTCGTAGTCCGGCATGTGGGCGTAGAAGATGTCGATGTAGTCGGTTCTGAGGCGCCGGAGGATCCCCTCCACCGCCTGCATGAGGTGCTTGCGGGAGAGCCCCATGTCATTGGGGCCAATGTGGTCGCCGACGTTGGCGGGAGGAAACGGCTGGGGCCGCGCCAGATCCCGTGGCCCGCCGATGGTCTGCTCCCCGTACCGGGGTCCCCAGCGACGCACGTGCCCCGCCTTGGAGGCGAGGACCAGCGCGTCGCGTTTCCCCTGGATGGCCTTGCCCAGGATCTCCTCGGTCACGCCGTTGGCGTAGATGTCGGCGATGTCGATGAAGGTCACTCCGCTGTCAACGGCGCGCTCGAAGATTCGGAGGGATTGCTGCTCGTCGATCTGCTTGCCGAACGTCATCGTGCCGAGACAGAAGGCCGACACCTTCAGCCCTGTCCGTCCCACCTTGCGATACTCCATCTTGTGCCTCCTCTGCTGGTTCGTGTTCCGCCTTTCCCGCCTGCCACAAGTTGAACAAAGCGAGGGCGAGCTTCGATCGGCTCGGCCACTCACGGCGCTTCATGGAGCGGTTGCAGCGTAACGCTCTCGCCCGGCAGGATCTGCACCTCGCTCGCTTGACTAATGGAGACGCATTGCAGCCTGATCAGAATTGGTGCTTCTTCCGCAATTCCTTGATGAACCCATCGTCGATCATGGTCTTCAGGGCCTTGTCAATGGCCTCCTTGAGGTCTTTCTCTCCTTTTCGAATGACGATACCCTGGTACTGGATGATCAGGTCGTCACCGATGATCTTGTACTTGTCCGGGTGGCGAGCGAGGAAGGCATTCGCCGTGGACTTGTTGGACACGATGGCATGCACTCGCTCGAAGTCCAGCTCCATGAAAGGCTCGCTGTAGGTCGAATAGGCCTTGATCGTCACCCCTTCCAGCTTTTTCGCTTCCGTCTCGGCAACCGTCCCGAGCTGACAACCAATCACTTTTCCCTTGAGGTCGTCCTTGGATTTGATGTTCTGTTCCTGTTTCCGGACCACCAATACCTGGGCGCTGTCCTTGTAGGGAATGGAGAAATCGTAGGTTTGCTGTCGTCTGGGGGTGATGGAGACCGAGGAAATGATCACATCACACCTCTTGGCATCCATCGCGAGGAAGATGCCGTCCCAGGCCATGTTGATGAACTTGGCCTTGAGACCCATGCGCTTGGCCAGCTCTTCTCCCAGCTCGATCTCGGCCCCCACGATCTTGCCGTCCTTGTCGACGTATTCAAACGGCGGCATCGTCGCGTCGGTTCCGAAGGCGAGCTCACCCTTACTCTTGATCTCATCCAGGCTGGAGGCCGCAAGCGCTGGGCAGGCCGCCAGGATCATCACACCAGCGAGAAAGACAAAGAAAAGCGTCGCGCCGAACCTCGTCCTTGCCATGTTCTTTCTCCTTTCCTTTGGTTTATGCAGGGGTGAGATCCGAGGCCATCTGGCATCGATCTCTCTCGGACTATATCATCATCGCACGAGGTATGGCATCCGCACTTCCAACGCCTCGACTGGGCATTCGATCTCGCACGGCAGGCAGAACCAGCAAGTTCCGTTGACCTCGCCGGGCCGGCCGCAGTTCAGGCACCGCTCCGCCTGTTCCAGAGCTACCTTGTGGTCCATACTCTCTTCCACCTCCGCCTGAAGATGGCGTGCGGCGATCGGCCGCCGGGGAAGGGTGGCCCGGCTCCGGGGAATAGCGCCGGAGGTGTCGATGGGGAATTCGGTGATACACGAGCCGTCCCAGTACGCCCGCCCCCATCGCAAGGTCTCACCCGAGAGCAGTCGATCGATGGACACGGCTGCCTCCTGACCCTGTGCCATGGCTTCGATGACGGACCGGGGGCCGGTGAGCGCATCGCCGGCAACGAACACCTTGGGACGTTTCGTTTGAAGCGTCAACGGATCGGCGATGCTACTTCCGCTGAAGGGGCGCAGGTCGGCTGGGTATCCGGACAGTTCGCGCCGCTGCCCGATGGCCACGACGACAGCGTCGGCCGTAAGCGAGAGGCCGATCGGCTCTTCGAGTTGCGGAGCGAAACGGCCTTCCTCATCGAAGACGCGCAGGCAGCGGGACAGGTCGATCGTGAGTCCCTGGCCGCCGCTCATTCGAATCCTGCGTGGGCCCCAGCCATTCCGGATCTCCCGACCTTCCTCCAGCAGCTCTGCAATCTCGGCTGCGAAAGCCGGCATCTGATTTCGTGCTTCAAGGCAGACAAGAGTAACCTGTGCGGCCCCCAGCCGGCAGCAGGTCAATGCCGCATCAACGGCCGTATTGCCCCCGCCGATTACCACGACGCTTCTTCCTGGCGTGATGGCCTGGCCGTCCCGTGCCCTTCGCAAGAGGTCCAATCCGTCCAGGACTCCGGGCAATTCCTCCCCCGGAATGCCCAGGCGGGCCCCGGACCCGGCACCCGTGGCCAACAGGACGGCATCCCATTCGCGCTCGAGCTTGTCCACGTCTAGCTCTTTCCCCAGTGATTGTCCGGTCTGAAACGCGATGCCCATCGCCTCCAACAACCGGACCGACTTCTCCACCTCGGCGAGAGGCAGGCGGAAGGCCGGGACCCCCCAGCAGAGCAGCCCGCCCGGCGTGGATGCCGCGTCGAAGACGACCACGCTGTGCCCCTGGACCGCGAGGTCGTGGGCGGCCATCAGCCCGGCCGGTCCGGCGCCAACGATGGCCACGTGCTTGCCGGTTCCCCGAGCGGTAGGGACCTGCCCGTGAACGATGGTCGGGTGGTTGTCGGCCAGATATCGCTTCAGCGCCCGGATGTGCACGGGCGCGTTGTCCGCCTTCCGGCGTTCGCACCGGTCCTCACACGGGGCGGTGCATACCCGACCGATGATGCCGGCGAAGGGGAGCCCGCTCCGCAGCACCTTGGCAGCCTCCTCCTCTTTGCCCTGGGCAATCAGGCGTACGTACCCCTGGCAGTTGGTATGGATCGGGCAGGCTGCCCGGCACGGTGCCAGGTACATCCGGAGGTTGTCCATGATGCAGCGGTCCACGCAGATACCGCAGAAGAAGCACTTGTCGCGATGAATGAAGATGTTGACGTCGGACCTCATGCCGTGGCTCCGGAGGAAACGGCGCGGCTCAGGGCGCGGGTGGATGGAATCACTTCCCATGGATCGTCTCCCCGACGAAGGTCCACGTGACACAGCCAGTTCCGATCATCCCGGTGGGGGTAGTCGGTCCGGAGGTGGGCATCACCCCATCGGCTCTCTTTCCGTTCGAGTGCCGCCCGGGCCGACAGCGTCGCGCAGCGCACGATATGCTCCACCTCGAAGAGCTTGGAGAGTTCGTGCCCGTTGGTGACGGCCACTTCATGGTCCATCTCGTGCCGGAAACGCTCGGCCCAGTCCAACCAGCGGCCCAGCTTGTACGCGTTCTTGGGCGAGACCACGTAATCATTGATCAGTCGCCGGACCTTGTATTCGAGGTCTCGGACGTCGATGCGCTTGTCGCCGGCTGCAAGGCGGCGCTCGATGGCCCCGCGGACCTCCTCCACCTGCGCTGCGTCGAACCGCGGCCGGGGCTGTGAGCGGACGAAGGCAGCCCCCTGCTCCGCGGCG
>Ga0233425_10010938_pt1 | contig 10806 bp, 10 predicted proteins | sample Watercolumn_Towu_2_FD_181712 | JGI IMG/M metagenome (GOLD analysis project Ga0233425, IMG submission 181712) | Freshwater microbial communities from Lake Towuti, South Sulawesi, Indonesia - Watercolumn_Towuti2014_140_MG | ecosystem: Environmental > Aquatic > Freshwater > Lake | place...
AGGAAGGCCACCAGCACGTTGCGCCCGAGCGCCAGTTCGCCATCCTGGGTTCCCGGGCCGTCCGCCAGCAGGTCGCCCTTGCGCACCTTCTGCCCTTCGCGCACGGTCGGCCGCTGATTCAGACACGTATACTGATTGCTCTTCAGGTATTTCCGCAGCCGGTACTCGCGGAATCCGGTTTCGGTCCGCAGCAGGATGTTCTCGGCATCGACCTTGACGACCTCGCCCGGTTCGTCGGCGACCAGTACCGCGCCCGATTCGCGGGCAAACTTGCCCTCCACGCCCGTCCCGACCAGCGGCTTCTGCGGTCGCAGGAGCGGCACGGCCTGGCGCTGCATATTCGCGCCCATCAGCGCGCGGTCGCCGTCGTCGTGCTCCAGGAACGGCACCATCACGGTCGAAGGCGCGAATATCTGCTTGGGCGAGACGTCCATGTAGTCCACGTCGGCCACCGGCACCGTGACCACGTCGCCCTTGCGCCGGCAGATGACTTCCTTGCCCACGATCCGGCGTTCCTCGTCGAGCACGGTATTCGCCTGGGCAATGATGTGTCGGTCTTCCTCTTCGGGATTGACGTAGTCGATCTTGCGCTGAACCACGCCGTCCTTCACCCGCCAGTACGGCGTGGTGATGAACCCGAATTCGTCGATCTTGGCGTAGGTCGCCGCGGTCGAAATCAGGCCGATGTTCGGGCCTTCCGGCGTCTCAATCGGACAAACCCGACCGTAGTGTGAGTAGTGGACGTCGCGGACTTCGAAACCTGCGGTTTCCTTGGTCAAGCCGCCCGGGCCGAGGGCCGAAATCCGGCGCCGGTGAGTCAGGTCGGTGAGTGGATTGGTCTGCTCCATGAACTGACAGAGCTGGTTCTGCGTGAAGAACTTCATGATTGCGTTGGAGATCACCCGCGTATTCACCAGTTCCTGCGGCACGAGCTGATCTTCTTCCACAAACGCCGCGCGCTCACGGATACTCTGCGCCAGTTGCATCAGCGCCATCCGGAACTGGTTTTCGAGCAGTTCGCCCACCCGCTTCACGCGGCGGTTCGCCAGGTGATCGGGGTCATCCGGCGGGAAGCCGCGCTCGGCAAACTGGAGGAGCGCCCGGGTTATCGCCGCGATATCCTCACGCAGGAGCCCGGTCTGGTCTGATGCCGGCGGCTTGGCGCCGGCCTGCTGCAGCGGGTCGCTGGTCAACAGTCGCTGATTGATCTTGTAGCGACCGACTCTGCCCAGGTCAAACCGGCGCTTGTCAAAGAGCATGCCCAGGATAACGCTCTGCGCGACTTCCAGCGAGTGGGGCGCGATTGCCCGCAGCCGGTAGTATATCTTGCGAATGGCGTCTTCCTCGGTCGAGGCCCGGTCCACGCGCAGCGAGTTGCAGAGAATCTGCAACCCCGGCGTGTCGTCGGCGACAACCAGCGCCTGCTTGACGCCCTGGTCCTGCAGAACGCTCAGCACGCCTTCGGTAATCCGTTCGCCCGGGCTGATAATCGGTTCGCCATCCTTGTCGGCAATCGTCTCGGCGACGACCATTCCGACCTGAAGCGCAGCCTTCTCGGGCTTGGCGAACAGCCGCATGACGTCATCATGCGAGAAACCGAGCGCCCGGATGAACGTCATCCCCGGTATCCGGCGCTTGCGGTCAAGCAGCACGACAATCGTGTTGTGCTTGTCCACGATGAACTCGAGCCAGGCCCCGCGCAGCGGCACGAGCAGGGCGGACTGGTCCTGCCCCTCGCGCGTAAAATACAGACCCGGCGAGCGCTGGAGCTGGCTGACCACAACCCGCTCCACGCCGTTGATAATGAACGTGCCCTGTTCGGTCATGAACGGCAACTCGCAGAAGTAGACCTCTTCCTCGGTGATGTCCTTGAGCCGGGCGGCATCGGCCTCCGCCGGCTTGCGAATCACCCGGAACGTCGCTTTCAGCGGCAGCGAGTAGGTGACGCCCTTGATCAGCGCTTCGTGCGGGGTGTACTTGGGTTCGCCCAGGTCATACGCGATGTACTCGATGGTCAGGTTCTTGTGCGGTTCTTCAAGCGGGAAGACCTCATTGAACACCGCCTGCAGCCCCGCGTTCTTCCGGGAGTCGGCCGGGGGAAGATGCGGTCGCGCGCTCGGGTCGTACTGAAGAAACTCGAAGAACGATTCTTTCTGGATTGAAAGCAGGTCCGGGATTTCTAAGAACGTCGAGATCTTAGAGAAATCCTTTTTCGGCATCCTACTTTACCTCCACTTTTGCTCCAACCTCCTCCAGCTTCGTTCGAATCTTGTCCGCTTCTTCCTTGTTCGCGCCTTCCTTGATCACGCTCGGCACCTTGTCCAGGATATCCTTGGCTTCGGTCAGACCAAGGCCCAGCAGCGCGCGGAGCTCCTTGAGCACCGGGATCTTCTTGCCGTCGCCGACCGCGACCAGGGTCAGCTTGAACTCAGCCTGCTCCTCTTCCTTGGCTGCGCCGGCCGCCGGAGCGCCGCCCGCCGGCATCGCGGCCGGCATGAACGCCGCGCCGGTAACGCCGAACTTGTCCTTGAGCGCGCTAACCAGGCTCGAAAGCTCGGCCACGCTCATCTTCTCAACCATCTCCACGATCTTCTGTACCGATTCGGTCAGATTGGTTTCAGCCATCGCTCCTCCGTTCATCCTTGGTCAATCTGCATTCTCTAATCTGTATTCCACAACCACTTACGCCGGCTTCTCGCCGGACCGCTTCTCACGCACTTCATCCAGCACGCGGACAAAGCTGCCCATGATGTCTTCCAGGACCATCGTCAACTGGTACAACGGCCCCATCAGGACCCCGACCAGCTGCCCGTGCAGTTCCGTCCGGGTCGGCATCCCCGCCAACAGGTCAAACTGCGCGGCCGTGTAGAGCGCCTGCTCGATGTAGGCGCCCTTGAACTTCCAGGCCTTATGGCGTTGCGACGCATCTCTCAGCACGCGGGCCGCCGAGTAAGGCTCTTCCGGGTTGGCCAGGACGATTGACGTCGGCCCGCGCATGACCGCAGCCAGGTCGGCGGGTATCCCGGCGTCGAGCAGCGCCTTCTTCGCCAGCCGGTTCTTGACCACCATCAACCGGACCTTCTCCCGGCGCAGTTTGCGTCGCAGGTCGGTCATCTCGACCGCTTTCAGGCTCGAGAGGTCCGCAAAATACACGGCGCCCGACTTGTCGAAAGCCGCCTTGATCTTGACTATCTGTTCGGACTTCTTGGGTGTCGGCATCCTACACTTCCTTCTTGGCCAGCTCGGCAAGTTCCTTCGGGTCAAGCCGGTAGCCCGGGCCCATGGTCGAGCTGACGGTCACCGACTTGAGGTAGGTGCCCTTGGCCTTGGCCGGCTTCTGCTTCACAACCTCATTTGAGATGAGCAGCACGTGTTTGAGCAGCTTCTCGGCGTCGAACGACGCCTTGCCGACCATCGCATGCACGTTGCCGGTCTTGTCGACTTTGAAGTTCACTTTGCCCGCCTTGAGACTCTTCACCGCCGCGGCGACTTCGAATGTCACGGTCCCGGTCTTGGGCGACGGCATCAAGCCCTTGGTTCCCAGGATTTTGCCCAGCTTGCCGACTTCCGACATCACGTCCGGGGTGGCAACCACGACGTCGAAGTCGAGCCAGCCTTCCTTGATCTTCGCGATGAAATCATCGAACCCGACGTGGTCGGCGCCGGCCTCACGGGCCTCGGTTTCCTTCTCGCCCTTGGTCAACACCAGGATCTTGATCTGCCGGCCGGTGCCATACGGCAGCGAGACCGAACCCCGGACCATCTGGTCCGCCTTCTTCGGGTCCACGCCCAGCCGGAAGACCAGGTCCACCGACTCGTCGAACTTGGCCGTGGCATGCTGCTTCACCAGGGCGACCGCCTCGCTCACCGGGTATAGCGGCTTGTCCGGCGCGGTCTTGCCTTCGGTGACCGGCAGCAGCGCGCGAAAACGTTTGCTGTGCTTCATTCCGCCTCCACTGTGATGCCCATCGTGTGGGCGGTGCCTTCGATAACGCGCACGGCCTGGTCCAGGTCCTCAGTGTTCAGGTCATTCATCTTCCGCTTGGCAATCTCGACCACATCCTTGCGCTTCACTTTGCCCACGACGTTCCGGTTCGGTTCACCCGACCCTTTCGCCAGGCCGGCCGCCTGCTTGAGCAGAATCGAAGCCGGTGGACTCTTGGTGATGAAACTGAACGACCGGTCGTGATAGACCGTCACCAGCGTCGGGATGGCCATCCCCGGCGGCTCGTTCCTGGTCTGAGCATTGAACTGCTTACAGAACTCAGCCAGGTTGATGCCATGCGGGCCGAGCGCCATGCCGACCGGCGGGGCCGGCGTCGCCTGCCCGGCCGGGGCCTGCAATCTGACTACGGCAACAACTCTCTTAGCCACAATACTCCTCCGACAATCTACGAATGTCGAGTGACCGCCCGTCATTCGTCATTCGTACTTCGTCATTCATCATTATCTTCATATCGGCTGCACTTCCAGAAAATCCAGGTCAATCGGTGTGGCCCGGCCGAAAATCGTGACCAGCACTTTTACGCGACGGCGCTCGGCGAAGATCTCCTCGACCGTACCGGTGAAGCCGGCGAACGGCCCGCCCGTCACCTTGACATTCTCGCCCTTGGTGAACGGCGCTTCGGGCACCGCCTTCTCATGGCCCTGCTCAATCTGCTCGAGCAACGCCGTCACGTCCGCTTCCGACAGCGGGAGCGGTTTGTCCTTGGTGCCCAGCATGTGCGTCACGCCGGGAATCGCATTCACCAGGCTCAGTGTCTCCTCGCTCGGCTCCAGCTCGACCACGACATAGCCGGGATACAACCGGCGTTCCTCGCTCACGAGCTGCGACTTCTTGATCTTCATCACCTTCTCGGCCGGCATGATAATCCGGCCGATCTTCTCCTCGAGCTTCGACTGCTTCACCGCCCGCTCGAGCAGCTCCTTCACCTTGCGTTCACGCCCGGTGTAGGTATGGATGATGAAGAACTTCATTTCAAGACCAGCGCCAGCAGTCGTGAGAAGATGAAATCGAGCAGCCCGACGTAGGCCGCCACCAGAATCGAAATCAGCATCACCAGGGCGGTCGCCCCCACCAGCTCCTTGCGCTTCGCCCAGGAGACCTTTTTCATCTCCGCGACGACGTCGGTCACGTAGTTCTTGATCTTCGCAATTAACGTTCTCACACTACTCCTCAGGCGATTCGGAATGCGGAATGCCGAATCCGGAACTCCCTGGTCTGCATTCCGCAATCCGCACTGTGCCCGAATCCTCGATTCCTTGATTCATCTTCATTCCATGTAGAGCAGGCGTGGAGGGATTTGAACCCCCAACCTACGGATTTGGAGTCCGCCGCTCTGCCGTTAGAGCTACACGCCTACTTCACCTCTTTGTGCTTGGTATGCTTGCGGCATACCGGGCAGTACTTCTGGAGTTCCAGCCGCTCCGCCTTCTTCTTGTTCTTCAGGGTCGAGTAGTTGCGGTTCTTACACTCGCCGCACGCCAGCGTAATCTGCACGCGCATCGGTCAGTCTCTGTCGCCGGTCGGACTGGGCTCGACCTACTCGGTGATCTTGGTGACGACGCCGGCGCCGACCGTGCGTCCACCCTCGCGGATGGCAAACCGGGAGCCTTCTTCCAGCGCGATGCCGGTAATCAGCTCAATCGCCAGGTTCACATTATCGCCCGGCATCACCATCTCAACGCCTTCCGGCAGTGTTGCGTTGCCGGTCACGTCGGTGGTCCGGATGTAGAACTGCGGCCGGTAGCCGGCGAAGAACGGCGTATGGCGGCCGCCCTCTTCCTTGCTCAGCACGTAAATCTGGCCCTGGAACTTCCGGTGCGGGTGAATCGAACCCGGCGCCGCGACGACCATGCCGCGCATCACCTCGTCCTTCTCCACGCCCCGCAGCAGGATGCCGACGTTGTCGCCCGCGCGGGCATCGTCCAGCGTCTTGCGGAACATCTCCAGGCTGGTGGCAATCGTCTTCCACTGCTTGCCGAATCCGGTAATCTCGACTTCCGCGCCCGGCTTGATCACGCCGCGGTCGACCCTGCCGGTCACCACGGTGCCGCGCCCGGTAATCGTGAAGATGTCTTCGACCGGCATCAGGAACGGCTTGTCGGTCTCGCGCTTCGGCTCGGGAATGAACTCGTCCATTGCCCGGACCAGGTTCCAGATGGCGCCACAGTTCTCGCACTCCGGCTTGCCGCAGGAGCATTCCATCGCCTTCAGCGCGCTGCCGCGGATTACCGGGGTCTTGTCGCCCGGGAACTCATACTTGGTCAGAATGTCGCGCACCTCGAGCTCAACCAGGTCCAGCAGGTCCTTGTCTTCGACCAGGTCAACCTTGTTCAGGAAGACCACAATCGAGGGCACGTTCACCTGGCGCGCCAGCAACACGTGTTCTTTGGTCTGGGGCATCGGGCCGTCGGCCGCCGAGACCACCAGGATTGCGCCGTCCATCTGGGCGGCGCCGGTAATCATGTTCTTGATGTAGTCGGCGTGACCCGGACAGTCGATGTGCGCATAGTGGCGCTTCTCGCTCTCGTATTCGACGTGCGAAATCGCAATCGTCAGAATCTTCGTCGGGTCGCGGCGGCCCTGCGATTCGCTCGCCTTGGCGACCTCGTCATAGGAGATGAACTTGACGTTCTGGTAGCGCTGCGACAGCACCTTCGTCATTGCCGCCGTCAACTGGGTCTTGCCATGGTCCACGTGACCGATGGTGCCCACGTTGACGTGAGGCTTGTTCCGTTCGAACTTCGCTTTTGCCATCTTCCTTCCTCCCTTGTGTCAGCGCTGTTCTGACCCGTAACTACTCTTAACTTCAACCATGTTCTGCGTTCTTACCTCAGTAAGCCCACGGGCGGAGTTGAACCGCCGACCACTTCCTTACCAAGGAAGTGCTCTACCGACTGAGCTACATGGGCAGAATCTTAGCATTTTACGGTTTTCCCTGCCCATGTCAAGCGCAAGTTTCGTGCCAAACGGAAATAATGGGGTTCGACTTTCCCCAACAACCCTCGGGACCGAGGTGCGTAACGTCAATTGTCGTGACTGCCTGTCGCCGGATTGCATCGGTCCTGCTCCAGACAAGCTCTTTCTCAGGCGCCGGTCAAAGCAGCAATCAAGGTTGACTCAGCGCCAAGCGGCGGACGAGACTCGAACTCGCAACCATCTGCTTGGAAGGCAGATGCGCTACCATTGCGCTACCGCCGCATTCTCATGAAAGATACTTCAGCGCAATGGCGGTGTCAAGCGTATTATAGTGCTGGTCACGAACGCAGTCAAGAAGAACCGCGCAGAAGTCCAAAATCAGAAGTTCAAAGTCCAAATCAAAGAACCAGGTCCAAATGACAAGCCGCCCTCGCAACCGTGCCGGGCCAAGTCCATCGGACGCGGAACCTGGTCTGTTGGGACTTCGTTCCTTGCTTTGAACTTTGAGCTTGCGCTTTCACGCTAGACTGCTCCCAGCAGAACCTTGCCCTGCCCAAACCTCTCGGACGCGAGGAACTCCATCTGATAGCCAATCGTCGTTTTCACACCTTCAACCACCATCTCCGCCAGCGCCCGGCGCAGCCGGGCAATCGCCTGTCCGCGGTCCGGGGCCCAGGCAATCACCTTGGCAATCAGCGAATCGTAGAACGGCGGAATCGCGTACCCGGGAATCAGATGCGAGTCAACCCGGATGCCGTTCCCGCCCGGCAGATGCAGGCTCGTGACTCTTCCCGGCTTCGGCTCGAAATCCGCATCCGGGTCTTCGGCGCATATCCGGCACTCGATGGCATGACCACGCAGCCGGTCAAAGCTGCCCGGTGCAGCCAGCGGCTCCCCGGCCGCGACTCGAATCTGCTCGCGCACGATGTCAACCCCGGTAACCGCCTCGGTAATCGGGTGCTCGACCTGCAACCGGCAGTTCACTTCCAGGAAGTAGCAGTTGAGTTCCCGGTCCACGAGAAATTCTACGGTTCCGGCGCCGGAGTACCCGGCCGCCCGGCACAGGGCAATTGCCCACTCGCCCAGCTTGTGGCGCAGGTTCTCGTCCACCGCCGGCGACGGGCTTTCTTCAAGGAACTTCTGGTGCCGGCGCTGGGCTGAGCAGTCCCGCTCGCCCAGGTGTACGACATTCCCGTGCGCATCGGCCAGCGCCTGAATCTCGATATGCCGGGCGTTGCTCACCATCTTCTCGATGTAGACCCGGCCGTCGCCGAACGCGGCATGGGCCTCTGCCTGACACATTCGCAACCCGGTCTCAAGGTCGCGCTCCTGGTGAATGACCCTCATCCCCCGGCCGCCGCCCCCGGCCGCCGCCTTCACCATCACCGGGTAGCCGATTCCCGCGCACAGCCGTCCTGCTTCCCGCGCGTCGCGCACCTCGCCATCCGACCCCGGCGTCACCGGCACGCCAGCCTGCCGGGCGAGTTCCCGCGCCGCCAGCTTGTCGCCCAGCTTCCGCATTGCCTCATGGGGTGGACCGACAAACGTCAAGTGCGATTCCCCGGTAGCCTGAGCAAAGTCGGCGTTCTCGGAGAGAAACCCATAGCCCGGATGCAGGGCATCGCACCCGGTCTGCCGCGCGGCCTCGAGCAGCATTGCCGCGTTCAGATAGCTGTCCAGTGCCGGCGCCGGACCGATACAGATCGCGCGGTCCGCAAGCAGCACCGGCAGGGAACCGCGGTCCGCCTCGGAATACACCGCCACGGTCCCAATGCCCATTTCATGGCACGCGCGGATAATCCGCACCGCGACCTCGCCCCGATTGGCAATCAGCAGCTTCTGGAACATCAACGGTCCAGTGGTCTAATGGTCAAGCGGTTCGCTGTCTTCACCTGTTCGTTCGACCACCCGGCCGCGCTGCGGTTGACGTGCAGGAACTTGACCTGGGATTCGGACTTTGGATTTCGGGCTTTGTTCGAGCTTCGAGCTTCGGATTTCGGGCTTCCCGCGCCGATGCCTCGGCGCGGGCAGTGGGCAGGGAAGGATTTGAACCTCCGAAGACAATTGCCAACAGATTTACAGTCTGTCCCCTTTGGCCACTTGGGTACCTGCCCGGTCAAACGCCCGGCGCTTCACGCAGGACGCTACGCGCTGCCAGTCGCATCACTCAATCGGTAAGCTGGCGAAGGGATTTGAACCCTTAACCTGCTGATTACAAATCAGCTGCTCTACCGACTGAGCTACGCCAGCAGGCGGGAGAATCATAACGCAAAACCGGTTCAAGTCAAGCCGGATTCAAGCCCGAACCACCCTCCTGCGGCTTGAGCCTGCCCCACCACCCGGAGTGTGCCTGAACGGGTGTCACCGGCTCTCAGCCTCCAACCTCCGACCTCCGCCCACTGGTCACTGCGGCCGTCTGGGCACAATCTCCCGGCGCAGCGGCAGCATCTTTCGGTAGCGCTCAACCACCACATCCTTCACAAGCAGTGAAGCACCAAGGAGCAGCCGTTTCCGCGCTCCTCACCGCCGGCAGCTTGAGCTTGTGGCTTGAGCGTGAGCTTTCCTGAGAGGTGAAACCCGTGACGCATTGAGCCTCCACTTCCCCAAATGCGCCGGACTGAGCCAACTCCAAGACGAACTTGCTGATTGGCTCTTTGCAGGCTTGGAGGTAGCCCACGACAGTCATGAAGCCGACGTTGCGCAGCTCACCCTTCTCCAGTCGGTGAAGATAGGCGCGCGAGATGACACCCTTCATGCCGAGTGCCGTGCATACCTGTCCTTGAGTCAGGCCCGCCGATTTCCTGACCGTCCTGAGCTGGCCGCCGAGACGGCGCAACGCTTCGGAGTTCCTGTCAGACCTATTCACAGTACCAACTAAGAAAACGAGCATACTTCCGTCGCGGACTGAAATCAAGTCCGTCGCCGAATTGGGCATTGGAGCTCGAGACTTGATTGGAAGTTGGGGCTTGGTCATTGGGATTTCGCGCAATCCATGTAGACAAATCTATCTACATGAACCTGCCATCAGCCACAAGCTCGATTTCAGGTGATTTCACACCAAGTCCCCGAGATTGCGCGTCTTGCCAATCGAACCCATTTCAGCGGGGGTGCTGGGGTGGAGCATCCCCCCCACGCTGGGGTGGACGCTCCAGTGCACGCCCCACTGGACGCTGGGGTGCAGCCTCCTCTCCACGCTCCGGTGGACGCTCCAGTGAATGCTGGGGTGCACACTTCACCCCACTCTCCACTGGACGCTGCATCCCACACTGGGGTAGACGCTCCTCCCCAGTCTCTACCCCACGCTCCAGTGGACGCTCCACCCCACGCTGGGGTGGACGCTCCACTGGAGTCTGGGGCATCTCGAAGTGAAGATCCACCGACTGCACCGATTACACCGATTCTGAACTGAGCGAAACCACCGATGAACGCGGATGAGCGCCGACCCGGAATCTAGTCCGCAGAATACGCAGATTCCGCAGACTCGGTCGGGCGGGCGAAGCGATACTGCGTCCTGTTTGCCACCGACCCACACAGATGGAGACTCTGCAGAATTAAGGGAAGTGTCCCCGTAACTCCTAGAGATTCGGACGCAGCAATTGCGCGCTGGGCAGGTCGTACCACTCGGAATACCAATCTCCGGGCCTCCAGCGGTCCTGATCGTCATTTCCCCAGTCCCGAAACGACAGTACCAGCGCCCGGTCCGTGGAGTTTGGCCCATCGGTGGCGTCGCACGCGACAAGCTCGTGGCTCACTCTTTCGGTACCTGACATGTTGCTCGCGGTGTCAAGGCAGGCAATTGTGGGAAAGCCATGATTGTAGGCCGGCTGAGCAGGATTGAGGACAATGGCTGGAGTGCCGTCCCACCCAAGACGGCGGCCCTGCCT
>Ga0233425_10010939_pt1 | contig 10804 bp, 12 predicted proteins | sample Watercolumn_Towu_2_FD_181712 | JGI IMG/M metagenome (GOLD analysis project Ga0233425, IMG submission 181712) | Freshwater microbial communities from Lake Towuti, South Sulawesi, Indonesia - Watercolumn_Towuti2014_140_MG | ecosystem: Environmental > Aquatic > Freshwater > Lake | place...
TGGAGGCCGGTTGTCGTCTCGCGGCCGAATACAAGGTCGCATCTGTCTGCATCAAACCCTACTTCGTCGCGCGAGCGGTCGAGTTGCTGCGCGGCAGCGGCGTGCTTGTCGGCGCAGTCATTGGATTCCCTCACGGCAACAGTTGCACGGAATCGAAGCGTTACGAAACGGAACTGGCCTGTCGCGATGGGGCAGCCGAGATCGACATGGTGATCAACATCGGCAAGGCCCTCAGTGGCGACTGGGACTACGTGCAACGCGACATTCAAGCCGTCTGCGATGAGGCACATCGCCAAGGAGCGAAAGTGAAAGTGATCTTTGAAAATGACTACTTGACGAAGGGCGGCGCGGGCCTGAGTAGCGACGACTTCAAACGCCGCCTGTGCCAAATCTGCGAGCAAACCGGAGCCGACTGGGTGAAGACATCCTCAGGCTACGGCTTCGTGAAACAACCGGACGGTTCGTACAACTACCAAGGCGCGACGGAGCACGATCTCGCGTTGATGCGCGCGAGTGTCTCGCCACGAGTACAAGTGAAAGCTGCTGGTGGAGTCCGCGACCTGGACGGCCTGATCAAAGTCCGCGACCTCGGAGCCACTCGCTGCGGAGCCACCGCGACCGCCACAATGCTCGACACTTACCGCCAGCGACAACAGTCTCCGGCACCGTCGTCCTCCCCGGCCTCGATCGGAACAGGAGGCTATTGAGCGGAGGACGTGGCGTGCGTCAAACTCGCGATGACGTTCTCGCCGAAGGGCTTCTTGTCTCATCAAGTCGGGGTGACTGCCGCTCGTTTGAACCGTGCTTGCCCGACTTCATTGATGCCCTCCTCGGCACCGATCCGTATCTCCGGCAATTCGAACGACTTACGCGGCAGTTTGCGTAGGCGTCCAGGCGGTCGTTTGACTCGGCAGGATTTGAACGACTGGGACTCCCACGCTCGCTGCCCCGTTTAATAGGCCACGCCGGATTCTACTGGGCCATTTACTAGGCCACTCACCATGCACCGATCCGCGCGCACGGGCGGGTGAGGAAACGCACGGCTGCCTCGCAAGTTCTGGTAGAATCCAAGTTGTCGCTACGGTGAGTAAGGTCGAAGGTGGTCACCGATTGGGTCTTTCCGCTTCAATTGGACGCCGGGCGACTTTTTCGAGGATTCAGATTTCACGATGCCCGATGACACGAGCCAGGACTCTGGACCAACGCGCCTTGGGGCTCGCCTCCAGTCTCAGTTCAGCCTGCGCGCCATGCTGGTGTTGATGGCCGCGTGTGCGATTTGGTTGTGGCTGCTGTTGGACTTGCGACAGGATCCTTTTGGATTCGCGGTCTTTGCATTGATCACGCTTGCGGTTGGTGTGGGCGGACATTTCTTGTACACCTATGCCCTCCGCTGGCGCGGAACGGTGTTGGTATCCGCCATCGTATTGCCACCACTTATACTCGGCACCCTTACAGGGAGTCTCCTTGCCACGTTACCGGTCGAGTTTTTCATGCGGCAAAGCTGGCCGGACCGCATGAAGTACGCGCTCCCCTTCCTGGTGAGCATTGTGCTTCTCGGAGCCGCTCACCCGATCAAGCCCAGTTTACCGACTGCGATCATCACGGCGCTCGGGGTCTCGTTGTGGTACGGCTTGGCGCTACTCATTGCGATAAGCGCGGGTTGAGCATTCAACGCTCACTGCCTGATCTGATAAAAACCGGTTTTCGACGGCCCGACCGACTCGCCCGACGGCTCAAAATCGAGAATAGTCGGGGCGACAAGACGGCTATTGAACCATTTGTCGCCGGCGTTAGGGACTGGGGAGCCGGGCTACAGTGTCGAGTAGTCGAAGGAACCCGAGGCCCTGAAGCACCTTGCGTCCTGAAATGGCCAGGTCAATTGTCGGTTCGTGCAGGGATGAGCTGGCCATTAGGCAACCCCGGCATACTTTTTGGAAGCATGGGTCGATGTGACCGGAGCGTGCATCCTCTTCCGCGCATTACTCAACCATAGAATTTGGTCGGGCACACCGGTGCCGTTGGCGAAGGCAACCCAGCAAGGAGTGCCGACGGCCACCAACGGGCTTGACGAGTCACGACTCCCCTTGTCCCAGAGTCTTTATCCGAATTGCACTCACTTGTTGCAGTTGGCGTCGAACATTGAGAGGGAATAACTTCGCCGTGCGGCGCGAGCCGTACCACTGGAGCGTGCCCCAAACACAGGGGCGCTCAAACTTGCTGAGCTCGATGAGCAGTGCGAATCGAGCCACACGCGAGCTAGTGGATCAGCGACTTCGGCTTGCCCACTCCGAGGTTACGCCGGGCTGCCGATGGGCCGTAGCGTCTCGCAAGGCTTGATGAGTTGTATGGCCTGCAACGCCTCTGTCGGTTCGGGGCGAACGCGCCAAGTTTCGGCGCGGGAGAGCCAGCGGACGATACCAGCGCGGTCGAGCAAGTACTGCGTTGGCACCGCGCTCTCCTGTCGAACGCCGACGACGGCGAGGCCCGCCCAGTGCCGCTGGTGGATGTCGAGGGCGTCGAGCAATTCGCCCTTCGCGTCGGAAAGGAATTCGTAGCCAGCCCTGAGGCGGGCCTTAAGCCGGGCGTTATCCTCTGGTGCGTCGACGCTCACCGCGTACACCACGACTCCTGCTTTGTGGAACGCGCCGTAGTACTCTTGCAGCTCACCGAGCTGCACCACACAGAACCCTCACCAGTCGCCCTTGTAGAAGACCATCAAGACGGGCCCGCCCGCCAGCATCGCCGCCAGGGTCACGGGCCGGTTCTCGCTGTCGGGCAAACAGAAGTCCGGGAACCGGTCGCCGACCTGCAAGCGGCTGACGCGGTATTTGCCCCGGAACACCGAGAGCACGAAGATGTAGTACCAATTGAGCCCCGCCAGAAACAGCGGCAGGCCGAGCCGCAACAGGAGCGCGCCTGTCGGCTGTCGTACGAAACAGAATACGCTGAGGGCCAAACACAGCACCCCGCCAACGATCACGAGGATCGGGTATCTGGATCGGAGACTCAGAACGCCGGGCAGTTGTCCGAGCAAGGTCAAGAACCCGCACGCCGCCGCAAGCCAGCTCAGGACGTTGGTAAGCGGATCCTCCGGTCCGGGTGCGAGCGTCACGGCCACCATCCAGCTCAACACGACGGTCATGGCTCCCACGATCGCCACGGCCCAACGGGGGCGCTGGAGATTGCCATAACGGATGGCGATGCCGACGTCGCGCAAGCGGTTCTTCATCGAGCGGAGTTTCATCCCAACGTCTTCCGAGACCTGTCTATTTCTTGTTTCGCTCCAGTTCCTTTCGCCACTTGGCCGCCTCGGCCGGCTTGGCCCACGCGTCGTAAAGCTGCACCAGGCGCTGCACAGTTTCAGCACGGTAGCGGGCGAAGTCTGCGAGCAGCTCGCTTGAGGATTCCTTCTTTGCCAGGGAAATCGAGTCCTCGTACGCTTGCACGAGCAATGGCTCGGCTTCCGCGTATTTTTTCTGGCCGATCATGTTGGCGCCCAGGAGGGCGCGACAATTGACGCGATCCGGCCCCGTAAGGGACGCGCCCGGCATCAGGGCCGTCTCGTCATTCCGATCCGCGCCGTTGGGACGATCCAGTAGATGATGTGCGCGAGCGTGCTGATCGAGCAGCGGGTCGAGCCGCTTGCGCAACTCCGGTCGGCCGGAACATTCTCGATCCAGTTGAGCATCGCGCTCCGTCGGTACGGCGATTGCGATGGCGGCGGCAAACAAGTCGAGTTCGTTCATCGGATTGGTCCTCCGATGTACCAGGCGTAATTGACTGACGAAAGGCGCAATGAGCGCGGAAAAAATGTGGCCGAGCAGAGCCAACCGGATTTGAACCCAGTAACCGACTGCCAGCAAATAAGTTACGTCACGCGAGCCGTTGGTCGCAAGAGTCGGGGCCCGTTGTTTGAACCGCAGATTGAACGACGTAAAGTCGAGTCGCCACAAAGAGAAAGCCGTTCGACGTGTCCGCCGAACGGCTCAAAATCGAGAATAGTCGGGGCGACTGCCGCTCGTTCGAACCCTTACTCCCGAACTACGTCGACGTTCTGCTCCAGCCCGACCCGTATCTCCGGCAATTCGAACGAGTTGCGCGGCAGTGTGCGTAGGCGTCCCTGCGGTCGTTTGAGACGACAGGATTTGAACGACTGACACTCCCACGCTCGCTGCCCCGTTTACTAGGCCAGCTACAATTGTTCGACTCACGATTCAAATGCAGCGCTCGGCTCTTTCGATCAGTACTTCGAGATCCCGACGCAGTCCTGCAGCGACAATCACAATGCGTGAACTGGAAGACAGTCGAAAAAGCACGCGAAAATGTGTACCCCCGGAGATGATTCTAAGCTCACTTAGCCCCGACACTTTCGTTCCGAGTATTGGCTTGACCCAGAGTCGATGAGATATAACCGAATGTTGGGTTCTGTGAAGTAAGGAAAAGGTGGCGTATCCTGCTGGTGTAAGCGTTTTGTTTTCACTAGCAGCCCCACGAGGGCATGAGGAATACGCCATGGTTGCAGGTAATGTATCGAGCATCTTGGAGCCAGTAGGCAACGCGGATGTTTTGAAGTTTGGAGCGGTCGAAAGTGCCCGTAGCATTCTCGATCAAATCGTTCGCGATGGAGCACGAAAGATGCTTCAAGTGGCGTTGGAGAATGAAGCGAACGCATTTCTGGAAAGCCATGCCTCGAAGGTCCATTGCGAGGGCCGCCGCATGGTCGTTCGCAACGGTCATCTACCGACCAGGGAAATCATTACCGGAGCCGGTAGTTTGGAAGTTCAGCAGCCTCGAGTGCGCGATAAGTCACCTGGTGCCCAGCAGCGAGTCAAGTTTTCTTCGAGTATTCTGCCTCCGTATTTGCGTCGTTCGAAGGTGGCGGGCACGACTACCGGAGTAGTTGCAAAATGAAACATACGCGTCGTATTTTGCTATTTGGAACAGCTATTTCGGCTATTCTTGTGCTTTCCGCTCGAGTCTTGATCCAAGGATACGCTGACCACGAAGATGAAACTGACCATCGACTAAGCTATCTCTTGGAAGTGGATAACTCGCATACCGATTCGATACATTATCGAGACGGTTCGGAACCCAAACTTCCATCTCAAGATTGGCACCAACTCTTGGGACCAAAGATGAATTCGACAACCATCGAGCCCCTGGTCGATGGACTAGGACACGACTCGGTCCTCGTCGAAGCGTGGAGGAGTGCGGCAGGAACGGGATACAGCGCCCCCATAGCACGCGATGATGACGTCGTGCTTTTTCACCGAATCGGTGATCGGGTGTGTATCGATTGCCTGAGTCTGAGGTCAGGCAAGAGTAAGTGGCGATTCGAAAAGCCGACCACTTATCGCTGCCGCTTTGAGTACAGCAGCGGACCGTATAGTACACCAGTTATCGACGAGGAGTTCGTCTACGCATGGTGTGCAGAAGGAGACCTGGTTTGCGTGAGTCGCAAAACAGGCGAGTTGGTGTGGGAAAGAGCTCTATACACGGACTACGAAGGAACGGTTGAATACTTCCCTGTCGCTACCAGTCCTCTTTTGCTGGAGGGCAAACTGATCCTTAACGTGGGTGGGTCAAAACCGAATTCCGGAATCATCGCTCTCGACAAGGAAACGGGCCAGACGATTTGGCAATCAACTAACGAACGTGCCTCTTATGCGACCCCCGTCGCAGGAAAAATGCACGATCGCCAAGTCGTTTTTGTTTTGGGTTACGACCATCTTCTCGCTCTCAACCCACTGAATGGCAAGGTTCATTGGCAGATCGAGTTTCACGGCAAGAATCGAGAATTAGGAAAGCTCAATGCATGCTCGCCTTTGGTAATGGGCAATCAAGTTCTAGTTTCTGCGATGGGAGTAGGCGCTATGAGCGTATCTCACCTTTCAAATGATACTCCTCAAGTCCTTTGGCGAACTAATGCTCGCGGTGTAAGCAATCAATACGTCAATCTCGTACCCAACGGTGACGGTGTCTTCGGCTTTACAACTCGCTCCCGAAGCCTGACTTACTTCGACGCAAAATCAGGGGCTCCGCTTGGGGATTGGGATTGCATTCTTGGTCGTGAGCCACACATCATAGGATTGAACGACTCACTTCTCATCTTGAGCGAGGACGGAATTTTAGCCAGAGCAATTCTGGTCCACGGCAAGCCAATGGTGCATTACCTATCTGAGGATCCATTTCTGGATGGCCCCTGCCTTACATCCCCGGTTGCGACCAAAGGCAGAATCTTGCTGCGGAACGAGCGGACTCTCCTTTGCCTGCGAAGCGAGATGCGAGTCGTAGACTCCAACGGACGTATTGAGCGCTCGACTTCCGACTCCGCCCCCCGAGAGCTCGACTAAAGATCTCGAAAAGCAGAACTCTTGGTCGCTTTGCGAGGAGATGGATCCGACGAGCAAAGAGAAGCGAGACGGTCTCCGCACCCTGCTCAACTATGAGGCGACCAAGTGGCAGTACACAACGGGAGTGAAGAATCCCGATTTGGTCAGCCCCGACGGCGCGGCCCATGACCAGTTCCTGCTCGACCGCAAGGGCAATGACGAGATTCAGCTCGTAATGGTGAAGCGTGCGGACCGTAAGACCCGTCCGCCTGGCCAGCTCACCCACTTTCAAAGCTTTAAAATGCATGGCAATTTCCCCGGCCCGCGCCCTCGGAAAGGGTGGCTACGATCACATGGTACGGCCTCACGTTACGTGAGGGTCAATAGCAAGATTTCGAAAATAACCGGATTGCTGGCGCAAAGTGACTGGCGACGGGATTTGAACTGCGAATCACACACTGGCGTAAGAAGTTGTGTCAACTCGCCGCGAACATGGGACCACGGCTGCTCGCTATTTGAACTCTATCCCAAACGGGAGAAGTCTCGCCCAGACAATGAGAAAGCCCTTCGACGTTCACGCCGAAGGGCTCGTTTTGAAAAACAGTCGGGGTGAGAGGATTTGCACCACAGCCCACCAGACACACACCTATTTGCGGATAAATGGGCAATTCGGCAATTCCTTGGCATCTCCCCATCTTCGCGATCTTGTCGATTTCCCGCAAATCACCGAGGCAGCCGGATTCTATTTCCCGCCGAGTTTCTTCAGGAACTTCTTGTAGTCGTCGTTATCCTTGAGCTTGTCGTACTTTTCGAACTGGTCGTCGCTCCAGACCTTGCTCTTGGCGCCGCAATCATGGCACTCGGCATAGACGCGAATCGAGCCTTTGTAATAGAGGCCGACGGCGCCGCTGATGAAGTTCTTGGTCCAAAAGCCGGTGGCGCCGGGCGTGCAGCTGCTGTTGGCGTCCTCGAAGATGTCCTCCTTGCCCGCGTCGCCGTTGGAGTTGACCTTTCCGTCGCCCTGAGTCGCCATGTAGGTATGAATATGGACTCGGCCGGGCTTGCAGCCGCACTCGCCGTCGTGCTTCCACTGCACGGTCAGGTTGTCGAGCGATTTGCCTACGACCTTCGCCACTTTCGGATCGACCGCGTTGGCCTGGTAATCGGCCCACACATTCACGATCGACACGCTGCATCCCTTGCACTTCGGTTCCTCCTGCGGCAGCCAGGGCAGTCCCGCCAGGCGGAAGACGTGGGCCGTCAGGCTCGCCGGCGCGACGTTGCCCGGTAAGTCGAAGTTGGCCATGGCACGTCCCAGTCGGTCCGTTGTCGCCGTAGCGTATTCCACGCCGCCGGGGTGAACCATCGCCATGTCCAACGGCGAATCCGCGACCGGCACGGCCTTTTCGTCGTGGACGCGCACCGGAACATTAACTCGGGTCCGGTTACCGCGGGCGTCGTACTGATATTGAATCGGCGCTTGATCGACGATCGCGCGACGCGCATCGGACGTCGTGGGCAGGTCCTCGCGATTCCAGATGCGACCCGTCACCGTGTACGGACCGACGATTTGCGACCGGAATTTCGCGATCTTCGGGACATTCGCCTCGACGGGAAACGGCTGCTGGGACACGCTGATTTGCGGCTGGCCGCCGGTTAGCCGCACGATTCCCGAGGCATCCGAGACGACTTTGATTTCGCCCGGTTGGCCGGGGCGAGTGATCCGCGTCCCCTCTAATGTCAGTCGTGGATGTTTTGCCTGCCCAGGTGCTTCCAGTCGCTGACCTTCTTCGTCCCAGGCCACAAAGCGTAGCGTCCCTTTCGGCAATCGCGCGCTCGACGCCGGCGGGTAGATGCGCTGGAGCGCCGAGCCAACCGAAGGGCCCAGCGAAATTGGCGAACCATCCTCGGCCAGCAGAGCCGCCTCACGCAGCCGGTCGAGTCCATGTCCAAAGATTGAAAATGGCTGGTCGCCTGTGATAACGGCTGAAAGGCGGGCAATTCGAGGTGGCACGGCGATAGCCGACGCCCCGGTCTCGCTGGGCATCGCGATGAGTTGCACCTGACCACGGAGCTGGGTGCCGTCGGCGCGGACTGGCTTGCCAAACGCGCGAACGACAAATCCCGAGTAGACGATGTTTCCCGAAGCGCAGTGCGGGCAATTGTCGATGGAAGGTCCGGAAGGCGGCCGGTTGCCGACTACTGCCTCTGGCGGCAGTTCAACAATGCCTCCGGGCCGCACGGTTTCCAGCACTTGCCCGTTGAAGACGACCTGATCGCCTTCCTCCAGAGGCCGCGGACCTTCGTCCGTATCAGCAACGACCAGACCGGAGAACGTTTCGCCTTGCCAGGCCAGAGCGGGCGCGATCAAGCGAAAGCTGCCGGACTGCGGTGCGGGCCGCAGTTCGTCCGCCGTCGCTCGAATCCCGTTCAGGGCAATCAGGATCGCCGTCAAGCTCATGGCCCGCCAGATCATCGGTTGTGGTGCGAATGGGAACACAGTTTTCCTCCTTAATGAGTATGGTTAGCGGTGAGGATTGATGGTCGGGGGCTTTGGCGTCCCGCCGCGGGACGAGCCGCCGCCGATGCCGACAATAATGCGGACTCGGGGCGCCGCTTGGTTGCCATAGTTTGCGTTACGAGCGGACGATCCCGTGTGCGGCAACGCTTCGAACGCCGGGAGTGTGGGACCTAGCCCTCTTGGAGCGCGGGGCAAACCGACGCGGACAGCGGGCCGTTGGTCGACCACTTGGCCTTTAAATACTGCCTGAGCCGTTTTCGCCGGCAAATCATTCGCCCGCCCATCGACAACGACTCCCTGGAAGACGGCGTTGTTGGCCGAAAGGCGCGGCGGCAGCCATGAGCAAACAACGCAAGCGGCCGCCAGCAGGGTTAACACGGGCGCTGGCTTAAATGGGGTGGTCATGGAATGTCCTCTCAGCCCGGGGGCTCGTAGAGTGGTCGTCACGTCTCCCGCTACCTTGGACTCGTCAAAACCGCGGGCCGCCCGCCATCGGTCTCGAAAAGTATTTGGCGGTTGGCTGCCGCGTTTGACGAGCGATAAAATCGTGAGCAGGTGTCGCGCGATACACTACGCCGGATGAGACTTTCCAATGGGCAGCCAATTCGACAGTTCGGTGACCCAATGGCTGGACCAGCTCAAGCACGGCGATCAACAGGCGGCCCGCAAACTGTGGGACCAGTATTTCCAGCGGCTGGTAAAAGTCGCGCGCGTCAAGCTCGGAACAACTCGACGACGCGTGGCGGACGAAGAGGACGTGGCGCTGAGCGTGTTTGACGCACTATGTCAGGGCGCGGTCGAGGGCCGCTTCGAGCAGCTTGCCGATCGCGATGACTTGTGGCGACTGCTGGTGGCCATTGCCTCCAAGAAGGCCGTGGACCAAATGCGGCGCGAAAGCCGCGAAAAACGCGGTGGAGCCGCGGTGCGGGGCGATTCAGTGTTCCAAGGCTGGGCCGCCGAGCCAGGGGGTTTCGATGACTTCCTCGGCCAGGATCCTTCCCCAAGTTTCCTGGTACTGATTGACGAGCAGCATCGCCTGCTGCTGAAGAACCTGGACGACGAAATCCTGCGCCGCATCGCCATTGACCGAATCCAAGGTTTCACGAATGCCGAAATCGGCGCAAGACTTGGAGTATCCCTGCGCAGCGTGGAGCGAAAGTTGGAACGGATCCGCGAGATCTGGGCGGAGGCCTTAGACGATGTCGAATGACGCGTATCGGCAGGATCAACGACGCGGCCGCCGCGAGGCCTCGAAGCGCATCGACGCCCTCTGCGACGAGTTTGAAAGCCGGTGGATGAAAGGGCTACGCCCAGACATCGAAGAGTTCCTGGATTTTGTGGAAGATGCCGGCGACGTCGAGCGGGCGGCGCTACTTCGGGAACTGGTGCTGACCGACTTGGAACTGCGGCGGACGGCCGGCGAATCGATCGGCCCAGCCGATTATTCGCTGCGGTATCCGGATCTGGCGCCCTGGCTGAAGATCGCCGGCACGACTGATGATCCCTCGGCGCTGGACCTCTGCCCCTTGTTTCGGGCCGTGCCAAAGCAGGTGTTACTCGCCCAAATGCACTTGCGCTCGTTCGAACGCGGCCAGACGTTGTTGCGGCAAGGCGATCCGGCGGATTCGCTGATGGTCATTAGCGAAGGACACGTCGAGATTCATTCGACCGGACCCGACGGCCGACGGCTTTCGATCGATCACTCGGTGCGGGGCGATGTGCTGGGCGAAATGGCGCTGCTCAGTCGTGATTCACGGACGGCCGACGCCGTGGCCCTGGACCGCGTCGAGGCGCTCGTGCTTCCAGCCGAGCGATTCCACGAATTGGCGCACCGCTTTCCCGAATTGAGCGTTGAACTGTCCCAACTGGTCGCTCAGCGGCTGGGCAAACCCGATCGCGACGCACTCACGGACAAAGTGCTTGACCAGTACCGGATCATCCGTCGGTTGGG
>Ga0233425_10010940_pt1 | contig 10802 bp, 19 predicted proteins | sample Watercolumn_Towu_2_FD_181712 | JGI IMG/M metagenome (GOLD analysis project Ga0233425, IMG submission 181712) | Freshwater microbial communities from Lake Towuti, South Sulawesi, Indonesia - Watercolumn_Towuti2014_140_MG | ecosystem: Environmental > Aquatic > Freshwater > Lake | place...
GGTTGTGGGGTGTGGTGGGTTGTTTTTTGTGTTTGTGTAACATTTTGTTGTGTTGTTCTACGTGGAACATCAATTAAAGTTAAAGTTAAAGTGTTAAAGTTAAAGTTAAAGTGTTTTGTTGTTGGTTTATTTAATGTTATGTTATGATGTTTACGTTGTACATTTTTTTGAAGTCTCTTCTCATTGGGTGGTAGGCTGATTCTGTTGCGTGTGTGACGTATACGGGTCCTTGGATTGTTGTGGGGGGGATTATTTTGAAGGATCCGTTTTTGTTTCGTTGTATTTGGAAGCCTAACCGTTTGAGTTCTTTCATTACATCCCTCATTTTTCCGCTTTGGTGTTGTTTGGGCATTTGTTTGTGCTCCTTTGAAAAGGTTGTTTTTTGCTGTTTGGGTTGGTTGTACCAGTATAGGGCATGGTTGTGTTCTTTTGCAAGTTGTAGGATTTTTTGCGCACTTTGCGAAGAACAAATAAAAATATATATATAATATAAACATGGTTGTTTTCTTGGTGCGCACAAAAACACAAACAATTTGGGCTGTTTCAGCCTGCAATCAAATTTTTAGAAATATGCAATAACGACAGTGAGACTCATCAGATGATGATGAATCCCACTGTCGTTTTGTTTGTTTTGTTTAATCGTAGTTGTGTGTTTGGTGTGTCGGATGTTTTTGTTTGCTTGTTTGTTTTTGTGCTTGTTTTGTTGCTTTGTTTTGTTTGTGGAGTTGCCAGGCTGCCATGAGCGAATATACTGCTAGTCCACCGATGATGAATTCGTAGTATGGTTGCATTATGCTACCTCTTGTTTTTCTGGTTGTATTCCTTTGATTTGGCATACGAGTTGGTAGAATGCTTCGATTAGGCCGTCGTTTTCTTCTACTGGTTGGCAGAAGAACCATTCTTGGTCTTCGATCATTCCTGCTTTGTCGCATGGGTATGCTATGATTTGTTTTTTTTCCGGGTAGAATCCTATGATCACATGGCCGCATACCGGGTTGTTGGCTGTGTTTGCAAAGAATTTTTTGACGAATCCGGGTGCTACTTCGAATAGTGCTGTGTGGGCTTTTTCTATGTCGAAGTCGCTGATGAATGTCATTGTCCTGGTCATTTTTCTACCTTTTTCTTTTGTTTTTGTGTATGTGTTTTTTCTTTGTGTCTTTGTATGTGTTGCATAGGTTTTGGTGCGGCCCCTTTGTTTTACATCGCGGGGCCTACGATGTCGCTTTTTTCAGCTCAACGGGTCGTCGTCTGCGCTGACAGTTTTGAGTGTCGGCACCTGTTTTTCGGTGTCGTTGCTCTGGCTGTCACGGACGCTGTTTTTCCACAGGTCGACATTGAGGGTCTGACCGTCAACTTCCAGGTCGAACCGGCCGCACGGCGCGTTGGTGGGCGCATAGAGGTCGGTGAACTCCGGTTGTTTGGTGGTTTCGTTGATGCGGGCAATCCGCTGGGAACCTGACCAAACTTGCACGTATTGCGATGACGCGTTGCGCAGTTTGGTGATTTCAGCGTTGATGTCCTTGATCTTCTTGTCGGTGAGGCCGGTGTTGTTTTCGACTTCTTTCTCCAACAGGAAGGCCGCTTGGCGCATACCCGAGACTCGGTTCAACTGGTTGGTCATCGAATCGACGAGATTGATGAAACCTTGTTTGGGACCGTTCTTGATGTATTTGTTGATTTCGATCTTGTCGCGGTCTTGTGAGCTGAGCTCAAAGAAGTTGACTTTGATCGGGTTGTCGGTTTTCAGCGCTCGTTCCATGCGTTGTGGACGGCTTGCATCCCGCGTTGCTTTCTGCATCGCTTGGACGTCGTCATAGCCGCCGAGGTCACGGAACAGGTTGAAGGTGTGTTCGATCTTTTCGGGATCGGCACCCATCTGCTGGAAGTACAACTGGAATCCGCCCAGTGTGTAGTTCATGCCCATGCGTGACAGGTGTGCCAGGAACTCTTCGTCAGAGTATTTGGTGCCTGCCTGCGCGTTGGCGATTGAACGCCACACCGAGTACAGCGGGACGAGTTTGCCGCCGTCTTCGACCGAGACTTCCAGGTCGATTCCGGAGAACATACCCGTGACGATGTAGTAGTCGGGGGATGCGTTGGTTGACGGCTGTTTGCGGGTCTGGCGCAGCAACGTCAAGCGGCTCAGTTTGGCTGCTTTGAGTGTCGCGAACGCGTTGACTTTGGTTCCGTCGATGGATCCTTTGAACGGTGTTTGTTTGCCGATTCGCAGGTTGATCGTGTTGCGTACGAGTTCAAGGATTTCGGGGTTCTCGAACGCCGAGAATCCTGAAAGACCTGTCCCGAACTGTGTGTAGTCTAGTGACATGATATTTCCTTTGTTTTTGTTGGTGGTTTATTTTGTTTTGTTCATGCAGGAGAATTTCGTTCTCCTTGGTTTTGCATGATTTTTTTAAGAGTTGTAGCCTTGTTTGAAGGCTTTGACTCCGTCTTTGGTTATTTTGACGGTTTTGCCGGGCACCTGCTTGGCTGCAGATACTCCTTTGCCGGTCAGTTTGACCAGTTTCTTGGTCAGTTTTCCGGCTTTCTTGCTCACCGTTTCCTTGTTTGTGTTTTCTTCATTGTTAATAGCCATCATTTCCTCCTGTTGGCCCTACGAACCAACTAAGTATCCATTCGATGATTGTTTCGAACATTAAGTTCTCCTTGATATTTTTTAGGATCGTCAAGTCGTTTGTTTCATCGCTTGAATTCATAGCTGTGTTGTTTTGTTTTTTTGTTTGCTTGACCGTTTGATTTGCGGTCAAGAGTGGTCAGAGTTACGCGTCTTGCGCGCTTTTGTGGAACGGGACTCTGATGGCTCCGTTTCCAGTCACCTCGTTTTGTGGGAGGGGGGGTGGTGACCGGCTGATTTCTCAGAATGGTTCTTTTTCGAACCAGGATTGTGTTTTGAAAATGTCTTGAATGTAGGCGAGATCGGGTTCTCCGAAGAGGATCAGGTTGTAGTAGTATTTGACTACTTCCATTCCGTGAGCCCTGTCTTTGACTTCGATCATCACCAGGTGTTTTCCGTGTCCGACATGCACGTCGACTCGAACTTTCCATTCGCCTTCCCAGTGTTCCAACACTGCTTTGACGATTTTGCCGACGAGTTTGTCTTGAGGGTAGTCTGCTGGTTCCACGATTTCAAAACCGTTCAATACTTCGTTTCCTTCGTCGAGCCAACCTATCCAGTGCAGACCCAACGTTTTGTTGCTTTTGTCTTTTTCGTCCATTTGTTCTCCAAGTTTGGTTTGTAAATATTTTTTTGTCTTGTCCAACAGACGGAACCGTGGTGTGGTTCGCGCCTGTTGGACGACATTTGTTTCTTCAAACGAGCAGACTCTCAGATGAGTCCTTTTTCATAGGCGTCGTTTATTTGATCAACCATACTCGGGGTGAGTTCGTCGTCGTCGATGATCGTGCAACCCATCTCGGAATATGTTTCATCAAGTATTGCTTTTGCTTGTTCCAATGTCGGAATATTCACCGCATACACGATGTCACCATCAATGTCGGCGACATGGTATGTCTTTTTTTCGTGACTGGCCATATTTCATCTCCCTTGTTGGTTTTGTTCCGGTTGTGTGATCACCAGGACCTGTGATTTTTGTATCGCTTTGTCGAGGCAGTCGTCGCAGATTACGGCTTCGTATTTGTTTCCGTCGAAATCCGAACCCCATCCGCCGTAGACGAAGAAGTTCGTCCCGTTGTTGATGCAGTCGTGGTATTTGACTTTGTCGAAGCCTATTTCCGCGTACGAAAGCGCTTTTTCGCAGACGATGCACGGGGTGGCTGGACCGAACTCGTCGGTCGTTTCTGGTTTTTTGCTCATTGCTGTTCCTGTTCTTTTTCGTCGACGAGATTCCACAGTTCGTTCCAGCATTCTGCATGAGTTCCCGAAATCATGAATTCTCTTTCGTCTGCCGTCAGTTCAGGGAACACGTCCTGTATGTATTTGCCTTCCACGAACAGTTCTTCGTACTGTTTGCGGGTCAGCACGAAGCTGCCTTCCGACCTGCATTGGACGCAGATGTTGTGCACCACCACGATGTCTTCGCCGAATTCCATTCTTGTTACTCGCATTTTTTGCTCCTTGTTTTTGTAGTGTTCGAGTTTGCTTTGATATTTTTATGTTATCAGCCCCACGATGGCACGGTTGTGCGCCACCATGGGGACTGACTTTCTCATTTGTGTGACGGGTCCAAGATGTCGGTTGGTTCTTCTGGTTGCAACTCTTGTTCGTGTTGTCCCAGCATTCCCCAGACCCCTTGTTCATATTCGTCCACGATCCTTTTCGCCTGGTCGAAATCCAGGCACGGGAACATGTAGTGGCAGTGGTCGGATGAATCCCCCGTCGGTGCCTGAATCGAGAACTCGATCTCCACTTTGTGGCGGCCGATCGGATGCTTGTGCAGGCACGCGTTGAACGATGTGATCATTCCTTTGGGCATCGAATATCCGTCCTTGCGGCAGACCGAGAACCCGTAGATTTGCATGTACTCACTGTCCGATTCGTTGATGTGTTTTATGAACATTCCCTTTTGTTCTGAATACGATCTTTTGAACATTTCTTTTTTCCTTATCTGTGTTTGATTGTTGATTGCTGTTTAAAAACCCTGTCTGCTGGTTGAATAAGACCAACAGACTCCGACATCCTTTGGCGGGGGAAAGCCACCAGTCGACATATAGTTTCGCGCCGGTCTGCAGACCGACACCGGGACAGTACGCTGTATTCTCCCTATATCCACCGACCTATTCGCTTCGGTGCCCCGTTCGTGCGCTATGTCATTACAGCGTGCGTCAACGAGGAAAATCGTTTCTGGTGTGGTCGGTCCACGGGACTGGTGTTGCATGTCCCGTGAACCGGACCATCATTTCGTTTTCTCAGGACTCGCCATATTTCATTTCTTTTTGAAGGTAGCGGTCGTAGATCTTTTGCACTTCTTCGGTTTTGAAACCATCCTTGGTCAACTTCGGCTTCTTGTCGCGTGTAGCCACGAGACCGACGCCGAAAAAGATCACGGCTCCAATGACCGCCATGATGGCTTGTGCTCCGAGGATTCCTTTAGTTATTTTCCATGCTGACATTATTCGCTCCTTGTTTCTGATTGTGGAAGTGATTTGAAGTATTCTCTTATTTCATTCTGATCCAACTCGTACGCCGCAACCGCCAAATCCTTGGCGATGTCGTGAAGTATCGTCAGAAGCTCGTCGAGCGCCACTTCGTAAGGATCATCTTCTTCGTAGTACTCGACGCCATCCGCACGCGGTCCGGACACTTCGGGTGCGGTCATGATTTGCTTGAGAACCCTCGTCAGATTCTCCCCGTAAGTGTGCTGGATGATACCGATCGTCAAATCGCGACGATCATAGTATTTTTCAGTGGATTCATTTGGTTGCACCGCGTAACGGCAAGCAGTGAATGCGGCATCGATCAACGAATTGATGATGGCATACCCCGTCTCCCAGTAGCGGTACCCCCAGGAAGGCCGTGTTATTTCTTGACTCATGAATGCTCCTTGTTTCGTTGTTTGCTGTCCGATATTCACACATCTAGGATCGTGTCAATATTTTTTTCTTCTCCTGCTGCCCGACACGAATGCCGGCCGCAACAAGAAATCTTTCGTCAATCATCCCCTTTGTATGCGTTGTGGTATGAAAACCCCCGGAACTCTAAGACTGGTTCAACATTTTTTTAGAGTCTTTGTGGACGAGAGGAAATCGTTCCGCCTGAGCGTTTCCCCCCGTCCACCAAGACCTCTTGTTACACCTTGGTGATTTTTCGCGAACCCATTCCGTCCCAAATCATCTTGGCGTAGTTCGTCATCGTCAAGAGCTCCTGCTCCAAACGAGATTTCATCCACGGTTTCCCGTGGTCACCAAACGCCTGGAACGACCGCACCGGCACCGCATGACTGTGGTAAGCCACCGTCACCTTGCGGGTGTTCAAGTTCACCCTGTACTTCTTGCGTCGCGACAAGGTCACCAGCTTGCCCTGGCGATTCACTTCCAGGGTCAGCCATGTCACCAGCACGACGAAAGTTTCGGCGTATTTGTGCTTGAAGAACAGCAACGTGCGCATCTGGCTTTCGCCGACCGCTTCGTCGATGTTCCCGCTCCAACGGCAGTTCCAGTCCAGTTTCAGGTACTCGACTCCCGTTTTGGTTTTGCGCAACTCTGCACTGTCTTCACCCCTGCAGATGGGGTCACCAATTTCTTTGTTCATGTCTACCTCCTTGGTAGATGATGTTGATGTTTTTGTTTGCTAGAGGCTGAACTTGGTCTTCAACTTGCGTGCCCGCACCATCACATAAATTTCGTGTGATGCTTTGTGGTAGGCGAGCATGTCCGCCCTGGCTTGGCGCCAGGCGCAGAGCTCTGCTTGCTGTTCCACCGAGTCCAAGTGGTCTGCCGATCCGTACTCCGGCACCGACAAAATGTCGTCAGCCTTCAAGTCTGCGCAAACAAGTCTCAAGATCTTGTCCGTCGACTCGTCCATCAAGTAAATGTCGGCATAGACCGACATCCACGCTTTCGTGTAGGACTCGTAGCTCTTCTCGTAGACCCTCTGGAACTGCTGTGATTCCCTCACCCATTCGGACACATAGGTCCAAGCCGGATATTCAAATTGCATGTCTACCTCCTCAGTAGATGATGTTGATGTTTTTGTTTGTCACTGTTCCGTTGCCAGGTCGTGACTCACCCCGTGGCCCCAAAAAACCACAGTTACTTGCGTTGCTCCTTTTTGTCCCACTCCGCAACCCAACGACGGTCGAAGTCGTTCTTGTCGATTTTGTCGATCAAGACAACCACACCGTACGCCAGTTTGGACAAGGCGCTCGCCGCAGCGAAACAAACCTTGTGGAACACAAAGAGAACCTTCAAAACCAGCTTCATTCTGCCCCTTTCTAAGGCCTGATTGAATATTTTTTGAATGTATCCTTCCCACGGTGGACACGACGCTCCATACAAGGACAACACGAACACGCCACCGTGGGAAGAAATCTTGCGAGCATTTTAAAGTGTTGCTCAGCACTAGCGACCTGCAAGGGACGGTAGCCGCCAATCCGCGCAATACTTACAAAGTCAAGCCTCTGGTGGATACAAGAGTATCCATTCAAAGACAACAGACCATGCAAGAACCCTACATCTACAAAACTTTCCGGAAATCTATGGTTGAGTTAAGAAAGAGAAAGAATCCAGCCCGGGTACAGGTGCTCACTGCTGTACCCGGCTGAATCCTTGCGCTTCGTCGGATTACTCCAACTCCACGCCGTTCGGTCGACCACCTTCGCGGACCAAGACTTTCTTGACCACTCCAGCAATCGAGAGTTGTTCTGTGAACGCATCGCCGCGCTTGGCATCCTTGAGCGGACGCACCACCATCGGTGCACGCAACTCAATCTCCAAGACCACGACGCGCCTCGAATCGCTCGCAGCCGACATGAACTTCTTCTTGTTCACATCGACTTTCTGAACGAACGGGGTCTTCTGCGCCTTCGCTGCTTCCAGGACGACCTTCCACGCATCCGGCTCCAACGAGAAGGACACCATCGTGTTCTCGTTCACCGGAAGACGCAGAAAGGCTTCCTGCATGTCATCGGCCACGCCGAGCGACCAGAACTTTTTGCCGTCCCGACCCGCCCGCTCGTACACCGAGTTTACTCGCACCCGAATTCTTCCAACCATTGTCATGTCTCCCTGTGAGCACAACTGATTCCACTAGAGTTCGACCCGTTTACAATCCGAGTACAGAACCCCGAGCCCCCAACGGGGGCGAATCTCGGATTTAGAATAAAATAAAAGAGAGGCAGCTGGTGAAGCTACCTCTCCTTTACAGGTGATTCCCCTCCCGGGTGGGCTCACCACGAAGCCCCGTTTGTGACCTTAGGTCACGGCCCTTGTGCCATTTGCATGGCGATCACCTCCTTAAAGATGAGTGGGCGAATGGGTTAGGGATCGCAACTCTATGGCTAGAGCGCGATGGTGTTGGGCTTGGCTTTTGGCCTTACCTGCACCGCACCGAGGATCCCTTTCAGGTCCACGGTGTCCTTGTCAGTGCCACGGGCAGCCCTCTTGACAACGGGTTCGACGCTGAGCTGGATGCCCAGGTACAGAACTCCGTCTGCCTTGAAGACCCACCGCGGGTCCTTGGCCTTCGGCTTGTTCTCGACTTTCGTCTCGAACACAAGCTTCACACCGTGCTTGTTAAGCCCGGCATTCAGCTTGTCCATCGCGTCGGCACCGTCGAGCGTCCAGCTCAACATGTACTTCTGCTCCGGAAAGCGGTTGGCCAAGTCCCCACCTGCGACACTCGCCGACAAGAAGAGGTTGCCCGTCTCCTTGTTCGTCTGCATGCGCGCAGCGATGAACCTGACAAAGGTGGTGGGGACGATGATGGTCATCTCCACTCCCTTCCCCCGCACTTTTCTGGCAGCGGGTCTCCAGCATCCCCCTCCTATAGCAGGGCGCAAATAAAAGAGGGGCAGATGCCGAAGCATCTACCCCTCAGTATGTCTCTTCTTTACAGTCGTTGGACACACCCGACATATGCAGATTAAGACTTTTTGCCTACTGGCCACTTGTCAGATGGCGGTACTGCGGGCTCTTTGCTCGATGTATAGTCGAGCTGCACACTATTTCCCATCCGGACTAGGGGCGGGTCCACTGGCGGCGATGCGCTCTGTTAACTACTCTGCGTGAGCACTTGGCCCTGCGGCGTGGCAATAAGTAGCTGGCTACCACTAACCTTTCGGTTTTCGTGGCTCATGGACGCACAATCTCAGAGCGTCACAGCTGCTACTTTGGGCAAGTAGTTAACGGGAAGTCCCCGTTGATTTCCAAGCAATCCGTTGTGCTTGGTCTTCGGTGTCCAGGTATTTCACGTGCAGTGACAAGCTTAGGTATCGCTTGTCACGTCTACACGTGAACGTTGCCGAATCAGAAACCAAAGATACTCGATGGTGTCGAGTACCAGATTCCTGAACGGCAATCCCCGAACCATCTAGTCACCCTCATGACTAGACGTGTCGTGAGTCCCTTGACTCACTCCAGGCTCATCGCATTCTAGTCAGAGACTAGAGCGCGATACCGTTCGGTTCGGCTTTTGGCTCGACCCGAACGGACACGATTACGCCCTTAAGCGAAACCGTGTGCCTGTGGTATCCAGGCTCGGGAGCCTCAGCGAAGGGCTCGGCGTTGAGCTTGAGGCCCAAAACCAAGTTGCCATCGCCTACGGTCACCCAGCGAGGATCCTTGACCAGTTTGTTGCGATCATCCTTGCGGGTTTCTCGCTTAACAAACTTCACCTTGAGCGGGCTCTTGTCTTCTGCAAGACGTGCGAGCACTCTCTTAGTGAACGTTCCCAAAGTATCGCCATCCAGTGTCCAGGACACCAGAGACTCACTAGGGAAACGATCGGCCAAGTCACCGGGCAGTGCCACAGAGATCGAAAGGAACGGGTCGCCCGTCTCTTTGTTCTCCTGCACACGTGCCGCGATGAACCGGACAAAGATGATTGAGTTGGCCAGGGCCATGCTCAACCTTCCTTTCCGATGAAAGTTTTGCCTATTCCCCCAAACAAGGGACTAGAGTGCCTATCGTGTCCATAAGACAACGACTGCACCAACGCTGCGTTCAGCCTACCGTAACAGTACCGCTGCTACGAGCCACCCGCAGATTGCCAGAAGCTTCAACCACCACACAAACGTTTTTACCGTCTGCTGGGAAAGCCTGCCACCACCCCTATGATGATGGCAAATAAAAGAGGGGCAGATGCCGAAGCATCTACCCCCCAGTGCCCCTCTTCTTCTTAACAGCGTTGTCGGCACCCGCTTATGTCATTGGTTCTGTTGCCAGGCATGGACAGTTTGCCCCGTGTCACTCAAGACACAAGTGTCACTTAAGACACGACCGGCTCTAGGTTCAGAGTTCGAACGTCGTCGGGCATTACCCCAAGCGTATGTTCGTACCTCTCCCCGAGAAACGGCTTGACCGCAGTAAACTGCAGCACGTTTCCCGTCAGGGTTAATCCTTCAACGCCGAAGAAACGCTCACGCACTTCTTTCGTTTGAGGACGAACCAAAGTGATTTCAGTGTTCCAGGGGAACGCCAATATCACAATGAGCGTACCGTTACTACCAAATTCGCGTAGTCGGTAAACGGTTATGTGGTTCATTTGCCACCTCCATTACCCAAAGTTTTGCCTATTCCCTCAAACAAGGGACTAGAGTGCCCACTGTGCCCTATAGCAACAGCTACACCAACGCTGCGTTCAGCCTACCGTAACAGTACCACTGCTACGAGCCACCCGCAGATTGCCAGAAGCTTCAACCACCACACAAACGTTTTTACCGTCTGCTGGGAAAGCCTGCCACCACCCCTATGATGATGGCAAATAAAAGAGGGGCAGATGCCGAAGCATCTACCCCTCAGTGTGTCTCTTGTTAATACGCGTTGTACACACCCGCTGTGGCGCATTTCTGTTGCCAGGCAGCGACCTGCCCCGTGTCCCTAGTTACCTAGAACACAGTGGGCCTGAAGCTCTAGTTTTCTGCTAGAGCTTCAGCTACCCGGCCGGAGCAACCGTGGCAAGGTAGCGTTGTCGGCCGCTCGACGAGATGACAGTAGTCATCCCACCAAACGAGCGACTTACGCCTCGACAGGTTCCTCATGCATCGCCCGCAAAGAGCGACATAGCCAGTGATTTTGGCTACTTTGCTCTTTGAGGTGATGACCAGGTAGTAGAGCGTGACCATGGTCACACCTCCACCTTACCCAAAGTTTTGCCTATTCCCCAAAAC